>Ga0302325_10035864_pt1 | contig 10120 bp, 10 predicted proteins | sample Palsa_T0_2_FD_201948 | JGI IMG/M metagenome (GOLD analysis project Ga0302325, IMG submission 201948) | Peat permafrost microbial communities from Stordalen Mire near Abisko, Sweden - Palsa_T0_2 | ecosystem: Environmental > Terrestrial > Soil > Palsa > Peat permafrost | place: Sweden: Abisko... | reverse complement strand
TGACACCCAGTTTTCGATTGGCGACAGGAGCGTGTCGTGGCGGGAAGTGAAGGAGATCAACAGCACGCGCTTCGTGTCTCCGCTGGTGCTGGACGTGCGGCTCACCAATAACCGGCGCAAGTGGCTGGTGTATCCGGGCGCGCCGGAGCGGATTGCAAAACTGATGTATCAGCTTCGCCGGACCAGCGTGCAAGCCACCTTTGACGGCGTGGCCTACAACGACTACTGGACGTGGAATTCGCTTGGCACGACCCCTGCGCCCGGGCCTGTTCCGGGAACTCCGGTTCGCATGTTGAATCCGCAAGACGAAGATGAGGTTGAGCGCTTGTACCAACGGCTGAAGACTGTCGGCCACCTCGACAGCCGGTCAGATTCGAAGACCGATCGGCCATAACCAAATCCATAACCCACGAATGCTGACGCGCTTTGCGACCCGAGGATGCGGGTGTCTAGCCATCTGCCTGCTGGCGCTCTTCATCGCAGGCATTGGCGGCTATTTTTTTCGAGAGCCCCTGGCCACGATGGCGGGGTCCTTCCTGATCCGCGATGAACCTCCCGTAAAGGCTGATGCGGCGCTGGTGCTTGGCGGAGATAATCACGGAGAACGGACGCTCAAGGCAGCGCAACTGGCGCAGGCCGGGTGGGTCCCGATCGTGTATCTGAGCGGCCCGGAGATTCTGGGCGGCTATGAGTCAGCGGGAATGCTGGCCTTCGCCCGGAAGCACGGCTTTCCCGAGTCCATGTTCCAGGAAATCCCCCATAGCTCGACGAGCACGAAGGCAGAAGCTGTGGTGATGACGGCGGAGCTGCGCCGTCGAGGAGTTCACCGCCTCCTGCTGGTGACCAGCCTTTTTCACACGCGCCGCGCGTACTATTTGTTCCATCGCGCCGCGCCGGACCTCGAGATCCACACCGTGGCGGCGCCCGACCCTGACTTCACGCCGGGCACTTGGTGGAAATCACGCGAAGGGCAGAAGATATTCTTTCTGGAATGGGTGAAGACTTTAGCTGCATGGATGGGATTTTAGCGTGGAGTACTTCCTTTTGGCGGAAATCGACCCACGTGGGGCGAGTTCCAAGCTGGCCTACGGGCCAGCCCCAAGCTGACGCATGGGGCTAGGGATGGATTTTTTGTGCCCCGTCGACGCGGGCTTGCGACAGGCGCACGGCTCGCAAGAGAGCATCGTAATTTGGACTCTCAGGGGGATGCATCAGCGCTTGCTCGGCCTCCGCAAGAGCGCGGCGGGCGGAATCGAGACTGATTTTTTCAGCAGGCTCGGCGCGCTCCACCAGCACGCTGACGTGATTGTCGAGCACCTCGAGAAATCCGTCCTCGATGACGAGCACATTCTGTTTGCCGGCGAGGGTGTAGGTGAGAACGCCAGGCTCGAGCCGGCCGAGGAGCGCGGCATGATCGGGGAGCACGCCCAGATAGCCATTGCTGCCCGGGAACTCGGCGCTCGAGACATCCTCGTCTACAAGCAGTCTGGCAGGAGTGGCGATTTCGAGCCGAAAAGTTTCCGTCATGTGGGCGCCCTTATTTTTGCTTCAACGTCATTGTTTATTCAACGTCACTGTTTATTCAAACTCTTGGCAGCTTCGAGCACCTCATCGATGGTGCCTTGCATGTAGAAGGCCTGCTCGGGAAGTTCGTCGTGCTTGCCATCTACAATCTCGCGGAAGCTGCGGACCGTGTCGGCCAGCTTGACGTACTTGCCAGGGCGGCCGGTGAACTGCTCAGCGACGTGAAAAGGCTGGGAAAGGAAGCGCTCGAGCCGGCGGGCGCGCCCAACCGTCAGCTTGTCGTCGTCACTCAGCTCGTCGATGCCGAGAATGGCGATGATGTCCTGAAGGTCTTTGTAGCGCTGCAGGACCAGTTTGACGCGCTGGGCGGTGTTGTAGTGCTCGTCGCCGACGATGCGCGGATCGAGGATGCGGGATGTGGAGGCAAGCGGGTCGACCGCCGGGTAGATACCGCGTTCGGAGATGGCGCGCGAGAGCTGCGTGGTGGCGTCCAGGTGGGCGAAGGTGGTGGCCGGAGCGGGATCGGTGTAGTCGTCGGCGGGCACGTAGATCGCCTGGACCGACGTGATGGAGCCGCGCTTGGTGGATGTGATGCGCTCTTGCAGGTCGCCCATTTCGGTGGCGAGGTTGGGCTGGTAGCCGACTGCGGAAGGCATGCGGCCAAGCAAAGCGGACACTTCGGAGCCCGCCTGGGTGAAGCGAAAAATGTTGTCAATGAAAAGAAGCACGTCCTGCCCCTCTTCATCCCGGAAGTACTCGGCCACCGTGAGGCCCGTGAGCCCGACACGGAGGCGCGCGCCGGGCGGCTCAGTCATCTGGCCGTAGATCAGCGCGACTTTGGATTTCTGCCAGTCCTTCGGATCCACAATGCCGGACTCCTGCATTTCGAGCCAGAGGTCGTTTCCTTCGCGAGTGCGCTCTCCGACGCCGGCGAATACGGAGACGCCGCCGTGCTTCATGGCGATGTTGTTGATGAGCTCCTGGATGATGACCGTCTTGCCGACGCCGGCGCCGCCGAAAAGGCCGATCTTGCCGCCTTTGAGGTAGGGCTCGAGCAGGTCGATGACTTTGATGCCGGTCTCAAACGCCTGCGATTCGGTGGATTGCTCCTCGAAGGTGGGGGCGAGGCGATGGATCGGCAGACTCAAAGCAGTGGTGACCGGACCCATGTTGTCCACCGGCTGGCCCAGGACGTTGAGGATGCGGCCGAGGGTTTGCTTACCAACCGGCACCATGATGGGGTTGCCGGTATCGAGCGCCTTCATGCCGCGCACGAGGCCGTCTGTGGGCTGCATGGCAATCGTGCGAACGCGGCCTTCGCCGATGTGCTGAGCGACTTCGACAGTGATGTCAATCGGCTCCGGCACATCGAAGCCTTCGCTGGTGACGCGAATGGCGTTGTTGATGAAGGGGATGTGCCCTTCCTCGAATTGAATATCGACGGTGGGGCCGGCGATTTGAATCACCTTTCCGGTGACTCCGTTGTGTGTGGCGTTAGCCATATGATTCTCCAAATTCGTAACGAGCCTCACTCGCTTTAGACAGCGGCGGCGGCGCCGCTGACAATCTCGATAATCTGGCTTGTGATCGAAGCCTGGCGGGCGCGATTCATATTCAACGTGAGCGTGTCGATCATGTCGCGCGCATTGGAACTGGCGGCATCCATGGCGGTCATGCGGGCCGCGTTATAGGCCGTATTCGATTCGAGCAAAGCGCGGAAAATCTGCAGCTCGACATACAGCGGAAGCAGCCTGGACAGCAGGTCCTTAGGCGGCTCTTCAAAAATGTAGTCGCGCTGCTCCGCCGATTCGGGCAGCTCGATGGGCAATATGCGCCGGAGAACGAGATTGGGAGCCATGGCGCTCTTGAACTCGTTGACGGCCAGGTAGAGAGCATCCGTCTCGGCCTTCTCGTAGCGCTCAATCAGCGAGCGCGCGATGGCGGAAGCCTGGTCGTAGGCGGGCTTGTCGACGATGCCGGTATGTTCGCCGGTCATGGGAATGCGATTGCGGCGGCTGTAGTCACGGCCCTTGCGCCCGATAGCCTCCACCTGGATCTCGGCCTGCGGCCGCTCGGTGATGAAGCGATGCGCCATGCGCAAGAGATTGGCGTTGAAAGCGCCCGCCAAGCCGGTGTCGGAGGAAACGATCACAAGCTGGATTTTCTTCTCTTCGCGCACGGCCAGCAGCGGCAGCTCAGACAAGTCGTCGAGAGAGGCGGCCGCGGCGGCTACGTGCGAAAGAACGCGATTCATCATCTTCGCGTAAGGGCGCGAGCCGATAGCGCGACCCTGCGCCCGGCGCAGCTTGGCAGCCGAGACCATCTTCATGGCCTTGGTGATCTGCTGCATGTTCTTGACGCTGCGAATGCGGCGTCGGATGTCAATCAGGCTGGGCATGGCATTCCATTTAGCCGCGGCTCAGCTCGGAACGCCGAGACGAATCTCGGCGCTGCAGGCATGACTGCCCGCGCCACGCGGTTCCAGCACAAGGCTCAGTTTCTGAAAACATAAATTAGGCTTTTGCCGCGGCCGGGCGGGCGGCGACGAACTTCTCCTTGCATTCCTTAATCAGGTTGACAACCTTGGCCTTGATCTCGTCGTTCAATACCTTCTGATCGCGAATCGCGGCGACGGTGCCGGGGTGGGCGGAATCGGCAAACTTGTAGAGCTCGGCTTCGAAGGGGCGGACTTCTTCGACGGCAAGATCGTCGAGATAGCCGTTGACGCCGGCGAAGATGATGAGCACCTGTTTTTCGACCGGGACGGGCGAGTATTGGCCCTGCTTGAGGGCCTCGGTGAGCCGGCGGCCGCGATTGAGCTGATCTTGAGAAGCCTTGTCGAGGTCGGAGCCGAATTGGGCGAATGCAGCGAGATCGCGATATTGAGCGAGATCGAGGCGAAGGCTGCCCGCGACCGTGCGCATGGCCTTGACCTGCGCGCTGCCTCCCACGCGGCTGACGGAGAGGCCGACGTTGATGGCGGGCCGTATATTCGAGTTGAAGAGGTCGCTTTCAAGGTAAATCTGGCCGTCGGTGATGGAAATGACGTTCGTCGGAATATACGCCGAGACGTCGCCGGCCTGAGTTTCGATGAAAGGCAGCGCTGTAAGCGAACCTCCGCCGTTGGCCTCGTTGAGCTTGGCGGCGCGTTCGAGAAGGCGGCTGTGCAGATAGAACACGTCGCCGGGGTAGGCCTCGCGGCCCGGCGGCCGGCGCAGTAGCAGAGAGATTTCGCGATAGGCGGCGGCGTGTTTCGAGAGGTCGTCGTAGAAGCAGACGGCATGGCGGCCGGAATCGCGGAAGAACTCGCCCATGGCGCAGCCCGCGTACGGAGCGATGTATTGCATGGGAGCCGGGTCAGAGGCAGTGGCGGCGACGACGATGGTGTAATCCATGGCGCCGAACTCCTCGAGCGTCTTGACGACCTGAGCAACGGTGGAGCGCTTCTGGCCGATGGCGACGTAGATGCAAATGACATCGCCGCCTTTCTGATTGATGATGGTGTCGAGAGCGATGGTGGTCTTTCCGGTCTGGCGGTCGCCGATGAGCAATTCGCGCTGGCCGCGGCCAATCGGGATCATGGCGTCGATGGCCTTGATGCCGGTCTGCAAGGGCTGCTTGACGGGCATGCGATCGACCACGCCGGGCGCGATGCGCTCGACGGAATTGAAAGCCGTAGTGGCGATGGCGCCTTTGCCGTCGATCGGCGCGCCGAGGGAATTGACGACGCGGCCAACCATGGCATCGCCTACCGGAACGGACATAATGCGGCCAGTGCGGCGAACCGAATCGCCTTCCTTGATACGAAGGTAATCGCCAAGCAGCACCGCGCCCACCTGGTCTTCCTCGAGATTCAGGGCGAGACCGACCACCTCATTGCCAAAGTCGATTAGCTCGCCGGCCATGACGTTCTCGAGGCCGTAAACGCGGGCAATGCCGTCGCCGACGGAGATTACTGAGCCGGTCTCGTCGACATTGACGGCGGCATCATAGTTCTCAATCTCGGCGCGCAGTATGCGCGAGATCTCGTCTGCTCTGATCTGAGCCATATTCCCCTTCCGATGTGTCTGCTACGAAGCCGTCCTCAATTGGCGGCGCAAGACATTCAGGCCTCCGAGGAGCGAGCCGTCGAACTCGATGGAATGGAGACGGGCGATCACGCCTCCGAGGATTGACGGGTCGGTCTGGAAGTGAGGCCGAATGCGCTTGCCGCTGGTCTTTTCAAGTGCGGCTATTATTTCCTGTTCCTGGGATTCGGTCAACGCGGCGGCTGAAACGATGTCAGCGCGCTCAAAGCCGGTCCGTTCATCGATAATTCGTTCAAACTCGAGAATCACGCCGCGCAGGTCGGAAACGCGGCGATGATGCACGACAACGTGGAGGAAGTTCCTCACCAGGCGATGCATGTTGAATTGCTTTGCCAGGATTTCCGCGACGGCTTCCTTCTTTTCGCGCGAGATAGCGGGCGAAAGTAAACAGCGCTGCAGATCCGGAGAACCTTCGAGAACCTCGGCCACGACGCGAAGATCGGCGGCCGCCTGTTCCGGAGTGACATCGGACTGGGGGCTGGTGACGGCGTCGGCCAAGGCGCGAGCGTAGTGCGTCGCCAGAGCGGTAACCATAAGTTAGTGCGCTCCTCCGGGCTGGCGGGCGGAGACCTGGCCCGCGAAGCGGCTCACCAGAGCCTCATGCCCGGCGGCGGTTAAGCGCTCGCGGAGGCGCGATGCGGCGATCGATACGGCCAGCTCAGCGGTGTGGCGGTTGAGCTCGAGCCGCGCGTTGTGCTCGAGCGATGCGATCTCCTGCGTCTCGTGCCGCTGAATTTGGGCCAGGGATTGCCCCGTCTCTTTAGCCAGCCTTTGCTGCTCAGCCTGCATCTCAGCCTCACCTTCAACACGAAGCTTGGAGATTGCAGCGCCGAGGGTAGCCATCTTTCGATCGATTTCAGAGGCGCGGAAATCAGCATCCAACTTGAGGCCGGTGGCGTCCTGGATGGCCTTCTGGATTGCTTCGGTGCGGGCATTGAAGAAAGCGGGCCCATGCTTGGCCGCAAGATATCCAAGACCAATGGCAAGAACCGCGAAGTTGAACCATTCCAGGCCGAGGTTCCCGCCGCCACTCTCGGATGACGAAGAGGAATCTCCCTTGAGCGGGCCTTCCTCGGAAAAGGCGGCAACCGGAAAGCAAAGCGACGCAAACAGGGCAATCCCAAGCAGTTGTCTTCGCATCACGCTGCTCTCCGCTCGAGCAGGCGGGTCACGATCTCGTCGGCGAGCGAACCGGCGTCGCCCCCTAGCTGCGTCTTAAGGCGCTCGGTTTCCTCGGCAATTTCCGCCCGCGCTTGCTTGAGGCGCGCATCGGCGGCGGCTCGGGCGCTGGCTATGGTTTCGGACTGTTCGGCAAGCCAGCGCTGGCGAGCGGCTTCCTGTTCTTTTTGCAGTTCCAGCCGCGCCGTCTGTAACGCTCGTTCAAAGGCAGCCGTCTTCTGGTCGGCGGCGTCGAAAGCCTGCTGGGCCAGCTCGCGAGCGCCCTCTGTCTGGCGGCGCCGCTCGTCCATCACCGCCTTCAAGGGTTTGAAGAAAATGGCCCTCAAATAGAAAGTGAGGGCCACAAAAATGAGAATCGTGGGTACTGCTTTGATCAGGAGTTCAGCCAGTTTTTGCAGAGTCGGGTCCATGGAAAACCGTCCGAGGTAGCTTCAGGACGAGCGTGACTTCCCCAAACCAGGTCACACCCGGGATTCGTCGAAAATCTGTCCCGAAATACAAAGCTAACATAGCGACCCTACGGAGAAACGGGCTGTGAGTGCTGTGAGGAGAGGACCGAGGGGGCACCAGCCCCAAGCTGACGCCTGCAGCTTCAGCCGATGGGGAATCCTCAGCGCGTTCCGGAAAGCTGGCCGCTGCCCTCTGCCAGGGCCGTATCCAGAGCGCGCCGAAGACTCTCGAAATCGGCTTCGCCATTCAGGCGAATCCCGTTGATGAAGATTCCCGGCGTGCTGTAAACGCCGTTCTGCACACCCGACCGGAAGTCGGCGCGGATCTGTTCGAGATAGAGCTCGTCATTTACCTCAGCTTTAAAGCGCTTCAGATCGAGGGCCAGGGCCTCGGCGCGATCCAGCAGGTCGCGGAGCTTGAGGCGTGTTTGGTCGCTGAACAGGAGTTCATGCATTTCCCAGAACTTGCCCTGGGCGCCCGCGGCCTGGGCGGCCTGGGCGGCTAGTTCAGCGTGCGGATGAATCTTGGCGTAAGGGTAGTGGCGAAAGGCGAATTGGAGCCGGTCCCCGAATGCTGTCTGCAGCTTTAGAATGTCGAAATAGGCGACCTTGCAACCCGGGCATTCGTAGTCGCCAAACTCGAAAAGAGTCAAGGGAGCATCGGAGCGTCCACGAACGTGATCTGTTGGAAGAATGGGCAGGTAGTCCTGGGCAGAGGCATCGTCACGATTGTTCAATGATTCCCTCGATTCCGCGTCGGGCAGCAATGATTTGGATGCATCCCGAGCCGAAAGGGTCGCACCCAGCGCGTTACGTTCCGATGTATCGGGCGTAAACACTGCGTGCCACGCCAATGTCGGTAGTCCCTTTCACGATGGCGCGCCCGTCCGGAAAAACGGTGAGCTCAAACCGGGACAGCGTAAGGCGCAGAGCGAAGTCATTCACGCGCACGCCGCCCAGGGGCCGCAGGCGCTCAGCTAGCTGGCGCAAGTCCAGCGGGCGGGCGTTTTCGTGAAGTTGCACGGCGTTGCGGCCGCAGAGGCTGACGGGCTTGCGGTGGAAACCGTCGAGGTACGTGAATTGGCGGCGGCCACACACGGCGCAATGCGGGTCAGGGGAGGGAGCGATGTACCGGGAATGGCCAGTCCAAACGTCATAAGTTTCGATTGCGCAGCGGAAATCAGGCCAGCCAACTAGCCAGCGAAGGCATAGCGCGACTTGACGGGCGGCGATGGCAGCGGTGATCGCGCCCAGAACGCCGTCGACGTCGCAAGTGGGTTGAAGGCCGGAGGGAGGATCCGGGTAGACACAGGCGAAACAGGCCCCGAGTCCCGGGATCACCGGCATTACCAGCCCGCGGCTAGCCACAGCGGCGCCGTATACCCACGGAATGCCGTGCTTCACGCTGATATCGTTGATAAGATAGCGGGTTTCGAAATTGTCGGTACCGTCGAGAATCAAGTGGCAATCGGACAGCAAATCCTCGGCGTTGGAGGGAGTGAGATCGCTGACACGCGGGTCCACTTGCACCTGAGCATTCACTTGCGCCAAACGGGCGGCGGCGGCAATGGCCTTCGGCGTTTCGTTCTCGGCGTCGGCCTCAACGTACAGCATCTGCCTCTGCAGGTTGGAGAAGTCTACGTAATCTCGATCAATGATCCTGAGCTTCCCAATGCCGGCGCGGGTAAGAGACTCAGCCTGGAAACTGCCCAAGGCGCCGCAGCCGACGATGACGACGGAGGCCGCGCGTATCCTGTTTTGTCCGGAGTCGCCGATGGGGGGAAAGAGAACCTGCCGGGAGTAACGCAACATTTCACCCGGAGTCATACAACGACGATGGTAACAGCCGCCATCCGCCGAGGCTCCGCATCCACAACCTGCGAGTGGATTGGCAGGCCTGCCTTGTCCAGCGAGCCGGGGCGCCTGCGGCGTCGCACCCGGAGGCGTGGCTTCGCGGATAAGGGGTCGTGCGGACTCCTGTGAAGGCTCTTCGCGAATTGGCTGGGTTGTCGGGGGCTCGGCTCCTCGCGGACCGAATCGCTTCTCGCGGGTGCCGATGGGCGGCGGCGCTGCTTTTCGTTTTCGGAGCAGGGCTGGGGGTAGGGCTCGGGGCCGGGGCCGCTCAGACGCCGCCAGAGGGGCCGGGCCCGGCCACCCAGCAAGATGCGTCAACACGATTCGAGCAGCGCATCATCACCGAGGTTCGCTTCGAACCCAGCGACCAGCCCTACCCGACGGACGTCTTGAAGAGTATTTTGCCGATTAAGGCGGGCGACCGGTTCAATGCTCAGACGCTGCAGCGGGCGATTCAGAGGCTGTTTTCCACCGGCCGTTATGCCGATATCGCGGTGGACGGCACGCTTGCGGCGGACGGCGAAGGAGTGGTGCTGAAATTTGTGACAAAGCGCGCGTATTTTGTAGGCAGAGTCGAGGTAGTGGGCGTAAAAGGGCCGCCCAACGCGGGGCAACTGGCCAGCACGAGCAAACTCGAGCTGGGTGCGCCGTTTCATGTGGAGGAGAGGAATTCGGCCACCGAATCCATTGAGAATCTACTGCGGCGTAATGGCTTCTACCACGCCCGTGTGAGCTCGGACATCGAATATGAAAACGACACCGAACAGGCGAACGTGACGTTCCTGGTGGATACGGGAAAACGAGCGCACTACGAGCGGCCCATCATTGCGGGGACCCCGCGGCGGCCGCTGGACAAGATTGTGCGTGCGACCCACTGGCAGCGGCTCTGGGGCTGGCTGGGATGGCAACCGGTGACGGATAGCAGGACACAGTCGGGCCCCGAGTATGTGCGGGCTTATTACGAAAAGCAGAATCTGCTGCTGGCGCGAGTCTCGTTGCGGGGCCTCGAATACCACGAGCCAACCA
>Ga0302325_10035863_pt1 | contig 10120 bp, 10 predicted proteins | sample Palsa_T0_2_FD_201948 | JGI IMG/M metagenome (GOLD analysis project Ga0302325, IMG submission 201948) | Peat permafrost microbial communities from Stordalen Mire near Abisko, Sweden - Palsa_T0_2 | ecosystem: Environmental > Terrestrial > Soil > Palsa > Peat permafrost | place: Sweden: Abisko... | reverse complement strand
GCCGTCACCGTTCGCACACTGATGAACGGCAAGGTCAACGCGGCCAATATCTTCAGCACCTCGCCGGCGATCATGCAGAATCATCTGGTGGTGCTTGACGACCCACTGCACAACTTCCTCGCCGGAAACATTGTTCCACTGGTGAATTCGCAGAAGAAGTCCGATCGGCTCAAAGACGTGCTGGACGCGGTATCGGCCAAGCTGACCGGCCGCGGGCTGGCCGACCTGAATGCCTCGGTGGCGGGCAACTCCGGTATCGACCCCGACGAGGCGGCCCGGAACTGGTTGCATGACAACGCCTTCGATCATCCGATCCGGGGTTGACGTTTGATCAGCTTCCATGACGTCCACAAGGTCTACGCTGACGGCACCATCGCCGTCGACAGGCTGAACTTGGAAGTGCCCAAGGGCACGCTGACTGTCTTCGTCGGACCTTCGGGCTGCGGCAAGACGACGTCGATGCGGATGATCAACCGGATGGTCGAGCCGACGTCGGGCACCGTCGTCGTCGACGGAGCCGACATCGCGGGTGTCGACCCGGTGCGACTGCGTCTGGGCATCGGCTATGTGATCCAGGGCGCTGGCCTGATGCCGCATCAACGGGTGATCGACAACGTTGCCACGGTGCCGGTACTCAAAGGCCAGTCGCGCCGGGCGGCGCGCAAGGCCGCCTACGCGGTGTTGGAGCGGGTGGGTTTGGATGCCAAGCTCGCCGACCGCTATCCCGCGCAGCTCTCCGGCGGCGAACAGCAGCGTGTCGGCGTGGCGCGGGCACTGGCCGCGGATCCGCCGATTTTGTTGATGGACGAGCCGTTTTCAGCGGTCGACCCGATAGTCCGCGTCCAGCTGCAGCGCGAAATCCTGCGGTTGCAAGCCGAATTGCACAAGACCATCGTATTCGTCACGCACGATGTCGATGAGGCGTTCCGGCTCGCCGACCGGGTTGCGGTATTCGGCCGGGGCGGTTCGCTGCAGCAGTACGACGAACCCGCACACTTGTTGTCACGTCCGGCCAACGATTTCGTGGCCAGGATGATCGGCGCCGGTCGGGGCTACCGGTGGCTGCAGTTCTTGGACGCGACCCAACTGCCGATCCGCGACATTAACCGGGTCACCGAAGCCGCTGTCGACGAGGCGCGGCTTCGCGACGGCTGGGCGTTGATCATCAAACCCGATGGCAGTCCGTTGGGCTGGATCGATGCAAGCGGCATGCGGAAGTACCGTGACGGCGCACCGTTGCGTGACAGCGTCACCTCGGTCGGTGCGCTCTTCCGGCGGGACGCCACCCTAAGCCACGCACTGGACGCCGCATTGTCGTCGCCTGCCGCGGTGGGAGTGGCCGTGGACGAGGCAGGCAAGGTGATCGGGGGAGTGCAGGCCGGTGATGTGTTGGCCGTCTTGGACTCTCATCGGCGGGGCTAGTCGTGCACTACCTGATCCATCACCTACCCGCGGCCTGGGTGCTGACGGTGATTCACCTACGGCTGTCGCTGGTACCGGTGCTGGCCGGTCTCGCGATCGCGTTGCCATGGGGTGTGCTGACGTGGCGCAATCCGGTGCTACGACGACTGACGACGGTGACCGCCAGCCTGGTGTTCACCATCCCGTCGCTGGCGCTGTTCGTGGTGCTGCCGCTGGTGATTCCGACCCGCATCCTGGACGAGGCCAATGTCATTGTCGCGCTGACGCTGTACACCACAGCGTTACTGGTACGCGCGGTGTTCGAGGCGCTGGATGCGGTACCGCGGCAGGTGCGGGACGCTGCCAGCGCTGTTGGCTATCCGCCGATCACCCGGCTTCTCAAAGTCGAACTGCCACTGTCGATTCCGGTGCTGGTCGCGGGGTTGCGCGTCGTGGTGGTGACCAATATCTCGATGGTCTCGGTGGGCGCGGTGATCGGCATCGGGGGCCTGGGCACCTGGTTCACCGAGGGGTACCAGGCGGACAAGAGCGACCAGATCGTCGCCGGGATCGTCACCATCTTCGTGCTGGCGGCCATCATCGACGTATTGATCATGTTTGCCGGCCGGCTCGCGACGCCGTGGGACCGGGTGGCGCGCTCCGGCCGGCGGCGGCTGACGGCCCCACTCAAAGATCCGATTGTTGGTGGTTCTCGATGAACTTCCTCACGCAGGCGTTCTCCTACCTGTTCACGGCGGGCAACTGGGCGGGTCCGGTGGGGCTGGCGGCCCGGACCGTGGAGCATCTGGAGTACACGGCGGCAGCGGTGGCGGTTTCGGCGCTGGTCGCCATCCCGGTCGGGTTGATCATCGGCCATAGCGGGCGCGGCACGCTGGTGGTGGTGAGCCTGGTCAATGCGCTGCGCGCATTGCCGACGCTGGGTGTGCTGCTGCTGGCAGTGCTGCTGTGGGGACTGGGCCTGGTTCCGCCGATCGTGGCGCTGATGCTGCTGGGGATTCCGCCGCTGCTGGCGGGAACGTATTCCGGGATTTCGGCCGTGGATCGCACGGTGGTCGACGCCGCACGCGCGATGGGCATGAGCGAGCTGCGGGTGCTGTTCCGGGTCGAGGTGCCCAACGCGCTGCCGTTGATCATCGGCGGGCTGCGGAACGCGACGCTGCAGGTCGTCGCCACCGCGACAGTAGCGGCCTACGCCAGCCTGGGCGGGTTGGGCCGATACCTGATCGACGGCATCAAGGTGCGCCAGTTCCATATCGCGCTGGTCGGTGCGCTGATGGTGGCCGCACTGGCGTTGATTCTGGACGGCGCGCTGGCATTCGCTGCGTGGACGTCGGTGCCCGGTACCGGTCGGGTGCGCCGAAGCCCACACCACCAGGCGTCGAGATCTGCCGAGCTGTCGCCTAACGTAGACGCGTGAGCCCAGCCCCGTCGGACACGACCAGCAAGTCCAGGTCGGCGATGTTGACCTGGCGGGCGCACGACGCCAGGCGGATGGAGTCGGTGCGGGTGCAGCTGTCGGGCAGGCGAATCAAAGCCAACGGCCGCATCGTGGCCGCCGCCACCGACACCAACCCGGCGTTCGCGGCCTACTACGACCTGCTGACCGACGAAACCGGTGCGACCAAGCGGCTCGGGATGACGGTCACGGTCGCCGAGCGGGAACGGCAGCTCGTGGTCGCACGCGACGAGGAAAACATGTGGTTGGTCACCGATCATCAAGGTGATTCTCGATCGGCTTACGAGGGTGCGCTCGACGTCGACGTGGTCTTCAGCCCGTTCTTCAACGCGTTGCCGATCCGTCGGCGCGGCCTGCACGAGCGGGCCGACTCGATTACGGTGCCGACGATCTACGTCAGACTGCCGGAGATGTCGGTGACCTCGGCGTTGGTGAGTTACAACAGTCCAGCGCCGGGGTCCGGGGAGGGCATCAAGGTGCATTCGCCGGTGTCGGAGGTGACGCTGACGGTCGACGCGGACGGGTTCATCGTCGACTACCCAGATTTGGCAGAGCGGATCTGATCACCCCGCCGGCGCGACCGGCGGCGGCCAGCTCGTCGCGCCAGTTCTCTGCGCCGATGAACACGGTGAGGATCTCCGGCCGCGAGAAACTGTCGTAGCGTGCGCGCGCGGCATGCCCGCCCTCGACAAGATCTGCGACGGAGTCGTTGTGCACCAACGACTCTCGCGCTTCAGCGAGCAATGCGATCGCCCGGTCGACCCTCGGCACCAGTTGGCCGGCGTTCGCTTCGCACATGGCCCGCACCAGATCCGGCGCGCTGGCCGCGACCCGCGTGCCATCGCGAAAGGATCCGGCGGCCAGTGCGAACGCCAGGGGTACCTCCGCAGCGGTGACCGCTAACGCTTCGGCGAGCAGATGCGGCAGATGCGAAATGGCCGCCGCGGCGGCGTCGTGTTCGTCGGACCGGGCAGGCACCACGAACGACCCGCAATCCAGCGCCAGCTCCATCACCGTTGACCAGACCTCGGGGTGCACGTGGTCGTCGACACTGATCACCCAGGGTGCGCCGGTGAACAGCCGGGCGTGTCCGGCCTCCCACCCCGAGTGCGCGGTGCCCGTCATCGGGTGCCCCCCGACGAAACGCGGCTGCAGACCCGCCGCGATGACCTCGTCGAGCACTGCGCGCTTGACGCTGGTGACGTCGGTAAGCGGACATTCGGGGGCCGATTCGCCGATACGGGCGAGCAGGGTGGGCAAGGCCGGCATCGGCACGGCGATGACAATCAGCGCGCCGATGCCGGCGGCCCGGACCAGCGTCTTGGTCAGATCGGTGGTGGCGTCGAAGCCGTCGAACCGGGCGGCCTGGGCGCCCTCGACCGACCGGTTGTAGCCGAAGGCTTCGCGGCCGGCCGCCGCGGCTGCACGCAATATCGAGCCGCCGATCAGCCCCAGTCCCAACACGCACACCGGTGTCTTGAAAACGGGACTAGCCACCCCCCAAGGTTGGCACATTCGTTGGAAAACTGACCGTGCTATAGCGCTGATGCGATGCCGATTTGCTGTTCAGGTGCTGGTCAAGTGCTGGTCAACAGGCTCCGGCGGGACTAGCGTAAGCGCCCATGGGAGCACAGCGGGCTTCCGCGCAGGCGGACGCACCGGACGGATTCGGTGTAGCCGTCGTGCGTGAAGAGGGCAAATGGCGTTGTTCGGCGATGCGGCCGAAGGCCCTGGCCAGCTTGGCCGACGCGGAGACCGAGTTGCGCGAATTACGCAGCGCTGGCGCTGTTTTCGGCCTACTTGATGTCGATGACGAGTTCTTCGTGATTCTGCGGCCCGCGCCGGCGGGAACCCGGTTGCTGCTGTCGGACGCGACCGCGGCGCTGGACTATGACATCGCGGCCGAAGTGCTGGACAACCTCGACGCAGACATCAGCCCAGAGGACCTGGAGGACGCAGAACCGTTCGAGGAAGGCGACGTCGGGCTGCTGTCCGATGTGGGGCTGCCCGCGGCGGTGCTGAGTGTCATCCTCGACGAGACCGACCTCTACGCCGACGAGCAGCTGGGCCGCATTGCGCGGGAGATGGGCTTCGCCGACGAGCTGTCGACGGTGCTCGACCGTCTCGGTCGGTGATCGCAAGCGCGGCGGAGCCGGGCGCAGCGGGTCGCCGCCATAGGTTCGGTCGGTGATCGCAAGCGCGGCGGAGCCGGGCGCAGCGGGTCGCCGCCGTAGGTTCCGTCGGTGAACTCCGACGAAGAACTGATCCGCGCCGCGCTATCGGTTGCTGCTACCGCCGGTCCACGCGATGTCCCGGTAGGTGCGGTGGTCATCGGGCCCGACGGGACCGAGTTGGCCCGCGCGGTCAATGCGCGTGAGGCGCTCGGTGATCCGACCGCACACGCCGAGATCCTGGCCATGCGGGCGGCGGCGGGCGTGCTCGGCGACGGGTGGCGACTGACCGGAGCAACGCTGGCGGTCACTCTCGAGCCGTGCACGATGTGTGCGGGTGCGTTGGTGATGGCGCGGGTCGATCGGCTGGTGTTCGGGGCCTGGGAACCCAAGACGGGCGCGGTGGGCTCGCTGTGGGACGTGGTCCGCGACCGCAGGCTCAACCACCGCCCTGCGGTGCGCGGCGGGGTGCTGGCCGAGGAGTGCGCCGGACTGCTCGAGAACTTCTTCGCCCACCAGCGATTGGGGTAGCCGGGCCGCCGTTGGGTAAGGTGTCCGGCGGTGGCGTGTCCGAGCGGCCTAAGGAGCACGCCTCGAAAGCGTGTGACGGGTAACCCCCGTCCGAGGGTTCAAATCCCTCCGCCACCGCCATAGCTTCCCGCCCGTCTACGCTGGTGGGGAGCTTTTTTCTGTTTGCTGAATACCGTCGTGCCCACATTTTGCCCACACTTTCGCGTCTCAAGAAATACAAAGAGCCCAAGGTTGCCGCGTGACGGCGCCTAAGTGGCTGAGGCCACCGGGGTGCCCGACTTGTCCGGCTGGCCACCCGACATGCGGGTCATCATCTGCAACGAACGCCCCAGGCTAAAGTCGCAACACCCCAGCTCCAGCTGGACTAAAATCGCAACACCCCAACTGAGAGGAGTCCTTATGCGGATGCGGTCAGGCATCCAGGTTGTCCTCGACGCTGCTCTGTTCGCGATGATCGCCGCCGTGCCGGCGCATGCCGCAACCGGGACCTACGAATACATGGATATCCGTCATAACAATTCGGTGGTCACCGATCCGATAACCGGTCAGTGCTACAGCACCCCCGATTCGGCCGATGAACACAACAACACTGACATGACGGCGCACCTCTTCTACGGGCCTGAATGTACGGATCGAGGCGACGGTGTCATCGTGCCGCCCGGTTGGAGCGACACCTCCGGCTCGGGGCCGTTCCAAAGCGTGCTCTTCTACTGACAAGGGCACCGGCGGCGTTGCTCGCTCTGTAATCTTTTCGACCCTTAGTGTGCTGGAGGGACACGACAAACTAGTCGTCTCTGACATCATGGCTTTGCTGGTCGAGCAGACAAGAACGAGACCACCGGCGATGGCAAGGGCCGACAAGCTAATCGAGGTCATCGAATGGTGCCGAGGTGTTGCGCGGGCTAAAGGCCGAGTTGGTGGCTGGCTGCAGCCACCGGCCGAACGCGCGTGTCGGGCGAGAGGTGCCGGGGCACCGTAATGGCCCGAGTTACAACGTGATCGTGGTCTGCTCGCAGAAGAGCTTCATTGCAGCAAGTCCAATAGCTTCTTGAGGCTGCGGGTAATGGAAATTGTATTGGAGGACATAGGCGCCATCAGTGGTCGGGACCACCACCGTTGCTTGCACGTAGATCATCGCCGTTAAGTCGACCATCATGGGAGACCCTCCGAACACGTAGGCAGGGTAGCCGCTCACAGTTAAACGGTGGCCTCCAAATTGGACGCCTAGCAAGTTCTCCAACTCGCCGCCGGCGACGTCGATGACTTGTTGTGGGTCCACGTTTCCGGTGAGTTTGGCGAGCGCGGTCTCGATGTTCGGTGGGTACTGGGCCGAATCCGGGCCCGTGTACACGATGCGGTCGTAGGCCCAGTCCGGTCTGTCAGCTGGCTGCCAGCCGTCGGGCATCGGGCTGTTGATCGTGGGGGCGCCCGGATCGCCCTTATGGATCGGGGGGGCTACCTGGATTCCGTTCCGGTGGATGTAGTCGGCGATTGTTGTCTGGGGCTGCGGGGCCGGGGGAGTTGGGTAAAAGACCGGTGGAAATGTCCCCCCGCAGAGTCCCATGGGTGTGCACGGGTCCATAGATGGTGGCATTCGCATCATGTTGGGCGCGTCATACGGTGTTGGGCTACAACCAGGGCTGTCGCCATGAATCGGATCCCCGGACGGACACGGCTCGACTGGCGCTTCGGGGAGTGTGCCCGGCGGCATGTTGTGCGTGGCCGCGGCTGCCGGAGCAGCCACTATAGTCGCAACGGGTGAGCCAATTGCCAACGCGGCCGAGGCGATTCCGCCGACCAGTAACCTGCCCGCAAACCGCGAGCGGGCCCGGGTCGCGGTTCGGACGGCCCTGTGTTCACCCGCCCCGAATCCCTTATCGTGGCCCATGGTACCGCCTCCCATTTTCGTGATGTTCTGGCTAACCGCGCGGCCCATTTATGGCGCGACATTTTACGCCGGTGAAGACAACTAAAAACCCAAAACACGAGACGGGCTCGGCGGCCGTGGCCTGGGGTAACCGCTGCGCCGGTCCCGCGGGTACGCCGATCTGACGAGGTGTCCGCGCCGGAGTAGGCCAGGCGTCGACTACGTCGCGATGTATTGGTTTCGGCGCCGTACGCCGAGAGTGTCAGGTGGGTGGTGTCACTTCGCACCGCCCTCGAATGCGAGTCCGCTCAATCTGTCGGAACCGTGCAGCATGATGATCAGGTCAACGCAGACTGATGCTCACCGGGCCGCCACCGAAGTTCCACGAGACTCGGGACATCCTCTCCCGCAGGGAGCCCGTAGCTACTTAGAACTGGACTACGCTAACCGATTGTGTCGTCAAATGACGAGAACCTTTACCGAAGGACGACGGCAATGACCACCTCTGGCCCCCTCGCGGCGACGCACGCGATGACCGTGACGAAGCTGGGCAGCCGCATCGGGGCGCGCATCGACGGGGTGCGACTCGGCGGCGACCTCGACTCGGCGACGGTCGACGAGATCCGCAGGGCGCTTCTGTGCCACAAGGTGATCTTCTTCCGCGGCCAGCACCACCTCGATGATGACCAGCAGCTTGCCTTCGCCAGACTGCTGGGCACTCCAATCGGCCACCCAGAGGTCAAATACGACAACACACCTGCTATCACGCCGATCGACTTCGAATACAACAAGGCGACGTCCTGGCACACCGATGTCACGTTCGCGCCGAACTACCCCGCGGCCTCGGTCCTGCGCCCAGTCACCCTGCCCAGCTACGGCGGGTCTACGCTGTGGGCCTCTACTGCGGCCGCCTACGCGGCGCTGCCCGAGCCGCTCAAGTGCCTCGCCGAGCATCTCTGGGCAGTGCAAAGCAACAGATACGACTTTGCGGTCACCACCACCGGCGCCCTGACCGACGAGCAGCGCGCGCCGCGAGAGTTATTCGAAAAGCCGGACTTTCGGACCGAACATCCCGTCGTGTGGGTGCACCCGGAGACCGGTGAACGTGCGCTGCTGGCGGGAGATTTGGTGCGCGGGTTCGTCGGTCTCGACAGCCACGAGTCACACGTTCTGCTCGAGTTGCTGCAACGGCGAATCACCATGCCCGAGAACACCATCCAGTGGAACTGGGAGCTGGGTGACGTCGCCATATGGGACAACCGGGCAACCCAGCACCGGGCCGTCGATGACTACGACGACCAGCCTCGGCTGATGCACCGGGTCACCTTGATGGCGATGGGCCCATCGATGTGCACGAGCAACGAAGTCGGGTGATCAGCGGCGCGCCGCTGAAATCCGTCGCCCGCTGACAGCACCTCGGAACCAATGCGACGTGCCCGGAAGCCAGCCCGCCAGGCTTATCGGCTGGATTGCCGGCGGCCAGCACCAGGCGGCTGGCGGTGAACGTCGGCGTCTCTCTGCGTCAGCCAGCGGCCGTTGCGGAGCGCGCGGACTCCCACACGCGGCCGGGCCATAAGCTCGAATCTGGTCGCCGTCGTCGTCGGAATCACCTTTGCGCCTGCTGATTCGCCAGACCAGGAATGTACGTGGCGCCGTACCGGCAGCGCGTCGTACAGCCGCATTTGAGACACCGCTGCCTCTCCCCCCCGCCCGACTGGGCGCCTCCCGGCGCCTGGTAGCGAAGCAGGTGGTCATAGGACTACGCTCACCGATTTGTTTAGTCAGATGATGGCAACCTTCACCCAGGGAGGACAGCGATGACCACTTCTGTCCCCTTCCCGGCGACATACCCGATAACCGTGACGAAGCTGGGCAGCTGTCTCGGCGCACGAATCGACAGGGTGCGGCTCGGGGGCGACCTTCACCCGGCCACGCTCGACGCGATCCGTAGGGCGCTTCTGCGCCACGGGGTGATCTTCTTCCGCGGCCAGGATCACTTCGATGACGATCAGCAGCTGGCGTTCGCCAGGCTGTTGGGTACGCCGATCGTTCAACGGTTAGAGCTGGACGGGGACGGCCGGCGGCGCGAGAGCCACCCATCAGTCAAGTGCGACAACGCGCCAGTCATCACGCTGATCCACTCCGAACACAACAAGGTGACGCGCTGGCACACCGACGTCGTGTTCGTCGCGAACTACCCTGCGGCCTCGGTCCTGCGCCCGGTGACCCTGCCCAGCTACGGCGGTTCAACCCTGTGGGCCTCTACTGTGGCGGCCTATGCGGCGCTGCCCGAGCCGCTCAAGTGCCTCGCCGAGAACCTGCGGGCCCTGTACACCAAGCGTTACGACTACGTGGTGACCGAAACAATGACCGACGAGCAGCATGGGTTTCGAGAGGCGTTCGAGAAGAGAGATTTCCAGGTCGAACATCCCGTCGTGTGGGTGCACCCGGAGACCGGTGAACCAACCCTAGTGGTGGGGGATGTCGTGCGGGGGCTCGTCGGCCTGGACACTCACGAAGCGCATGTGGTGCTCGAGTTGCTGGAGCGGCGAATCACCATGCCCGAGAACACCATCCAGTGGAACTGGGAGCTGGGTGACGTCGCCATATGGGACAACCGGGCAACCCAGCACCGGGCCGTCGATGACTACGACGACCAGCCTCGGCTGATGC
>Ga0302325_10035862_pt1 | contig 10120 bp, 7 predicted proteins | sample Palsa_T0_2_FD_201948 | JGI IMG/M metagenome (GOLD analysis project Ga0302325, IMG submission 201948) | Peat permafrost microbial communities from Stordalen Mire near Abisko, Sweden - Palsa_T0_2 | ecosystem: Environmental > Terrestrial > Soil > Palsa > Peat permafrost | place: Sweden: Abisko... | reverse complement strand
GCCGGGCTTACATTCACCCACGCGATCCGGAAAAAAGTTGCCGGCGCGTTAGCGGGCAAGACTTTTGTGTTGACCGGGACGTTGCCGAGTCTATCGCGCGAGGACGCCAAGGCGCGCATCGAGTCGGCTGGGGGAAAGGTCACTGGTTCGGTGAGCAAGAAGACCGATTTCGTGGTCGCGGGCGCCGATCCAGGTTCGAAGCTCGACAAGGCGAATTCATTGGGTGTTAAGGTGGTCAGCGAAGCCGAGTTACTCGCCATGTTGCAATAGAATCGGAGCGCCACTGTCCAAACTCGTTCAAACGTTGGTGTCGTGGGGGCCTCTCGGCGTTTTCTTTCTTGCGATCATCGATTCCGCCGGGATCCCCGTGGTGGGCGGCGTTGACGCCTTGATCGTCCTGGTGTCCATCTATGATCCTCGACAAGGCTATGAGGCTGCCATCGCGGCCATCGTGGGTTCGATCATCGGAAATCTGATACTTTTCTTCATCGCGCGCAAGGGCGGCGAGCAATATCTGCAACGCTACACTTCGCAGGGCCGCGGTGCGCGGCTGCGGGCCTGGTTTGTCGAATTCGGTTTGCTGACTATCTTCGTGCCGGCTTTGATCGTGGTCCCTCTGCCGCTCAAACTATTTGTCCTGTCCGCTGGCGCGCTGGATGGTAACGTCGTCAGGTTCGTGCTGGTCCTTCTGGCTGCACGCATCCCCCGCTATTTGTTTCTGGCGTGGCTCGGAACCCGGCTCGGCAAAGATACTCTGCCTTACCTCCGGCACCACGTCTGGCAGTTTTCCCTGTTTGCCCTGGTTCTGTTTGCCGTCCTCTACTTGGCGATCGTTTGGGAGCACCGGCGCCGGGCGCACGCCATGACCGATCTGGAATAGGCCCCCTTCGTACGCCGAAATATCGGCGCGCGCCTAAATATCGGCACTAATGCTGCCGAGCCGTCTCTTAACTTATTGAAAATTAAAACTAGAGACGTGGGTCATCGGCATGCCACCAAACGTCTGGAAACAGCTACGAATGTTGAAAATCACGCTGCACGACGGTCCGGACAAGCTCAATTTCGTCGTGGAAGGAAAGCTGATCGGTGCTTGGGCCAGGGAATTAGAGCAATCCTGGAAAAAGGCATCGTCCATCCGAGGCGGAAAAGCGCTTTTCGTGGATCTTAGCGAGGTCTTGTTCATCGATGAAGAAGGCAAGCGCGTCCTCTGTAAGCTTTTCAAGGAAGGCGCTTCTTTCCGCAGCGCGGGTCCCATGACCGATTCAATTGTGGATGAGATTACTGGAAAATCGACAGGACGTTGGCGCGGCATCCTGACGCAATCGATATTGATCCTGCTTCTGGCGGGCATCGCGAGAGGAGCGGCCGATCCGCCCGCGTTGAAACTCACGCTGGCGGAAGCGGTTCAAATGGCTCTGCGGCAGAATCCCAAAGTTCAAATCGCGAACCTGAACATCGCCGAGAGTCGGGAGAACCAGATCATAGCGCGCTCGGGTTTGTTGCCGCAAGTAAACCTCAACGCATCGGAATCGGTTCATCGCGCGAACCTGGAAGCGCTCTTCGGATCTCGCATTCCCGGTTTTTCGGAGCACATCGGGCCTTACTATGTGATTCAAGGCGGTCCGTCCGGTTCGGTGCCGATCTTTGACTTAACCCTCTGGAGGCGCTGGCAAGCATCCCGGGAAAATGTCAAAGGAACGCGCGCGGAGGATCTGACGGTTCGCGAAGAGAACGTGCAGTTGGTGGTGTCGCAGTACCTGGGAAGCTTGCGCGCGGCGGCCGACGTGCGAGCCGCGCAATCCAGAGTGGATCTTGCCAGAGCATTGTTCGACCAGGCCAGCGATCTCCAGAAAAACGGCGTGGGAACCGGCATTGACACGTTGCGTTCCAACGTCCAATACCAGAATGAGCGCCAGCGGCTGATCGATTCCGAGACGCAGCTCAAGACGTCACTGTTCGGATTGGCGCGCTTGCTGAACGTGGACCCGCATCAGAATGTTGAACTAGCCGACGAATCGGAATTCTTCCATATGGCGGAATACACAGCGGACGAAAGCATCGAGCGGGCCGTCCAAGAGCGGCCCGAAGCCAAGGCGCTGAATTCGCAGATTCGCGTGGCGGAGATCCAGAAAAAAGAGGCTGAGGATGCGCGTTTACCGAAGCTCAGTTTGAGCGGTCAATGGACTCAGCAAGGTCTTGCGCCCACCGCTACGATACCCGCTTACAATTTCGAGGCCGATTTCGACGTGCCGTTATTTACCGGCGGGCGAATCAAAGCCCAGACGGCCGTCCAGGACATCGAGCTTAAGAAATTCGAGCAGCAGCGGACCGACCTTCGGAACCAGATCGCGCTGGAGGTCAAGACCGCCATCGCGCAACTGGAAGCGGCCAAGAGCGAAGTGGAAGTGGCGAATCAAGGAGTCGACCTGGCCCGGGAAGAGGTGGTCGAGGCGCGCGACCGGTTTCAAGCCGGCGTGGCGAACAACATCGAGGTTGTGACCGCGCAGGACGAGTTCGCCCGCGCCAACGACAACCAGATCGCGGCGCTGTACCGCTACAACCAGGCTCGCGCGGACCTGGCGCATGCCACCGGCCAAATGGAATCTCTCTATGCCAAGTGAGGACAAAGCGATGGATCGGGAAACTTTCGAATACGAAATTGATCCGGACGTGAAGGCCGCCTCTCGCGAGCGCCGCACCAGCGAAGCGGTGCTGAAGGCGCCGCCGAAGCCCAAGCAACATGGCCGAACGCTTCTGATCCTCGGCGCGCTGGCAATCCTGGCGGCGACCGGCGTGTTCTTGTGGGTGCACTCGTTGAATCGCGTTTCCACCGACGACGCGCAGGTGGACGGTCACATCGATCCGGTTTCGGCGAAAATATCCGGTAACGTCGTCGAAGTCCTGGTGGACGACAACCAGGAAGTGAAGAAGGGACAAGTGCTGGTCCGCATCGATCCCCGGGATTATCAGGCGAAAGTCGATCAGGAAGAGGCGGCGCTGGCGGTAGCCGAGAGCCAGGCGAGGGCGGCCGGTGTTAACGTTCCGCTCACTCGCGATACCACAGCCAGCGGAACATCCAGCGCGGAAGCGCAGTTGAGCGGCGCGCAAGCGCAATTCGACCAGGCCAAGCTCGACTACCAACGCGCCTCAACCAGCGATATCGCGGTGGCGCGCGCCAACGTGAATACGGCGCAAGCCACTCATGCCCGTGCGCAAGCCGATCTCGCGCGAATGAAACCGTTGGTGGACAAAGCCGAGATCTCGAACATTCAATATGACTCCTACGTCGCGGCCGCCAGCGTGGCTGAAAGCGAATTGCAGGCGGCTAAAGACAAACTCGCCGCCGTCACCCAGGACGCCGAAACCAAGAAAGCGGCCGTGCTGAACTTCCAGGCCCGCGTCGCGCAGGCGCGGGCGGCTGTCCAGGAGGCGCAAGCGAACCAGCAGCAGGTGAATGTTCGGGTGGCCGATGTGGGTTCCGCCCAAGCGAAGATCGCCCAGGCCCGGGCCGATCTCGAAACCGCGAAATTGAATCTCAGCTACGCAACCGTCGTGGCGCCGCTGGACGGCGCTGTGACCAGGAAGTCGGTGGAAGTGGGACAGATCATCCAGCCTGGTCAGGGGCTGATGATGCTCGTCCCGCTCCAGGACATCTGGGTGACGGCCAATTTCAAAGAGACACAGCTCGCCAACGTTCATGCCGGTCAGCGCGCGGAGATCAAGGCCGACCTCACCGACAAGAGTTACCCCGGTTACGTGGATTCGATCGCCGGCGCCACCGGCACCCGGATGAGCCTGCTTCCGCCGGAAAATGCCACGGGGAATTACGTCAAGGTAGTCCAGCGAATCCCGGTCAAGATCCGGCTTGATCGGCTGCCCGGCCGCGTGCTTCGTCCCGGCATGAACGTCGAGGCCACCATCTTCACCAAGTAACCGCGATGGCGACCGAAGTCATCCATCTCGGCGCGCTGGAAAAGCCTGCCATCAATCCTTGGGTGATTGCCGGCACGGTTATGCTGGCCACCTTCATGGAAGTGCTGGACACCAGCGTCGCCAACGTCGCGCTTCCGCACATCGCGGGTAGCCTCTCCTCCAGCGTCGACGAATCCACCTGGGTTCTGACGGCCTATCTTGTGGCCAACGCGATCGTGCTTCCGCTCAGCGGCTGGTTTTCAACGCTGTTCGGCCGGAAGCGGTTCTACATGGCGTGCGTGCTTCTGTTCACGGTAAGCTCCGCAATGTGCGGCTTCGCCCCCAGCCTGGGCGGGCTCATCTTTTTTCGAGTTTTGCAAGGACTCGGCGGCGGCGCGCTACAGCCCGTCTCGCAAGCCATTCTCCGCGAAACGTTCCCGCGCGAAAAACAGGGCATGGCGATGGCGGTGTACGGTATGGGCGTGGTCTTCGCGCCCGTGGTGGGGCCGACATTGGGTGGTTGGATTACCGACAACTACACCTGGCGCTGGATCTTCCTCATCAACGTTCCGGTTGGAATCTGTTCGTTATTACTCACCTCTCTGCTGATTTTCGATCCGTCCTACCTGGTCCGCAAGTCGATCAAGGACGGCCTGAAGATAGACTATTTCGGACTGGGGCTGCTTGCCACCGGGCTGGGCGCGCTGGAAATCACGCTGGACGAAGGGCAGCGCAACGACTGGTTTTCCTCGCACGCGATTCTCGCCGCGGCCGTCATCGCCGCCGTGGCGCTGGTGTCGGTCGTTTTCTGGGAGCTTCGCCGGAAAGATCCGGTGGTGGATTTTCACCTCTTGAAGGAGCGGAACTTCGCCATTTCGACCTTGATGATGTTCATCCTCGGATTCGTGCTGTACGGAAGCACGATAGCCCTGCCGCTGTTTCTGCAAACGCTGCTCGGCTACACGGCCATGCAGAGCGGTCTGGCGCTTTCGCCGGGTGGCTTGGCGATCATGGTGATGATGCCCATCGTCGGGTTCCTGCTTTCAAAGATTGAAGCTCGATGGCTGGTGATGGTCGGGCTGGTAGTGTCTTCGATCGGTCTGTGGCAAATGAGCCGGTTCGACCTGCAGGTCGATTTCCGGAGCGCCGTGATGGCGCGCATCGTGCAGAGTCTGGGGCTGGCCTTCCTGTTCGTTCCCATCAACACGGCCGCGTTTTACTACATCTCGAAGCAGAATACCAGCTATGCCACGGGCATCATCAATCTGGCGCGCAATATCGGCGGGAGCACGGGCATCGCCATGTCCACGACGCTGATCGCTCGACGGGAACAGTTCCACCAGCAGCGTTTGCTCGATCATGTGTCCACGCTAGACGGCGCATATCGATCGGCGCTTCAGGGGTTCCAGCAAATGTTCCACGCGCAAGGCGCCAGCGCGGCCGAAGCGGCGTCCGAAGCGCAACGGATGATCTACAATCTGGTGCAGCGACAGGCGTCCGTGCTGGCGTTTCTCGAAGACTTCCGGCTCATGGCGCTCACGTTTCTGGCGGTGATTCCGGTGGTATTCCTGATGAAGAAAATTCGGCCGCGCAAAGTGGAACTGGGCGCCGAATAGGAATTATTTCGTTTTGTAGTCTTTTTCTACTTTGCCGTCGCGGATTTGGATCAAGCGGTGGGCTCGCACCGCGATGTCGAGTTCGTGCGTCACCAGGACGATGGTATTGCCCTGCTGCCACAGCCGTTCGAACAGCCCCATGATGTCGTTGCCGGTGACGGTGTCGAGCGCTCCGGTAGGCTCGTCGGCGAGCAAAATGGATGGACTGTTGACGAGCGCCCGCGCCACCGCCACGCGCTGCCTCTGGCCGCCCGACAGCTCGTTCGGTTTGTGATTCATGCGCGACTCGAGATCCACCGCTCGCAGCGCCGCCTTGGCCTTTTCGATCCGCTCTTGCGACGGAATGCCCGCATAGATCAGAGGAAGCTCCACGTTGTGAAGCGCCGTGGCGCGCGCCAGCAGATTGAAGGTCTGAAAAACGAATCCGATCTCTTTGTTGCGAATGTGCGCCAGCTCGTCGTCTTCCATGGCGCTGGCCAGGTTTCCGTTCAAGTAGTAGTGGCCTTTGGATGGCGTATCCAGGCAGCCGATCATATTCATCAAGGTCGATTTGCCGGAACCGGACGGGCCCATGATCGCCACATATTCGCCGCGCCGGATTTCGATGTCCACGCCCGAAACGGCGTGGATTTCCTGATCGCCCATGACATAGGTCTTCCACAAATCGTAGGTGCGGATGACGATGCCGTCGCGCTTTAGGCTCTCGCCGCGATCCACCAATTCCTGAGTCGCTGTGGCCATGCGCTGAGCTAACTTCCTACGCTGACGCCCGGCGCCTTATTGTCGATTTTGACCTTGGCAAGATTCCGTAGAGTGCGGATCACTTTGTAGGTGCCCGTGACGATCTGATCTTCGTCCTTGAGACCGCTCAGGACCTCGATATCGGTGGTGCCCGTAATGCCCGTGACGACCTTCACAAAATCGGCCTTGCCGTTTTGAACGACGAACACTCCCTGGATTTCTTCCTTCTTGGCTTTCTCGGCGACGGGATCTACTTTGGCGGCGGTCTGGACGTTACTGCGTTTGCCGGCCGGTTCCAGGTCGCCACGCTGCCTCACGGTCAAGGCTTGGATGGGGATGGTGAGTGCGTGCTGGCGCGTCGCCGTCACGATATTGCCGGTGCAGGACAATCCTGGACGGATGTCGTCGGGCGGATTGTCGATCGCGATGACGACCTTGAAGTCCTTGGCTTCTTGATTGGCCGTGGTGCTGGAGGATGCCGCCAGACCCGTGGATCGAAGTATGGCGGTGTTTCCGATCTCCACCACGTGCCCCTTGAAAGTCTGGTTCGGCATGGCGTCGATGGTGACCTGCGCCTGTTGATCCAGCTTCACATTGATGATGTCGGTCTCATCCACCTTCACTTCGGCGGTAATGAGCGACATATCCGCGATGGTCATGATAGTGCTTGCCGCCGAGTTCTGGACGCCCGGGACAACCGTCTCCCCCACGCGCACTGGGAGGTCGGTGACGATTCCATCCAGCGGCGAGGTGACGTTGTACTTGTCGAGAACGTCGTTGAAGCGATCCAGATTGGCCTGGACTTGTGCGATACGCTTCTGCGCCGAGGCGAGTTGCTGGCGCGCTTGAGCCTCCTGAGCCTTGGCTTGTTCCAAGCGGGCTTGGGCCTCGCCCATCGCGGCCACCGCGGTATCCAACTCGGACTTCTTCTGGTCGTAATCCTGCTTGGCGATCAGCTTCGATTTATAAAGCTCGGTGGTACGCTCCATGTTCGCCTTGGTGCGATCGAGCTCGGCCCGATTTCGCTCCAGGGTCGCTTCGGCGGTACGTACGCCGTCCGCCATGGAATTCAAATTCGCCTCGGAAGCGGACGAATCGGCCAACGTCGTGGCGATGGTCGCTTTCTGCGCCACCACGTCGGCATTGGCTTGAACGGATTGAAGCTTTGCGACCACTTGTCCCTTGCGAACCCGATCGCCTTCTTTCACCAGTATGTCCGTGATGGGCGCCGGCGCCAGGGTATTCGCGCCCAAAGTGATATAGTTTTTGGGTTTGATTTCGCCGGAAGCGGTGACGATCGCGGTCAGGTCTTGGCGCACAACCCTGCCGGTCTGCACTTCGACGATGCCGCGCTCATTGAGCTGGATGCTTGCAAAGACGCCGCCCGCGACCAGAACGATCAGGCCGATAGCCAGCAGAATCTTCCATTTAGGTTTCACTTGGGACGGTTCTCCCCATTCCGTCTAGACGAAGAAATGGAATGGTTTGTTCGAACTTTTATGGTAACACGCGATTGGCTATGGCACCTTCGAGTCCCTTTCCTTCAAGATATGCAACGGATCGACATTCTCCGAGAACGGATGGAAAGAGGCCAAATCGCTGTATACTGAGGTTTGTGAAGGCAGCTTTTCAAAACAAGCAGAATGGAGCGGGAACCGCTGCTGACATTGGCAGCCGCGAAGCACTTGTGTGTTTCCGAAACGCCGCGAAGGCTTTCACTGCGCGGGTCACTCAATCGCGCGACGCTGCGAGGGACGTTCTGGTCTCTGAGGGCATCTATACCAAGTCTGGTAAGCTCGCTAAGAACTACCGTTAACCATTGCACCGTCTCGCTTCGACGTTTATTCTTGGCTATCACGGTTGCGACCGCAGGGTCGGGCAGCGGCTTCTCGGAGGGAACCCCTTCCGCCCGAGCAACAACGACTATGATTGGCTGGGTCCAGGGATTTATTTCTGGGAGTCCAACCCTCAACGAGGTTTGGATTTCGCGCGAGAGGCAGCTCGACGGAAACCTGCCGGCTGTGGACACCCTGAGGGGTGTATTTACCGAGGGCAGGCCTATCTACCCAGGCGCCGGTTTCGATGAGAAGACTCACATTCAGATCGTCGTGCGAAACCAACGCTGTATCAAAGGTGTTTTTCGGGTGTCGGGCGAACCAGTCGGGCCTCGCAAGCCACTACGGCGCTCGAAACGGTAGTTGGCGTCTTAGTCGAAATCCCACTCGCTATACTGACTTCTGAAGTGAGCAAGAGCCGCAAGCCGTCACCGCCTCAATCGGGAATTGCAACCAGCCATCCTACTGTCTTGCGCGAACCGCCGCCTGGAGCGGATCGCATCCTTTCGTCGCGCGTCTTCGGACTCGCGGCAGTTGCTCTGTCCGTGATCTTCTTCTTCGTGACGCTCTCCGAGAGCTTGGTCAAAAGCCCGGCGATGGATGAACCGCCGCACCTGGCATCCGGTCTTTCCTACGTCTCCACGGGAATCTTCCGGGGGAACCTGCAACATCCGCCGTTGCTGAAGGAATTGAGCGGCCTTTCGCTTTTGCTGGGCGGAATTCGCTGGCCGTGGACCCCGGAAACCGAGTCATTCTTGCGCGGCGACTACCCGAAAGGAACGCAACCGGAGTGGGAGATCGGCAGCAAGATTATCGCGAGCAATGGCCCGGATCGCACGCTGTTTTGGGCCAGGCTTCCGTTTCTTCTCATCTCATCGCTGCTGGGAATCCTGATCTATGTCTGGGGCCGCGAACTGGCGGGGGAACTGGCTGCGATGTTCGCGACATTTTTGTACGTTACCGATCCCACTATCATGGGGTTGGCTTTCACCGTGACGATGGACGCCGGGTTGACGGCTTTCGCCGTGCTGTTTCTTTTCACGCTTTGGAAATACATGCGAAACCCCACGCCTCAACGGCTGGCTTTCTGCGGATTTGCACTGGGCCTGGTGCTGTGCGCGAAGTTTTCGGCGCTCTTGTTGCTTCCAGTGGCTGGGTTGCTGCTGTTGGCCGCGGTGGTCTGGCCCGCGGAATCGCAGCCGGGCCGAAAGCGAACCATCCTCGATCCCTATTACCTCGAGCCCGGCGAAACTCCGCCGTTATTCGGTTCGCTACAAAAGGCCGGCCGCAACGATCCTTGCCCGTGCGGCAGCGGCAAAAAGTATAAGGCATGCCACGGCAGCAAGGCCGGCGCGTCCGCGGTATCGTGGCTCTCCGAACGATGGGGACTTTGTGCTGCTACCTTGCTGGCGATGTGCGTGGTTGCGGCAGTTGTGATCGAGGCCCTCTACTTCTTCCCGAAGGACCCCTTTCTGTACGTCCACGGGGCCAAGCTTGTCAACGCCGACCACTCCCCCGACTATCAGGCCTACATGGCGGGTGAACTGCGCCCACGGTTCACGAGCTATTTTGCAGTCGCTTATCTGCTGAAAGAGCCCCTGGCTGCTATCCTTCTCGCCTTCGCCGGATTGGTCTTATCGTTTCGCAAAAAGTCCGTCACGGCGCTGCAGAGGCTGTTCCTCCTGGCGCCTCCCGTGGTTTTTTTCCTCGGCACCGCGATGTTAGCCGACCAAATCGGAGTCCGATACATCATGCCGGTGTTGCCGTTCGCCCATCTGCTGGGCGGGCTGGCACTGGCCACGCTCTTCACCATAACCGCGAAATGGGGCCGCTGGGTTGCCGTGGCTCTATGCGCATGGCTGGTGCTGGCGGTCGCGGGAGTCTATCCGGATCATCTCTCGTATTTCAACGAATCCGCTTGCCTGATGAGCGATCCGGCTCAGATTGGTCTCGACGGCGGAAGTAAATGCGGCTTTCTTTGGCTCGACGACAGCAACGTCGATTGGGGGCAGGGCT
>Ga0302325_10035860_pt1 | contig 10120 bp, 11 predicted proteins | sample Palsa_T0_2_FD_201948 | JGI IMG/M metagenome (GOLD analysis project Ga0302325, IMG submission 201948) | Peat permafrost microbial communities from Stordalen Mire near Abisko, Sweden - Palsa_T0_2 | ecosystem: Environmental > Terrestrial > Soil > Palsa > Peat permafrost | place: Sweden: Abisko... | reverse complement strand
CTCCGGCTGCCGCCTTACTCACCGGAGCCTTGATCCGCTTTGCGGCTGAGGCCAATGGAAAATATCTGGGACTATCTCCGCGGCAACAAGCTCAGCAGGCTTGAATGAAAAAACTCCGGCCCGCGCATCTGGCACAGATATGACGACATCGTCGCAGCCTGCAAGGATGCTTGGCACTTCCTCATCGGCGATAGCGAGCGCATTGATTCCATCGCCCGTCGATCATGGGCATGGGTCAATCTTTAGGGCGGCTGGTATTAGTTCCCGTCGCGCGGCGGTTTCTTGCCCGCGCAAGGTGCGGAATGGCGATCGCGGCTCGGCCTGAACGACTTCTCGTAGCCGCACTTTGCGCAGACAAACGTGGTGGGATCACGTTCAGAGTGCGAAGCGTGCGCGGGCGCTCAGTCACAAAGAGGTGCGCGCACCTGTACGCCAGTATGGCGCCCGGAATCGCATGATGGTTTGTGGTATGACACGGTATCTGGCCTCAACATATTGACATATCGAATGGAATTCGCACTACGGGCGGACACCCAAGGTCACAGCCGCTCAGGCGTCATCTTCCCGAGCGCCACGGCGCTGACATTCCCCGCGCGTTACGCCTCACGTCGAATGTGATGAGACATTCGCGGGACGGTCACTATGTATCGCATTTGGCAGCAACAATACACGCCACGATAGTAGGGTACTCGGGGATTGCTATTATTACGCCACAAGTTCCGCGACGCGCATTGCTGACGACCGCCTGGGCGAAAACAAGGTTCCTCTCCGGGTGACGAAATTCCAAACGACAGGCTGCTCCCTTGCCAGCCGCGCCAACGTCGGTACCAGCTCTGCCACTGCCGGCTGCCGCCGACCGTGGTAATCCACCGTCGGTCCGACCGGGACGAAGTGCAGCCCCGTTGCGCGCAACAGTCTGAACAGCGTTGGCTCCATCACCGCCAGCCAATGGGTGTGGCCGGCCTCGGCGCTCAACCAGACCGCGCCTTGGATCAGCGCCAGGCGAAGCAGGCAGCGGGCGTCGGCGCTGATCGAGCGCCCCCGGTCTTTCGGCAACGCGAAACGAGAAACCTCGCCTATGGTGGCCCTGGGAAGGCCGCGCAGCAGGTTCGGATCGCATATATTCTGGGCGGGGAAATCGTCATCGCCCGCCGGGCTCTTCGGCAGGACCAGACGCACGGTTCCCATCACCTCTCCGGTATGTCTGCACCGGACGACGGCATGACGCGCGAAGGCGTCATATTCGTCCCACTCGAGACCGTCCTGACCGACCTCGTAATTGCGCTCCACACAGTAAACCTGGTAGCGTAGCCGATACGCTTCCCCGCGAAGAGCGGGCGTGTCGGCCAGTTCCACCGACACTTCGTCGCTCAATCTGTAGATGGCATTTTCGAGAGCGGATCCGTTCATTTAGTATAGGTCCCTACCATTGCTGCCCCTGGCCGCAACCTTAGGGAGAATCTGACACCCAGGGTCTCCACGTGGTCACGTGTCAACCGGGAATTTACCAGCTTGTCCTGCGGGTTTCGAACCCTTAATTTCTCACGAATTGCGATCAGTTCGTGTTTTGTACCAACGGTGGTCAGGCGAGCGATTTGCTCGGACCGGATCATCCACGCCGCGCCATTGATGCCGCTGTGCTGATCGCCGACAAGGCATTCGACGTTGATTAGAGCGTCATCGCGCCGGTTGCTGGCGCCGACAAAGAAGCCGCGGCTCCAGGAACGACGGGCGGCTGACCCCGCTGCTTCCACCGCGAGGAAGCACGGCACCTGATTGAGAATGTCCTGGCCGAGTTCGCGCAGTCGCAAGCTGCCACAACGATGCTGCCCGAACTGCGTGCGCCGGGATCCGTCCCGCCGCGCCTGCCCTATAAGATCAATCAGCGACACGCCCCGGCTCCTAGGCCCGGTTGGTTGCAGTGCTTTTTGCACCTTGGCAGACAATCCCGGTTCCAATGCCCAAGGGATACGGTCCAATCCCTTTGTAAAGGGTTAACGTTGCCAGCACGTTCGCAAGCGGCAACTTTTGCCGAGGGGCCGCCTGGCCTGTCCAGGATGAATGAACACGCGGTTCCAATTGCTGCATCGACCGGTCGTTCCATGGGGCTCTGGGAATATGAAGGAATCGAGTTCCGGCAGAACCCTCGGCGCCGCGGGTTCCTTTCTTCCGTTGCGGCGCTCTTGCGCGCAACTCCGTTCCAACCGGGAGGTCGTGCCGATTATTTTCGGCTGGTCGAAACGGTGTCAAAACACCGACAACCGATTGGTTCACAGCCTCTCTGGCCTTCTCTTTTCACACCCGTCCGGACGGTGAGAGGTCATCGGTCGCCGGTCATTTATCTAGCGCAAACGACGGGTGGCGCGTTTGGCTCGGGTTGCCGGGTGACCCGGGGGCAAGGTGCAGGCCATCGGTAATCGCTGGAAGCAAGCCCGCGATCGGGACGTGGCCTGGGCGCTTGACTGCCTCGCCTGACTTGGCGCCGCCGCCGACCCGCCGCGATCTGAAGGCAGCTTCCCCGGCGTCGGCAAGAGCCAGTGCCCATCTGCCCGCGGCGCAGGCCAAGCGGAGTCTTGCCGCCGGCAAGAGTTAGGTCGGCCGCTACAGAACCGTCAGGGTTCCACACCGCAGGTCAATGCCAAGACCCGCAACGGCACGCGTGAACCCCCGACTGCACCGCCTACGTCGTGCACATCAGCACTGACGCGAGTGCGCTCCAGGCTGGCGGCGAATCGGCGACCTCAGTCGACGTCAAAAATCCGGCGCGGGTCAGTGTGCACAACGGTTAGCCCGACGCGGTGCAGGTGCACGATTGTGGTGTCCCTGTGCCCGCCGCGGCAGCGCGCGCTATGGCGCCCCACGCCATTGTCGCCAATGCCGGATGAGGCAGCCTCGGCATGAAGCAAAACACGGCCGCCATACCGTGGAGGACTGCCTTGGAAGGGTCAGGAAGGTCGAGAATTTCGGCGTAGCGGCCGACGTGGCACGTAGCCGATTGTCGGAAAGTCTTACACTCTGTTTGCGCATTGGTTTGGGATTCAAGAGTGAGGGCCGAAATCGATGGCCAAAATCGTCGCATTTCTCGGGAATCCCCAAAACTTCCCCGAAAGATCGTCAACGCTTCGCCCCGACACGCGGGTTCGATCGGGACGCGGCCAATTTCCCGGCCTACATCCAAATATTGCGACGCTTGTTTGTCGGCATTCCTTACAACTGGGTTTCAACGGTCGAGCTCGCTGCGCGTATCCTTTTGATTTCACTCCGCCTCTCGGATTGGCACGATGTTTGCTCAGTGAATGTTAGAAGCCTAAGTGGCCGGCGCGGGTGCCGCCAGACGGCTTGAGTGCAAACAGGATGGAACTCGGCACATGAAGAAGAATCTCCTTGCGACCGCAGCCGTTGCGATGGCACTCGCCACGGGGGCGGGCCAAAGTGCCCACGCGGGGCCGACCACAACGATCAACGGGATAACGATCCCCGTCGGTATCGTCCCAGGGGGGGACCAGCTACAGTCCGCCGTGCTCGATGAGACCTTGATCACCGCAACCGGTCAGACGCTCTCGGGGATCGGCATCGTAAATTCAATCACTCCCGCAGGCTCCCTCACCGCGACTTGGCAGAATGGGACCAACAGTACGGAACTTGCGTTTTACTTCACCGCCTATATCGCAAACACCTCGGCCTTCCCAGTTGTTACGTTCACAGGTGGCGTGGCGGACTTCTATACGCTGGCGGCTGGCACCGCAATCACTGGCTTCGGGTCGTTCGCCGCTGACAAGGCTGTCATTCAGACTGGGACCCTGTGGCTCAGCACGCAAGGAGCCGCGGCGAATCCCGCGGGAGCCACGCTGATTTCGACTCTGACAGGAGGGTCGCTCTCGACGTTCACCGCCGGTGATGGAAATGGCTTTTTGGACGTTACGGGCGGTGCGGCCGCCAGTGCCCTTGCCACCGGGACCTTTGCGAACGTCAATGACGTTACCGGAGGCCCGATATCCAAGGTAGCCGGCGCGTCCGATCTCACCCTGACCAGCGACTTTACGATAGGGTCAGCCGCGCCCGGTGATGGTTTGCCGGTGGGTGGGTCGGATACCGTGAAAGCAAACGCAAAAGCAATTCCGGAGCCATTTTCGTTGAGCCTGTTAGGTGTTGGCCTCCTGGGAATGGGCTTTGCCCGTCGCCGGAAGTTCGGACATAAGTAGCCAACGACAAGAATGCGCCGCCCGGGCGTTTGGCGGGCTAGATGAGGATTTTGCCGGGAGGGCCGCACCGCTGGGTGCGACCCTCTTTGCATTTGTGCGCATTCGTCGGCAGAGTGTAAAATTCTCCGACATACGCCGGGCGAGGCACCGGCCCCGCCCTGTTCGAGGCGGCATCGTTGGGCACAACTTATCGTGGGTGAGAGTGTCGACGGCCCCTCAGCTCTCGTCGCATGCCGTTGGCCGGCCCGGCGGCGAATGAAGGATGGAGATGCCCCGCCGATTTCCGTACCACCCCGCCTTTGATCGCAACCTCGGGTGGGTCACGGAATGGGGACAGCCGGCACTGCAGACCAACGGGGTTAGCTTTGCGGCACGAACCGATCTGTCCGGGGTGTGGATCGATCGTGTGCACGGGCGCAAGGCGCGGAACACGATTATGCTGACGATGACAGGAGCGGTGCGCCGCGTGCTCGCTACGAAAGCGGTTACCGTCGCCTGTGGAGTAACATATCGGGAACACAGGACGGGCCGCATATCTCAGACCCACCAAACGGGTTGCGAGAGTCCGGCAATACGGTCAGACTCACCCCCAGGAAAGATGACTAATTGGGAATGTCGGATAATTGTGATCGCGAGGGATGCCGGGGAAGGACGCGGCGGCAGGATGCAGGACATACTCCTGTCATGAACAGGCACGAGCGTCGGGCGGTGATGAAGCAGGGCGATGGCGGTGGCCGACTAATGGGCCACCCGAATGGTTTGGCGCAGCAGTCGTATCGTTTGGCCGTCGAGCATTTCCGAGCAGGGAACCTTGGTGAGGCAGAAAGGCTCTATAGACAGACCCTCGCGATCGATCCCAAGCATGTGCAGAGCGTGCACGAGCTTGGCGTGATCGCGATGCAAGAAGGTCGCTTTGACTCGGCGATCAGTGCGTTCATTAGAGTGATTTCCCTCGACAGCCGCATCCCGGAAGCTCACAATAACTTGAGTCTGGCGTTGCAGAAGCAGGGGCGTTTCGCCGCGGCAGTGGCGAGTTCCTTGCGCGCTCTTGGCCTCAGACCCGGTTTCGCCGAAGCACACAACACGCTCGGCTTGGCCTTGCAGCAAATGAACCGCCATGACGAGGCCATCGCGCATTTTGAGCGGGCGCTCACGGTCGGGCAATTCGCTCACGTCCAGCAAAATCTCGCGAATTCGTTACGTGAACTGGGCCGATATGGCGAGGCGATCGCCTGCTTCGAGGCGGCCCTTTTCCGGAATCCACTCTCCGCCGACCTGCATCGAAATCTCGGAACCGTCTTGTTGACATTGGGCCAAATAGAGGCGGCCTGCGCTGAATTTCAGCGGGCCATCGAACTTGACCCGCGGCAGCCAGCTTCGTTCCGTCGCCTAGCCGAAGCCAGGCGAATGACGCCGCATGATCCGTGGCTTGCCCGCATGGAGCGATTGGCGGCAGAGATCGACGGGTTGGCACCTGACGATCAGATTGAGCTGCATTTTGCCTTGGGCAAGGCGCTTGCGGATGCTGGCGAGCACACGAGGTCGTTCCGCCATTATCTCGCTGGAAATGCGTTGAGGCGGAGCCGGACTGTCTATGATGAGGCGGTAACGCTCGGTTCGTCCGAACGCATCCGGACCGGAGTGACGTCAACCTTCCTCGCAAGACACCAAGGTGCAGGCGAGCCGTCGAACGTGCCGATATTCATCGTCGGGATGCCGCGATCAGGGACGACGTTGGTCGAGCAGGTTTTGGCCAGCCATCCCCGGGTCGCTGCGGCGGGTGAACGGGGTGATTTCGCGAGCGCGATCAAGCGGCTGCCTGGCGCCGACGGGACGTTGGATTCCTTCCTGGAACATCTCGATGAACTCCGTCCCGAGCACTGCCGCGACCTCGGCGCCGCATATCTCGCCGCGATCCGGCCGACCGCGCTCACGGCCGAGCGCATCACCGACAAAATGCCGGCCAACTTCCGGCTCGTCGGCATCATTCGCGCCGCCTTGCCGAATGCACGGATCATCCATATGCGTCGTGATCCGGTCGACACGTGCTTGTCCTGTTTCTCGCAACTTTTCGACGGTCAGCAGTCGTTCGCATACGACCTGGGCGAGCTGGGTCGTTATTGGAGGGCGTATGACCGCCTGATGGCCCACTGGCGCGATATCCTTCCGGAAGGCGTGATGCTCGAGGTGCAATACGAAGACCTTGTCCGCGAGTTCGAACCGGAAGCGCGCCGCATCGTCGCCTATTGCGGCCTCGAATGGCATCCCGCCTGCCTCACCTTTTATCAGACCGAGCGGCCGGTCACCACGGCGAGTTGGGTTCAGGTTCGGCAGCCAATTTACCGCAGTTCGGTCGGACGGTGGCGGCCCGACGACGCGGTGTTGCGGCCGCTGCTCGATGCTTTGCAACGATAGTGAGAGGGACGGCAATTGTCGTTCCAACTGAGCCGGCATGGCTTGGCCTCCCCGGGGGACCGGGGCGCTGCGTCTCGCCGATGTGATCAGGGCGTGCGGCGGGGCTTCACCGGCCTGTTTCGGCGGTGTCGTAAGGTCAGAAAGGTCGCGCAGGTCCGGTGAAGGCGGGGACCCATGGCGCCGGCTTTTCCCTGGCCAATGCCCTGCGGCCGCTCTCGTCAGGTGCCGGACGTGCTAGGCAACCTCAACAGTTGCGAATCGACATCTCGTTCTGAGCCGTCTGCCCCGCGCACCGCGGCCGAAAACAGAGTAGGCTTGCAACTGGCTGCAAAAGGCATCGGAGGGTAGCCCACTGTGACTCGATTTACCTATGATGCGGCCTTCGAACGCAACCTCGGGTGGTTCACGGAGGCGGAACAACTCGCACTGCGCGGAAAACGGGTGGCGATCGCCGGGATGGGCGGCGTCGGCGGCGTGCACCTGATCACCCTGGCCCGGCTCGGCATCGGTGCATTCAACATCGCGGATTTCGACCGATTTTCTCTGGCGAATTTCAATCGCCAGATGGGCGCTAACGTCGACACGATCGACCAACCCAAAGCCGAGGTGATGGAAAGGATGGCGCTGGCAGTCAATCCGGAATTACGAATCAAGCGTTTCGACGAAGGTGTTACCGATGCCAACCTGGACGATTTTCTGAAAGACGTTGACCTGTTCGTAGACGGATTCGACTTTTTCGTCATGAACATCCGCCGCCGCGTCTTCGCCCGTTGTCACGAGCTTGGCATTCCGGCCATTTCGGCCGGGCCGCTTGGCATGAGTACCGGTTTCCTGGCGTTTGCCCCGGGCGGCATGAGTTTCGAGCAATATTTTCGCATGGAGGGCTGCTCGGAGGACGAGCAGTACCTGCGTTTCTTTGTCGGTATGATACCAAAGATGCTGCAGCGGCCTTACCAGGCCGATCCAACACGGCTGAACCTGGCGGAAAAATTCGGTCCATCAATCGGCGCCGCCTGCGAACTTTGCGCGGGGGTCGCTGCGATCACCGCGGTCAAGTTTCTCCTGCGGCGCGGCGACCCGAAGCCGGCGCCGCTGAACCATCAATACGACGCGTTTCGAGGCATTTTGGCTACAACAAAGCTGCGATGGGGTCTCGCCGGGCCGTGGATAGGCCTGAAACTCAAGCTCGCCGGTCCCCGCATCATTGCCGGTATGCGCGCAATGCCGGCGCCACCGGAGACCTTTTACCCCAGGGACCCAATCGATGAGATTCTGCACGCCGCGCGCTGGGCGCCGAGCGGCGACAACGAACAGCCCTGGCGTTTCGAGAAGCTTGGAGACGAGACGCTCCTGGTGCATCTTGAGCGCCGCAAAGCCGGGAACGTCTATCACTACCGCGAGGGGGAACCGAACGTGCTGGCCTGCGGGGGGCTGCTGGAATGCCTCCGCATCGCCGCCTCGGCGCATGCCCGGCGGATGGACTGGCGGGTTGACGCCGGCCCTGACCCACTCACCCTGCGGGTTACGTTCGCCGCCGACGGAACCGTCGCGCCTGATCCGCTCTACGCCGCTGTCGGGCTGCGTTCGGTGGATCGCAATCGCTATCGGTTCCGCCAACTCACTAACGCCGAGCGCCAAGCGCTGGAGGCCGCGCTCGGGGAGGTGTTGCAGATCGACTGGCACTCGACCGCGGCGTCGCGCTGGCGTTTCGCCCGACTCAGCGCCCTGGCGACGAGCATCCGATTGCGCGCGCCGGAAACCCTCGCCGTTCACCAGGGGATCATTGACTGGGATGTTCCCCTCAGCCTGGACAAAATCCCGGCTGGCGCCCTGGGCCTGCGCCGATCGACATTGCGGATCATGCGCTGGGCGATGCGCAGCACGGGGCGAATGCGCTGGCTCAACCGTCTCGGCGGCACCGTCTCGGCAGTGCTCGAGATGGACTACGTTCCCATTCTCTTCAGTTCCGCGGCCTTCACATTACGTTTCCGTGCCGCAACCGACAGTAGAGACAAAACGGCGCGGCTGCTGCACGCGGGGGTGCACATCCAACGCTTCTGGTTGACTGCTACCCGACTGGGCCTTGTCCTGCAGCCGACGCTGGCGGTGCTGGCCTTCGCGCATTACGGGGAGACCGACCTGCCGTTCACCGAGGATGAGACCGTACGCGGTCAGGCGAAGCGGTTGGCGCGCGAATCTCGCCGCGTCTTCCAGGTGGGAACAGAGGATTTCGTGTTCATGGGGCGGATCGGGGAGCCGTTGCCTCGAATCGGCGTCTGCCGCTCGGTGCGTAAGCCCGTGGCCGAGCTGATGGCCGCGTCACCCTGAGTACTGCTGCGGCCGGAGTCGTGAGGTCTGGTTGCAGCACCAGATCATCGAGCCCTTGGCCACCGGTCAGAGGAAGATCGATCGGGTTTGTCAATCAGCGTTGAATAGTTTACTGTGTGGAACATGCGTTCGAGGCCGGCCAGAACGGGATCGAGCGCGACGATTACGATGAATTCGCGCTCCACGCCCTCGCCCGATGGCGCGAGACCGGAGAGGTGGTCGGAATTGTCCGCTTGGTCCGGCCGAAGGTTCCGGCGGGCGATGACGATTTCCCCCTCCAACACGTGTGTGGCCCCACCGTACTACGCGGGCTTCCCAGGATCACCCTTGCCTATCGGTTTGCCTGTCGGTCGGATGGTGATGCCGCCACGTTCGGTGCTGACAGCCGACCCGTCACCCCGGCCGGGGGGCGAGCCTTTCAGCCCGTCTGTCCTGTCAATGTCCTGTCAGCCAGAACAGACGTCCGACAATAGCTTGCGACCATCAGAGGATTATGAGAGCTATTTCAATGAGTTAAATTGGTGAGCCCGGTGGGACTCGAACCCACGACCCCAAGATTAAAAGTCTCGTGCTCTACCACCTGAGCTACGGGCTCGCATGCAGGTCGGATGGCCTGCCTGACGCTATTTCACATCCGCCGCCACGCGCATGTGCACGATGCGATCCGGGTTCTGCACGACCCCACCACCGCCGGAGCCGCGCTTGATCTTGTCGACGAACTCCAATCCCTCCACCACCTGGCCCCAGATGGTGTACTGCCCGTCCAGGTGCGGCGCCGGCGCGAACATGATGTAGAACTGGCTGTTGCCGCTGTTCGGGGAGGCACTGCGTGCCATGCCGCAAGTGCCGCGCAGGAAGCGGCGCTTGTTGGTGAACTCGGCTTGAAGGTCCGGCAGCTTCGAGCCGCTGGTGCCGGTGCCCGTCGGATCGCCGCCTTGGGCCATGAAGCCTTCGATCACCCGGTGGAACGGCGTGTTGTCGTAGAAACCCTCGCGCGCCAGCGTCTTGATCCGCTCCACCGTCTTCGGTGCGACGTCGGGGAACAACTCAATCACCACCAAGCCGTTGGTCAAATGCAGGTGGATCGTGTGCTCCGGATCGAGCTTGGTATCAGCAGTGCCGCTCATGAGTATTCCCTAGTAAGAGGTTGAATTTGTGGATTTTATGCCAGTAAG
>Ga0302325_10035858_pt1 | contig 10120 bp, 11 predicted proteins | sample Palsa_T0_2_FD_201948 | JGI IMG/M metagenome (GOLD analysis project Ga0302325, IMG submission 201948) | Peat permafrost microbial communities from Stordalen Mire near Abisko, Sweden - Palsa_T0_2 | ecosystem: Environmental > Terrestrial > Soil > Palsa > Peat permafrost | place: Sweden: Abisko... | reverse complement strand
TGCGAGACCATGCGGGGCATCAGGCCTTCCGTAGGTTCGTCCAGAAGAATGATTTTCGGCTCAAGCATCATGGCGCGGGCGATCGCGAGCATCTGCTGTTCGCCGCCGGACAACGTTCCACCCGCCTGATTGCGGCGTTCCGCAAGGACCGGAAAGTAAGTGAACACCTTGTCGAGCAGCATCTGGCGCTTCTCGTCGGTCATGCCTTTGCGGTCGAGACCAGTACGCAGATTTTCCATTACTGTGAGCAAACGGAAGATGCGGCGGTCTTCCGGCACATAGCCGATGCCCATACGCGCCATTTTGTGCGGCGGCAGGCCGGTGATCGCGTTGCCGTTGAACAACACGGTTCCCTGACTCGGCCGCACCAATCCCATGATTGTTTTCAGCGTCGTGCTTTTACCGACACCATTGCGGCCGAGTAGGCCAACTACTTCGCCGGGACTGATCGTTAGCGACACGCCGTGCAGGATATGGCTCTTGCCGTAGTAGGTGTGCACGTCCTCGACCAGGACGAGCGGAGTTGTGCCGTCGGTGCTCATGTCTTGAGATAGACCTCCAGCACCTTTTCGTTCTTCTGGATTTCCTCCGGCGAACCTTCGGCCAAAATTCGGCCGTAGTGCAACACGGTGATGCGGTCACACAGACCCATCACGACTTCCATGTCGTGCTCGACGATCAGGATGGTGAGCTGCTTTGAGATGCGGCGCACCAGCTCGATGGTGTCAGCCGTTTCGGCCGCGCTCATGCCGGCAGTCGGTTCGTCCAGACACAGAAGTTTCGGTTCAGTCGCCAGCGCGATGCCAATCTCGAGATTGCGCTGTTCGCCGTGCGACAGATTCGATGCCAACTCATGAGCCTTCTCGAGCAAGCCGACCGATTGCAGCGCGGTTTCCGCCCTGGCGTTGATGTCGGGAAACGCACCGTGATGCGAAATCATGTTCCAGGCATGCCGGCGCGATTGTGCTGCAACGCGCACGTTTTCGAACGCCGTGGCGTTCGGCAGGATGTTGGTGATCTGGTAGGAGCGGGCGATGCCCTTCTGCGAGATCGCGTTGGAAGGCAGTCCGGTGACGTCCTCGCCGTTGAGGATGATGCGCCCCGATGTCGGCCGCAGTACGCCTGTCAGCGTATTGAAGAAGGTGCTCTTGCCGGCGCCGTTCGGTCCGATGACGGCGCGAATCTCGCCGGGTGCGACCTCGAAATTGACTTCGGAAAGCGCGGCAAGCCCGCCGAAACGGACGGACAGCAGCTCGGTCCTGAGAATGGGGACCGATGCCGCTCCCCGGTCGATTGCCGGGGAGCCGACGTCGGTCGAATGCTCGGCGCGCACTTACGTGGAGAAGGTGCAGGACGGCGGAACGATCGTCTTGTCCTTGTCGACTATTTGCAAAAGATTGTAATCTTGGCCCTTCACCTCGAAAATGAGCTCGCGCAGGAAGGCCTGATGGTCGGCCTTGCGCAGCGTCTTGTCACCTTGCGGGAAGTCGTCACCTTCCTTCATTTCGAGGCCTTCGAGGGCTTCGATCAACTTGTCGGTATCGCCGCGACCCTGGAATTTCGACATTTCCATCGCGAGCTTTACCGCATTCATCGATTCATAGTTTGACTGCACATAGCGGTCGGGCATCGGACCGGAAGGATCGACCTTCGCAAGCCGTGCCTTAGCGTCGTCGAAGAATTTATGCAGCGCTGGCGTATTGAGCGGGCCGGTAAAGATCGGCATGTACCGGTTGATACCGACAAAGCCGTCGGCCTTGGTGCCGATTGCGGGCATGTTGGTGGATTCGACCAGGGCGCCGTCGCCGGCGAATTTGTACTTCTTGGTAAGGCCGAGATCGTAAGCCTGGTTCGTGTAAGTGACGCCGTCCTTGCCGAACAGGATGGTGAATATGCCGTCGAAGTCGCCGGAGATCTTCGACAGAAACGGCGTCATGTCGGCGGTGCCGAGCGGGATGCCGGTTGTGCCGACTACCGAGCCGCCGTTCTTCTTGATCTCGGCGGCATACGCGTCACGCGTCGACTGACCCCACGAGTAGTCCGCATAGACGATGTGCCATTTCTTGCCGATTTGAGCGATCGTCGGCCCGAAGGCCACGGCTTGTGCCGGTGCGTAGTCGAGAACGCGGAAGGTAACACGATTGCATGCTGACGTGGTCAGCGTGGTGTCGAGGCAGACCGTGATCATGTTGACAATATGAGCGTCGTTCCACACCGGCATGCAGGCGAGACAGATGTTGGACAGGAAGCCGCCGACGTGAATGTCGATATTGTTTTCCTGCACCATTTTCGAAATCTTTTGCCGCGCGACAGCCGGTGAGCTTTCGTCGTCGGCGATGATCAGTTCGACGGGGCGGCCATTGATGCCGCCCATGCCGTTGATACGGTCGACCGCCATCTGCATGCCGACCAGTGCGGTCTTGCCGCCGGCCGCGCCTGGGCCCGAGAGGGGTTGCTCCGAGCCGACTTTGAAGGGCGTGGCGGCGCCGAAGGCCTCACGCCATGGCTCCGGCAGCAGCATCATGGCGCCGATTGCGCCGCCGCCCCAGCCGATGATGCTGCGGCGAGTGACCTTGCCGCGGTACCAGACGTCCTCGGCCCATTTCTCCTGCTTCCACTTCTCAGTCATCGAAAGTCCTCCCACTGGATGCGGTGTTCAAAGCAAAGCTAGTGCCGCCCGATCGCGGTCCCCGGCGCGAACGAAAGTCTCAGCCATTCCCCGCTCCCTGCTGGCCATTGACGGGCTCTTCGCGGGAAATTGCGCGTTAGCAAACTTGATATTGCTGGGAGTTTCAACCGTTTTTACTTCGCCGAAACTGTCGCGCGGCTGCCGCCGCGCGTGTTACTTCGTCGCGGTAGCGGTCTGTTTTCATCGCCTCATGGTGATAAAATGTGCAAGAAACACCCGCCGAACGAGAGGAGCGCCCCCATGGCGATGGCGACATTGCGAAACGGTTATCCCGATGTTCTGCACACCGGGCTTGAGGCGCGGCTCGCGATCCGCCGCAATGAGCACGCAGGACCGACGTCCGGCCTGGCGCCGGGCTTCGTGCAGGCCAACCTCGCGATCCTGCCCAAGGCGCTGGCGGAGGATTTCTTGCGGTTTTGCCAGCTCAATCCGAAACCATGCCCCCTTGTCGGTGTTGGCGCGCCTGGCGATCCGGGCCTACCAGCACTGGCCGAGGACCTCGATATCCGGACCGACCTGTCGCGCTATCGTGTCTGGAAAGACGGCGAAGTGGTCGACGAGCCGAACGACATCAAACGCTGGTGGCGCGACGATCTCGTTACCTTCGCTATCGGTTGTTCTTTTTCGTTCGAGGAGGCATTGGTCGAAAGCGGCATCGAGCTGCGGCATATGACCTGCGATTGCACCGTGCCGATGTTCCGCACTTCGATCGACTGTGCACCGGCTGGTCCGTTCCATGGCAAGCTCGTGGTCTCGATGCGGCCGATGACGCCGGCCAATGCCATTCGCGCCGTGCAGGTAACGACCCGATTCCCGTCAGTGCATGGCGCGCCGGTGCATCTCGGGAAACCGGAAATGATCGGGATTGCAGACATCGCCAAGCCCACTTGGGGCGATGCGGTGCCGATCGGGGAGGACGAAATCCCGGTATTCTGGGCCTGCGGCGTTACTCCGCAATCGGTAATCGCCGATGTGCGCCCGGGATTTTGCATTACTCATTATCCTGGCGCCATGTTAGTGACCGATCGCCGCAACACCGAATTTTCCATCCTGTAAGGCGGTCTCACACTCGAAGATGCTTATCGATTTCCAGCAACATTACACGCCGCCTGAACTGCTCAAGGGCGACGCCAGCAAGGTTACGGTCGACGTCGATTCCGACGGCAACCCTCATTACCTGCTCAATCCGCTGCTGGCCGATTTGTCGGCGCACGTCCGCGTCATGGACGCGTCGGGCATCGACGCCGGCGTGCTGACCTGCGGCTCCGGTTTCGATCAGCCCGATCTCGCGACCTGCCGATTGATCAACGACCGCATGCGGCAGGCGGAGCTGGATCATCCCGGTCGGTTCATCGGGCTCGCGCATGTACCGGCGCTCAAGCCGGTCGAGGCCGCCGCCGAATTAAAACGTTGTGCCGTTGAGCTTGGGCTTCCTGGCGTGGTGATCGCGTCGGAATTGCAAAATATGCCGCTCGATGCCGAGGAATTGCGTCCGTTCTGGAAAGCCTGCGCCGATCTCAACCTCTATGTCTTCATCCATCCGCTGCCGCGCGTGATCCGCTGGGGCCGCATGGATGCCGACGATCTCGGTCGTATGCTCGGGTGGGAATTCTCGCTGATGACGGCCACGGTGCGCGTGATCAATTCGGGATTGCTCGACGAGCTTCCAAACTTGAAAATTCAGTTCTCGCATTTCTCCGGCGGCATCGGGCGGTATCTTGGCCGCATCCGCGGTTTCCAGCAGCGCGACAAATGGGGCACTGCGGCGCTCAATCGTCACGGCCGCCGTCCGCCGAAACCGTTCGATTATTATCTCGATCAGCGCCTTTACTACGACGTCGCCGGCTGGGCCGGTCCCGATCACGCAGCCGAATGGGGCGCCGACTGGGTCCGGTTCGGTCTCGAAGAGCTGGCGTTTTCGCAACTCGTTTTCGCAACCGATTATCCGCAAGCGGTGCGCGAAGCGAGCGAAGTCGCGGCCTATACCGACGCCGTGCGCGGACTTGGCGCCAATGGCCGTGCGTTGGTCGCCGGCGCCAATGCCGAGAAGCTTATTCCTGGTCTTGCGCAGCGCCTCGCGCGGCGCAAACAGTCCGAAGCTACAGCATGAATGAGCAACCGAAAATAAAAGAAGCGGCAACTTTCGATCCGGCCGTTCATGGTTGGGCGATCATGAACAATACCGCGTTCGGCGACTTGATCGGGCCGGTTTGGCATCGTCGTGATGGCGAGAAGATGCTTTTCGGCATTCTCGTGGCGCCAAAGCACCTCAACCGCGCCGGCAATCTGCACGGCGGTATGTTGATGTCGCTTGCAGATCAGTCGATGGCGATCACGGCTCGAGACGCAACCGGCAGCAAACGCCACGCAACCATTGAGCTGAACACGCAATTTGTCGGCAGCGTGAAGCTCGGGGAATTCGTTGAGGCCCGTCCCGAAGTAGTGCGTCCGACCAAGTCGGTCGTGTTCATGGCGGTGAAGATGTTCGTCGGCGACCGCATCGTGGCGACGGCGAACGGCATCTGGAAAATTCTGGATCAATCGCCTGGCTAGGTGACGTGCTACGCCCGGTATTTCTGCAAGTCGCCGCCCTTCATCACCGAGCCGGGCAGGGGATGACCGACGACATCTTCAGCCAATCGCGCGCACTCGATCAGCGCACTCAGATCGATACCAGTTTTGATGCCCATTTCATCGCACATGAACACGAGATCCTCGGTGCAAACATTGCCGGCTGCGCCTTGATGGCCGGCGAATGGGCAACCACCGAGGCCGGCGACTGAGGAGTCGAAATGCTTCACCCCCATTTCCAAGCCTGCATAAGCATTGGCGATTGCCATGCCGCGGGTGTCGTGCAGGTGCAGGGCAATGTCGAGATCGGGCCACCGCTCGCGGATCGCGCCAACCACGCGCTTGATCGCAAGCGGCGTTGCCCACGCCATGGTGTCGGCGAGCGTGACATATTTCAGCGTGACGCTGTGTTCCTTCGCCACATCGAGGATCTGACCGACCAGTGACACGACGCGCTCAACCGGAATATCGCCCTCGAAATTGCAGCCGAACGCGGCCATGACACTGCCGCGCTCTACTGGCACGCCGTTGGCCTTGTACATCTCGACGATGTTGTGCTGGCCTGAGAGCTGTTGTGCCGCAGTGCGGTTCTGGTTGCGCATCAGAAATTTTTCCGACGCTGCAAGCTGGATCGTCCCAACATGTGTCAGTCGCTCGTGGCTAATTGCTCGCTGGAATCCCTTTTCGTTGAGCCATAGCGAGGTATAGTCGACGTCCGGCTTGATGCTGATGCTTTCCACCACATCGTCGGCGTCGGCCATGCCCGGCACGTTCTTCGGATTGACGAACGATACAATCTGGATGTGATTGATGCCGGTTTGCGACAACGCGTCGATCAGCGCGATCTTCCGGTCGGTTGCAATCGCGCCTTTCTCGAACTGAAAGCCTTCGCGCGGCCCTTCCTCGTTGATTTGCACGAATGACGGCAGATCACTCATTCTCGTCCTCCGACCGTAACGATTGAGCGCTTACCGAGCGCCTCGATTTCCGCTCGCGCGAGGCCGAGCTCGGCTAGGATCTCCGCGGTATGCTCGCCGATTGCCGGCGCTTGCCGGCGCAGCGCCAGATCGTGATCGCCGATCTCGACCGGCAGCCGCGGGATCTTTGCCCGCACGCCATTGGGAAAAGCGATCTCCAGCATGCGGCCGTTGGCGTTGAGCTGCGGGTCTTCGAACAGGTCGCCGGGCTTCGCAACCGGTGCGAACGGAATGTCGATTCGGTCAAACACTTCGGCCAGTTCATCGCGCGTGTGCCGCACGACGATTTCTGCAACGATCGGCCGAAGCGCCGGGCGGGCGCGGACACGATCCTCGTTGGTCTTGTATGCAGGATTTTGCAAAAGGTCGTCGCGCTTGAAGTGCTCGCAGAAGCGGCGCCACTGCCTGTCGCTGGTCAGGCCGACGAATATCTGCTCGCCGTCCCTGGTCTCGAACGGCTCGTAAATTCCCCAGGCGCCTTCGCGCGCCGGCATCGGCGGTGGTGCGCGGCCGGTTGCCGCTTCGCCGGCCATGTGTTGCGCCATGAGAAACGCGGTCGATTCGAACAACGCCGACTTGATGAATTGGCCACGGCCGGTTGTCTCACGCTCGCGTAGCGCCGCCTGGATGCCGATCACGGCGAACATGCCGCCCATGATGTCGACGACCGACGCGCCGGCGCGCAGCGGTTGACCGGGCGGGCCGGTCATGTAGGCAAGCCCGGCCATGAATTGCACGACCTCATCGAGGGCGGGGCGGTGCTCATAGGGGCCGCTGAGAAATCCCTTCAACGCGCAATAGATCAGCCGCGGGTTAATTTTCGAAAGATCGGCATAGCCACACCTGAGTCGGTCCATCGTGCCGGGCGCGTAGTTCTCGATCACCACGTCGGCAGTAACCACAAGGCGATACAAGAGATCGCGGCCCTCGGGCGACTTCAGATCGATAGCCAGGCTGCGCTTGTTGCGATTGAAAGTCGGAAAGAAACCGGCGCCGAAGCCGATCAGCCGGCGTGTGGTGTCGCCGTCAGCGGGTTCGACCTTGATAACGTCAGCGCCAAGGTCGGCCAGGATCAAGCCTGCGGTCGGTCCCATGATGGTGTGGCAGAATTCCAGCACGCGAATGCCGGACAGTAGTGCGGCGCCATTGGAGTGTGCTTCGGTCCCGGGCATAGGCATAATGTAAGCCGTCATACGGCCATCACGGAAGGGAAGAAGCTCATGAAGAAATCATTCGCTGGAGCGGCGCGCGCGGCCCACCGCGCCTATTCACCGGCGGTTATCACCGAGGGTACGGCCAAGACGATCTGGGTCGCGGGTCACACCGGCGCGGTGGACGATGCCGGTAAATCGCTGGCCGGGGATTTCGACGCGCAGTGCCGGCAAACCTTCCGCAACATCGAAAAGACCCTGGCCGAAGCCGGTGCGAAGCTTTCGGACCTCGTGACCATGACGGTATTCCTGATCGACTCGCGATACACCACGCGAATGACCGAACTGCGTACTGAGATCTTCGGCAAGGATTTTCCGGCCAGTGCTGCGATCACGGTCGCCGGCTTTGCACAACCCGCAATGATGATCGAGATTCAATGTGTAGCTGTGATCGCAGCGTGACGATGTGACCGCACGGCATGCATAGACATGCCGTGCGGGTATAGACACAATTATATAAATAAACGCGGGAGGGGAACGGAATGAAATTTTCAAGGAGAGATTTTCAACAGCTGGCGGTTGGCTTGGCAACGCTTCCATTTGTAGCGAAGTCAGCCTGGTCCGAAGATTACCCATCTCGTCCCGTCCGTCTGATCTGCGGCTTTCCGGCCGGCAGCGGCCCGGACATTGTTGCCAGGATTATCGCCCAAGGAATGTCCGAAAAACTTGGCCAGTCCGTCATTGTCGAAAACAGGCCCGGAGCTGGCAGCAATCTGGCAACCTCCGACGTCGCGCATGCACCGCCTGACGGTTATATGCTCATGCTGCTGACGACAGCCAACGTCATCAACGCTACCTTGTACACAAATCTCAACTACGATCTCCTCCGCGATATCGCGCCTGTCGGGAGCATTGATGACGAGCCGTTCGTCCTGGAACTAAATCCTTCCGTCCCAGCCAATACGCTGTCAGAATTTATCGCGTACGCAAAAGCCAACCCGGGAAAGGTCACCATGGCGTCGGCCGGCATCGGGAGCGCGCCGCATATTTTTGGAGAAATGTTCCAAAGGATGGCCGGGATCCAGATGACGCATGTGCCCTATCGCGGCAATCCGATACCGGATGTCATGAGCGGCCAGGTCGATTGTTTCATTGGCCCGGTGCAGTCGGCACTGGAATTTATTCGGGCTGGCAAGTTGAAGGCCCTCGGCCTGACGACGACGCGACGTTTTGAAGGGTTGCCCGGCGTGGCCCCGATTGCCGACGTGGTACCGGGCTACGAAGCCAGTGGATGGCTTGGCATCGGTGCACCTAAGGGCACGCCGGCCGACGTGATTGCGCGCCTCAATAAGGCATTGAACGAGGCGGTTGCCGAGCCGGATGTGAAATCCCGGATGGCCAGCCTCGGCGACGCTGTAATGCCGAGGTCCAGCGCCGACTTCGGCAAGCTAGTGCAGCAGGATGTCGCCAAATGGGCGGACGTTATTCACTCCGCGAACATCAAGCTGGAGCAATAATGGATTTGCTCGTCGTGGCGCATCGCGTGCTTTTCAAGAAGGCCAATACTCTCAGGCAGGCCACGGCTCACGCCATGAAAGGCCGGCGAGGTCGCTGACCGGTCCGATCATGCTATCGAACCGCATCGTCATACGGTCGTCGCGGTGATAAACCGGCCATTCAGGCAGGTGCGGATGGTCCGGCTTGCCGGTCTTTGCGAATGCGATCCATGCGGGGTGCATGGCATCCGCAAGCCCCTTCATTTCCGCAGGCTTCGCGCCTTTGAGCATCGGCGAATCTTTCCACGCAGAAAAGTTGTCGAAGACAAACGGGATTTCCAGGCAGTGACAGGATTCGAATTTGGCCGGTGACTGCCAGTCGAACTGATAAACGTAGGCAGGCCGTCCTTGGTCGGCTCGCCACTCGGCCATATGCAGGCTTCCGATCCGGAACATTGCATCGGTCATGAGATCGCCGAGCAAGGCCGCATTGGTGTTTGCCGCGCGCATCCGGCGGAATTCGTCGTAGTAGCGCCGCTGGTTGGCTCTGAACACGGAAGCGAAGACGCCGTCGATGGCGGCTTGATCGGCTTTGGCGATCTCGTCATCGATGCAATAGAACGCGGCCATCTCTTCGCGCGTGGTCCCGATCATCGTGTCGATGGTCGAGCCGGCGCCCGCTTTGAGCGCAGGCGCGACTTCGTCGGGAAATATGTCGCCATCGACCACAGGCCAGAATGGAGCGAGCGCGTTGGCGAATCTCTTTTCCAGCCGGGCGAGTTCTCCCTGAGCTGCGATCAGATCGGGAACGGGTACGGATTTCAGCCGCGGCGCCTCTTCGGGTTTGAGGCCCAGCACTTCGACGTATCGCCGGCCGATTCGATGGGCGTCGTCGAGGTTTCGCGAAATGCGTCCGAAAGGGGCGCTTTGCAGGATGGCGCGCCGGAACAGGCCGTCTGCCGGCCGCATGGTCATCAGGATAGCAATCGACGCAGCCCCTGCCGATTGCCCAACCACTGTCACATTGTCTGGATCGCCGCCGAAGGCGGCAATGTTGTCACGCACAAAACGCAACGCGGCGATCTGATCGAGCAGCCCGAGATTTCCTGGGCTTATACCAAACCGTAGGGTGGCTGACTCTCTGGGGGATTCACGAATCACGTGGGGAATGATTCAAGGTGGCAAACGGAGGGGGTTTGCCATGGGCCAGGCGATTGCGGTTCGGACGGACTTTAC
>Ga0302325_10035856_pt1 | contig 10121 bp, 7 predicted proteins | sample Palsa_T0_2_FD_201948 | JGI IMG/M metagenome (GOLD analysis project Ga0302325, IMG submission 201948) | Peat permafrost microbial communities from Stordalen Mire near Abisko, Sweden - Palsa_T0_2 | ecosystem: Environmental > Terrestrial > Soil > Palsa > Peat permafrost | place: Sweden: Abisko... | reverse complement strand
AGTCAAGTTCTGTCGAGAAGGGCAAGGATACCTCTTCAGTAGGCCCCTGGGCGTTCTAGCCTTTGCGCGCTTACTCCGAACAGGGTTAGCAAATGCAGTCGTCAACTGATCACTCAGTGTGTGCCGCTCAACTGCAACAGTGAAATACACCATCGCGAGTCTCGGCGTCGAGTAGTTTCTTCAAGCTGCATTTCGCGCAATGCTCCACGTGGCGACTTGAAAGCCGCTGGCGCAACAGGTGCGCGAGGCCTATGCCGGGGTGCTGTAGCGGGCGTGGCCGGAAGTGAACAGCGTCGAGTTCGTGTCGCGGGCGGACGCTGGGCAACAATAAGACCTCCCCTACCCCCATTTTTTGTAAGTGTTCATTCCACGAGACTTTAAGTCTAATGAGTTTGGAAGTGCGGATTCCACGGGGGTTAGCGGCGGGTTTTGCGTAAGTGTTCATTTTGCGATATTTGGCTCCGGTACCGCCCGGAAGTGGTATGTCGTTCTGGGCAGCGGCGGCGGGCAGTCGCGCGGCGAGGACAGGCGTTTTCATGCCGGAGCGGTGTCGTTTTTTGCATGGGCTGCAATTTGCCTAGACTGCGAGTGCAGCCCGCCCCCTTGATAACGAACATCGGACATTATAACACGAAATAACACGAATGTCAATATTCGGTTAGGTTACCTATGAGTATTAGGCCGGGGGATGGAGGCGGGCTCCCGCCCGAGTTGCGCCCACCTGCGTTGAAGCTTGAGAGCGCGATGTTCCTTCGTGTTCCGAAAAAGGGCGTCGCTTGATGACTCGTGAGATCGTGGAACCTGCGAGCACGTGTTCGAATCCTGCCTTTTCGTTGGCGCTGTAAGAGTGCACAGCCAGGATGTCCTGATAACAAAGTGTAAGTATGTCCTGGAACTTTACACAGAGTGCCTGTGCTACTTAAGACCATTTAGCGGTTGCCGAATGTTTCCGGGTCGAAGTCGCCGGCGGGCGGGCTACCGGCGTCTGGAACTAACACCACGCTCTGACCGGTCAGCTCGAAACGTTTTCGACAGCGCAGATTCTTGCAAGCCGCGAGCTCGTCGACGCGGACCATGTAAGAGCGCGCGTTGGCGAATTGTTTGCGGTCTTCCTCGCCGGCACCACGCGGCAAGTCTTTTTTCTTGCTGCGCACCATCCAGCGAATCGGGTATGCATTTTCCTGGCGGCAATGCGGACAGACCAACGTGATGTTCTTGGTTTCCTGCCGCTCGGTGTAAAACTGCCGTTCGTCCATGTGCCTCCTGACGCACTCAGGCGGTACCAGCCATTGCGCCGGCAACCTCATCTATTGTAACAAACTCGAATCCGCCGTCGTGCCAGCGCGGTAACCAATGTTCGAGAGCAGCGATGACGTGGGCGCGATCGGCGCCGAGTTGGTGAAAATCGCCGTCGTGCAGCAGAACGATTTCACCGCCAGGCCCACGAGCCGGGCGTCCCGCGACGGGCGCCAAACGCGCGATCAGTTGCTCCGGCCGCTGCGGTTTCCAGTCGTACGCGGTGAGCGACCACATCACCACGCCGCGCAGCCCGGCTCGGCGTGCGGCGTTCGAGAGGCCGGGCCGCCGATATCCGAAGGGAGGCCGCAGCCAGGCTGGGAGGCCGTTCGCACCGCGGTCGAGCGCGCCGGCGACACTGTGCTGGCAGCGCGCGAGCTCCTCCACGACGCGATGCGGGGATGCCAGCGCGAGGTTGGCGTGCGTTTCGCTGTGATTTCCGATGGTGTGCCCGCGAGCGGCGATCTCGCGGACAAGTTCGGGGCACGCGCGAGCGAACTGGCCCACCAGAAAAAATGTGGCGCGCACATTTCGGCGTTCCAGAAGCGCCAGCAGGCGAGGCGTGATGGCGGGGTTTGGCCCGTCGTCGAAGGTCAGCGCGATCTGCGTGCGAAGCGGCGTGCGGCAGAGCGTGGCGCCAAATAATTGAGAGCTCGGGTGTACGGCGCCCCATGCGGCCACGCCCGCGGCGGTCCCCGCTACCGCAGGCAGGACGATAGGCCAGGGATTCACGCGCGTCGCAACGGCAAAACGGCGAAGTGCCACTTCCGGTGCAGAGTTTCGTTCATGCTTCGTTCGTTCATGCTTCCGGGTTGGGGGGTCCCACTCGGACGGGTATTCTCGCACGATGAATGATGGAGTGCCTAGATAAGCGATATGGAACGCTCGCGGGAAACGTTCTTGTGGAAGCGAGCGTCTAAGCCTCAGACCTGCCAGCCAGGCAAACTGGCCAAGCTTGTGGAACTTACCACGCACCGTGTGGGAACTATCAAGAGGGGGATTGAACTATAATGTGGGCCTCTGATCGGTGCGCATGGGTTCCCGCCCGCGCGTCCCGGTGCGATTGCAAACGAGACGTTGGCGCCTCGCCAGCATCTCCAAACGGCCTGGGTGCTCTCTGCTAAAGAAAACGACCATCGCTCTTGGCACCCTGGCGGGACTCGCTTTGGTCCTAACGATTGGCAAGCCTGCGCTGGCACAAGAAGCTCCGGCGCGCGAGGTAGCGGCTGCGCCAACCGTGGAAGCCACCGGGATTGTACGCACAGCGAACGGCGTAGCAGTTCCCGGCGCCACGCTGCTGCTGACGAACCCTGCGACGGGGCACGCGTTTGTCAGCTGGACCGACGAAAATGGCAAATTCGATCTTCCCGGTTTGCCCGCAGGCCACTACCGCATCGAGATCACACAGCTCGGGTTTGACACGGCGACCAGCGAAGCGGACTTCACCGCCCTAGCGGCCGCTCCCGTTCAGCTGACGCTAAAAGTGGCCAGCCTAGCAGCCATCGAAAAGTCAGAGCAGCCGCTGGCGCAGGCCGCGCAACCGGCCGCGGCTCCGGCTCCGCAAGCTGCGCAGCAGGCTGCTGCATCTCCAAACAGCACACCGCCAGCCAACAATGCGCGTCCGGCCGGCACCGCAACCGCAGCGAATCGACCGGCAAGAGGCGGAGGCGGCGGTCCGGGCGGTGGTTCGGGCGGTCGTCCCTCGGGTCCCGGAGGTTTTCGGCGCAATCCGTGTGCTCCCGGAGGTCAAGGGGCGGGAGCGGGAGCAGGTGCCGGCGGAGGCCAAAATTCGGGAGGCCAAGGTGGTAGCCAAGGCAACGGTGGCCAAAGCAACGGCGGCCAAGGCGCAGCAGGCCAGGGCGGTGGCCAACCGTGCGGACCCGGAGGTCAAGGCCGCGGGTTTCGGCAGCTCGGGCTGAATGGGAACGGCAATGCTGGCGGCAATGGCAACCCTGGCAACGGTGGCAACGCCGGTCAACCGGGCGTCGCGGCTGCATCCGAACAGCAAGAAGCCGAGGCTGAGGGCGAAGGTGAGTCGCCCGCTGCCGCCGATCAGGGCCCGCTCGGCCAGGCTGCCACTTCAGACGCATTTCTCATGAACGGCACCGTCGGTCAAGGCGTTGCCGACGCCGGCGGTCCTCCCGGCGGATTCGGCGGCGGCGGGCCTGGGCCGGGCGGGCCCGGCGGCCCAGGGGGCGGTGGCGCGCCGGGAGGTGCTGGAGCGGTGCCGGGATTTGGAGGGCAAGGTGGGGCCGGCGGACCGGGCGGCGGAGGCGGCCCAGGGGGCGGCGGGGCACCGGGATTAAACCTGCGCGTCGGTGGAGGCGGCGGGCGCGGCGGCGGACGGCAGCCAGCACGGCCGCAAGGAGTTCCCGCTCTGTTTGGACTGCAGCGCGTGCTACGCCAGCGAGCCAACCAAGTGCATTTTAGTTTCTACGACACGTACACGAACTCGGCCTTCGACGCGCGGCCCTATTCGCTGACTGAGATCAACCCGTACAAAGTTCCGACCTGGAGCGACACGACCGGCGGGAACCTGGGCGGGCCGGTGCGTATTCCGCACATCTACGACGGCAGCGACAAAACATTTTTCTTCATCAATTTCGAGAGCGCCTGGGCGCGCAACGCCGTGAACCAATTCTCGACCGTGCCGACGGTCTTCGAGCACGAGAATCCAGGCGATTTTTGCGACGTTCCCGGCGTTCAGATCTACGTGCCCACCGACCCATCGATGCCCTTCGGAAATCGTACCCTGGCGAATAATGGGGGCTGCGATATTCCCACCTCGATGCTCAACAGCACTTCGCTGCAACTGCTCCAGTTTTTCCCCTATCCGAACGTGCCCAACGCCGGCCTGGCGGACAACTATCTCCTGCAGACGCGCATTCCGACGCAAAATACCCGCATCAATACGCGCGTCCTGCAAACGATTTCGCCAAAACTCAACGCGCGAGTCCTTTACAACATTAGCGAAGTCGCGAGCCACGCCTTCCAATCCTACCCCTCGCTCGAAAGCAATTCGGGAACGCGCGGCCAGTCGGTGACGCTCGGGCTCACCCAAAACTTTAACCGCGCGTGGATCAACGACTCGCAGCTGATTTTTTCGCGCAATCGCGTGCTGACCCTGAACACGTTTGCCAATGTGGACAATGTCTCGTCGGACTTGGGAATCTCCGGAATTTCAGACGCGCCGATCGATTGGGGCTTGCCGCAACTGACCTTCACCAACTATTCGAACCTGAGCGACGCGCCTCCTTCGCTGACCCGCAGCCAAACCTATCGCTTCGTGGACGCGGTGACGAACATGCGCGCGAAACATACGCTCTCGGCCGGCTTCGAGATTCGGCGCATCGAGAACAACAACTTCACCGACGCCACCCCCGAGGGCCAATTCAGCTTCAGCAATTTAATGACGGCGCAGCTCGGCTCCAGCGGCACTCCCCTGACGGCGGCGCCGGGTACGCTGAACGGCTACGATTTCGCCAGCTTTCTGCTGGGATTGCCGTCGGCCACCAATGTGCGTTTCGGAACGCCCAGCACGTATTTCCGGAGCCGGGGCTACATCGGATATTTCACCGACGACTGGCGCGCTCGCCCGAACCTCACTCTCGAATATGGCGTTCGCTACGAAGCCTTCACACCGCCCTCGGAACTGTGCGGCCACTTTTCGAACCTGGAGCTGAACCCGGCGATGACCGAAGCGACCGTGGTCATCCCGTCGCAAACGGGCTCTTGCAGCACCGCGCTGCCGGTTTCCGCCACTGGCGTGGTGCAAAATTCCGAGCTCATTCACGGCAACTACGATCACTGGGCGCCGCGCTTTGGCTTGGCCTGGCGCCCGCCGATCAAAGCGCTTTCCGGAAAACATGCCACCACGGTGCGCGGCGGTTACGGCATGTTCTACAACGAATCGATTTACAACCAGCTCAGCACCGAGCTGGCCAATCAGTTTCCCTGGGCCAATTCTCAGATGCTGATTTCCCAGCAGTGCCAGCCTTTGGTCATCACCAACATCCCGTCCTCCTCCTGCTCCGCGACGAGCTCCACGGTCCTGCCCAACACCTACGCGATCGACCCCAATTACAAGGTTGGTTACGCGCAACTCTGGAACGCCCAGGTGGAAACGAATCTGGCCACCAACACGATTCTCTCGATCATCTACACGGGAACGAAAGGCACGCACCTGGACATGTTGCTGGCCCCCAACCGCCCGGCGCCCGGTAGCACTTCGACCAGTTCGCAGGTCGCCAACGCCGGCGACTTTATTTACGACACCTCGGACGCGGACTCGATGTTCAATTCGCTACAGGTACGCGTGCAGCAACGGACAACGCACGGCATTGGCGGCAACGTGATTTACACCTACGGAAAGTCCATGGACGACGCCAGCTCGATTGGCGGTGGCACGGGCGTGGTCGTGCAGGATCCGGGGAACCTCAAAGCGGAGTGGGGCCTGTCTTCGTTCAACGTCACCCAGGCACTTCGCGCGACTTACTTTTATGAGATTCCGCTCGGCGACCGTCACCGTTTCGCGCAAAAGGGCTTCAGCGGCGCAGTGCTCGGCAACTGGCGCCTCAGCGGCAACCTTACGGCGCACACGGGAACACCGTTTACAGCGACTGTGACCGGCGGCGCGAATAACACCGGCGGCAGCGGTGCGTTCGCCACTCGCGCGAACCAAATTTGCAACCCGAACTTGCCCGCGGGTGAAAGCACGCCTCTAGACTTCTTCAACACAGCGTGCTTTGTGGCGCCTCCGGCCGGGCAATATGGCGATGCCGCGCGCAACACCATCATCGGTCCGGGATCGTTCGTATGGAATCTGCAGATGGCCAAGTGGTTTCCGTTTGGCCATGACAATAATCACCGCGTGGACGTGCGCTGGGAAGTGACCAACCTCACCAACACGCCGAACTTTAACGGCCTCTCGACCCTGGTGGGCTCGTCCACCTTCGGCCGGATCACTGGCGCCGGCGGAATGCGGACGATGGACGTGGTGACGCGATTTAACTGGTGAACTTCCGATGAGACAGGTGAGACATAGAACCAAAACTTCCCCATGCAATCTTCTGCTGACGGCGCTCGGACTGCTCGCGCTGCTGGCGCCGGTGGGGCTGGCGCAAAATGTGCAGCAGCCTGCAAAACCGCCCGCTCCGACGCCGCCTCCCACGCGCGCCCCGCTCAACGATAAAGGAACGATTCGCGCGGCTGTGGATCTGGTTGAGGTCGACGTGGAAATCACCGACCGCAACGGAAAGCCGATCAAGGGTCTTACGCAGGACCAATTTACGGTATCCGAGGACGGCAAGCCGCAGAAGGTATCCACGTTCGACTATTACGACGTCGAAAAGATCGAAAAGGCCGGGCCCGGCGGTAACGCGCCGGCCACCGTGCCGGTCACGGTCTCGATCGGAGGCGTCGCCGAACCTGAACAATTGCGCCAGACCCTTCGCGACCGGCGCCTGATTGTGCTGTTCTTCGATCTGACCTCGCTGCAGCCGCAAGATCTCACGCGCTCGACCGACGCCGCGCAGAAATTTCTGCGCACACAGATGACGGCAGCGGATCTGGTCGGCGTGGTGGCCTTCGGGAACCAGCTGAATGTCATCTCGGATTTCACCAACGACCGCGATATGTTGAGCCAAGCCGTGGACGCGCTGCTCCCCGGAAAGGAATCGCAGCTCGCCGCACTGGCTGCGGCCGCGGCGCAAGGCAATGAGACGGGCGTGACCGAGGACACCGATGCGGCCTTCACCGCCGACGATACCGAGTTCAACATTTTCAATACCGACCGCAAACTGGTGGCCCTGGAATCGATGTCCGATCTGCTGCGAGATATTCCCGGCAAGAAAGCGGTGATCCAGTTCACCGGCGGAATCACGCAAACCGGCGAGGATAATCGCTCGCAACTCCGCGTCACCACCGACGCCGCCAATCGCGCCAATGTTTCGATCTACACGGTGGACTCCCGCGGCCTGATGGCCGAGATTCCCGGCGGCGACCCGAGCGTGGGAGCGGCCACCGGCAACTCGATGTTCTCGGGTGCTGCCGTCTTTCACCAAAGCGACGCGCGGGAAGATTCGCGCGACACGCTCGCCACGCTGGCAACGGACACCGGCGGACGCTCCTTTTTCGACCTGGGCGATCTCGGCGACGCCTTCCGCTCCGTGCAGGCCGACTCGGCGGGCTACTACCTGGTGGGCTACTACAGCACGAATGTGGCGCGTGACGGCCGCTGGCGGACGCTCAAAGTTCGCGTCAACGGCGTGCCGGGCGCCAAAATCCGCTACCGTGAGGGCTACTACGCAGGGAAAGACTTTGGCGTTTTCACAACGGAAGACCGCGAGCGGCAACTGGAAGACGCCATCCGTTCGGAAACTCCCGTCGTCGAGCTGCCCATCGCCGTGGATACGGCCTACTTCCAGATCGACAAGGGCCAAATCTTCGTGCCCATTTCAGCGAAAATCGCGGCCAGCGCGCTGCAGTGGGCGCAGAAGAGCAGCCGTCGTCAGGTCAATTTCGACTTCGCCGCCGAGATTCGCCAAGCGCAGTCGGGACGGGTGGTCGGCGCGCTGCGCGACACGATTACCGTCAACCTGGACGCCGAGCGATTCCAGCAGTTGCAGCAAAACGCGCTGGTATACCAGGGCGGAATTGTGCTTCCGCCGGGAGACTACAAACTGAAATTCCTGGTGCGGGAGAATGAGACGGGACGCATCGGCACGTTCGAGGACGAACTGAAGCTGCCATCGGCGGCCGCGGACCATTTGCAGCTCAGCTCCGTGGTGCTGTCGAGCCAGCTCGTGGAAGACCAAAAGAATTCGGAAGTGAAGACCAAAAAATACGCGCCCGGCACGAAGCTGCTAAAAGAATCGCCGCTGGACATCGCGGGCCAGCGCATCGTTCCCAGCGTGACTCGCGTTTTCAGCGCGCAGCAGATGCTCTACATCTTCTTCCAGGCGTATGTGCCGCAAGCTGCCGATCCGAACAATCTGCGCGCAGGGATCGAGCTGTTCCGCGCCGGCCGACGCGTCAACCAAACGCCGATGGTTGCGCCCGAGCAAGTAGACGATAAGACGCGCACGGCCTCTTTCCGGATCAGCCTGCCGCTCGCCAGTGTGCCACTAGGAAGTTACACGGTCCAGGCGGTGGTGGTCGAAGCAGGCGGAGCGCACGCCGCGTTCGGCCGCAACTACTTTGCGCTTCGTGCCGAGCCCGCCACGCCGGCTCCGACGGCTGCCCCGGCGGGCAACTGAGTCGACCGGAAACCTTCGACTGGCTTCCCTCTACTTAATCCCTGACCCGAGGCTAAGGAGATCCTCAGGCGACGTCTCATTGAGTAACCGTACTTTGGAAAGACAATTACATGTGGCACATCGACAACGGCTATTGGGGCACTGGCCTTGTTTTTAGGAGCCTCTTCCGCTAGTCTGGAACCTACTGGAACTAATGGCACGGACACGACAAACCGAAAGCGACAGTCCCTCGATCTCAGGGGACGTCGTTGTAGACTCCATAACTCTGAATGCGAAGGGTGGCTCTACGACTGCGATAATCAAAAAGAAGATTCGCGGCCGTTTGAATCTAATGAAGCGCTGCTGCGGTGCCAAGATTGAATTTCGGCCAGGCGTGACGTGTCTTCTTATGGCTGATGTGAACCAACGTTTTAGAGTGACGAAGATAGCAGGTGGATTCTTAGTGGCAGCGGAAGGCGACAAAGATGAAATCGTTGATCCGGCCACGAAAGCAGTCCTGGATCTGTATGAGGAAATGCTCAAAGCCGGCAGAGTTAAACTTCTGGCCCCAAAAGAAGCTCAAACACGCTTTGAAAAAATTCTACAGCGAAGTAGCCGTGCTCACGCCCCGCTACGAAAGGATCGGCCCGCGCCCAGGTGAACAAGCTCGGATGGGTTTTCACCTATTCTGAGGATTTCCTGACCGCTGCAGAGGTTTTCGTCTCAGAAATTGAAACCAGACTCTGTGCAAGTCCCCCTGAACCAGAGACTGAGGAACTACTAAACCTCAAAAGCTCTTTTGAGGAATTCATATCCTCTGCGAACAAACTACTGAATGGCGACACAGACCCCGCGACATTGCGGGTGGCCGTTCAGCCGAACGGTGATCCGATTCCAAATTATTTTGTCCTGAGGGTCGGACCTTGGCTTGGCTACCATCGCCTTGACTTCGCACGAAAAGTGGGCCTTGGTGTCTTCGCCCTGCGCGAGGGCCCCGACCTCCACAACAAGCTCGCACGACTCCTTTCGGACGTGGCCAAGGGTTCCAAGTAATGGGCACGCGAAAGAAATACGATCGGTGGATGATATGTCTCAACGACTCCGGTACGTCATGGTTGTGGCCGGTGCAGCGGTTCTGTCGCTCGGCGGAATCGCAGTCGGCGCTTGGATAACGAAACCGTCGGATGGTGGCAGAGGAGGCGCGATCGCCGTCGCGTTAGCATTTCTGATCCTCTTCATCCGACGGGACTACGGAGCTCGGCTGTATCAAGCTATCGTGACAGACATTCCCGGAATCAAAGACCAGATTACGAATTTGAGGCAGGGAAGAGAGGTTGTGCCCACGGCTGCAACAGATGCGGCGACGCTGCATCGCCAATTTGTTGCGATTGTAAGCAGGCTCGATACCGAGGCCGACGGTCAAAACCGTCAGAATGGGGCGCTAGCTTGGGCGAGTTGCATCGGAACCATAGCTTGGGGGTTTGGCGATATTGTTGCATGCTGGCTTCAGCGGTTTAGATGACGAACAGAACCTCCACGCAACAGACTGCCGAAGTTTCGGCAGACTTTAATCGTTCTTAAGGGACGGCT
>Ga0302325_10035855_pt1 | contig 10121 bp, 9 predicted proteins | sample Palsa_T0_2_FD_201948 | JGI IMG/M metagenome (GOLD analysis project Ga0302325, IMG submission 201948) | Peat permafrost microbial communities from Stordalen Mire near Abisko, Sweden - Palsa_T0_2 | ecosystem: Environmental > Terrestrial > Soil > Palsa > Peat permafrost | place: Sweden: Abisko... | reverse complement strand
AGCCTCACAGGGGAGCCACCGACATGAGGTCCACCATCGCGGTGGGATCATGCCGCCCAACTGTTCCGTGTTCGAAGATCCCGTAGCCGTTCTGCCCGTCACAGGTCGCCCGGGCCAGATGGTCGATCCCGCCCCAGGGCATGCGGGCCTGCACCTCGGGGTCGAGGTAGTCAAAGGTGATGACTCTGCGCCATGACTCGCCCATCCAGCGACCGTGGTTCCATTCCGGATCGTTCCCGTAACCACAGCCGAGATGGAGTGGGATCGCGCTGAGACTCTCCAGATCTATCTGGAGCGACCGGCGGTCAACCGTCCGCAGGTGGAGCGTGGCCCGTTCGGGGATCCGGGTACCGGGGCGATAGGCGATGTCGATCTCCGGCCATCCGAGTTGCTCGAGCTTTGGGCCGGTCGGTCCGCGCCAGCTGCGAACCGCGTAGTTGACAGTCCGGAAGCCGTCGGGTTCGGAATCCACCATGACGTGAACGGCGAAGTCGTCGAAACGAAGAGGGACCCAGACCCACCACACATGGGACTCCCCGAGAGCGGGACGGCCGGCCGGGTCCGGCTCGCCGATCGGCCTGATCCCCCACGAGCGGTCCCTGGTCGCCGTCCAGTCCTCGGGTGCGATGTCGATGGTGTCGCCGTCCACGGTCAGCGTTCCTTCCCACGTTCCAAGCTGAGCGAAGCGGCACCCTTCGAGAGATACCTTGCCGGTGGGTGATGCGTGCTTGATGTGCTGGGGCTCACGGAGAGGCTCGTACTCCGCTCGGAACAGAAGGTCCGCGCTGAGCTCGGGATCGGTGCTGCGCACCCTGATCTGGCGAAGTGGCTCGACCACATCGATGCGGTATGGCCCGACTTCTTGAGCCATACGGTCCACCGAGCGGACCCCCGATACCTGGAGGGACCATTGGCGGTCGCCCCGACGGACCGAGAAGAAGGCGTCGGTGATGCCGGCATTCGGGTAGACGCCCAGTCCGGTGAGGAAGAACGACTCGGCCCGGTGATCCTGGCCCTGGTAGATACAGCGGTCGTAGGCGTTGCGGTCACTGGTTGCCACATAGGCCATCGACATCGGCACCTGATGGATCGGATATTCGTCAAGAGGATCGATCAACACGCCTTTAGCCTTTCATCACGCCACATCGGACCGAGAACGGCGATCGTAGTAGCGGCTGCGCCCACCACCGTGCGCTCACTAACTGACGTAAGAAAGAGCCTCTGCCACAATCGCGACAGTTGGGAGTCGAAATCGACTCTCATCACTCGTTGATCTGGAGCAACGTGCCGGGGTCGTCTTCCTGGTTGGTCGGGGTATCCCGTGTAGCCAAGGCTGCGTGCTCGATCTTGGCCCGGTGCGCCGCCCAGAAGGCGGTGCCATGGTCGTAGCGGGCAACGGACCCCGGGTCGGTTCCCACTGCACCGTCAATCTGCTCTCGGAGGATGTCAGCGTGTCCGGCGTGACGGTTGGTCTCGGTGAGTACATGGACGATGACGTTGAACAGCTTCACGTTTGGCCTGGGCCACCATGGCACGTGGCCGGGCGCATCGAGGTCGAGGGCGTCGATCGTGACATCGGCGTGGGCGCAGGCCGCCCGGTAGCGCTCCACGATCTCGGCCCGAGTCTCCTCCGGAGTGACCCACTTGTCGGCCTCGAACTCGGCATCATCGTCCCACCACGGCAAACGTTCGGGGAACGGCCGGTGGAAGATGTCCCCGAAGTAGCGGGCCTCTGTGTTGGACAGGTGCTTGACCAGTCCGAGAAGATTGGTGCCGGTGGCGGTTAGGGGACGGCGGATGTCGTACTCCGTCAGTCCCTGGAGTTTCCAGAGCATGACCGAGCGCACCTCGCGCAGGTCGTTGTGGAGGTAGTCCTTGGCGAAAGCGTCATCCATGCATCGAGCTTGCCATGTCGGAGGCGGACGTGGTTCCTCCGAGTTTCACTTGCGGCGACGGACTAAGTGCCGAACGGCCTGACGCGCCAGAGGAACCGACGTCATCGCGAAGCGAGCATCGTGAAGGCTATCTTTAGGCCGATGACGAGAATCGGTATTCAGTTGCCCAACTTTTCCGGCTTCGATCCCGTCGACCTGTTCGATCACGTCGTGGGTCTCGCGACCACGGCGGAGGAGGCTGGGTTCGATTCAGTTTGGGTCATGGATCACTTCTTCCAACTTCCGCCCCTCGGCGGACCGGACCAGCCGATGCTGGAGGCCTACACGCTCCTCGGGGCGCTCGCGGCTCGCACCCGGCGTGTGCAGCTAGGCACCCTCGTCACCGGAGTGACTTATCGCAACCCCGGCATCCTCGCCAAGATCGTCACGACCCTCGACATCATTTCGCGGGGCCGAGCCATCCTCGGAATCGGAGGCGCGTGGTATGACGTCGAGCACCGGGGCCTCGGCGTCGAGTACCCGAGCGACCGCGTGCGTTTGGACATGCTCGAAGAGGCAGTTCAGGTGTGTAGGGCCATGTTCACCGGCGACGACGTAACCTTCAACGGAGATCACTACCGGCTAGACCACGCCCGCAACCTGCCGCGACCCGTGCAGGCCGGAGGCCCGAAGATCATGATCGGCGGTGGCGGCGAGAAGCGGACACTGCGGCTGGTAGCCCAATACGCCGACAAATGCAACGTCACCGGCGACGTGAGCACGCTGACCCGAAAAATAGAGGTGCTTCATCGCCACTGCGCGGACGTCGGCCGCGATCCAGCTGAAGTTGACGTCACATGGATGAGCCCGCTCATCTTGACAACCTCGGATGCGAATACCGCGGAGATGCGCTCCATCCTCGCAGCCAGTGGTTCCGCCGAGGAGATCGCCGGGTTCACGGTGGGCCAGCCTCACGAGATTCCCGACTTGGTGGCGCATCACATCGCGGCGGGTGCCGACGAAGTGATCTTTAGCTTTGCCTTCGCCGACACGGTCGGGATCAGTGCGGTAGGTGAGGCATTTGGGCTCGACGGAGTATCACGCCCGTAGCTCGTCGTTTCCGATGGATTGGACGAGCCTGTTCGGGGTGACTGGTCACCGACTTGCGCACTACATCACATGGCACTGCTCGTTGCTGGCGAGCAGCGAGTACCCATTCGCCGATTGGACCGGGAGATGATTTGTGGGAGGCGAGCGCAAGGGAACTCAATCTCCACAAACCATGAGGGACGATTGTGACGATGCACCCTCGGCCGGCGTACGGACACACGTTGGCGTGGCAGGATTATTCTGTATGTCCGGCTATAAAATCAGTATCCGCCCAGGTGCAGTTGAGGACGTGGAGCAACTCTGGCCCTTGGTGCAGGACTTTGCGTTCTCCTATCAACCCGAACGGTCCAGATTCGAGCGCTCCTTCAGCGACCTCCTTGACCGCTCCGACACGCTCGTCTTGGTCGCCGTGGCGAACGCGAGCGCCATCGTCGGGTACCTGCTCGGGAGCTACCACGAAACCTTCTTCGCCAACGGCCCGGTCGCATGGATCGAAGAACTCATGGTCGGCGAGTCCAGCCGCCACCAGGGCGTGGCCTCCAAGCTGATGTCCGCAGCCGAGGAGTGGGCCAGGACGATTCCCACCGCTTACATCGCCTTGGCCAGTCGTAGGGTTGGTGACTTCTACCTCAGGATCGGCTACGAGGGGTCGGCAACCTACTTCCGAAAGACCTTCGTCCCGCCCCAACGATGAGCTGAATCAGAGGCGAATGGTGGATAGGGCACAAAGTCGCTTCGTTCTGCGCGATCCGCTGCTACACGATTTCAGCCCTTAGCTCTCGCTCGACGTTGTTTGATGAAGCAATGCTTCAGCCCTATTTCGCTGGTTCTTGGCACCAGTCAGTTCCTTCTTTGCGATTTTATCCGCTTGCTTCGCTTCGACCAGCCGGCGCTCGGCTTCCTCCAGCCTCTCCTTTGTCTCACGAAGGTGACCTTCGGCATCAACGATTTCGCCCCTGAGCGCGTGGCATTCCGTTTGGACTTCATTCACCTCCTGCAGCGTCCCTTCGACCACGTCTACGGCGCTCTTCACCTTTCGTTCAGCCGCCGCCAAGTCGAGTTTGAGCCTCGACCAGTCATCTTTAGGTTGTGGGCGCGCAGTCTTCGGTCCCTCTGATCGCGGTCGCGCTTTACTCGGGGGCCAGAGCTGCGTACGTGTCTCCGGCTTTTCAGCCGAACCTGGGGCGGAGCTCTGCCGCCGGCCTGCTCTTGTCGACGGCTCGCTGATGAGGCGTGCACCCACGTCCAGCGACCCGAAGCCGGAGTAGGTCAGGCCGACGTTGAGGCGTCCTGAGCGGAGAGCGTTCGCGGCATCGGCAGTGGCGACTGCGGCCTCGAGCGTATTTTCGAGTTCGCGTGTGGTGTTCTCGCTGAGGCGTTGGTCCCGGGTTCGGGCCAATTTCCTCGCTTCCGAGACGAGGCTCGCCACCATTTGACGGCGTTGCCGGGCCAGGAGACGCAGTTCGGACCCATCTCCGGCCTGTTGCGCCTTGCGCATGGAGGTCCCGAGGTCGAGCAGGGCTTCAAGTTCGTCCTTGCGCTCCCTCGCCAGCTGATTTGCCAGCCACGCTCCAACAGTCGGACGGCGCAACTGTGCGACGGCGGCAGCCAGCTCACGATTGCCCGCACTTCTTGCCGCCTGCACTTCGGCGGATCGTGAGGAGGTGAAGGCGTCGGGCGACATCCCGTACAGCTTCCCGGAGATGGAGTCGAGATCCACGCTCTCCATCTTGCCGGACTCGGCTCAGTCCCATTCTTGACCGTCGCCTGACACCCGCTCCGCCAGCTCGCGGAACTCCTCGGGAACCCGGTCCGCGCCGGAGAATACCGCGGTGGCGTAGCCGACGGCGGTCCGGCCGAATTTCTCGCGGATTGCGTCGATCGACCGGTCTACCCCCCATCTGCAGGATTCGATCTCGGACCCTGTTCGGTTACCCTTGGACAGCAGTGGGCCGGCAATATCGAGAGGCAGCTCGAGCTGTAATGAATGTTCCGGGCATAAATTGGAGACCGACACGGCCAGAAGGGTGATCTCCCGTTCCTCTTGGTTGTCGGCCATGGCTGACCGGGCCAGTTGCTCGGCCACCTCGGTGAGCGTCAGGGTCGTCGACGTGGCAACGGGCAGCGTGGTCGACCGGGTCACCGAACGCAGATGGACGAAACGGACCCTTACGGTCACCGTCCGTCCGGCCAGATCTGCCTTTCGGAGGCGACCGGCCACTCGGTCAGCCAGGTAGCCGAGCGTCTCGCGGATCAGCTCTGGAGTGGCCTGGCGGCGTCCGAGCGCGGCCTGGGCGCCCATGGATTTGGACCGGGCCGGCGTCTGTACCGTGCGGGCGTCGATGTTGGCCGAAAGCGCCAAGAGCTTGGCCCCGGTCGCCTGGCCGAGCAGCCTCCCCAGGATTGGACTTCCCGTGTCGGCGAGCTGGCCGATGGTATGGATGCCGGCCTCGTGGAGGCGTCGCTCTGTCGTGGGCCCGACGCCCCATATCAGTCCGATGGGAAGGGGGTCGAGGAAGGCGCGCTCGTCTGCTGGGTCCACCGCCACCAGGCCGTCAGGCTTGGCCACCTGCGACGCCACCTTGGCCAGGTGTTTGGTGCGGGCCACGCCAACGGACAAGGGCAGACCGATCTCCTCTCGTACCCTTCGGCGGAGGGCAGCCGCGATTTCGGTCGGCGCACCGAAAAGGTGGACGGCACCTGCGACGTCGAGGAAAGCCTCGTCGATCGACACCCGCTCGACTCGAGGGGTGAAGTCATGGAATACCGATACCACCTCGTCGCCGAATTGTTGGTAGCGGCGAAAGTGACCGCCGACGAAGAGGAGGTCGCCGCATAGCTGGCGCGCCCGCCAGCCGGGCATGCCGGCCCGGACGCCGTAGGCCCTGGCCTCGTAGGATGCCGCCAGCACCACGCTGCCGCCCACGGCGATCGGCCGTTCCCGGAGGGACGGGTCCAAGAGTTGCTCGACGGACGCGTAGAAGGCGTCCAGGTCGGCGTGAAGGATCGTCGCCCCGCTCGCTCGCGGCATCACGCCTGGAGACTAGTCGAACATATGTTCGATTTCCTGTGGCGGACGTCCCGCCGGCTGCTCCACGGCACTGTGCCTGTCCTTCGGTTCAGGACGAGCACCTCAATCCCAACCGACGTCTTCCATAGGAGTCGGCCTGTCACGCCCACCACCAATGTCGGTAGTGGTAGCACCATCGCCGATGGTCGGGTATCACCCTTGGAAGACCCCTGCACTGGCCGCATGCTGGTTTCGACATGGAAGAGGAGGACACTCAATGAGAAGCGAACTCCCGGCGGAATTTGACCAGGTGGTCAAGGGTCGGAACTTGATCATTCTTGCCGTGACAGACATCGTACTTTTCCTAATTGCGAATGTCGCGTACGGAGGAGGCAACCAACACGGGCTTCGCAACGATGTGTCCAATGTGACGTGGGCAGTATTCTTGGTCGGCTTCTTCTTGCTGATTCTGTTTGGGATCGCCGCCATGGCGCGAGCGATACGGCGGCGGGTCAAGGCGCAGGCGTAACGTCCGACCCTTCGAACCTCGTCGGAGGGCGACGATCGACGACTGACACTGGGCAAGGGAGGTCACTTTGGGTGCTGTCTTGCTGGTATTCCGCAGTGAGTTGCGCCGTCGGTGGCGATCGTGGCTGATCCTGGTCGTCCTCATCGCCGTCGTGGGAGGGCTGGCCCTGGCCGCGGTGGCGGCTGGGCGTCGTACCGCCTCGGCCTTCCCTCGCTTCGTCGCCACGCACGGTTATGACGCCTACATTTTCAATGACAAGCCCTTGCCGAGTCTGGCCCGACTCCCCGGAGTGGCCTCCGTCACCAGCCTCGTCATCCCCGGGAGCGGGCAACCGACTTGTGCCTGTACCCATGTCATCAACTCCTCTGACTTTTACATCAACGAGCTGACGCCTACGGCGTTGGACCGGGCGGTGAAGTTGGTCGCTGGACGCATGCCCGACCCGTCTTCGCCGGACGAGGTGCTGGCATCCTTCACCCTCGCGCAGGATTACGGGATACATATCGGCTCATCCCTACGCGTCCCCTTCTACGCATCGTCGCAACAGGCGGCACTCAACCTCAACGGGGCGAACGGGGTGGTCGCACCGAACGGGCCGACCCTTACGTTGCACGTCGTAGGCATTGTCGCCGCCGAGTTCGAATTCCCGTCCGGCACGGGGCCCGAGTACGACCTGTTCACGACGCCGGCCTTTGCTCGTGCGGTGAACCATCGGACGTTGGAAGCCTCGGTGTACCTCGTCCGGCTCCGACATGGGGCCGCCGATCTCCCCCGGTTCGCGGCCGCAATCACCCCCCTCCACGTCATATACGTGTCGAACGAAGACGCATCCGCTCAAGGCGTGGCGGCGTCGATCCACCCCCAAGCCGTGGGCTGGTGGATACTCGCCGCATTTGCCGCGCTGGCTGGGCTGGCTGTCGTCGGGCAGGGACTCGGCCGCCAGAGCATCGTAGAGAGCGAGGAATACCCGAAGCTGGTGGCTCTGGGTTTGCCGCGGCGCCAGCTCATCGCCTTGGGCACGATACGAAATCTCATAGTGGCGCTTGCGGGGGCGGCCGGTGCCGTCATAGTCGCCTTCGCCCTGTCCCCGCTTGCTCCGGTCGGCGAAGCGCGCCTGGCCGAGCCCTCGCCCGGTTTGACCTTCGATCCCCTGGTCCTCCTTCTTGGCGCGCTGGCCAGCGTGGTGGCGGTCGTGGCCCTGGGCCTGTGGCCCTCGATACGCGCCTCGCGCGTCCGAACCGGGGGTAGCCCGTACAGCGAATTCCGGCGGTCGTCGATCGTGGCTCATCTGGCCGCCACCGGCGCTCCTCCGAGCGCGGTAATCGGCATCCGTCATGCACTGGAGCGGGGGCGGGGTGCCGCTTCCGTCCCAGTGGGAACCGCGCTTTTGGGCACGGTCATCGCAGTCACCGCCCTTTGTGCCACCGCAGTCTTCGGCGCCAGCCTTTCGCACCTGACGGCCACGCCCGCGCTCTACGGTCAGGACTACCAGGTCACCTTTTCGAGCAATCAGGGCAATCCAACCAAAGAGCTCGCCCAAGTGGAGCGCGATCACGCCGTCACCGGGATCATGGTCGGCACGAGGGATGAGGTGTCGATCAACGGGGTCAGTGTCCTTACGGTGGTAGGAAAGGCCGTCCGCGGTCCACTGCTGATTTCAACCGTCGATGGTCACGCTCCATCAGGTGACGGCGAAATCTCTCTCGGCGACACCACGCTCCATCAGGTGGGTGCCCACCTAGGGTCCATTGTCCATGTGACCTTCCAGGTGCCGTCCGGCGGCACGCGCACCGCTTCGTTTCGCGTCGTCGGGACTGCGTCCTTTCCCAGCGACTTCGGCCTCGGGGGCCTGGGTACAGGGGCGGCGTTAACCTTCGCTGGCTATCTGGACGCCCTCTGTCCGCCGGGATCGGCGCAGACTTCATGTCTGAGCGCGTACCGCGCCAATGAACAGTTCGTCGTCGTGGTGAACACGGTTCCTGGTGTGGCGGGACGGGCCGACATCGCCCACTACGTCCGCTCGTACCCGGGCATCGCCCAGTTGCCCGATACCCCGGTCTCGCTCGTCAACTTCGGGGAAGCGGTGAACTTCCCGCTCATCCTTGGATTCGTACTGGCTCTGTTCGGCGCAGCAACGCTGCTCCACCTCCTTGTGGTCAGCGTGGCTCGACGTCGGCGCGAGATCGGGCTCTTGAAGGCGCTCGGTTTCGTCAAGAGTCAGGTCGGGGCCACGGTGTGCTGGCAGGCGAGCACGGTTGCCCTGGTGGGGATCGTTGTCGGTGTCCCTCTGGGTGTGGCCGGAGGGCGTGCCGTGTGGCGGGCCTTCGCAACCAACCTCGGTGCCGTTCCCGTATCCGTCGTGCCGGTCGAGGTGATCGCGGCGCTGGCGCTGGGTGTGCTCGTGGTGGCCAATCTGCTTGCGGTGGCGCCGGCTGTGGTGGCCGCCCGATCGAAGCGCACGGCGCAACTCCTCCGTGCGCTATAGACCGGCAAATGGGGCCGATTGGGGCGGCGATCTCGCCTCGCTCAGCGAACAAAGTGCGGAGGACGTCATGGGTGCGGGTCGCGTCGCCCCCGAACGCCCGATGTTCCCAAAGGGTTAGTCGGAAGAGCGGCAACGGTGGCTCCTTTCGCCATATAGGTCTTTGTGCCCGGTCCTTCAGAGGACTTATTCCTCTGGTGCGCGAGCCCGCGGTTTCTTACGGTGGAAGCTCGGAAAGATTTCCTCCAAACCCCTGACGCGTGGCGGCACTCAGTCGAAAGGACATCGAATGATCACGGCCGACATACACGCAGAGTTGATCGCTGCATTTTTCGGCGATGACGAACGCTGTTACGGCGAGTGCCAGTGTGCCCCATGTCGGGCCTCGCTGCCGTGGTCGAATCCCTGTGAGCGAGACCCTTCACGGTCGCCCCTTACGTCTGGTTGAGAATCCGCCGCAGTGCCTCCTCGGCATCCGAAACCATGGTCCGGACCACCTCAGTGGCAGAAAGAGATTCGGTGATCAGGTCAATGGCCTCGCCGGCCCAGACGGGAACGACCCGCATATCACCGCTCTGTTCCGCCCGAAGGTATTCGGCCCTCGCCGCCGCGTCGGCCGTGAGCTCGACCTCACGGCCGCGCCATTGGTCGAGAAACTCGTTTCGAATTGTCCTGCCGGTGTAGCGGACCGGCCAGGCAACACCTCGAGCAATGTCGAACACGCGGCTGCGCTCGGTGTCCTCACCGTGGCCGTTGAGCGCTGCCTTGACGACGTCAGAACCGACGAGGGCTTCTTCACATGTGTTGAACCTCGTACCGACCAGAGCCCCGGCCGCACCAAGGCTCAGCGCGGCGGCGAGTCCTCGACCATCGGCAATTCCGCCGGCGGCCAGCACAGGAGTCGGACTGACCAGGTCCACCACTGCGGGTACGAAGGGAAGCGTGGCCCGAGTGCCGCCGTGGCCACCTGCTTCCGTCCCTTGGGCGACGATCACGTCGGCTCCTACGTCGACAGCGACCCGTGCTTCATCCAAGTTCACAACCTGCACGATCAGCTTGGCTTCGGACGCGCCAACAACCGAGGCGAATGCCCTGGGATCGCCGAAGGAGAGCATG
>Ga0302325_10035853_pt1 | contig 10121 bp, 9 predicted proteins | sample Palsa_T0_2_FD_201948 | JGI IMG/M metagenome (GOLD analysis project Ga0302325, IMG submission 201948) | Peat permafrost microbial communities from Stordalen Mire near Abisko, Sweden - Palsa_T0_2 | ecosystem: Environmental > Terrestrial > Soil > Palsa > Peat permafrost | place: Sweden: Abisko... | reverse complement strand
TTTTGTCAGCTGGCTGCGGTCATACACACTGTGCTCGAAATTCTGCGCCATTTTTATAGCGTCCGTCGGACAGGCCTGGACGCAGAGGTTACACATCGTACATAGCTCAAGGTGATAAATAAAGGTATCCAACGCCTTCTTCTTTTTACCTTCCGGCGTCACGTCGAACTTTGTGATGATCTTGATCGTGCCGTTGGGGCAGGCCAGTTCACAGGCGGTGCATCCCGTGCAGGCGTGCTCGTTATGCTCATCGTGGGTCATGACCACCTCACCCCGAAACCGGTCCGGCAGTTTCATTTCCGCCTTGTTATCCGGGTATTGCTGGGTGATGATCTCCCTGCGATGAGTGAAGTAATACCCCGTCAGCTTCATGCCCTTCAGCAGGGAACGGACGCCGCGGTAGATGTTCGATATATAGTCGGTTAAAAATGCCATCCTTTTATTGCAATAAGTGTCATTAATAGAAGATTGAAGAGGCTTATGGGCAGGAGGTACTTCCATTCAAGGTCCAACAACTGATCGATGCGCAAACGCGGAAAAGTCCAGCGAAACCACATGATCACGAAGATGAGGAAGAAGGTCTTGCCCATAAACCAGAGAGAGGAAGGGATGTAATCCATAAGGTGATTGAACCCCGTCCAGGGACCAATATGCAACGGCATCCACCCGCCCATGTACAGGGTGGCGGCAATCGCGCAGACGATAAAGATATTCACGTACTCCGCCAGGAAGAAGAGGGCGAACCGCATCCCGGAATATTCCGTGTGGAAACCCGCGGTGAGCTCGGACTCCGCTTCAGCCAGGTCAAAAGGAGCGCGGTTCGTTTCCGCCGTGACGGCGATGATGAAGATGACAAAGGAAATGATCGCAGGGATATGTCCTTTGAACAGCCACCAGCCGTCCTGCTGGGAGGCGACGATATCCGAGATGCGCAGACTGCCCGTGAGTACCACGATAGAGATGACCGAAAGGCCCGCGGACAACTCATAGCTGACGATCTGCGCGCCGCTGCGCATGGCGCCCAGCAGGGAATATTTGTTGTTGCTGGCCCATCCGGCCATCAGGATACCGATGACGGAGAGCGAGGAAACGGCCGAGATATAAAGCACCCCGATGTTAAGGTCCCAGATCTGGGTCCCTTTTGCAAAGGCCACCGGGGCGAGGACCAGCATCGCCACGACGATGACCATAAAGGGCGCGAGGTTGAAAAGGAATTTGTCCGCGCCGTCGGGCGTGAGGCCTTCTTTCATCGCTAATTTGAGCGTATCTGCCACCGTTTGCAGGGAGCCCCCTGGGCCGACCCGGTTGGGCCCCAGCCGGATTTGCATGTAGGCCGAGACCTTGCGTTCCATCAGTACGAGGACCAGGCCGAGCACTGCGAAGAGACTGATGACGCAAAGCCCGACGATCAGCGACTCCAGCAGGAGGGCTGCGTGTGGGAAGCTGGCATAAAGCCAGGTGTGAATGGACGCGGTTATATTTTCAAAGCTCAGCATCGTTGTTATGTTTCCTCAGCAATCCGCTCAGCGGTCAGCCGCCGACTCAACAATCGGTTCAGCGGCCCGCTCAGCAATCCGCTCAGCGGTCAATATCCGGGATCACCAGGTCAAGGGTGCCCATGATCGCGACCAGGTCGCCTAGCTTATGTCCCCGCGCCATACGGTCCAGCGCGGAGAGATTGGAAAATCCCGGCGAACGGAATTTTATGCGATACGGCGTCGTCCCGCCTTCGCTGATGATAAAGACACCGAACTCACCCCGCGCCGTCTCCACCTTCGAATAAAACTCCCCTTTGGGCAATTTCAGCACCGCCTTTGTCTTGGCCAGGAATTCCCCTTCCGGGATATTGTCGATCAGCTGGTCGATGATGGAAAGCGACTGACGCATCTCCTTCATGCGAACAATATACCGGGCAAAACAATCGCCGCCGGATTCCCTGACCTCGTCGAACGCCAACTGGTCATACACCTCATAGGGCGCAATCTTCCGGATGTCGCAGCTTACGCCGCTGGCCCTGGCCGTCGGGCCGGTACAGCCATAGGAGATCGCGTCCTCACGCGACAGATAGCCGACGCCTTCCATCCGGCCCCGGAAGATGACATTGCCGGTCAACAATTCGTCATACTCGTCGATCTTCGTCCGGAAGAAGGCGAGGAATTCTTTTACCTTCCGCTGGAAGTCCGGATGTAGATCAAAGGCCACACCGCCGGGAGCCATGTAATTCATCGTCAGCCTTGCCCCGCAGGTCTCTTCCATGATGTCGTTGATCGCCTCTCTTTCCCTGAACGCATGAAAGAATGGGGTAAGGGCGCCCACGTCCATGGCCATGGCGCCCCACCAAAGCTGATGCGAAGCCAGCCGCGTCAATTCGTCCATCAGGACGCGGATCACTCCCGCCCGGGCAGGCACCTCTATCTGCAGACCCTTCTCCACGCATAAGGCACAGCCGTGATTGTTGATGTGGGAAGAAAGGTAGTCCATGCGGCTGGTGACATAGATGAATTGCCGGTAGGACAGACTTTCGCACATCTTCTCGATGCTGCGATGGATATAGCCCAGGTGAGGCTCGACCTTTTTGATCGTCTCCCCACTTAGGGTTATGACAAGATGCAACACCCCATGCGTGGATGGATGTTGCGGACCAAGGTTGACAACCAGTTCCCCTAATTCCGTAGTGCCTATTTCTTCGATCATAGCTTGATCATATTGACCGGGTCTTCGTAATCTTTGCGTAGCGGCCATCCCTTCCAATCATCCGTCATAAAAAGCCGCCGGAGATCCGGGTGACCGGTGAAGACCACCCCCATGAGATCGTACGCTTCGCGCTCATGGAATTCCGCGGTTCGCCAGATGCCGGAGACCGTTGGAACTTCGGGGTTAACGGGTTCCAGTTTTATCTTTACCACGAGCGTATGCCGGTGGATGGTCGACGTGAGATGATAGATCATGGTCAGGTGCGTCTTCCAGTCGACGGCCGTAACACAGAACAGGAAGTCGAAGTCCAGACCGCCGGTAGACCGGAGCTGCCGGGCAACCGCATCCCACGCCGCAGGATCGACGATGACGGCAAGCCATTCGCCGCCTTCCTCAAAGGACGGGATCGGAAGCAATTCCTCCAGCCTTGCTTTTAATACCTCTTTGTTCATTTGATCCCACTCCTTATTTTTTCCTGCAGGGTGATCATGGCATGAAGCAGGGCTTCCGGCCGGGGCGGGCATCCCGCGACATAGACATCCACCGGGATCACGTGATCCGCGCCTTTTACCACCGAATAGGTATTATAAAAGAACGGGCCACCGCTGGTTGCGCACGCGCCCATGGCAATCACATATTTCGGATCGGCCATCTGGTCATACAGCCTTTTCAGCACAGGCGCCATCTTGTTGACGATGGTTCCGGCGATGATGATGACGTCCGCCTGTCTTGGCGTAGCCCTTGCGACCTCAAAGCCAAAGCGCGACCAGTCATACTTCGCGGCGGCGGTGGACATCATTTCGATGGCGCAGCAACTGGTGCCAAATACCAGGGGCCAGAGGGAATTTGACCTGGCCCAGTTGATCACTTCGTCCAGTTTGGTCACGAGGATACCGCCGCCCGCAGTCGGGTGTACCTGCCCGGGAAAAACCGATTCGTGTGCGTCTTGTGTACTTACATCCATTTCAATGCTCCCTTTTTATGTGCATATAAGAATCCCATGAACAGGATGAACAGAAAGATCACGATCTCTGCCAGTCCCGCCATTCCGACCTTCCTGACCGCTACGGCCCAGGGATACATGAAAACAAGTTCTACATCGAAAATGAGGAAGATCAATGCATACAAATAATATCCGATATTGAACTGGTTCCAGGGGGTGCCCGCGGTGGGGATACCGCACTCATAGGCCTGCCCTTTCTGTAGATTCCTGGTCCCTTTTACAAAGATCCGGCCGACGGCAATCCCGCCAGCTGCAAAAACAACTCCGGCTAAAAAAAGGACGATTAAAGAAGAGCTTCCCATGGGTAAAGAGTTATTTTGCCCCATACTAAATATACCGATATTTAGCTGGTTAAATTCGAAAAAAAACAAATAACTTCTGTTGGCCAACTAATGGCATTATTCTACACGACCGCTCCCAAGGTAGCCCCATAATAAATTGGCAATAAATTTATTATGGGGTTTTCTTATCTTTAAAAGCCCCGAAAGGGCTGCTCAACTAAAAAACCTCCCATTATGCATAAGCTTTTCTACCTGGCTTTCGTGTGTGTCTTTTTTTGCGCCTGCCATAACGATACCCCAAATCCCCCCGAAAGGAGTTATGTCGATGTAACGGGAATCGATTCCTCCATAAAGCCCGGCGATAATTTCTTTCGCTATGTCAACGGACGCTGGTACGACACCGCGAAAATCGCGGACGACCAAACGGGGGTGGGTTCTTATAGTTTTATGAATATTCCGCAAAAGCAATTGTTGCAGCATATTCTGGACAGTGTTTCAAAAACGCAAAACGCCCCCGGAAGCATTGACCAGAAAGTAGGTGACTTCTATGCTTCCGGCATGGATACGGTGACAATCAACCAGCGCGGATTTGAACCTATCCGGCCGATCCTTGCGCGGATCGATGCCATTAGCGATGTTCCGTCGCTCGTCAAATTTGCGGCAACTGAACTGAAGACAGGAAACCGCTCCTTTATCGGTTTTAGAATTTCGCCCGACAATAAAAACAGCGGCACTAACATCGCCCATGTCGACCAGACGGGTATCGGATTGCCTGACCGCGATTATTATTTCAAAACAGATTCGTCCAGTCTTGCTATTCAGCAAGCCTATAAAACATACTTCGGTACCTTGTTTCAATTGACGGGCAGCAATTCGGCGGCTGCCACGCAGCAGGCGGATATCGCTTACGGTATCGAAAAGCAAATTGCGGCGACGCACAAAACAAATATCGAGCTTAGAGATGTCAATGCAAATTACAATATGGTGAAGGTATCAGTCATCAATAAAACGCAGCCGAATTTCGGTTGGACTACGATGCTTGCTGACCTGGGTGCAAAGACGGACTCCATCGATATGGCTCAGACCGGCTATTACGACAAGTTGAATGCGCTGTTAAAATCCATTTCCATACCTGACTGGAAAACCTATTTAAAAGCCCGGACCCTGCAAAGCTATGCGACGGCGCTGAGCGCTCCATTCGTGGATGCAGCCTTTGCGTTTAACAAAGTGTTATCCGGGCAAGCCAAAGAGAAATCCAGGGGACAGATCATGACCGACAACGTCGACCGGCTTCTGGGACAGGCTTTGGGGCAACTTTATGTAAAAAGATATTTTAATGAGGATGCGAAAAAACGGGTGCTCGACCTGGTGAACAACCTGCAAAAAGCTTTCGAAAACAGGATCAATCATGTCGATTGGATGAGTGATAGCACCAAGCAAAAAGCAAAAGAAAAATTATATGCGATCACAAAGAAAATCGGGTACCCGGATAAATGGCGGGATTACGGCAACGTGCAGATCGACAGAATCAAATACTTCGAGAATTTACTCTCGATCGATAAAAATGAATATCAATTTGAATTGGCAAAACTGAACAAGCCGGTTGACAGAACAGAATGGGAGGCAACGCCCTCTACTGTTACCGCCTACTATAATCCATTCTTTAATGAGATCGTTTTTCCGGCTGGGATCTTGCAATTTCCCTATTTTGATTTTTCGGCAGATGACGCCATCAATTACGGGGGCATCGGGATGGTGATCGGACATGAAATGACGCATGCCTTCGATGACCAGGGCGCGCAGTTCGATAAGGACGGCAACGTGAAAAACTGGTGGACAAAGGAAGACTATGAGAAGTTCAGGGCAAAAACGAAAATGGTAGTCGATTTATACAGTTCCTTTACCGTTTTAGACACTGTTCATATCAAGGGCGCCCTGACAGTAGGTGAAAACGCCGCTGACAACGGAGGTATCGCCATTGCTTACGATGCGTTTAAAATGACCCCACAGGGGCACGATAGCACAAAAATCGATGGATTCACACCGGACCAGCGGTTTTTCCTATCCATTGCCCGGATCTGGCGGGTGAAAACAAGAGATGCTTTTTTACGGATGTACGTGAATACCAATCCACATTCTCCGGCCATGTGGCGGGTGAATGGCCCGACAATGAGCCGGCCCGAGTTTTATAAGGCATTCTATGTGCAGCCCGGGGATAGCAATTACAAACGGGAGGACCAGCGGATAAAAATTTGGTAGCAACAAAAAGGCCGCGTCGATGCGGCGAAAAGCGTATTTTGTCATTATGAAACCGGGCCGGGTCTGCTTGCGCGTCACTGTTGCATTGATTGCCATCTGTTCTTTTGGCGGTCCGGCGCATGCCGTGACCATTCGCTTTGATCCCGTCATTTCCAGCGATTCGGCTTCCTGCGTCATCCCTTTTACCCGGATCGGGAACCTGATCCTCATACAGGCCAAAGCGGATGATTCTACCGGCTTTTTTGTGCTGGATACCGGTACCCCGGGTTTGGTGCTCAACCTGACCTACTTCCGCCGGTATCCTTCTACCAGCCAGGGCGAAAGCGGGGGCGTGACCGGCTCGGTGGCCGCAGCGGCGCAAACAAATGTGGACAGCCTTCGCCTTGGACCGGTCCATTATTACCATTTGGATGCCGATCTGATCAACCTGGGTCATATAGAAAACAACAAAGGCGTCAAGATCTTTGGTTTGTTGGGTATGCGGCTTTTTGAGCGTTTTGAGATGATCATAGACTATAGCGCCAGTCTCATTTATCTTCACCTGATCGATAAAAAAGAGGCGACGGTTTACCGTAGCCCACAGCTCCAGGATGCGACGGCCTATAGCACGATCCCGATCGACATCGAAGAGGGGAAGATCATCGTCTATATGTATCTGAAGGGGCGTAAATTGAAATTTATCGCCGATAGCGGAGCCGAAACCAATGTCCTGGACAGCCGCCTGCCGGCAAAGGTCTTTGAACAGGTGGAGATCATCCGCAGGGTGAAGCTAAATGGCAGCGGCAGTGAGAAAATTGAAGCATTATATGGAGACATCAAGGGCCTGACGATCGGGGACCGGGAATTGGGTTCCCTACCCATCCTGATCACCAATCTGTCGAGCATGTGCGATGCCTATAATAATTGTTTGAACGGGATGCTGGGCTTTGATTTCCTGTCCCTTCATAAGATCGGGTTTAACTTTGTTAACCGTAAGATGTATATATGGAAGTGAAAAACTGTTTCCTGGTGGTTGGTATACTATTGGCGCTTGTCCCGGGTAAAGCACATTCCCAGGATGAAAAGCCGGTGCGGGGGGCGACCTATACTATCAAGGATGGCAGGATGTATATAATGGTCGACAAACATATCGACAAAGCGAAACTGGACAAATTCGTGCAGCAGTATGACCTCGACGATCTTGGTCTGCCAAGGGTGCTTTCGTCAAAGCAAGTCGACAAACTAATAAAGAAAGGTTGGAGAGTAGATACCAATAACGGCTCACGCCTGGTGATCAGCAAGTTGATGCAGGGTGTGGATCAATTGGGGAATCCGGAGAAGAGGATGGCGCTTGCAGAAGAAGGCCATCCCAATCCCTATGATCTGTTCCCCGCGCAAAACGATAATCTGATTTACGGGTTCAACCGTTTTATTGGCAAATATCCTTTCGCAGTCAAGGATTCGTTGGTTACTTTTTTCCTCAAGGGCCATAACAGGGCCGGGCAGGTATTGCTGGCAGGCAGCTTTACCGACTGGCAATACGGGGCGCTGCCGATGACCCGGACGGACAGCGGGTGGATTGCCGTAGTACCATTGCATCCCGGCAAATACTGGTATAAGTTTATCATAGACGGGGGCTGGACAACAGACCGGGACAATGACCTGGAGGAAACAGATCCCAACGGCAATAAAAACTCTGTCTATTATAAACCCAATACTACTTTCTTCCTGGCAGGCCATATAGAAGCAAGAGATGCCTTCATCGCGGGGAGTTTTAACAGCTGGAATCCCGGAGATCTGCCCATGCAGAAGGGATCATTTGGCTGGACGATCCGACTCTACCTGGCGGAAGGCACTCATACCTACAAATTTGTAGTAGATGGGAAATGGTATGAAGACACGGCCAACAGGAACCGGTTGCCGGACGGGCATAAAGGATACAATTCCGTATACAGCCTGGGCAAGCCGCACGTCTTCACCCTCAAGGGATATACGTCGGCAAGAACGGTGATATTGACGGGCTCCTTCAATGGGTGGAGGGACAACGAGCTATTCATGCGCAAGACGGCCAATGGCTGGCAACTGCCCTATACGCTGGGACCAGGCAATTACGAATATGGTTTCTTCGTCGATGGCAAGTGGGTGACGGATCCTTCCAATCCGCTTTTCCTAAGCAACCGGCAAAGCCATACGGTGAACTCCTACCTGATCGTCCAGCCGAATTATACTTTCCGGCTGGAGGGCTATGCGGATGCCAAAACCGTTTGCCTTGCGGGCGATTTTAACGACTGGACCCCCGATGCACTGACGATGAAACGTGTAGGCGATGCCTGGATTGTCAAGGTCCATCTGTCCGTGGGCAAACATCTTTACAAGTTCATAGTGGACGGCCGCTGGATAAAAGACCCGGCCAATCCGCTATGGGAAGATAACGAACAAAATACAGACAATTCGGTGCTCTGGATGGAAGAAAGATAACCCTCTTGTGACAAGCCAATGTTTTGGTTGTCGATGCCCGGACGGATACACATCGGATCGTCAACGGGTTCACCCACATTGAAATAATAGGCTGTGGCAAGGAAGCGCTTCACGTGTTGCCGGGATTCCGCCGGCAGATAACGTTGCAGCACCCAGAAGTTCCGACTATGGGATCGATGGATCGCTCTGAGTACCGGCAAGGGTCCGGCATTGTACGCCGCCAGGACAAGCAACCAGTCCTTGAATTGATTGTGGAGGTCGCGGAGATATAATGCGGCGGCTTTCGTGCTCTTGTAATAATTGGTCCGTTCATCCATCCGCCTGCTCACTTTCAGTCCGAGATCGCGGGCGGTGCCGGACATCAATTGCCAGGGGCCTTTTGCACCCACTCGCGAAGTGGCCGAGGGCAACAGGTCCGATTCTATCACGGCGAGGTATCTCAATTCCGCCGGCAGATCATATTGCGTGAGAATAGAGTCGATGATCACGAAAGGCCGCCTACTCCTTTGCCTCACGGCAGCAAGACTTTCGTCGTTCGAGCGTATATAGGCGTCCGCAAAAGGCATGAATAATTTGCCAGGCATGGCAAATGCAACATCCTCATTCGCACTCATGTTCAGCAACGCCCGCGCGCTCCTCACCATGTACTCTCGCGAGCTCATGACATGTTTGCCTTTGCTGGTGGAAGAAAGCGCGGTCTTTACCGGCTCTAAAGAAGGTTGACCTGGACTGGCGGCCGAAGGCTGCGCCATGACGAGTGTCAGACTGAAAGCAAAAACGGGTACTGATGACTTCAACATCGTTTTAATTTGAGGGTAAAACAATGCCGGTCCCAGGTAGTGGATTGAATCGAGTGAGGGTTAAGAATAGATTATTGGAGGAGTATCATGCCTTGCCATGGGTACGGTGAAACAGGTTCTTCATTCACGGAGGCGATAACTAGAAGGACAAAGATACTCTCCAGATCCCAAATATCATAGCTTTTGGCACTAGTAAAACTACGACAGTTGGGCAATTGGCTCAATATCAGTGGAATAAATTTTAGATTTGTAAATCATGGAAAAAATCAATGTTTTAGAGGAGTTGATAGTCAACAGGCGTAGTATAAAACCGGCCGTGTTAAACGGGAAAAAGATCGATGACCGGCAGATCGCCCAGCTATTGACGTTAGCCAATTGGGCGCCCACACATGGCTTCACCGAACCCTGGCGTTTTGTGGTCTACAGCGGCGATGCCGTTAAACAATTCTGTACCGATCAGGCCGAACTCTACAAGCTGCATGAGCCACCTGCGACGTTCAATGCCGCCAAATATGAGAAGCAGCTGCACAATGGCGACAAGGTTTCTCATCTTATTGCGGTGTATATGAAGAGGGGCGCCAATCCCAATATCCCCGAGTTGGAAGAGATCTGCGCCGTTGCGGCTGC
>Ga0302325_10035851_pt1 | contig 10121 bp, 9 predicted proteins | sample Palsa_T0_2_FD_201948 | JGI IMG/M metagenome (GOLD analysis project Ga0302325, IMG submission 201948) | Peat permafrost microbial communities from Stordalen Mire near Abisko, Sweden - Palsa_T0_2 | ecosystem: Environmental > Terrestrial > Soil > Palsa > Peat permafrost | place: Sweden: Abisko... | reverse complement strand
CGGAGCGAATGCGTCGCTGGCGCTCGACAACGCAGGCAACGTATGGAGCGCCGGAACCGGACCGACGCTGCTGGAGGAAACCAGCCAGATCGGCACGCAGCCGGTGACTCCTTCCGGTGGAGGCCTGGACGCACCGGTGGGAATCGCGATCGACGGCAATGGCCAGGTGTGGGTGACCAACGGCAACGGCAGCGTGAGCGAGTTTTCGAACGGTGGCGTGGCGATCTCGTCCGGCGCCGGGTTCACGGACTCCTCGTTGTCGACGCCGAGCGGGATTGCGGTGGATCTGGGCGGGAGCGTGTGGATCGCCAACAAGGGCAACAACAGCGTGACGCGAATCCTGGGCGCAGCTGCGCCGGTGGCTCCACTGGCGACGGCGGCGGCGAACGGGACTACCGGGGCGAAGCCTTAGTCGAACAAGAGGAGTATCGGGTTGGATCAACGGTCGGGCAAAAGAGGTCCTCGATGGGATTCTTCCCGCAGGATCCCAGTCATCGCCCTTGGGCTTTGGAGGGAGTCGTTCGGTTCCGCTTGAAGTCTAATGAGTGCGCAGGGGGGGGCGAATCGATGAGCTCGGATCATGAGCAAAGCGGGTGGAATCGCGACGTGGAGAATCCCGGCAGGCGGGCATTTATTGTTTCGGCCGCGGGCGCTGTGAGCGGGGTGGTTTGGCTCACGATGAGGAACCATCTGCTGCTTTCGCCGCGACCGGTGGAGGCCGCGAAGGCCGGGGAGAGCGTGACGCTGGTCGTGTTTGGCGACGATGGGCGGAAGAGCGGGACGGTGACGGTTCCTGTGGTGGTGAAGAGCGAGGACGAGTGGCGGCGGCAACTGTCGGCGATTTCGTACGACGTAACGCGGCAGGCGGGGACGGAGCGCGCGTACTCGGGTGCGACGTGGGATCTGCACGATAAGGGGATTTTCCGGTGCATCTGCTGCGACACGGCGCTGTTCAACTCGACGACGAAGTTCGAATCGGGCACGGGATGGCCGAGCTTCTGGGAGCCGATCGCTAAGGAGAATGTGGTGGAGACGCATGATCCGAGCCTGGGAATGGATCGGATAGCGGTCTCGTGCCGGCGGTGCGATGCGCACCTGGGGCACGTGTTCGACGACGGGCCCCAGCCGACGGGGCTGCGGTACTGCATGAATTCGGCAGCGATGCGGTTTGTGAAGCTGGCCTAAGGGGCGTTGGGTGCGAGCGGCCGGCTAAACAGCGCGCGGAAGAAGGCTCCGGGAGGAAGAAAAACCGGTCCCTCGGCGGCTGAAGCCGGACTGGCTTTGGATCTCCTATGACATGGCTGAAGCCGTGCCCCTTCAAAGGAGCCTCGTTTTTCCGCAGGCTCTGAAGCCGGAGTGCACGCGGGAAACTTAGGCGAGTTTTTGGTGATCGGCATCGGCAACCACTTCAAGATCGGCGCCGCGGACGAGCTTTTCTTCCCGGCGCGAGGCCTCCTCGAAGAGGACGACATAGACATCGTCGAGGGAGGTGAGTTTTTTCTCGACCGTCCCGACGAGCTGTTTGTCCCTGATGCGGACCCGTTGTCCCTGATGAAAGTTCATGGTGAGAAGGTAGGCCTCGAGAGGTGCTATCCACTATCCCAAGAATGGGTTAAAGGAGAGCGAAAACAGTAACCAGAGGGGCGAAACCATGGTGATTGGGTTCTTTTGCCTTTGGGTACTCGTGGTGGAGGAACCGGGGGACGGCAGGGGCCTGCTGGTGGGACCCGGGGTGGGGAGGAAAGTTCCTGTGCAATTGAAATCCTCGTGGCCGTCCAGGGAGTGACGGCGTTTTTGAAGTCGTCGGCGTTGTTGACTCAGGGACCGGGCTCATAGTGAACGAGCCGACACCGGGTCTCAGAGTCGAGAGCCGTTCGACTCGCCTCGCATTGCTCGGCATTCGCTCAGGGCGGGCTCCGGGGAATCCAGTTTCCATGCTGGTATGCTGGCAGCGTTCCTTCTGTATCTGCCTTTTGTGACTCTCGGGAGCCGTCTGACTGCATGGAAACCCTCGTAGAACTGGACCACGTATCGAAATCCTATGAAGCGAAAGCGGCTGTTCGCGATCTGAGTTTGAAGATCGAGGCGGGCAGCATGTTTGGGCTTTTGGGGCCGAATGGGGCTGGGAAGACTTCGACGATCCGGATGATGATCGGGATCACGCTACCGGATTCGGGGAAGGTTTCGCTGTTCGGCAAGCCTTTCGGCGACGCGGCGCTGAAGCGGGTTGGGTATCTGCCGGAGGAACGCGGGCTCTATAAGAAGATGAAGGTGATCGACCAGCTGGTGTTTCTGGCGGAGTTGCGGGGGCTGGGGGCGCTGGAAGCGAAGCGGCGCGCGCAGCTGTGGTGCGAGAAGCTGCAGATCGCGGAGTCGATGGATAAGCGGACCGAGGAGCTGTCGAAGGGGATGCAGCAGAAGATCCAGTTCATCTCGACGCTGCTGCACGATCCGGAGCTGATCATTATGGATGAGCCGTTTTCGGGGCTCGATCCGGTGAACGCGGTGCTGCTGCAGGACACGCTGGTGGAGCTGAAGAAGCAGGGGAACGCGGTGCTGTTCTCGACGCATCGGATGGATCAGGTGGAGAAGCTGTGCGATTCGATTTGCCTGATCGATCGCGGCGCGCCGGTGCTGGCGGGAGGAATGCGGGAGATTAAGTCGCGATATGAACGCAACCGGGTCATCGTGCAGTTCGAGGGCAGCGATGCTTTCCTGAAGCATCCGGCGATTGAGGAATACAAAAGCTATGTGGGACATGCGGAGATCAAGCTGAAGCCGCATGCGGACGCGCAGGATCTGCTGAAGACCGCGGCGGCGACGGCGACGATTACGAAGTTTGAGCTGGTGGAACCGTCGCTCGAGGAGATATTCATCGAGACAGTGGGAGGACGGGCCGATGCCTAGCGCACTGCTGCGGAACACTCTGTTGATTGCGAAGCGTGAGTATCTGGAGCGGGTACGGAGCAAGGTGTTCCGGATTACTACACTACTGGTGCCGCTGGGCATGGGCGGGCTGGGGATGCTGGGCGCGTTGAGCGGCAAGAAGCTGGAGGGCGTGCAGAACCTGGCCATCGTGTCGAACAACGCGGAACTGGCGCAGGAGGTAAAAGCGGCGTTGGATGAGGGCGCGTTTCCGCCCAAGCAGGTGGAGATATTTGCCCCGGCGACGGATGCGGATGAAACGCTGGTGAAGAGCCAGGTGGCGTCGCACCAAATCGGTGGGTATCTGATGCTGGAGACGACTCCGGGAGAGACGCAGCCGGATTCGACGTGGATCTCGGGCAGCTCGATCAATCTGGTGGGCAAGGCGCAGATGGAGTCGGCGGTGCGGTCGGCGATGATCCGTGAGCAGCTGGTGGCAAAGGGCGTTCCGGCGAGCCAGGTCAGCGGTCTGATGAAGGAATCGAAGCTGGAGACGAAACAACTGAAGGGCAGCGCGGTGGTGTCGTCGGATTCGGAGCGGAGCTTTCTGGGAGCGTACGGGCTGATCATCGTGCTGTATGCGTCGGTGCTGATTTACGGGATCAACATTGCGCGGTCGGTGGTTGAAGAGAAGACGTCGCGAATTTTTGAGGTGCTGCTGTCGACCGCGTCGTCGGACTCGCTGATGCTGGGCAAGCTACTGGGCGTGGGCGCGGTGGGGCTGACGCAGATGGGAATCTGGGGAGTGCTGCTGGTGTTCTACGCAGGGTCGGCGATGGCGTCGACGCAGGGGATCCATGGGCTGGGATCTCTGGGGATCACGAAGGCAGAGCTGGGATTCTTCGTGATTTTCTTCCTGGGCGGATTCTACCTGTATAGCGCGCTGGCGGCGGCGCTGGGATCGGCCGTGAGCGCCGAGCAGGAAGTGCAGCAATTTAGCTTCATTCTGATTTCGCCTCTGGTGGTGAGCGTAGTGCTGCTGCCGTATGTGCTGGGGAATCCGAACTCGACAGGAGCCGTGGTGTTGTCGCTGCTGCCGCCGTTTACTCCGATCATTATGTATATGCGGATTTGCGCGCAGATGCCGCCGCTGTGGCAGGTGTGGCTGTCGATTTTGCTGCTGGGTCTAACTGTGTGGGCGATGGTGTGGCTGGCGGCGCGGATTTACCGGATTGGCGTGCTGATGTATGGGAAGCGGGCGACTTTGCCGGAGATGATTCGGTGGCTGCGATATTCGTAGGGTACAGGTTGCAGGGTTCGGCGTTCAGCGTTCAGAGGAATGGTCCTCCCACATCTCAAATTCGAGATGTGGGGCACCCGTGTGACGGCGCTTAGGGGACGGGGTCGCGGGTTCCCTGGGGAACGGTGCGCTGGCAGGAGCGGATGCGGCGGTAGCTGAGGAGGAGTCCTTTGGCGATGCCGTATTTCTGGACGGCTTCGACGGCGTAGTGGGAGCAGGTGGGCTGGTAGCGGCAGCGAATCCAGCGGCCGGTGATGGGATGGATGTAGTGGTGGTATCCGTCGACGGCGGCGGCGAAGACGCGCACGCTGGCCTGGCGGGCGGGTGGGCGGAGCGAGTCCGCGACACAGAGCAAAAAGAAGAGCAGGAGCAGGGCGAGCCAGGTGTGCGGCTTCTTCAGGAGCTGACCCGGAGGGCGGCGCCCGGACATCGAAGCCGGGGAGGAGGCCGCGCCGGGGATGTTCATGCTCCGCAGTGTGGGCATCGGACGCTGGACTGCAGACGTTTGTTGCCGCAGTTAGGGCAGACGGCGAGATTGCCCTGCGGGCGAACCAGCAGATAGACAATCAGGCCGATGATGTTGGTGAAGAAGACCAGCAACATCCAGAGGACGGCACTGTCCATGCCGCGAGCCTTGGCGTCGCGGGCAACCCAGACGAGCAGAGCGATGCCGAGGGCGAGGCCGATGATCGGTATGAAAAGAAACGTACTGCAGAGGGCGCAGCCGGCGACGTTCGCGGCGGCGTCCGAGGCATTTTGGGCGAAGGCTGCGGCGGCGGGCAGCAGGACTCCGAAACAGACAACAGTCAGGGCGGGCTTCCTCATTGGGAACTCTCTCGGAAATTGGTTCTCGGGGAGGAGTCTATTCAACAGCAGGGAGTGGGGAACAGGCAACAGAGAACAGCCGGTAGCACGACCCGAGAGGCGGGAGGCAGGAAAGAGCGACCGAAGAGAGGGAGGGCCTTAGGCGCCGCGCATGTTATGGATGTTGCTCTTCTTGATCGCGGGACGAGTGTCCGAGGCGGTTGCGGCGTCCGGCGAGGGGAAGGATACGGGGCCTGCATTGTGGCTTCCGCCGTCGGGTTCCTGATCGGGCGCGTGGGGCGGACGATCGACGACCTGGGGCCGCAAATTCGTAGGCAGGAAAATGCTGAAGACGGTGCCGTGGCGCTCTGGCGAGACAGAGGAGCGGAGCTGAATTTCGCCGCCGTAACGCTGGACGATGGAGCGGGTGACCCAGAGGCCGAGGCCGGTGCCGCGTTGACCTTTTGTGGTGAAGAACGGCTCGCCGAGGCGGTGCTGGACTTCAGACGGGATGCCGGTGCCGTTGTCGCCGACAGAGACGCGAATGCCGCGGACGCCGGGATCGGCCCAGCTGCGCGTGGAGCGTATGCGGAGCCGAAGGCGGCCGTGGGGCGATGAGGCTTCGACAGCATTGGTGACGAGGTTGGAGAGGACCTGGCGCATTTCACCGGGATAGACGAGGGCTTCATCGGTGCAATCGTACTGGCGCTCGACGCGGATGTCCTTCTCGACGATGCGACGGCTGTAGAGGGAGAGCACTTCTTCGAGGAGCTCGTCGATGCGGGCGCGGACCGGACCGGTGGTTTCGCGGGAGAAGCGGAGGGTCTGGCGGCTGATTTGCGCGACGCGGTCGAGCTCGCGCCGTGCGAGGTCGAGATAGCCGGTCACGGTCGGAGTCAGACCCTTTTCCTCGCCGAGGAGGTAGAGAAGATTGGTAATGGACTCGAGGGGGTTGTTGATCTCGTGGGCGATGGAGGCAGCGAGGCGGCCGATGCTGATGAGTTTCTGATTTTCGCGCAGCATGATGGCGGCGCGGTCGAGCTCGTGCTGCTTGGTGGCCTGGATGACGGCGGACTGGCGCACTTTGAGGGCGCGGGCGATGGCGGAGGGCAGGCGTTCCATTTCCCCGGAATGCAGAACTTCGCTGGCGCCTTCGCGCAGGATGCGAACGGCCTCGGGTTCGCCTCCGCGGCCACCGGCGAGCAGAACCGGGATGGGCGGGTCGGCGGAGCGGGCACGCTCGATGACTTCGCGGGCTTCGATGTCGGGAAGGGCCTCGGTGCCGGCGATAACAAGGTCGGTGGAACCGCGACGGAGCTCGTCGAGGAACTCGCGGCGGTTCTCGGCAAACTCAATGGTGAGGGCAAGACCGGCGTGTCGTGCCGCCGCTCGTACAGCATGATGCGACAGCGCGGAACACCGCAGCATCAGCACAGCCGGGATGGATGGCCCAGTCATGGATACAAGACCTGGATGGGCGAGGACGAACGCAGACCTCGGCCAATTCTTCGTACTTCGGACCGCACCTGGGACCGGAAGCCTTTCGGCTTCCAGCATCGCCATACGAGCCTCCTGGATCGTTCGACTTCCGGCGGAATAAGGACCTGGCCAGCTCTTCCTCGGACAAAATGGGCAGGCGGAAGTGGGGTGTAACGGAGCCCGCAGTCTCTTTCTCTGAAATTGGGATGTAAGGGGTTACGACGGTGTTGCTTATTTGGAAACGGGGCGGGGTGGCGAGGTGTGGAATTCGGGGGCTTATTTCGGAATGCGGTACGGTCGCTTTGGGCAGTTTGTGACGGATGGGCTTTAAAAGAGTAGGGAGGAGCCGCGTTCTTCCATAGACAACTTTGGGAGGCACAGAAACGCGTGAAGGTGGCCATCGCGGCGGACAGTTCGGATTGAGCCGGTGGCTGCTTTGCGTTGCGAGTAGGCGCGGAGGCTGGATTCGAAGCGGAATTTCCTGGTACTGGCTGGGGGAATCCGCAGCGAGGACTGGAAATTTGGCAACCCGGAGCAGGTATTCTGATCTAAACAGAAGAATTCCGATGGATTCCGGGGGACGATGAAGAACCTGGCGGTGAGCCTTATTCTGGGGCTAGGTGGGCTGTTGCCGGTTGTGGCGGCGCAGGCGCAGAGTAATCCTCAAAATTCGGCGGCGAATCCGTACGCGGGCAGCGTGCAGTCGGTGAAGTACACGCCGGAGCCAAAGGCGCTGTCGATTGATGACGCGATCAAGCTGGGGATCGAGAACAATCTGGCGCTTACGCTGGCGCGCGAGCAGCAGCGGGCGGCGGATGCGCAAAAGCTGGAACTGGTAAATGTGCTGCTTCCGGATCTGACGCTGCATGGGGAGACGGGCGTGCATGAGTACAACCTGGAGGCGCAGGGATTTCACCCGTCGACCGTGGGATTGTTTGCGCCGCTGCTTCCGCCGGGGACGAGTCTTTCATCGTTTCACCTGATCACGAAGGTGGACACGACAATCGGGCAGGTAAATTTCTCGCAGGCGCTGTTCAATTGGGCGGGGTATGACGTGTGGCGCGCCTCGCAGGCGTTCACGAAGGCTGCTTACTACAACGCGCAGTCGTCACGCGGGCTGGTGGTGCTGAACGTGGGGAACACGTATCTGCAGGCACTGGCAGCGAAGGCGCAACTGGATTACGCGCAGGCTCTGCTGAAGACGGACGAGACGGCGTTCAACCAGGCGCATGAGGAGCATCTGGCGGGGGTGGCGGCGAATCTGGATGAGCTGCGGGCGCGGGTGCAGTACCAGAGCCAGCAGCAGACGGTGATTGCGGCGGAGAACGATTTTAAGAAGGCGAAGATTGCGCTGAACCGGGAGATTGGGCTGGCTCCGGAACAGGCGATCACGCTGACCGATTCGGCTCCTTATGCGGAGCTGCATCCGATGGATTTGCCGGACGCGCGCAACGAGGCGTATGCGAACCGGCAGGATTTTCAGGCGCTGCAGCAGGAGCTGATTGTCGCGGAGCGGGAGCGGAAGGCGACGACGCACGAGCGCTTCCCTACCCTGACGTTCGGCGGGAACTGGGGGGTGACGGGGATTTCGGGCGGCGTGTATCACGAGACGTTTGCGGCGGTGGGGACGCTGAGCTTTCCGATTTTCAAGGAGGCGCAGTTCCGCGGAGATCGCGACGTGGCGGAGGCGCAGCTGGATGAGATTCGGTCGCGGCTGGAGGATCTCAAGCAGAAGATCGATCAGCAGCTGCGGGACAGCTTTTTGGATCTGCAGACTGCGACCGAGACGATGCAGGTGGCAAAGAGCAACGTGGATCTGGCGACGACGGCGCTGAGCCAGACGCAGGATCGGTTCACGGCGGGGATCAGCGACAATTTGCCGGTGGCCGAGGCGCAGTCGACACTGGCGCAGGCGCAATCGCAGTACGTGAACAGCGTATATCAGCTGAATGAGGCGCGGCTGGGGCTGGCGCGGAATCTGGGGATTATCGATACGCAGTACCGGCAGTATTTGCAGGGTGGGACGCCGGCGCAGGTAAAGAGTGATGCGGCGGTGGGGGAACCTAAGAAGGAATAGCTGGTAGCTGGTGGCCGGTGGCCTTGGATTGTGCTGGCCGTCACGCGAGTTGACTAATCTCTGAGCGGCGTGCCCGGCGGCGTGCCCGGCGACGTGCGATTCTTGAGGGGTGGAATCGGTTGAGGCGGTTTATCGCCGGCTGCTTCGAGAGAGCCAGGAGCGCGCGGAGCGGGAGCGCCGGCGGCATTTCTGGCTTGGGTATGCGAAGCTGGCGGATTTTCTTGCGGGAGTGGTTGCCGCAGCGGTGCTGGTGCATACGCGCGGCCCTTTCAGCCTGCTCCTGATTCCTGTTGCGATTTTTGTGGTTTTAGTTGTGGTGCACGACCGGGTGATCCGGCGGATGGGGAAATTTGTGCGCGTGACTGAGTTTTATTCGCGCGGGCTGGCGCGGCTCGAGGACAAGTGGGCGGGCACAGGCGAGACCGGGGATCGGTTTTTCGATGCGGCGCACCCGCATGCGCGGGACCTGGATTTGTTTGGGAAGGGATCGCTGTTTGAGCTGCTGTGTACGGCGCGCACGCGGGCCGGTGAGGAGACGCTGGCGCATTGGCTGCTGGGCGCGGCTCCGCCGGACGAGGTGCGCGCGCGGCAGACGGCGATGATGGAAATGCGGTCGCGAGTGGCTCTGCGGGAGCGGTTGTTTGCCGCGGGGGAACATGTGCGGGCAGGGGTGCATCCGGAGGCGCTGGCCGCGTGGGGCGAGGGTAAGCCTGGATTTGGATCGCGATGGCTGCCGTGGGTGCTCGTGGCTCTGGCGGCGCTTTGGGTGACTTCGATTGTGGTTTGGGTGGTGACGCGGGACTGGGACCTAGTGCTGCTGGTTTCGCTGATCAACTATGCCGTGAGTTACCGATTGCAGGGGCGCGTGATGGCGTCGGCGGATGGAGTCGAGAAGGCGGCGCAGGACTTGAAGGTTCTGGCCGAGGTTCTGGAGATCATGGAGGGGGAGGCGTTTGCGGCGGAGCGGCTGCGGAAGGTGCGGGCTTCCCTCGAGGCGACATTCAAAGAGCGGCAGGTGGCGGCTTCAGCGGCGGTGAAGAAGCTGGAGCGCGTCTACGACTGGCTGGAGGATCGGCGGAATGGGTTTGTGGCGATCTTCAATCCATTTGTGTTTTACACGGCGCAGCTAACGATGGCGGCGGAGCGATGGCGGGCGAAGTTTGGGCCTGCGATTCGGGGCTGGCTTGTGGCGGTCGGAGATTTTGAGGCGCTGGCTGCGCTGGCGGGATATGCGTATGAGCATCCTGCGGATGTGTTGCCGGAATTTGTTGAGCCCAAGGGGAGTGCGCATGGGCCGAGGACTGTGGGGCGGTTCGAGGCGGAGGGTTTGGCGCATCCGCTGCTTGCGCCGGACGAAGCGGTGGCCAATGCTTTGAATTTGGGCGGAGCACCGCAGTTGATTGTGATCAGCGGGCCGAACATGGCGGGCAAGAGCACGTTCCTGCGCGGCGTGGGATTGAATGCCGTATTGGCGCAGGCGGGCGCTCCGGTGCGTGCGAAATGGCTCCGAATGTCGCCGCTGACGGTAGGCGCTTCGATTTGCGTGCTGGATTCGCTGGCGGGTGGGGTGTCGCGGTTCTATGCGGAGATTCAGCG
>Ga0302325_10035850_pt1 | contig 10122 bp, 7 predicted proteins | sample Palsa_T0_2_FD_201948 | JGI IMG/M metagenome (GOLD analysis project Ga0302325, IMG submission 201948) | Peat permafrost microbial communities from Stordalen Mire near Abisko, Sweden - Palsa_T0_2 | ecosystem: Environmental > Terrestrial > Soil > Palsa > Peat permafrost | place: Sweden: Abisko... | reverse complement strand
TTGCGAACATCGCCGAGGAGATCGAGCGGCTGCGCAGGCGCCGCCAGTATGACTCCGATACCAGCAGCCCTCAGCGCGAGTCGCTCGCGGCGACGAGCGCCGCTGCGGCATTGCGCTCGGAGGCTCAGGTCAGAACCGCACTCGGCCATCTCGATATCCGCCTGGTGATGACCGCTCACCCGACCGACGCGACGCGACGCTCGGTGTTCGACCATCAGCAGGCCGTGTGGGCCGCGATGGAGCGCCTCGATGACGACCGCCTCGGCCGCACGCAACGGCGCCAGACCGAGGATGAGCTGCGCGAGGTGCTCACCGTGTGGTGGCAGACCGGAGCCGTCCGCCGGCTGCGCCCGGCTGTCGAGGAGGAGGTGCGACGGATTCTGTTCTTCTTCGAGGCCGTGCTGTTCGACGCCGTGCCACAACTCGAGTCGGAGATCTCGCGGTGGTTTCGCACGCCGTGGCCGCCGGCGCGGCCGGCCGTTCGCTTCGGCAGTTGGGCGGGCGGAGATATGGACGGGAACCCGCTCGTAACACCGGAGGCCGTGACGGCGACCCTCCGACTGCATCGCGCCACCGCTCTCAGGCTGCTGCGCGAGCGGGTGGACAACCTGGCCGCGGTCTTCTCTCAGGCCGACGAGCGACTGCTGGTTGCGCCGGCGCTCCAGGCCTCGCTGCGCAGCGACCGGGAGGAGATGCCTGGCGTTGCGCTCCGCCGCTCCAATGAGGATGAGCCGTTCCGGCGCAAGCTGTCCTACATCTCGGCGCGTCTGGAGGGTGCGATGGAGGGTCTCCCCCACGGCTACCGCTCCCCGCGCCAACTCGAAGACGACCTTGAGCTGATCAGAGCCTCGACCAGCTCGATGCGAGTTGCAAACGGAGCCATCGGCCGCCTGCTCACCCAGGTGCGCGTGTTCGGCTTTCACCTCGCGGCACTCGACGTGCGTTTGTCCTCCAGAGACCTGCGCGCGGCAGTCGCGGCGATGATCGACGGATTCTCAGAGCTCGACGAGCTCGAGCGCCTCACACAGCTCGCCCGGCTTGTCGAGATCGACGATCGCCGGGCTGTGCCCGAGGTCTTTACCACGATCGCGGCAGGGCTGAGCGAGCACGGCCCACGAGCACTGGGAAGCGTCGTGATCTCGATGGTCGAGCGCCCATCGGACGTGCTCGCGGCGCTCGTGCTGATGCGGCTGGCCGGGATCGGAGGGGCGGGCGCTCTCGAGACGCTGCCCGTCGTGCCGCTGTTCGAGACCGTGGAGGACCTCGCGCGCGCGCAGGCGACGATGGCGAGGTTGTATGAGGACGCGCTCTACGCCCAGCAGCTCAGCTCGCTGGATCGCAAGCAGGAGATCATGCTGGGCTATTCCGACTCGGCCAAGGACGGCGGATTTCTCGCAAGCCAGTGGGAGCTGTTTCGCGCGCAGGAGCGGCTGCTCGCCGATGCCGATGCGCGAGCGATCGAGCTGCGCTTCTTTCACGGCCGCGGGGGATCAGCTTCGCGGGGCGGCGCTCCGTCCTATCAGGCGATCCTCGCCCAGCCGGCCGATTCGATCCGCGGGCGCATCCGCATCACCGAGCAGGGCGAGGTGATTCCCCAGCGTTATTCCCACCCGGAGCTCGCGCTGCGATCGCTCGAGCAGACCACCTCCGCGGTCATCCTCGCGACGCTCGCCAGTGCGGAGGCCGTGCCCGAGCGCTACCGCGAGGAGGCGCAGCGCTTCGCCGACCGCTCGCGCAGCGCGTATCGCGCGCTCATCTACGAGGACGCTCGCTTCGAGCAGCTGCTGAACGCGATGTCGCCGCTCGACGCGCTGACGCGGCTGAACATAGGCTCGCGCCCCTCCTCGCGATCGTCCTCGGCGACGGTCGAGCAGTTGCGCGCGATCCCGTGGGTATTCGCGTGGATGCAGAACAGGCTGCTGCTGCCCGCCTGGTACGGCGCCGGCGCCGCCCTGCAGGAGGGCGAGCGCGCTCTTCAGCGCGAGATGCTCGCGCAATGGCCGTTCTTCAGGATGATCTGTTCGACGCTTGAAATGTCCTTGTTCAAGACCGACCTGGGCGTCGCGGAGCGCTACCTCGAGCTGCTGGGGGACGATCCCGCGCGCGAGCTGTGGGAGACGATCCGCGCGGAACACGATCGCGTGACAACGACGGTGCTGGAGATCTCAGGCGCCGAGATGCTGCTCGCCGATACACCGAACCTGCTGACACGCCTTTCGCACCGTAACCCGTGGATCGATCCTCTGTCCCACATGCAGGTCGATCTCCTGCGGCGCACACGCGCCGGCGATGCGCTGGCAGAGCAACCGCTGCTGCTGACCGTCAACGGGATCGCGGCGGGCATGCGCAACACAGGTTGAGCGAACTTCTCAGCTGCTGGGCCGTGTGTCCTCCATGCCGCAGGCATGGGCCTCGGCGTAGGTCTTGACCGCCGCCATGGTCCGCACGTTCTCGAGGTCGAATGATCAGGCGGCGCAGCGGGCGCGCCACCTGTCGTATTGTCAGGTTTTCGGATCAGCTTTGTAGACTTAATGACCACAGCAGACCACGACCACGACCAGGGAGACACCATGACCGTCACCGACGAGCTCCTCCAGAATGCCGCGTCCTACGCCTCGGACTTCGACAAGGGCGGGCTGCCGATGCCCCCGGGGCGCAAAGTCGCGATCGTGGCCTGCATGGACGCACGGCTCAATCCCTACGGACTGCTCGGGCTAAAGGAGGGCGACGCCCACGTGATCCGCAACGCCGGCGGCGTGATCACGGCTGATGAGATCCGCTCGCTTGCCATCTCACAGCGTTTGCTCGGGACCGAGGAGATCATCCTCATCCACCACACAGACTGCGGCATGCTGACCTTCACCGACGATGACTTCAAGCACGCGGTTCTCGAGGACACCGGGATCAAGCCGGAGTGGGCGGCCGAGGCCTTTGGCGACCTCGACGAGGACGTCCGCCAATCGATCGCCCGCATCCAGGCCAGCCCGTTCATCCCGCACAAGAATGTCCGCGGCTTCGTCTATCAGGTTGAGGACGGACGGCTGCGCGAGGTTCAGTAGCCGCTGGGCCCCTCACCACGGCGTGTGGTTTAGACGCCGTTGAGAAAGATCTAATCCGGCCAACATCTGCGCGTGGTTAGCTCGTGATGTGGCACCGTACGGTCCCCATGTCTGCCCCCGCTGCGGCGAGCGCGTGAGCGCCTTCGCCGCCGGCTGCGCCCTCTGTGGCGCCGATCTTGATCCGCGCCGCGGCCAACGTCCGCCCACCATTGGCCAACGCCTGCGTCGTGGGCTCACCACGGTCCGCCGGCGAACTCATGCGAGCGCGTCAGGCAAATCGGCCTCAGCCGTGAATAGGTCGGCAATTTCCTCCAAGCGTTAGCGCTCGCGCTGATGCGCTGACTCATCGTTGGCGCTACCGTCAGCGCCGCGACCTCCAGCGCGGCCGGGACGGGCCGATCATGGCCGTCCCTCGCTCCTGCGAAGGCTCACAGCAACCCCCACGAAGCTACCTATGTGAGAGGAGCACACGATGTCCGTTTCCACCGCCGCGGCGGGCGCCGAGCACGAGTCGCTGAGCCAGCGAGCCAGCCGCAGCATCAGACACCCGCTCGCCCGCACGCTCCTGGTTCTGACGTTCACGACCGGCCTGGTGGACGCGACCAGCTATCTCGGGCTCGGCCATGTCTTCACGGCGAACATGACCGGGAACATCGTCTTTCTGGGCTTCGGGATCGCCGGCAGCGGGGGGCTACCCGTCGTCGCGCCGCTGATCTCACTCGGAGCCTTTCTGGTGGGCGCGGGCGCGGGAGGAGTGCTTGCTGCGAGGCTGGCAAACCGCCATCCTCGCCACTTCGCGTGGGCGCTGGCAATCGAGGTGTCGTTGATCACGATCGCGGCCGTCCTGGCCGCCGCCATCGATATCCGGCCGAATGCCGCATCTGGTGACGCGGTGATCGCGCTGCTCGCGCTGGCCATGGGCGTGCGCAACGCAACCATCCGGCGGATCGCTGTTCCCGACCTCACGACGACGGTGCTCACGATGACGCTGACCGGCCTGGCGGCGGACTCGCCGCTTTTCGGCGGCACCGGCAAGGGATCGACGCGAAGGACGGCCGCAGTGCTCGGGGTGCTCGCAGGAGCAATCGCGGGCGCACTGCTGCTCAAGACCAGCCTCGTGCTCCCACTGGCGGCCGCGGCGGCGTTGGCGCTCGCCACGTTGTTCCTCTACGTCCCCGCAGCGCGCCGAGGAGCGTGACGGGCCCGAGCCGCTCCAGGCTCTCAAGAGGACATGCACACGCTCAAGACCGCCATTGCCGTCGCCTGGATCATCTTCTGGGTCTACTGGCTCGCGTCCGCATTCGGCGTGAAGGAGGGCAGGGCCAGCAGACGTCGGATCCCGCTGAACGGACTGCCCGCTGTGTCGGTCATCCTGCTCCTGCGGGTCTTCCGCGGCGGAAGCCTGGTCGTCCACAGCCCGGTTCTCGAGGCGGTCGGGGTGATCGTGTTCGCCTCCGGGATCGCATTGGCGATCTGGGCCCGCCTAGATCTCGGGCGAAACTGGGGGATGCCGATGAGCCAGAAGGCCGAACCGGAGCTCGTCACATCAGGTCCCTACCGATTCGTCCGCCACCCGATCTACTCGGGACTGCTGGCCGCCCTGCTCGGCACCGCGCTGGCCACCAACCTGATCGGCCTGATCATCGTGGCGATCCTAGGTGGGTACTTCTACTACTCCGCATCCGTGGAGGAGAAGAACCTGACCGCGACATTTCCCACTGCGTATCCGGCATACCGCGCTCGCACAAAGATGCTCATTCCCTTCGTCCTCTAGACGCTGGCCGCGCTTGACGACGCTGATCGCGCGCGAGTACAGTCGTCGGCGTCCAGCTTTTGTCGGCTCAGTCAGGGGAGCATGCGGCGAACGACGATCATCGGACTCAGCCTCGCGATGGCGCTCGCGATAGCTGCGTTTGCGCCTGTGGTAGCCGCCGGGTCGCCCAAAAGACTCGAACTACGTACAAAAACGAAAATAGGCTGATCCCGGTCGGTGCCGAATTCAAGATGGATAACGAAAACGGGCTGACGATCTCGATGGGTGAGGGTGTTGTCACATGCTCGGCGGGCAGGTACCCCAAAGAACAGGGACTAACTGGAACGGTCAGGAGCAACGATGAGAGCACGGACGAAATTTCGATAACGAAAGCGTTCGGCGACCTCGGCGGCGCCGGCCCGTGTGAGAGCTCGGTCCCGTTGGGTCCTTCCGCCGAGATCAAAATCCTCGGTGGTCGTCCTTTGGCTACCCTGAGCCTCGGATCCAATCTCAGGGCCGCCCTCAAGACCAAAAGCAGCCGTGAACGGCTTTACATGGATTTCGACTTCGGCGGCGGGAAGCACTGCCGTTATTACTTCACAAGGCTCACTGATGGTGTCGTAGGACTGACAGGGCTGCTACCCGGCCATCTCCGGATCCTGTTTGAAGGAGACAAGTTGAAGCTTGAAAAACACCTTTCGGCACGGCAGTGTGCCGAGCAAGCGCTCCTATCTGCGGAATTCCAAACTCAGGTGACCGACGTCTTCTGGATCGTGTTCGCCAGGCTGTCCTAGCCGATTGGTGCCAACTTCATCGGCAATGCGACGCTTCGAAGCGCAGCCGAGGGGCGCCCAACTAGCTGCTGCTGCTCAGCGACGGCTTCACGATTGTGGCCGGTTTGTCCTCTCCGGACCCGCGCCGAGCGATCTCCTCGCGCACCAGCGGCGCGACCTGCGTGCCGAACAGCTCCATCGACGCCAGTACATCCCGATGGGCCACGGCGCCGACGCTCATCTGGGCGATGTAGCGATCGTGGGCAAACAGCTCGTGCTCGAAGAGGATCTTCTCCGCCACCTGCTCGGGCGAGCCAACCGCAAGCGCTCCATTCGGCGCCCGAAGACCTTCGAACTCCCGTTGGCCCGATGGTGGCCAGCCGCGCTCGCGCCCGATGCGATTCATCATCTGAAGGTACGGCGCCGCGAAGGCCGCGTCGGCCGCAGAGGAGCTGGCCGCGACGAAGGCGTGCGTGTTGATTGCCAGCTTGGTTTGGGAGCGATCGTGCCCGGCTCGCTGCGCCGTCTCGCGATACAGCTCGACGAGTGGAGCGAAGCGCGCGGGTTCACCGCCGATGATCGCGATCGTGAGAGGCAGCCCCAGCGTGCCCGCCCTGATGACCGACTCCGGTGAGCCCCCCACTGCAACCCACACCGGAAGGCGCTCCTGCACGGGGCGCGGCCACACGCCCGCGTCATTGAGTGCGGGGCGGTGTCTGCCCGACCACGTCACATGCACGTGCTCGCGTACCTTGAGCAGAAGCTCGAGCTTCTCCGCGTAAAGCTCGTCGTAGTCTTCGAGGTCGTAGCCGAACAGCGGGAAGGACTCGATAAACGAACCGCGCCCGGCCATGATCTCCGCCCGCCCATCGGAGAGCAGGTCGATCTCGGCGAAGTCCTGGAAGACACGGACCGGATCGTCGGAGCTGAGCACGGTCACGGCGCTTGAGAGCCGGATGTGCTCAGTCTTCACAGCGGCCGCCCCGAGCACAACCGCCGGGGAGGACACCAGGAAGTCCCGGCGGTGATGCTCCCCGATCGCGAACACGTCCAGTCCGAGCTGGTCAGCGAGTTCGGCTTCCTCCATCAGGTCGCGCATTCGCTGACTGGGGCTCATCCCGCCGGCGAGGTCCGCGAACGTGGCAAGACCAAGTTCCACAGGCCCAGCCTAGCGTGAAACGGTTGCGTGCGCAACTATCAGATCCCCGCGCAGGCGCAGCCGCTGCCGCACGCGCGCGGTTAGGCCCAGCGCCTGCGAAGATGAGCGGCGTTTTGAAGAAGCTCCAGGGCATCGGGGTGTGGGCCTCCGCGCGAGGCATCGGCGAGTCGAACCTGCCCGAAGCGGCGAAGCTCGTCGAGCAGCTCGGCTACTCGGCCTTCTGGCTCGGCGGCTCGCCGCGGCTGACCGCGCTGCGTCCCCTGCTCGCCGCGACCGAGCACCTGACGCTCGCGACGGGCATCGTCAACGTGTGGCAGTACGAGCCGGCGACGCTCGCCTCTGAGCAGGCCGCGCTCACACACGAGTTTCCCGGCCGCGTGATCGCGGGCATCGGCATCGGGCACTCGGAGGCAACGGCTGAGTACGCGAAGCCGCTGACGACGATGCGGCGCTTCCTCGACGGACTCGACGCCGCCGAGCCGCCACTTCCCGTCCACGAACGCTGCCTCGCGGCGCTCGGGCCGAAGATGCTCGAGTTGAGCGCGGCGCGTGCGCTCGGCGCGCTGCCCTACTTCACGCCCGTGGCACACACGCGCTTCGCGCGCCAGACGATCGGGGAGGGCGCGCTGCTGGCGACAGAGCTCGCGTGCGTGATCGACACCGACAGCGAACGCGCACGTGCGTCCGCGCGCGCCTACGCCGCGCTGTATCTGGGTCTCAGCAACTACACCAACAACCTGCTGCGCCACGGCTTCACCGCGGAGGACATCGCCGATGGCGGCTCGGATCGGCTGATCGACGCGGTCGTCCCACAGGGCAGCGCGGAGCAGGTCGCCGACCTCGCCCGCGCCCACCTCGACGCGGGCGCCGACCACGTCGCGCTACAGCCCGTCGGCGTGCAAGGCATGCCTCGTCAGGAGTGGACAGCGCTTGCCGCCGCCTTGATCGACTGATCGACAAGACTCTGAGCCAAAGAACCGGAGACACTCCGATCGTCATGAAGACCGACTCTCAACCCATCCACCCACTCGATTCCCTTGGTGTGGTCGCCGACGCGATGGCACGTGCAGACGAGACGTTGGACCTGACGGCGCGCCATCTCGATTCATCGTTCGTCGACGTGCTCGGCATCCTCGGCTTCGATAACGAGTACGTCTCGGCGCGAGGGTCCTATCTCTACGACACCGCGGGTCGCGCTTATCTCGACTTCCATACGGGCGAGGGATTCGCCAGCCTGGGTCACAACCATCCCGACGTGCGAGACGTCCTGCAGGCCACACTCGCCGCGGACCTTCTCGATGGCGTGCAGATCCACTTCTCGCCGTTGGCCGGCATGCTCGCCGAGGCGCTGTCGCAGCGCTTACCGGAAGGGCTCGACGCCGTGTTCTTCACGAGCACGGGCGCCGAGGCCGTCGACTCGGCGATGAAGTTCGCGCGCGCCGCGACGGGTCGGCCGCGGTTGATCTCCTGCGACAGCAGCTTTCACGGCGTCACGCTCGGGCCGCTCTCGCTGGTCGGTGACGAGTTCTTCAAGGACGGCTTCGGCCCGCTGCTGCCGGGCTGCGAGCGCGTTCCGTTCGGCGACCTCGAGTCCTTGGAGGCGGAGCTGCGCGCGAAGGACGTCGCCGCCTTCATCGTCGAGCCGATCCAAGGCCGCATGGTGACGCTTCCGCCCGAGGGCTATCTGCGAGCCGCACAGGAGCTGTGTCGGCGCTACGGGACGATGTTCGTCGTTGACGAGATCCAGACCGGACTCGGGCGCACCGGCAAGTGGTTCGCACTCGAGCACTGGGGACTCGAGCCGGACTTCGTGCTCGTCGGCAAGGCACTCAGCGGCGGCTACATGCCGGTCGCCGCGATGGTCACGAGCCGTGAGATCTACCAGCAGGCCGTCGGCACGCTCGAGCGCTCCTACGTGCACCAGTCGACGTTCGGGCGCAATCGCCTGTCGATGGCGGCGGGCCTGGCCACCCTGCGCATCATCGAGCGCGATCGCCTCCTCGAGCACGCCGCGCGGATTAGCACAATGCTGCGCGACGGGCTCGCCGAGCTTCAGCAGCGCTACGAGATGATCAAGGAGATTCGCGCCAGCGGGCTCATGTTCGGAATCGAACTGGGCGCCCCGAGCACTCGCATCGCCCGGCTCAACTGGCGTCTGATCCACATGGCCAGCGAGGGGCTGTTTCCTCAGCTGATCGTGATCCCGCTGCATCGCGACCACGGCGTGATCACGATGGCGTCAGGTAAGAACGATGTGATCAAGCTGCTGCCGCCGCTGACGCTCTCCGAGAGCGAGGCGCGCCGCTTTCTCGGCGCGCTCGACGCTGTACTCGCCGAGTGTCACGGCAGTTCGAGTAAGAACTTCGCGGTCGTACGCGATATCGCCACCACAACGCTCCGTCGCCGAGCGCGCACGAAGCTCCAGTGAGCGAGGAGATGCTCGGCGGCGATCCCTGCGTCCACCATGCGACCGGCCTCGAGGCGCCGTCGCATGGCTGAGGACCGAGCATCTCAGCACACATAACCGCTTCAGGCAGGAACCGCCTCGGGCTCGCCGCGACTCGCCGCCTCCGCCTGTTCGCGGCTGTCGCGCGAGGAGATCAGGACAGCCGCGAGGATCGCGCCGAGGATCGCGAAGCCCGCACCGACGAGAAAGGCGCGGTCGTAGCCTTTGGTGAGCGCGACGGAAGGGTGAACGCCACCGCTCAGCAGAGCTTGAGTGCGGCTGTTGGCGACGGTCGCGAGAATCGCCAGGCCGAGCGCGCCGCCGACTTGCTGGGCGGTGTTGATCAGCCCCGAGGCCAGGCCGGCCTCATGCGGCTTCACCCCCGTCACGGCGCCGATCGTCACCGAAACAAACGAGAACCCGAGGCCGAAGGCGGCGAGCAGCGAGGGTCCCAGCACATCGGCGCCGAAGGACCCACCAGGTGCGGGGACCTGCGAGAACCACACCAGCGCGCCCGCGATCAGCAGCAGGCCTCCGATCAGGACCGGCTTGAAGCCGATGCGTGTGACCAGCTGCGAGGCGACTCCGGCAGAGATGATGATGCCGACGGCGAGCGGGAGATAGGAGAGACCGGTCTTGATCGGCGAGAAGTGCAGGACGTCCTGGAGGTAGAGCGAGATGAAGAAGAACATCGAGAACAGCGACATGCCGATCAAGAGGCCCACGATGTCCGACCCCCGCAGCGTTCGCAGCCGGAAGATCGAGAACGGCAGCAGCGGGTGGCGCTGGCGGCGCTCGATCGCCACGAACGCCGCGAGCAGGAGCGCCGAGCCGGCGAGCCTGAGCAGCGTCGCGGTCGAGCCCCAGCCGACGTTGACGGCGTCGACCACCGTGTAAACGAGCAGCGCGAGGCCGGCCGTGACGGTCACAGC
>Ga0302325_10035849_pt1 | contig 10122 bp, 7 predicted proteins | sample Palsa_T0_2_FD_201948 | JGI IMG/M metagenome (GOLD analysis project Ga0302325, IMG submission 201948) | Peat permafrost microbial communities from Stordalen Mire near Abisko, Sweden - Palsa_T0_2 | ecosystem: Environmental > Terrestrial > Soil > Palsa > Peat permafrost | place: Sweden: Abisko... | reverse complement strand
CAGCGACCCGGAACACAAAGCGATGTTTGTAGAGGACATTGAAGCAGTGGCGCCAATAACGGCGACAGCGGCCGCTACGAGCGGCAGCGACGGCAAAGCATAGATAGAGAGGAAAGGGAAAAGAGAAATGTCACCGCAACCAGGAACGAATACTGCTGCTTTGTGGTTTAGCCGAGTGGTTTGGGCGGGTATTTTGTTCAATCTAGTCTTTATTGCAATGCAGGTGTTTTCGCCGGACACAGTTAACGTAGGCGTTGGCTTAACGCCTGGCTTCCCTACAGTCTGGAACCGCGCGCACGGCATGATGGTGCTGGCGCTTACGATTCTTTATATTCCGGCCGCGCGTGATCCGCTGCGCTACGGCGGATACTCTTGGATGCTGGTGGTATCGCGACTCTGCGCCACCGGTTTTTGGGCTTGGTGTGTGGCCAGCGGGCAGGGGGCGTTCGGTTCCTATATGGTCTCGGACGGCACGTTCTGCGTGCTGCAGGCGATTTTGTTGCAGGCGGCGCTGCCTGCCGAACAGAAACTGCCGGCGGCGATTGGTCATTTGTTCAGCGACATCTTTGCCGGCTTGATGGAGGCGTTCAGCAAGACGTGGGTGCGAGTGGCGGCGGCCGTGGTGGTGCTGGCGTTGCTGGTTGTTGGCTGGGAAGGCTATGAGAACTTATTCCGCCACGAGCCGGAGTTGGTTTATGCCGATGCCACGCAGCATTATAAATACGCAACGATCGGACTGGGAGCGGGGAGCCGGGTTCCTTATTGGCTGTTCAAAGTGATGCCCGACGTGTTTGCCGATAAACTGCCTGGTCCTGGAGGATTGGCGTCGCTCGGGTTCATTATGGAGGACGGCGCAGACCGGCCCGTGGGCTTCGCGAAGCGAGTTTTCGGCTATGAGTCCGTGGAGGCGAATTGTTCACTTTGTCATACCGCTGTGTACCGAACCGCACCTGGTGCGAAGGCGGTGGTGGTGCCGGGTGGGCCGGCGCATACGCTCGACTTGCAGGGGTTCCAGCGCTTTCTGTACAGCGCGGCGGCGGACCCGCGATTCAATAGCGGGACTCTAATGGCGGCGATGGAGAAGGTTCATCACTTTGGGTTTTTTGAAGGGCTGACTTACCGGTATCTGATCATCCCGGCGACCAAAGTAGCGCTCTTGCAACAAAAGGCGCAATACGCTTGGCAGGACAGCCGGCCGCAGCAGGGGAGGGGGCGAACGGATACTTTCAACCCGACCAAGTTTGTGGTTTTCCATTTTCCCGACGATCACACGATTGGCACCACGGATTTGCCGCAAGTGTGGAACCAGAAGCCGCGCGAGACTATGTATCTGCACTGGGACGGCAACAACAACGACATTCACGAGCGCAATTACGCAGCGGCCATGGCGGTGGGCGCTACACCGGAATCAGTGATACCCGACAGCTTCACGCGCGTGACCGATTATCTTTTGCAATTGCAGCCGCCACCGTTTCCGTTCCCGATCGACGAGGTGAAGGCGGATCGCGGAGCGGCGGTGTACCAAACGGCATGCGCGGGTTGCCATGCGTTTGGCAGCGCGGGCGTGGGACAAGTCGAGGATATCTCGAAGATCGGGACCGATCCGAACCGGCTCCATTCGTTTACCCAGGGCATAGTGGATAAATTCCACACCTTCAAGACGCCGCCGTTTGTATTTAACGCTTATCGAAAAACGAATGGCTATGCGGCTTCGCCGCTAGACGGTATTTGGCTGCGTGGACCTTATCTGCACAACGGATCTGTGCCAAATTTGCGAGCGCTGCTGATGCCGGAAGATCAGCGGCCGACGGTGTTTTATCGCGGCTATGATGTGCTTGATCCAGTGGATGTTGGGTTCATTACAGAAGGCCCAGCGGCAGCGGCGGTGGGTTTCCGCGTGGATACGTTCGAGCAGGGCAATTCCAATTCTGGTCACACCTATGGGACGCAACTGCCGGCGGCGCAAAAGGAAGACTTGCTGGAGTATTTGAAGACGCTTTGAAGCGCGGGGCGGCCGGAAAATGAACGGGGCTGAGTGTCTCCTGAGAACACTCGTGACGAACGGGGTGAAGGTATGTTTTATGAACCCTGGGACGTCGGAGATGCAGTTTGTGGCGGCGCTTGACCGGGTGGGCGGGATGCGTCCGGTTTTAGCTTTGTTTGAAGGCGTCTGTTCGGGTGCGGCGGATGGCTACGCGCGGATGATGCGGAAACCGGCCGCCACGCTGCTGCATCTGGGTCCCGGGCTTGGCAACGCGCTGGCGAATTTTCACAATGCGCGCAAGGCGCGTTCGCCCATTGTGAATATTGTGGGCGACCATGCGACGGCGCATAAAACTTTCGACGCGCCGCTGAGCGCGGATGTGCCGGCGTTTGCGCGCACGGTATCGGAGTGGGTGCGCGTGGCGGGCAGCGGTGCGGAGATGGGGCCGCTGGCAGCGCAGGCGGTAGCAGCGGCGATGGGTCCACCAGGCCAGGTTGCCACGCTGATTGTACCGGCTGATTTTTCCTGGAGCGCGGCGGGGGAGTTGGGCGCGGCGGCGACTTTTGCGAAACGCGAAAGAACTGCCGATCAAGAAATACACGCGGCGGCGCAAATGCTGCGCGACTTAGGGCCGGCCGCGGGTGTGTTGATAGGCGGAGAGACGGTAGTAGACGCCGGGTTGCGGGCGGCGGAGCGAATTGCCAAGGGAAGTGGTGCGCGGTTGTTCTACGACCGGAACGCGTCGCGCGCAGCGTTGGGTGCCGGGCGCTTCGCACCACAGCGTGTGGCTTATTTTCCGGAGAAAGCGGAGGCGCAGTTCGCGGGCTTGCGGCGCATGCTGCTGATTGAGGCGAAGAATCCGGTTTCGTTTTTTGCGTATCCGGGGAGAAAGAGCACGCTGTTGCCGGATGATTGCGCGGTGACGGTATTGGCCGGGATAGAAGGCGATGGCATTTATGCTTTGGAAGCGTTAGCGGATTGTTTTCCGGCGGCGAGAAGCTCGGTCGCAGAAGCAACTTTCGAGGTGCCCAATGGCACGCTGACGACGGAGTCGTTGGGACGAGCAATTGTGGCGCTCTTGCCGGAAGAGGCTATCCTTTGCGACGAAATGGTTTCGTCATCGGAGGCCGTTGTGCCGTTGCTTGGGAGCGCCAGGCGGCATGATTTTCTGCCGGTCACGGGAGGGTCGATCGGGCAAGGGCTGCCGCTGGCGGTGGGCGCGGCGGTGGCGTGTCCGGATCGGAAGGTGATTGCCCTCGAAGCGGATGGGAGCGGCATGTATACGCTGCAGGCGCTTTGGACCATGGCTCGCGAGAACTTGAACGTTACGGTGGTTATTTTTTCGAACCGGCGCTACCGGATATTGGATGTGGAGATGAAGCGCACAGGCGCAGGCGAACTAGGGCCGCTGGCGAATGACATGCTTGATATTGGCCGTCCAGATCTGAATTGGGTGAAGCTGGCGGAGGGGCTTGGGGTAGAAGCTTCGAGCGCGGCAACCACGAGCGAGTTCGACAGACAGTTTACGGCGGCGCTAAAGGCTAACGGTCCGCGGCTGGTGGAAGCGGTGCTTTGACAAGCTCGCTATACAACTTTTCGCCGACGATTTTGTGAACGGCAGTTGACGGGTGGCCAGCGTGGTAGTAGAAGTGGTCTGCAGGAGACTGGCATTCGGTGGTGTCCTGATGGAGAATCGCGCGGCCGGCGCAAGCGTCAGTGGTGTTGCGTATTCCGTATTGCGCCGCGTTCTGCATCACCTCGTCAAAAAATGATCCCCAGTGGGACAGGATGATGTGGGCTTTCGGTAGCTCACTGGCGAGTTGTTGAGGGATCAACGCCAGGGCTGGATTCAGACGCTGACCTACGGCACTGAAGTCGGGTATTGCGGTGGGAAGCAGCGCGAGCGCAAAATGGCGGGCACCGAGCGAATAGAGTATCTTCATTTCGTTTTTCAAATTCGTGACGGTGGTTTCGGTTGGAAGCTTGCTATCGTTGAGCCCGCCGGCAATGAAGAAGAGTGTCTTTTTTCCGGCGAAGTTGATTTTGTGCGAATGCACGAGGCGGGCGAAATCGTTAACTTGGTCCTGCATGCCATAGCCGAGCATAAAGCCATCGATTTTGGAACCCTCGCCTTCGCCGGTGCGGGCGCCGCTCACGGCAAAGTCGAGACTTTCGTTGGTGATTTCATGAGAATTCGACGGCTCGAGATGGATTCCTAAGTGTTGGGCGAAGTAGGCGACAGCAGTGGGGCCATCGCCATCGAGATAGCCTTCGCCGATATCGGAGTAGCTATCACCGAAGACGTAGAGGCGGTCAAAGGGCTGGTGCTGCGCGGCAAAGGCGGTAGCCACGCAGAAGACGAGAGACATTAGGTTACGAAACATGGCTCAAACTCTATGATAGGAGGCACGCGCTATTGGGCGAGAATGAAAGTTGAGAGCACGGTTCCAATGGCCGCTACCTCATCCGCTAAAGTCCATTTCGGTCGGAATCGGAACAGGCATTAGCCTTTCAGTTGAATGTGCAGGCACTCAAAACATTGAAAACCGGAAAACTCTATTTAATTGGCGCGGGCCCTGGCGATGCGGAATTGCTCACGTTAAAGGCCGCCCGTGTATTGCGAGAGTGTGATGTTGTGCTCTACGACCGGCTGACTACGCCGGAGGTGCTAGCGCTAGCGCGGCCCGGTGCGGAACTAATCTACGTCGGAAAACATGATGGCGAGCAAGAACGCGAACAGGCGCGGATTTTTGAATTGATCCTTGAGCATGCAACGGCCGGGCGAACCGTGGCACGGCTCAAAGGGGGCGATCCGCTGGTCTTTGGCAGAGGCGCGGAGGAGTGGGACGTCGCCATGGAACACGGCATTGAGGTGGAGTTGATACCGGGCATTAGTTCAGCTATTGCTGTGCCCGGTCTGGCCGGTATTCCGCTAACGTTTCGGGAGGTATCGCGCAGTTTTGCCGTAGTAACCGGGCATTGGAAGAGCGGCACGAATATGGATTGGACGCCCTACGCCCGGATTGACACGCTGGTTATTTTGATGGGGACGAAGCAGCGCGCATTGATTGCGTCATCGTTAATTGCCGCGGGACGGAGCGAGAAGGAACCGGTGGCGTTTGTGGAACAGGGTTCGCTGGCCGAGCAACGGGTGGTGGAAACGGAGCTTGGGTATGTGGCGCGAGGTGAAGTGGATGTCAATGGACCGGCAGTGATGGTAGTGGGAGAAGTGGTGCGCCAGCGCAGGAAATTTGCAAAATGAAGAGGCTGCAAGCCGTGTTTGTTACGACTTGCAGCCTCAATATTACTGATTACCCATGTACAATACGTGGACGTACACGCCGAGACGGGGGTTGTAGGCCAGATAGTAGCCAACGTGATCCGGATCGGCATAAATTACGATCGAGTCGGAATCCCAGAGCCAGCCGTTGCAATACGCTAAGTCAAAAGGAGCCACGCTCCAGTAGAAATTGTTGAACCAAAAACGATCTGGACCGCCGCCGCCCAGGTGCCATACGTGGCCGCGACCAAAGCCACCGTTAAAGCGGCCGTGCTCAAAAGGATGATCGAGATGGAAGTTCGCGTCCGCGCGACCTTGATCATGGCCGACCCATTGGCCGTTGTTGTGGACGTGCGGCGCTTCCGGGTGGCCTTCCTTGTCGGGGTGACCAGCTTGAGGCGGCGCTTTAGCAGGGCCGGGGTGGGGAGCAGGGCCGTGCGCCGGGACAAAACCTCCGCCAACTCTGCCGCCACCACCGCCACCGCCGTGTTGCTCGTGCTGCGCAAGGGTGAATGACGCAGTAGCCATCGCCAGACCGGCAACGGCGAAAATTCTTAATAGCAAATCAGTCTTGGACTTGGACATTTTCGATAGATACGCCTCTCAGATTAGGAAGACGACCATTGTCCAACTAGGGTAACTACTTTAATCGGCTGTTAATGGAAATCGAGGTTGGTGCGCCGATACTAGTAGTTGTTACAGTGCTAATTTCCTTTGGCGAGTTTTACGCGCGCGTTGTCCAATTTCTTCTGCACTTTCGCAACTTCGTCCAGCTCTACGTCGCCGGGAGCGCTGGCATTGAAAGCTTTTAGCGACGATTGCCACTGCGAAATCGCAAGTTTCAGCTTGCCTTGCTTGAAGTAGACATCGCCCATGTGGTCGTGAATGGTTGGGTCTTTCTCGGCGCTCAGTTGCAAAGAACGGGTAAGCTGCTGTTCGGCGTCGTCGAGCTTATTGAGGCGGAAGTAAACCCAGCCAAGACTGTCGAGAAAAGCGTAGTTGGCGGGTTCCAAATCGACGGCGCGCTTGATGTAGTCTTGCGCTTCGGGAAGGCGCACGTTTTGATCGGCCAGCATATAGCCGAGGTAGTTGAGAGCGGAGGCGTTTTTGGGATCGGTATCGAGCACCCGCCGAAACTCTTTTTCCGCCAAATCATACTTCTTTTGGCGTTCGTAGAGCGCTCCTCGGTTGAAAAGCACGGTGGCGCGGGTCTTATCGTCTTTAGCTAACTTCTCAGCCGAATCAAGCGCCTTGGCAGACTCGACGTAATTGTGCCCCCGCTGATAGGTCTCGCTGATATCCACGTAGATACCCAGATCGTCTTTGCCGTCCATCAGCTTGCGCAATTCCGCCACCGCGGCGTCGGTCTTGCCTTCATCGGAGAAAAGCTGAGCGCGCTCGCTGCGAATCTCGCGGTCTTCGGGATAGGTGGCGATGGCCGCATCGGCTTCTTGCTGAGCCTTGACGTAATCTTTGGCTTCGCGATGCGTTTCGATAATTTGCGCGGCGCCTTTGGAAGCATCATCGGGATCGAGCGCCATCATCTGTTTGAAGCTATCGACCGCTTGATCGTATTGTTCGTTGGAGCGGTAGAAGCGGCCCAGATAATCAAGGAGGCCGGCGCGCGTGGCCTTCTGCTGCGGATCATAACTGGATTTGGCAGTGGAATCGAGAACGCCCTTGAGGGCTGCGATGGCTTCCGGAAATTTACCTTCGTCGGCTAACAGCAAAGCGTCGGCGCGGCGGACTGCGGGACTGAACTTATCGATTTCCTTGGCCTTGTCGATGAGACGGCGGGCTTCGTCGAGATTTCTTTGTTCCTGACGAATTTCAGCCATGCTGATGTAGGGTTCCGCTTCGAGAGGTTTGGCGTCGGCGATTTGCTGATAAATTTTGAAAGCTTCTTCGTATTGGCCGGCTTCCAGACGCTCATGCGCTTCTTCGATCTGAAATTCCAGTTGGCCGGGCTCAAGCTCGAAGGCTTTTTGATAGGCGTCGGCGGCCAGCTTATATTCCTTCATGGATTCGTAGTTCTGGGCGAGCATCGCATAGGCGCGTCCCGAAGGGTTCTTGGTGGCCAAGCGTTCAAGCAATTCCGTGGAGGCTTTGGTATCGCCACGTTCGCCGTAAACGCCGGCAAGACCGACCAAGGCATCTTCATTGTCAGGCTCAATGGCGAGGGCTTTTTTGAAGGCGGCTTCGGCGTCAACCGAGTTGTCCAGCATACGATTTAAACCGCCGACCATGATCAGGGCTTCCATGTCCTTGGGGTCTTTCTCGGCGATGATCTGAAATTGTTCTAAAGCCCGCTTAACCATTCCTTCGTTGGCGCGGTTTTGCCCGTCGCCGCCGATCTGGCTGCGGTAGATGTGAGCCAGCACTCGATGAGCGTTGATCTGGTTGGGATTGGCCTTGAGAGCGCTTTGCGCTTCTTCAACGGCTTCCTTCACGCGGCCAGCGGCCAGGTAAAGCTCGGCGATGTCCTCAACCAGAAAATCGGCTTCGGGATCTTCCTTCATCGCCAAACGGAAATTGTCGATGGCTTTATTCAGGTAATCGCTGCGGTTGCCATAAGAAGCAGCCATTTCGGCGTAGAGATGCCCTAAGGAGTAGTGATAATATGCCGCGGCCTTGGGCGAATTGGCTTGTTTTGTGGCAGGCGGCAAGACGGAAGGCTCTGGTTTCTGGGCGGCATATGCGGGCAGAAACGCCGCAGCGAGCCCGGCGAGGGAGAGATATTTAGCGGTCAGCGATTTAAAGTGGGAGTGGGGCATTCAACTACTTTTATTGGAGGTATCGCCAACCTAGCCAATGTTAGGTTGACCCAATTTGAGTATAACTCCATTTCAATGAGCGCCCGTGATTGACGCCTATCCTTTAATAGCTGTGGTTGGGCCTACCGGTTCTGGTAAGAGCGCGCTGGCTCTGCAGCTGGCTGCCGCGTTTCATGGGGAGATCGTCAATTGCGATTCGGTGCAAATTTATACGGGCTTGGACATTGGCTCGGCGAAAACGCCGGAAGCCGGGCGTTTGGGCATTGCGCACCATTTGGTGGATGTGATCAAACCGAGCGATGAGTTGACGGCCGGGGATTATGCGCGGAAGGCGAGTTTGGCTTTGCAAGCAATCCGTGGGCGCGGCGCGCTGCCGGTGATTGCCGGTGGCACCGGTTTCTATTTGCGGGCTTTGCTGGACGGATTGTCGCGCGCACCGGTTCGGAATCCCGAACTACGCGAACGGTTGGCCAAGGTGGCGGAGCGCAGACCAGCGGCGCTGCACCGGTTCCTACGAAAGCACGATGCGCCGGCGGCAGAGCGGATTCATCCGAACGATCATCAGAAGCTGATGCGCGCCATTGAGCTGGCTGGCCGGGTTATGGAGCCGCGGGAGGGACTGGCGGGGTTTCGGGTTCTGAAGATTGGACTGAATCCGGCGCGCGCTGCTTTGTATGAGAGGCTGAACCTGCGTTCACGGTGGATGTTTGAAAATGGTTTGCTGGCGGAGACGCAAGGCCTGTTGAATCGCGGCGTTCCCGCCACGGCGAAGGTGTTCGGGGCGCTTGGGTATCGTCAGGCGATAGGCGTGCTGACGCAGGGTTGGACAGTGGAGGACGCCATTTTGGAGTGCCAAGTCCGGACGCGTCAGTATGCGAAGCGTCAAATCACCTGGTTCCGGGGGGAAACGGATGTGCATTGGTTGGGTGGCTTTGGGGATGAGGCTGGGGTGAACGAGGAGGCGGGGTGGTTGGTAAGGGCTTTTCTTGGGTAGAATCGTCAGTGTTACCGGTAGGCGGGAACGCCAGTTACTCTTTCGCCAATGACCAGCGCGTGGATATGATCTGTACCTTCGTAGGTCTTGACGGTTTCGAGATTGCACATGTGGCGCATGATCGGATATTCGTCCATGATGCCGTTGGCGCCGAGTAAATCGCGGGAGAGGCGGGCGCATTCGAGGGCTATGGCCACGTTGTTACGCTTCAACATGGAGATGTGGGCGGCTTCCACTTTACCAGCGTCTTTTAACTTAGCGACTTGCAGGGCGAGTAACTGACCCTTAGTGATTTCGGTGATCATCCAGGCCAGTTTTTCCTGCACGAGTTGGTGGCTGGCGATAGGTTTGTCGTCAAACTGTTTGCGAGTGATGGTATAACCGCGGGCGGTTTCGAAGCAATCCATGGCGGCTCCTAAGACACCCCAGCCGATGCCGAAACGCGCTTGCGATAGACAGCCGAGGGCGGCCTTCAAGCCTTTCGCCAGCGGCAAAACATTCTCATCGGGCACCGCGCAATCGGCCAAGTGAAGGCTTGATGTGACCGACGCCCGCATAGAGAGCTTGCCGTGAATGTCCGACGCTTTAAATCCTGCTGTGCCTTTCTCGACCAGAAAGCCTTGAATCCCTTGCGGCGTGCGCGCCCAGACGATGGCGACATCGGCCAGCGTTCCATTCGTGATCCAGGTTTTTTCGCCGTTCAGAATCCACTGGTTGCCGCGCTTTTCCGCGGTGGTTCGCATGCCGGAAGGATTGGAACCGAAATCGGGTTCGGTGAGCCCGAAACAACCAATGGCTTTGCCGGATTGTAACTGGGGCAGCCAGCGCTGCTTTTGTTCTTCGGTGCCATAGGTGTGAATGGGATACATCACCAGCGCGCCTTGTACACTAACGAAGCTGCGCAAGCCGGAATCGCCGCGCTCGATTTCCTGCATTATCAGGCCGTATTCGATGTTATTCATGCCGGCGCAGCCGTAGCCTTCCAGATTCGCGCCAAAAAAACCGAGGTCGCCCATTTCGCCGATGAGGTGCTTGGGCAGGCAGGCGTTATTGAACGCATCGCGGATGACGGGAATTACACGGTCGTCCA
>Ga0302325_10035848_pt1 | contig 10122 bp, 9 predicted proteins | sample Palsa_T0_2_FD_201948 | JGI IMG/M metagenome (GOLD analysis project Ga0302325, IMG submission 201948) | Peat permafrost microbial communities from Stordalen Mire near Abisko, Sweden - Palsa_T0_2 | ecosystem: Environmental > Terrestrial > Soil > Palsa > Peat permafrost | place: Sweden: Abisko... | reverse complement strand
ACGCAAGTCGCAAACCGTCCCCACGATGCTGATCGGGATCTAGGTAGGTAATTGCGCCTGACGTTTCGGTCATCCCATAAACTTGGGCCAGGTCACAGCGCATCACAGTCATCACGCGCTCAAGCAGTTCCCTCGGCATCGGCGACGCTGAATAGAAAAGCAGTCGCAGGCTCGAGAAGTCGATCTCCTCACACCCAGGTGCCTGCAGCAGGCTTTGAATCATCGACGGCACAAGAAACATGCGGGTGATTCGGTCGCGCTCGATCGCCTGAAGTACAGAGGTCGGATTGAACTCCGCGTGGAGCACCGCGAGCGCACCGGCCGCCATCGCAACGAGCAGCATCACAATGCCACCGATGTGGAACTGAGGCACGGTGATTAGATTGATGTCGTCCGGTGTCCAGGCCTTCCAATTCTGCGCGGCGTGACGCGCGAGATGCAGCAAGCCCTCGTGAGCTAGCATGACACCCTTTGGCCGGCCTGTGGTACCGCTCGTGTACATCAGGATGGCGAGATCACGGTGCGTCTGCGGGTACGCGGGCCTGGCAGTCGTTCCACTCAGGGTCGTTGTGATGTCGATCCAAGGATTGGCACCGTGGCCGATCCCGATAAACAGCCGCAGGTGCGGAAGGGACGTACGAATGCTGTCGATGACATCCCTATATTCCGGCCCGGCTACGATGGCGCTCGCTCGGCTGACGCTTAGTACCTCAAGCGTTTCGGGCGCGGAATACCTGAAGTTTAGCGGGGTGTACACAAGCCCGCATTTCATGCAAGCGAACAAAGCAACGACGAGCTCGCCACAGTTCTTGGCCATAACCGCGACTCGGTTGCCCGCTTGCAAACCGGACTGCGCGAAATAACTGCACAAGAGATTCGCTTCGCGATCTAAATCAGAGTACGACCAGGTCCTAAGCCCGGCCCGAACTACAGGCGCGTCAGGATGACTGGCCGCACCTTTCTCGAGAAGCGAGACGAGTGAGACAATCCCAGCGTCCATGGGTCGTCAGAGCAGGTGCTGCGCAAACCAGTCGCGAGCCGCAGCGCTGGTCTGGTCAAACGCTTCCAGGTAGGAGCCGTAGTGGTCCCCCGGGACGATCATCAGTTTCTTCGGATCGAGGGCCTTGTGATACGCCCGAAGAGCAATGTCGGTCGGTGTCGACACATCATCCGCCGCCACAATCATCAGCATGGGCGTCGGTGCCACGCGTTCGATCCATGCTGAGACGTCGAACTCGAGAAGATATTGCACTGACTGAATTGTGACTTTGTTCTCCCAGCCAATCGAAGGGTTGGCGGCCTTATGGGAGTGGTAATAGTCATAGGTCCGGCGCCCTGGGAAAAGATGCGGCTCGGCAGGGTCGGCCGCAGAAATCGGCGCCATGGCGGGCGCTGCCCCGGCAAACTGCGCCTTGCGATCGTTGTCGATCATTGCGCGGATGTCTTTGAGGGCTGCACAAGGTGCTAGGCGCAAGATATTTTCGAAGCCTGAAATTAAGGGCACTTGCGTAACGACGCACTTCACGCGGCGATCGAGGGCAGCAACCGCGATAACCTCGCCGCCCGAATAACTAGTGCCCCAGATGCCGATGCGCTGCGGATCGATGCCCGGAAGTGTCTGTCCATACGTGATCGCATGACTGAAATCCCGACACTGCGCGACCGGATCAATATCGAAACGCGGCGTCCCATCACTTGCACCGGTGTTACGGTGATCGAACACCAAAACGGCGAGTTCGCCGGCAGCGATTACGTCTGCATAGCGATCAAGGGTCATTTCCTTGGTTCCCATGAACCCATGCGCCATTACGACAAGAGGCACGGTCTTCTGAACAGAGTGGGGCGTGAACAACCAGCCACGGAGCGTTGTACCTTGAGCATTGAATGAAATATCGGCGCGCACGAGCACTTTCTCCTAATGTTTTATCGAGGTCCAAACCCAAATGGAAGCCTAATTTCGACGAGCCGAGAACGCCCTGCAAACATGGACCGCGCCGATTTAATGGAGAGAGTCATACCAGCAGACCCCCACCGTCGACGACAAGATTAATGCCGGTGACGTAGCCGTTGCGCATGAGGAACAGCACCGCATCTGCAATGTCCTCGGGCCGGCCGATTCGCTTGACCGGAAGCCGCTCGGCGGCGGCAGCGAGCACCGAGTCGCGATTCGCTCCGAGTAGAGCGTCGAACAGCGGCGTGTCGACGTACCCGGGCTGGATGCTGTTCACTCGAAGCGGGGCAAGGTCGACGGCCAATGCGCGCGCCAGGCTGTCGACTGCACTGCACGAGGCCGACGCGACTGCCGTTCCCGGCAACGGTCGCCGACCCGCGGTGCCAGACGTGAAAGTGATGGAGCCGCCCGCACGCATCTGCGGTGCGGCATACTTCGCCGCGAAGAGCGCGCCCCAGAAACGCGTTGCCAGCGCTGGTTCGAGGTCTGCTGTCGCCGGTGCGAGCTTTGCGTCGAAAACCAAAGCGCCAGCGGTGATGAACAAATGATCGAGTGGGCCGAGATCGTTGAAGAAATCGCGCGTACGACCTTCGTCAGCAGCATCGAGAACCTGCGCGCGGCCACCCGTACCGAGTGTGGCACGCGCGGCCTCTAGGCGCGCCGGATTGCGGCCCGTAATAATGACCTCAGCACCGGCTGTCTTCGCGGCGCGCGCCGTAGCAAGCCCGATACCGGAGCTGCCGCCGAGAATGACAACGAGTGTGCCTGTGAGCGTCATCGAGTTTGATGCCGTTGGTTGTGTGAGATCAAGTCAGACAATGAGCGTAGCAATGTGAGCGCGCACCGCGGCTATTTCACCCGCGCGTACTTTGATTTCGGAAAGAACTCCCTTTCCCGGTGAAGGAATTTCAACTGTCGTCTTGGCTGCTTCAATCTCGACCAAGGGTTCCCCCACATCGACGTTTTCTCCTACCGCCTTAAACCATCGGATCACCTCTCCTTCCAACATACCCATCCCGAATTGCGGTAGCAGAACCCTCATGTTTGCCATTGTCGTATAAACCTAGAGCTATCGTCAGACCACGGTCGCGTGCCGCGCAGTGACCAGCTGGCGGGCGGCGGCAACAATGCGCTCGGCGCTTGGATAAAGCGCCTTTTCTATGACCGGCGAAAAGCAAGGGTGAGTATCTGCGGTTGCCACACGCAACACGGGTCCACGCAGGGAGTCGAATGCTTGCTCCGCGATAATGGCGGCGATCTCGCTACCGGCGCTACAAGTTTGATGAGCAGGATCCACGGTGATTGCGCGCCCCGTCTTACGAACCGATTTCAAGATCAAGGCTTTGTCGAGAGGCACTAGACTACGCGGATCAACCACTTCGGCTGAAATGTCGTCTTTTGCGAGCTGATCTGCGGCCTTTAGCGCGAGCGCCACGGCACCCGCTATAGCAATGATTGATACGTCCGTGCCTTCGCGCTTGATCTCCCCTTTGCCAATTGGAATCAAAAAGTCCGGATCGTCAGGGAGTTCCGCTTTGGACGTCCAGCACGTTCCATCCTCAAAGCAAAGTACGGGGTCGTCGTCGCGGATCGCAGCTTTCAAAATACCCTTCATGTCATACGCGTTTGATGGCACCACAATCTTGAGACCTGGCACGTTCATAAACATGGAGTAAGGCCGGTCGCTGTGCTGGGCAGCGTTTGAGTTGCCATAAAAGAGACAAGCGCGGATCACGAGCGGCAGTTTGGCTTGGCCACCGTAGATGTAACGAGATTTGGCGATGATACTTATGATTTGATCCATTGCAGGGTAGAGAAACGACGCGATGGTCGCATCAACGATAGGTCGCATCCCCACCATAGCGGCCCCCGCCGCTGCGCCAATAAACCCATTTTCGGAGATCGGTGTATCTCTGATCCGGTCGGTCCCAAATTCTTTGGCAAAGCCGGTGGACGTTCCAAAAACGCTCGCGACTATGTCCTCGCCCATAAGGAAGACTCGTTTATCGCGGCTCAGCTCTTCGTGCTGTGCCTGTCGAATAGCCTCCAGATAACTCGTCTTTGCCATGTATGCGTGCTTTGTTCAGACGAGGTTTAAATAATCAGGGATTGGCAGCCGCTCGACGAATACATCATCAAACGCTTCGGCCTGCGTCGGATAATCGCTGCCGCGCGCAAACCGCAGAGCGTCCGCCACTTCATCGACAACCTTTTTCTCGATCTGATCGAGATCTGACGCCCGCAAACCCGCCGCGATAAGTTTACCGCGGTATAGAACAATGGGATCGCGCTTCCGCCAGACGTCAACTTCCGCGCCGCGATCGAGAAGTATTCGGCCCAAATTTACCGCGTGGTCAGCATAACGATAGGTCTTGGATTCGATGAATGTGGGCCCATTCGCCGAGCGGGCGCTTTTCACTGCTTCCAAAACAGCAGCCTCGACTGCATCGACGTCTTGTCCGTCGACGATCATAGCTGGAATATTATAGGCCTTAGCCCGGTCGGCAATATCTTTCACAGGCACTGCAACGCTTACCGGCGTTGACGCCGCATAATTATTGTTTTCGCAAACAAAGATGACCGGCAACTTCCAGATTGCAGCAAGGTTCAATCCTTCGTGAAAGGCGCCCTCACTTGTGGCTCCATCGCCGAAGAAACAGAGTGTTACCCGATCGTTGCCTTGAAGTTTGGACCCAAGGGCTGCACCTGCAGCGACCGGAATACCTGATCCTACGATACTCGTCTCACCAAGGCTGCCCACAGAGAAGTCGCTGATGTGCATCGAGCCACCCTTGCCTTTGCATATGCCGGTTGTTTTCCCCAGCAACTCAGCCATTAATGGCCGTAGCTTGGCGCCCTTGGCGATCGGATGACCGTGGCTGCGGTGCGTGCCCACCATGTAGTCATCATTCCTCAGAGCGATACAGGCGCCGACGCCTGTGGCCTCCTGGCCCGCATAGGTATGAAGAGCACCAGGGATCTCTCCCTGAGCATGAATCGCCTCCGCCTGATCCTCGAAGCAACGAATGCGTACCATCCGCCGATACTTTTCGAGGCTATGGCTATCCTTTAGCTCGTTCATAGTGATCCCGCTCGTTGATTACATCGGTGACTCCCTCTCAGGCGACCAAATCAGAGCATTTAAACGAAATTACTTGCTCTCTTCGACTACCCCATCCGCCACAGATGCTGACAATCCAACTACGTCGGGAAATCCTCCGTCGGTTTCAATGCAAGTCCGCCGTGTGCGGCCATGGTGTGGCGGATCTGGGGATCAGCGTCCGCCAGCTCGTTGCCAAACATTTCCGCTGTGCTCGTGTATGGAGTCAACGGGCCGTCAGCCATCAACGCGTCTTTGTTCTGCGCCCATATTTCCGGCGTACTCTCCTTAACACGTACGGTCGGGTATGCCGCCATGGTTAGCCGACCGGCGCGACCACCACTCACCTGGAATGCTTGGTTCGTCACGTGCGTGTCCTGATGCGTCAGCCACACGACTACGGAAGAGACATGTTCGGGCTGAAAATATTTCTGTAGCGTATTTAAGATTGCCGGATCATCGATTGTATCGGCCATTCGGGTCCGCGCAGTTGGGAAAATGCAGTTAGCCGTGATGCCGGCTGCCAAGCCTTCACAGGCAAGGCTGCGCGTGAGCCCGAAGATGCCAGCTTTGGCTGCCCCATAGCTCGTGATCCCAGCATTGCCGAGCATGCCACTCGAAGCGATGGTAATGATCCGACCGCTCCCGGAGCGCACCAAATGCGGCCACGCTGCGCGCAACACTGCAACAGTACCGCCAAAGTGGATGTTAAATACGCCTTGCCACTCCTCAGGTACCGCCTCGGCGAACAAGGAGCCGTACATCACGCCCGCGTTGCATACCGCGATGTCTAGACGTCCGAAGGCGTCTATCGCTGCCTGAACAATCCGATGACCGCCGTCGACGACGTTGTCGTGATTGGCAATGGCGAGTCCACCTTTCGCTACAATCTCGCGCACCACGCTCTCGGCAGCGCTGGTCTCCCCGGGCGGCGGCGCCAAATCGTTGATAACAACGCGCGCACCGCGCGAAGCGAGCATTTTTGCGTGTGACCGACCCATGCCGCGACCAGCGCCCGTGACCACAGCGACGCGTCCACCAAAATCAAGCAAGGACATCTTGATTCTCCATTTGCAGTTTTACCAATTTGAATGCCATAGCCAATTTTTCAACTCTTGCAACTCAACGGAAAGCCACGGCGCAATTCTGACCGCCGATTATCCCGTTGAGGCAGCAGAATCCTCGGCGACAAATACAGAATCTGCACCCGACGCGTTGTTCCACAGGAAATCAAGATGTGCCTTCGCGATCAGCCACCCGGTTTTAGTACGGGAAAACGTCCATTTGTAGCGTCCACCTGACATGTAATACTCGCTTGGCTTGTTATTGTCGGCGACGGCAGCGTAGATGAGGCTGCCGGTTCCTTCCGCGGAATCCCCCTTGATATCAAAGTCGAGATTCACAATGTAATGCTGTGTCGCGGCAAAAACCCCGTCGATTCTGGCTTTGGGTATATCGTGAATTTCCTTCCTCCCTCGAAGCGTGCCAAACGCACCTGGGACGGTAAAAACGGCATTCTCTGTAAATAACTCTGACCACCCCTTCCAATCGAACGCGTCACCCCTTTTTGTATAGGCACTTATAAGCCTTCGTAGGGCGAGTTCGTCTTCAATTAGTTGCAGACGAGATTCCAACATGGCATTGCCTCCAGGAAGCGCGAATAGCGCGCATTGAAATTGATCCCCTGTGCGAAGTTATCTCCTCACGCCTAATAGGGTCAAATCGATCAAGTGAGCCAGATAGCGCTGCTTGAGTTCTTCGGTAATTTCAGATTCGTTAAAGATCTGTGGAATTATGTTGATACTTGAAAAAATATAATCGCAAGATCCCACAAGGCTGCAGTACAGGAGTTCCGCATTCACAGGTCGAAACGTACCTTCTTCCACTCCTTGAGCAACGATCTTTCGATAAGCCTCTACCATTGGGTTAATGTAGATTTCCTTCAGTAGTTTGCCCGACCGACCGCTGCCGTTTTCGATCATGTAATGAATAAGACGATTAAGATATGGAGATCTATGAAAGGCGTTAAGGATTCCCCTAATGTGGATGCGCAGTTTTTCGTCGGCGGTGAGGTCCATGGTAATCAGATGCTTTAGCGCATCCATTTCCAATTTCGCGTCCCGCTCGAGCAACGCCAGCAACAGCCCATCCTTGTTGCCGAAATAGTATTTAATGAGTGCTGAATTGAGTCCGGAGCGCTTTTCGATCTCGCTGAATGACGCGTCAAGATCAGAGCGTTCCGAAAGGATTGAAGCTGTCGCTTGCAGCAGCAGATCCGCCGACCCACTAAGCGCGCCGGCGGACCGCTTGCGAAGCAATTTACGGGTCGATTTTGCGGAAGAGGACATTGTAACTTGACGTAAGTAGCGATCAATAATGCGCGGTGCCTCCGGAAAAAGCATGGTTACGCTAACACGTAGCGAATGCAACAGCTTTGCGGGCCCGAGGCATCCCCGCACGGCCTCACAACCAGACACGATCAGAAGCGGAATGAAACAGCGACACCATAGGTGGCCGGCATTCCGGCGAGCCGGTAAATATTGTCGAAACCCTGGGTGGCGTTGGTCCAATAGTACTTATTGAAGATGTTCTTGCCCCATAGATAGGCGCGCCACTTACTTCCGGGGTTGGCTATGCCGAGCTGCGCATCGACAAGGGTGTATGCCTTTACTTCGAAGCTGTCGCTCGGCACATCAACGCCTGGGGCGTTAGTCGGGTCGAGGGGCGTCTTGCCCACTAAGGCGGGATCTGCGAACAGTGACGAAGTCTCGCTGTGATAGGTCACGTTTGTGGCGGCGAATAAATCGAGGGTTGCGGTAATAGGTACTTCGTAATTTGCCGACGCGAGGAGATTCCATTTGGGTGCGTTCGGGAAGGACTGTCCCTTGTAATTGAATAGATTGCCGACAGGATCGTAAGCGTAGAAGTCCGAGGTGACCTTGGTATCCGTAAAGGTCGCCGCGAAGTCGAGATTCAGCCCTTTTGTGGGAACGACCTGGACGTCGAGCTCTCCGCCGACAACACGCGACTTGGGAACGTTCAGCAGCTTTTCAAGAACGCCAAGGATGCCGAATGGGTCGAGGATACGACCGTGCAGCTGCTGGTTGGTATAGTCATCGTAGTAGGCAGCCGCATTGACCTGCACCCTGTGGTCGAGAAACCCCGCTTTGACGCCAGCTTCGTATGCTAGGACCGATTCCTGCGTTACACCGCTGAGTTGGCTATTGGCGATAGCATTGATCGCCGGGAAGCCACCCGACTTATAGCCCTTGCTGACATTGGCGTAGAGCAGGGTGGTTGGGGTGATCTGGTAGTCGAGGCCTGTTCGCCAGCTGACATTGTTCTGATCGATCTTGCCTTGCGCCAATTCAGGCACGAAATTTGTTTCGGACGTACATTGACCGGGTATCAGGTGATACGGCTTCCCCGTGATAATTGGGTAGAGGACGTTGTAGAACGCAGACGACACCCCATCACCCGCGTCGCTGGTGCATCCGGCGAATTTGCGATCGTCCTGCGTGAAGCGAGCGCCCGCATGCGCCGTTAGTACATCACTTAAGGAGTAATCGATGTTACCGAAGACGGCCGCGTCCCAGATTTGCTGGTCATCGTGGGCTCCAGAACTGTACGGGCCTCCATAAACAGGAACAAAATGGAATCCATAGAACGCCGATGAATCCATGTACCGGTAGAATTGATGCTCGTGAACATTATCGCGGGAATAGTTCGCGCCCACGATGAATTTCAGCCGATCAACATCACCGGAGAGCCGAAATTCCTGATAGCCCGAATGGACCCAGCCCTGGTCATTAATTATGAAAACCTGGAGATCGGAACCGCTGGTATCCATCGTGTAATCTTGATTGAACCGCTGCCCTGCGGTGATGGACGTGAATTTCAGATGGTCATTAATGTCGTAGTCCAGACGCAATGTGCCCTGCAGATAGTTGTCGTCATGGCGAAGTGGGAAAGGTGAGTTGGGATCCCAGTCGGCCGCTTGAGCGTTCTGCGGAGCATGGGGATAGTTTGGAAATACAAAGCCGCTTGACACAGGCACGCCGGGGCTGGTTGGAAGGACGTTCTGGAGCTGAGCTGCTTGAGTGTCCGACCTGTCGATCCAACCGTTAAGGTTGAACGAAACCCTGAGAGCCGAGTTTGGCTGCCATTCTGTGATCGTCCGTCCGGCGAACTGACGCTTTGCGCCAAGAGTATCGTCACGCGTATAGCTCTCTTGCCAGCCATCGGAGTGAATGCCCATGACCGCAACGCGCGACTTCACTGTGTCACTTAGGGGTCCACTCGCAAAGCCGCTCACCTCGGCCGTGTTGAAGCGGCCGTAGCTGGCATCGACACCCTCCGTCGCTGTGTCAGTCGGCTTGGCGGCGATGAAGTTGATTGCGCCCGCAGTTGCATTTTGGCCGAAAAGAATGCCCTGTGGTCCTTTTAGCACCTCAACGCGCTCCACATCGAGCATTGGAAAGCGTGCCTCGATTGGATAGGAGATTGGAGACTCGTCGACGTACATCGCAACGGGCGAGGCCGAACCCAGAGTCGTGTCGTCAAAGCCGATACCGCGGATGTAGTACACCGGAGCGCCACGCGGTGCTTCCTCGTAGCTGAGCCCCGGGACTACCGTGACGAGTTCAGCCGGATCGGTAATATTTCTTTGCTGCAACGTATCGCCCGTGACCGCCGTGATCGACATCCCGACCTTGTTCACGGGTTCGCTGCGCTTCTCCGCAGTAACGATAATCTCCTGCAGGCCTTGGGTGGCATCCGCTGCCGCTACTCCGGAAGGCGCCGCATTCTGGCCTTGGGCCGTAGTAACAGACGCCACAGCTACCAAAGACGCGCATACGAGCAGATTTTTAACGATGTTCACGGCTTCCCCCTTCCGATCAAACCTGAGCCTCGCCACCCGACCGCCCCACCCAGTCTTTTTTAAGCGCTGGGTTAATATTTAACCGGGAGATTAAATCGATGCAGGTAGCCTGTCAACATGAGGGCCTTCTTGATTAATCGGATAATGAGCCCAGCGCTATCGCGCGCCGCGTCAAGTTCTCAAGGGCTG
>Ga0302325_10035847_pt1 | contig 10122 bp, 7 predicted proteins | sample Palsa_T0_2_FD_201948 | JGI IMG/M metagenome (GOLD analysis project Ga0302325, IMG submission 201948) | Peat permafrost microbial communities from Stordalen Mire near Abisko, Sweden - Palsa_T0_2 | ecosystem: Environmental > Terrestrial > Soil > Palsa > Peat permafrost | place: Sweden: Abisko... | reverse complement strand
TTAGCCGCCAGATACTTCTTCCAAACGTCTTCCTTGTAGATTGCATCGGTGCGCTCCTGAAAGAAAACATTGGCGACATTGAGCTCCTTCATGAACTCGGCAACCGCGGGCGCGTCCGGCTGCAGGTGCCGGGACTCCATGAATCTGGCTTTGAGGGCTTCCTTGCGGCTCTCCAGTTGCTGCCGGGCGAGCTCGACCTGATCCTCGTAGGACCGGAACTTCCGCTTCATGCCCGCCGGATCCTCGTCCGCCACAAAGGGCGCCGGCGACTCGTCTACCGCCGTGGCGGCAAAGAAAGACTGAAAGCGGTAGAAGTCCCGCTGCGGAATAGGATCGTATTTGTGATTGTGGCATTGCGCGCAGCCTACTGTCAGACCCAGGAAAACGGAAGCAGTCGTACCGGTGATCTCGTTCAGGTAATCCTGGCGTAGCTGCTGTTGCGAGGTGGCGTCGGCCTCCCAGGTAGCCATTCGCAGAAACCCGAGCGCCACTAAACGTTCGGATTCGTCCTTTTCGGATTCCCGGCTATCTTTTACCTCATCGCCGGCGAGTTGTTCCTTGACGAAGAGATCGTAGGGCTTGTCCTCGTTGAACGCCCGAATGACATAATCGCGATAGCGCCACGCCGTCGGCCGTTCGGTATCTATCGCGAAGCCATCGGATTCGGCATAGCGCGCAAGATCGAGCCAGTGCCGGGCCCAACGCTCGCCGTAGCGCGGATCGGCCAGCAGCCGGTCGATCACTTTGGTCCAGGCCTGGGGGTCCGGGTCAGCCAGGAATGCGGCTACTTCTTCCGGCGTCGGAGGCAGTCCGATGAGGTCGAAGTAGGCGCGCCGAATCAAAAGGCGCCGATCGGCCGGCGGTGCGGGACGCATTTGCTTGGATTCCAGCTTTGCGAGTACGAAGGCATCGATCGGATTCCGCACATGGTCCGCGGACGCGACCTTTGGAATAGCCGGGGCCTTGGGTGCTTTTAGCAGCCAATCCAGATAGGCGTCCTGGTTTTCCTGACGGGCCGCTACGGGCGCCATTCGGTCGATTGCGGAAGTCAGTTCCGCCAGGCTCGCCGGCGGGAGGGAGCCGCCCAGCGGCATCTGGGGGCTCTTCTCGCCCTTCAGATATTGCATGAGCAGGCTTGCCTGAGAAGAGCCCGGCACAATGGCCTGTCCGTGCTTGCCTCCCCGCAGTAAAGCCTCATAGGAAGTGACGGTCAGCTCACTCTGGGGCGCGGAGCCGCCATGACACGAGCCGCAGTTCTGGGTCAGGACTGGCAGGATTCTGCTCTGAAAGATGGCTTGATTGTCTTCGGTTTGCGCGAGTGCGCCGGTGAACGCGCACAACAGCAAGACGGAAACCTTCACAGTACTCACTCCTGCTTCCCTCCTGAACCAGACGATGGGCGCCTTGCCGCTCGCACAGGCCGGCGGCATTCTGTTGCTTACGCAATTATACACCCCTGACCGGTTACAAGCTGTAGCGCACGCTTCAGCGTGCTGCTGTGGGCTTCAGCCCACAGTTTCTCCCCGTCGAACTGAAGTTCGCCGCTGCACGCTAGAGCGCGCTTCAGCGTGCGCCACTAGTTTGGTAAAACCTGCACTTCCAGTGACAGATCTGCACAATTCCCGACCGCGAGTATCGGCGGTGAAGTGAATCAAGCTTGCCGACTCGACTCGCCTTTTCTTCGCCGCGCTGGCGTCGCTTGGCTTGGGAACAGACCACAACACTAACAACCTGCTGGATCGCCGGGATGAGAGCGTACTCCCGCGCTTCATGCCGCATCGCAATTTGACGCGCCATAACTGTCGTCGAGCAAACGATTGGTTGCGCGCGTGCATTAGAGAGGACTCCTGCCATCGACAACGCGTCCGCGGCATCCAGGCTTCGAAGCTCACCCAACGAGCCCGGTAAGAAAGAATCGAGACTATAAGATGAAGACGATCAGTACGCTCCTCGTGGTATGTGGATGCGGGATCCTGTCGGCTCAGGCGCCGCAGGCTCCCAATCCGACTCAACAACCGATCCCGGCTGCAAATGCCGGGCCGTCCGCGCCTATCTATCGCGTAACCGTGGTAGCGCGTACGACGAAAGCGATCAATTACAATCACCGCAGTGGTCCTACAAATATCGATTTCCGCGGAACCGCATTAATGCCCGAGGCTCGCGGTGAGGCCAAGGTGGAGAGCAAGCAAGGCGTGATTAAGATTGAAGCGCGCATGCATAAGATGGAGCCGGCCACCAAGTACGGCCCCGAGTATCTCACTTACGTGATGTGGGCGATTACTCCCGAAGGCCGCGCTACCAATGTTGGCGAAGTACTCCTGAACGGCGACAACAGTAAGTTGGACGCCACGAGCGATCTGCAGTCCTTCGGCTTGATTATAACCGCGGAACCGTACTTTGCGGTTACCCAACCGAGTGACGTGGTAGTCATGGAGAACTTTGTCAGGCACGATACCACGGGTACCATTGAAGAAGTCGATGCGAAGTACGAACTGCTCACCAGAGGTCAATATACACTCAACGTAAACCCAGCCGATATCAGGCCGATTCGACTGGACCGGAAAGTACCGTTGGAGCTTTACGAAGCGCGCAACGCGGTTCAGATTGCCCGCTGGACCGGCGCTCCGCAGTATGCCGCTGAGACGTTCCAGAAGGCCGTCCAGGGTCTGGAAAACGCAGAAGGTTATTTGCAGGGGAAATCCGGCAAGAAGCCCATTGGGACAGTGGCGCGAGAGGCCGTCCAAATGGCGGAAGATGCCCGCATCATCACGGTGAAAAAGATCGAAGAAGAACGGCTGGCCAGCGAGCGCCAGGCGGGAGTAGAGCGTGAAGCGCGCGCCGAGAGCGCACGGGCCGCGGCGCTGGCAGAAACCGAGCGTGTGGCACAAAAGGCGGAGGCGGACAGGCTGGCGACACAGGCCGAAGCGGACCGTCTAAGACAGGCTAACGATGCGCAGGCCGCTGCGGCGCTGGCCGAAGCCGGCCGTCTAAAACAGGCTAACGATGCGCAGACCGCTGTGGCGCTAGCCGAAGCCGACCGTCTCAAGCAGGAAAATGAAGGGCGGTTGGCTTCCGCCCAGACCGAAGTCGCCCGTTTGCAACTGGAAAAAGATGCGCAAGGCGCGGCCGCGCAGGCCGAGGCTGATCGTGTGAAGCGGGAGAATGACGCGCAGAGGGCTGCCGCCCAGGCCGACCTCGATCGCGCCGCTCGGGAAAAGGCCCAAGTAGAGGCTGAGAAGACAGCGTTGCGAGCCCAGTTATTGATCCAGTTCAACGCCATTCTACAGACTCGCGATACCGCCCGTGGACTGATCGTGAACATGTCGGATGTCCTCTTCGATACGGCCAAGTATTCGTTGCGGCCTTTGGCGCGTGAGAAGCTGGCTAAGGTGGCCGGTATCATTTCGGGCCATCCGGGTTTGAGGCTGGCCGTAGAAGGTTACACCGACAGTGTAGGCGGCGATGACTACAATCAGCGCCTCTCGGAGCAACGTGGCGCCTCGGTACGCGACTATCTCACCAGCGAGGGAATGGCTGCAGGTTCAGTTACGTCGCAAGGCTTCGGAAAGACTCAGCCGGTAGCCTCGAATGATACCGCCTCGGGCCGGCAGCAAAACCGGCGCGTGGAGCTGGTGGTCTCCGGTGAAATCATTGGTTCGGAGATCGGCACGCCAATAGCGGCCAGGTAAGGAACTACCGGCCTATTGCTACCGCCGCCAGCGGCTGACCCCCGCTGGCGCGCTACGCCCTCTGGTTGGCTCTCGATTTACACGTGTATGATGACCTTATACACCATTTCTAATCGGGACCAAATTGCGATTCTCCGTTCCCCATCCAATCCCGTATCAAGGCGGCAAACGCAGATTGGCGGCAGCGGTTCTCAGCCGCGTTCCTGCCGGCCGATACACACGCCTGGTAGAGCCGTTCGCCGGTTCTGCCGCCGTGACCTTAGCCGCCGCCTCTCGAACGACATTTTCCTCTTATGTTATCGGGGATGCGCTCGAGCCACTCATCCGGCTTTGGAAGATGGTCATCGATAATCCAGCCAAGGTCGCCGGGGAGTACGACAGGCTATGGCATCGGGAACGCGATAAGCCCATCGAGGCCTACTACGAAATCCGCGCCGAATTCAATGTGGACCGGAAGCCCGCGAAGCTGCTGTATTTGCTCGCCAGGTGCGTGAAAAACGCTGTTCGCTTCAATCCTTCCGGGGAGTTTAATCAGTCTCCGGACAAACGCCGTACGGGTACCCGCCCACACCTGATGAAGGCAGAGCTGTTCGCTGCGCACCGAATCCTCGCGGGCCGGTGTCAGGCAGTGCATGCGGATTTCCTGCCGCTGTTCCAGCGCGCTCGGGAAGGGGAATTTTTCTATCTGGACCCGCCCTATCAGGGGACCAGCGAAGGCCGCGATCAACGCTACGTTGCGGGAGTCAGCCGCGATCAGATGATGGAGGCATTGACGATCCTGAACGAAAAGCACATACCGTTCATTCTGAGCTATGACGGCTCTTGTGGAGAACGTAAGTACGGCGAGCCTCTTCCCTCGACAGTCGCTCATCGAATCTTGTTGGATACGGGCAGGTCCAGCCAGGCTACTCTCAACGGTCGAGACGCTGTGACTATGGAATCCTTATATGTCTCTCACCTCATTTCCGATCTGAATAACTAACCGCCGGCCATGGCCCCCACGACCAGAAATGGCTCGGCCGCCGTCGCTACCTCGTCGGGCAGCGGAGCATCCGGTAACTCGTGGGACAGATCCTGCTCGCAGGCGAAGAACCGCACGTACGGCCGCCGCTGTTGGGTGACGTGATCGCGCATGGTTCCGCGCAGCATCGGATAACGGGACTCGAGCGCGTCGAGCACCGAGCGCTGTGTCGCCAGACCCTGCACGTCGAGGTGTACCTCGCCCTCCACCCGCGCGAGTATCCGCAAATGCGCCGGGAGCATCACCCGGATCATGGCAGCGTCTGCACCTCGACGGAAAGCACCGCGGGAAGATCCCGGACGATGGGACACCAACTGTCTCCGCCGTTAGCAGATGCATATACCTGCCCGCCGGTGGTGCCAAAATATACGCCGCATGCATCGAGCGAGTCGACGGCCATCGCGTCGCGCAGCACATTGACGTAGCAGTCGCTTTGCGGCAGACCCTGGGTGAGCGCCTCCCACTCGTTTCCGCCCGTCCGGCTGCGGTATACGCGCAGCTTCCCCTCGAGCGGAAAGTGCTCCGAGTCGCTCTTGATGGGGACCACGTAGATGGTGTCCGGCTGGTGTGCGTGAACGTCGATGGCGAACCCGAAGTCAGTCGGCAAGTTCCCACTAACCTCTTGCCACGACTCGCCGGCGTCGTCGCTGCGCATCACGTCCCAGTGCTTTTGCATGAAAAGCACCCCAGGACGCGACCGGTGCATCGCGATGCGGTGAACGCAGTGGCCGACCTCCGCTTCCGGGTTGGGGATACCCGCGGACTTCAGTCCACGGTTGATCGGTCGCCAGGTCTCGCCGGCGTCGTCGGTCCGGAACGCGCCCGCGGCCGAGATAGCGATGAAGATCCGTTGGGGGTCGCTCGGATCCAGAACGATCGTATGCAGGCACATCCCACCGGCGCCTGGCTGCCAATGGGGTCCGGAGCCATGGCCGCGCAGCCCGGCGAGTTCCCGCCACGTCTGCCCGCCGTCGATCGAGCGGAACAAGGCGGCGTCCTCCACCCCTGCGTAGACCGTGTCCGGATCACCCAGCGACGGTTCAAGATGCCAGACACGCTTGAATTCCCAGGGGTGCGGCGTGCCGTCATACCATTGGTGAGTGCCGGGGACGCCGTCGTACAAAAACTGGTTGCCCACCGGGGCCCACGTCTGGCCTCCGTCGTCGGAGCGCTGGATCAGTTGTCCGAACCAGCCGGTAGATTGGGACGCATACAGCCGGTTCGGATCGACGGGCGATCCCTTGAGGTGATAGATTTCCCAGCCGGCAAAGTGGGGGCCACTGATGTCCCACCGTTCGCGCTTTCCATCCGACGCCAGTACGAACGCGCCCTTGCGTGTGCCAACCAATACGCGCACCTTGCTCATTCTGTCTCCCTCCTCTGTGCATCCCTCGGATTGCGGATGATCAGCGCCGGCCGCCCAGTCACATGCGACACATTACCAACGTCAACTGCAAAATGCAAGCGATCATATGACAGGTGATAATAGAGGCAATAATCAGTGATCGACTTTTCCCAGTTTGGCGGCAGCCGGCCGCTGGTGCTGATCGCCGGGCCCTGCGTCATCGAAAGCGAGGAGCACGTTCATCGCATGGCGCGGGCCATCGGAGCGATCGCCGGGCCCTTCGTCTTCAAAGCATCCTTCGATAAAGCCAACCGCACCAGCGTGACTGGCTATCGCGGACCGGGTCTGGGGGAGGGGCTGCGCATCCTGGCCGGAGTCAAGCGGGAGGGCTACTGGATCCTGACCGACATTCACGAGCCGGCCCAGGCGGAGCCGGTAGCGGAGGTTGCCGACATTCTGCAAATCCCGGCGTTTCTCTGTCGTCAGACGGATCTGCTGCTGGCGGCCGGCCGCACAGGGCGCATCGTGAACATCAAGAAGGGCCAGTTCGTAGCGCCCCACGACATAGCGCGCGCCGCCGAAAAAGTGGCCTCCACCGGGAATTCCAAGGTGCTGCTGACCGAGCGCGGCTCCTCGTTTGGCTACAACAACCTGGTGGTGGATATGCGCAGTTTGAAAATCATGCGCGACCTGGGGTGGCCCGTGGTTTTCGATGCCACTCACAGCGTGCAGTTGCCGAGCGGCGGCGGGGCTGCTTCCAGCGGCCAGCCGCAGTTCATCGAGCCGCTGGCGCGCGCGGCGGTAGCGGTGGGTATCGCCGGGCTGTTCGTTGAAGTGCACGACGCTCCCGAGCGGGCCCTCTCTGACGGCGCCAACGCCTTGCGCCTGGATCTGCTGCCGGAGCTCTGGCGCCGCCTGTGCGCGCTGGATGACCTGGTGAAATCTCTGGATTCTACTCGAGGACCGAGCGAACCAGCCGCGCTAAATCCAGCAAATTCCGCTTGAGCACATAATCGCAGACGCTCGCCTCGCGTGCGGCATTGCGCAGGCCGGCATCGTTATAGTCGGTTGCCACTACTCGCAGGATCAGGCTGAGCTTTCAGCAATGAAACAATGCGAATCTTGCCGGTCATTGCCGGTCATCGGCAAAGATCGAGTGGCCCAATTATCGGTGTAACAGCGTTGGCTGTCAAACGGCGCGTCTTACCCCGTATAAGTGACTCTGATAGTTACATGCCAGCGTTCGCCAAGCTAGTTAAGATAGTCAAACGATCTGTGCGATGACGTTGCCACGCACTTCGGTAAGTCGCTCTTTGCGACCCTGATGAAGATAACTGAGCGCATCCTGGTCCAGTCCCAGCTGATTCAGGATGGTGGTGTGAACGTCGCGAAGATGATAGGGGTCCTTGATAGCTTTGAGACCGATCTCGTCGGTTGCTCCGACCACTTGGCCGCCCCTGATTCCCCCGCCAGCCATCCACATGGTGAAGCCTAAATTGTGATGATCGCGGCCCTTGCTGCCTTGGGATTCGGGTGAACGGCCGAACTCACCACCCCAAACCACCAGCGTGGAATCGAGCAGACCGCGCTGCTTGAGATCTTTGATCAGCGCGGCAATCGGCTTATCCGTCTGCGCGGCCATGCGCAGGTGATTTTCTTCGATATCGTCGTGGGCATCCCACTGCAGATTGCCGGGGCCGCCGCCGGAAACGGGGCAAACGAAACGCACGCCTTTCTCGATAAGGCGGCGCGTAAGCAGTAGCCTGCGGCCGTAATCGTCCGTCTTGGGATCGCCGACGCCGTACATCTCGAGCATCTTGGGCGATTCCTTCGAGAGGTCGAAAATTTCAGGAGCCTCGGTCTGCATCCTGAAAGCAAGGTCGTAGGAGTTGAGGCGCGCTTCCAGTTCCTGGTCGCCGGGGCGCATATCTTCCTTATCCAGGCCTTTGATCAGGCTGAGGGTTTTCATGCGACCTTCGCGGGTTACGCCCTGTGGAAGATCGAGATTCAGTACCGGCTTCGCGCCGGGCCGAAGCATGGTCGGCTGGTAGACAGCGGGCAGAAATCCGGTACCGTACATGGGCTGGCCGGCTTCCAGCGCGCCATGTGGATCGGGCATTACGACGTAACCCGGCAGCGATTCGCTTTCGGTGCCGAGGCCGTAAAGTGTCCACGAACCCATGCTCGGAAAGCCGGGCAGAATGCGGCCAGTGAACAATTGGTACTGCGCCGCGGAGTGCACCACCATATCGCCGTGGATGGAGCGAAGCATTGCGATATCGTCGGCGCATTCGGCGATGTGCGGAAACAGATCCGACATTTCGATGCCGCTTTGGCCATACTTCCTGAATGTACGCTTGGTACCGAGAAGCGTGGCATTGGACTGCACGAACTGATACTTCGCTTCGCCGAATTCGGCGGGACGCTTCTGGCCGTTAAGTCGGTTGAGGAGCGGCTTTGGGTCGAAGGTGTCGATGTGGCTGGGACCGCCGGCCATGAAGAGAAAGATCACGGATTTTGCCTTGGCCTTGTCCGGCATGGACGGAGCTTTCGGCGCGAGTGGATTTGCATTCAGCTCCGCGGCGCGGGCAGCGCTCCTCATCAGAAGATCGGCCATGGCGATGGACCCGAAACCGCAAAATGCATTCGTTAGAAATTCGCGGCGATTGCGAGTGATTCGAATATGTTCAGACATCTTTATCACGTTCCTAATTCACGTACAGGAAGGCATTCAGGTTGAACATCGCCAGGGCCAATTGATCGCGCGCCTGTGATTGGCCGGCTGCGCCTACGTTGAGGAATTGCATTGCCATCCTCAATTCAGCGGGCTTTGGGGCTCGGCTCACCGCCAGCCGCCAGGCCAGCTCGATCTGGCGGCGATGATCGGGGCCGGCCTCCTTGAGCAGCCTTGCGGAGAATGCTTTTGCCATCTGATTGGCGAAATCGCCGTTGAGCATCTCCAAAGCTTGCGGAGCGTGCGTGCTGGATTCGCGGCGCGGGCAACTCAACGTCATATCGGGGGCGTCGAAGACCTGCATGAAGGGTAATTCCAGATTGCGTTTGTAGATCAGGTAAACGCTCCGGCGGTTGTATTCCGCGGTGTCCTTCGGCGGTGCCCATTGAGACGGCTTGTAGAGTGCCTGCACCAGCGTTTTATCGATGGGAAGCATGACGCCTGGCCCACTCGTTTTCTGATTCAGCAGGCCGGAGACGCTGAGCATGGCGTCGCGAAGCTGTTCGGCCTCGAGGCGCTGCCGGGGGAAGCGCGTGAGATAGCGGCCGTCGGGGTCTTTATCGGTTTCGGGTACGGACGACTGCTGGTAGGTGTTGCTCAGCAGGATCAGACGCTGCATGTGCTTGACGCTCCAGCCGCTGTCGACGAATTCATTGGCCAGGTAATCGAGAAGCGCGGGATTGACCGGCCGCTCGCCCATTCGACCGAAATCGTTAGGCGTGGCGACGATGCCGCGGCCAAAGTGATATTCCCAGATGCGGTTGACCATCACGCGCGCCGTCAGCGGATTATCGGCGCTGGTGAGCCACCGGGCGAGCAATTCGCGCGGGTTGGCGGTGTCTTCTGGAAGTTCGGGCGTCGCTTCGGGAAGGAATACGCCCGGCGTCCGCATACCCACGGCATCGCCCGGATGTTCGAAATCGCCGCGCGGCAGCAAATGGATCGGAGCTTTGTTGGCGAAGTCGTCTTTTACCGTAAACAGCGATGGCAGGGCGTCGGGAAGCGCATCCTGTTCTTCTTCAAGCTTCGCCATCAATTCGGTGGTGGCCGCGCCCGCTTTAGTGGCTTGTGTAATCTCCTTTTGCAGTTGAGCGATCTGCGCCTGTATGGGCGTGGCCTTCGCCTTCCAGGCCGCCTGTTCTGCATCCGAAGCTTTGACCAGATCGTAGGGCTGGAGCGGCGCAAAGAATGCCTGCACGCGATAGTAGTCGCTCTGGCGGAAGGCATCGAACTTATGGTCGTGGCAGCGGGCACACCCGAGCGTGACTCCCATTATGCCCGCGCCCACGATGTTAGTCATCTCGGTAAGTTGCTCGTTACGGCTACTCGCCAC
>Ga0302325_10035845_pt1 | contig 10123 bp, 9 predicted proteins | sample Palsa_T0_2_FD_201948 | JGI IMG/M metagenome (GOLD analysis project Ga0302325, IMG submission 201948) | Peat permafrost microbial communities from Stordalen Mire near Abisko, Sweden - Palsa_T0_2 | ecosystem: Environmental > Terrestrial > Soil > Palsa > Peat permafrost | place: Sweden: Abisko... | reverse complement strand
CGATGGGTCAGCCTGGTCTACAGACAAAGATGGACTGATTATGGGACTGCTCGCCGCCGAAATCGCCGCGCGAACCGGCAAGGAGCCGGGTCTGCACTATCGCGATCTGACCGCCAAATATGGAGACCCAGTCTACGAGCGCATCGACGCGCCAGCGACGCCCGAGCAGAGGGCGAAACTAGCCAAGCTCTCGGCGGCACAAGTGAAGGAGACCGAACTGGCGGGCGAGAAAATTACGGGAATGCTGACAGCCGCACCCGGCAACGGCGCACCGCTCGGCGGGCTGAAAGTAATGACTGCGAATGGCTGGTTTGCGGCACGCCCATCGGGCACTGAGGACGTTTACAAAATCTACGCCGAGAGCTTTCTGGGGCAAGATCACCTGCGGCGAATTCAGCACGAGGCCCAGGAGATTGTGAGTAAGACGTTCGCGGGGAGTCAATAGCCTCGTCCGCGACGAGAAAAATCGAACCCAAGCAGCGATGATGACGAAATTCCTTCTGGCAATATCCGCAACGGCTCTGTTCGTCGCTTCCGGCGGGTGTACGCGCGGTACGCCCCCCGAGCAAGCCTTTTGGAAATGGTTTGAACGTAACGAGCCTGCCCTCTTTGACTTCGACCTCGAAAAAAGCCAGGACGGAATTCTTGACGAGCTAGCCTTTGAAATACACAAAGTCGATTCGAACTTGACGTTCGAATTCGGGCCAAAGGAAGATGGGCGCAGAGAATTCACTATCAGCGCCGACGGCATTCGGAAAGCCTTTCCGAAGGTCGAGAAACTCTATGCGGCAGCTCCATCGTTGCCACGATGGCACTTTGTGAAGTTCCGCCAGCGCCGAAAACCCTCCGACCTTTCATATGGCGGGGTCACGGTACGGGCCGAGGCAGTATCTGTGCTAACGGAGCCCGACGGCCAGAAACTCGATATTACGGTGTTCATTCCCGGGTACTCGGAGGCTTCTAAGGACACCTACGACGCAATCGCGTTTCTGTTTCTGGATCAAGCTCTCGGCGAGTATGACGTTGAGATGCATCTGGGGGAGGTTAGCATCAAGGCAATTTCGCAAGCTCCCCCAAAGGCGTATTCATTTGCGGCGCTGCCTAAAGTGTTTGACGCTTCAATTGCCCGGAGATAGCCAGTTTTCGGTTGATCGGCTGGACTCGGGCGGACGCTCCCTTTAATCGACAATCGCCTGAACCGCCAGCGTATGAAACCTTCCGGCCAGAGTGACATCGCCGCTAGGGTGTAGTTGCGCCATGAAGATGGCGATCATCTGTTCTTTCGGGTCAATGACAAAGCTCGTGTAGTAGAAGCCGCCCCAGTTGTATTCACCGGGTGAGCCTAAGCCTTCCAGCGGCGTTTTGACGCCCTCAATGCCGAAGCCCAAGCCGAAGCTTTGATCCGCGCTGATATGGCCCAATTGATCGTGAGTCATCAGCTCGACCGTCTTGCGGCTGATGAGGCGCACATTGCCGAGCCTGCCGCCATTCAACATCAGTTGGCAGAAGCGGGCGTAATCGAGAGCTGTCGAGTTCAATCCCGCCCCGCCGGCGAACAGCTTGTGGGGGCCGTGATACGGATAGTCGGCGTCATAGACGAACGAGCCCTCCGTAATCGGCTCGTTCGGAAATCGATTCAAGCCCTTTGTCGAGTCGTAGGTGTAAACCGTGGCCAGGCGCCCGACTTTATTCTCGGGAAGAAAGAAATACGTGTCCTTCATCCCCAAAGGACCGAGGATGCGCGTGTGGAGGAATTCGTCGAGCGTCATGCCCGACATCACCTCCACGAAGTAACCCAGCACATCCACGCCGAGGCTGTATTCGAAGCGCTCTCCCGGATTGAAAAGCAGCGGCAGCCCCGCGAGCTTCTTCACGCTATCGCCGATGGTACCGTCATACTGCAGAAGGCCGTGCGCCACGCCCGCATCTTTATACATGGCGCCAAGATCCGGGTTCCACTGGTATGTGAGTCCGGAGGTATGCGTAAGCAAATTGCGGATCGTGATTTGGTGGGAAGCCGGGATCGTGTACGTGCTGCCGGAGGCCGGTTTCACGAGCACTTTCGCGTTCTTGAACTCCGGGATGTAGAGCGAGATAGGGTCATCGAGCTGGAAACGGCCCTCTTCATAGAGCATCATGACGGCGAGGCTGGTGATGGCCTTCGTCATCGAGCAGATTCGGAAGATCGAATCGGTTTGCATAGGCTTGCCGGCTTCGCGATCCTGCATGCCTTGCGCTTTGAGCCACGCCACTTTGCCGTGCCGCACCACCAAGGTCACCGCGCCGGCAATGCGCTTCTGATCGACGGTGCGCTGGACCTCGGCGGCAATTCGCTCGAGCCGGTCGGAAGAGAGGCCAACGCTTTCGGGCGGCGAGGCGGGAAGCCAGTCGGCGACGGTGTCTTGGGCGAAGGCGAATGCGGGCGCAAAAGCAAAGGCAGTCAGACACAGAACGGTCGCGGAAAATCGCGCAGCCGCGAAAAACCGGGTGTTGAGCGAGTGTGACATAAGGAGTTCGAACAAGGAAGAGTCTATAACACGGCGCTCCGGCTCGTCGGCCCGGGCGAACCTGACGGCGGAACCTGTTGCCCTTCGTCGCCGAATACGTGCCTTTCTTCTCAAGAGGCTCAATACTCGGCTTGGAGAGAGGTACAGATATGCGAACAAAACAGACGGTATTCAGAATCGCGGGCCTGGTCGCGCTTTCCGCGGCAGCACTACTCGCCGAGTCGTGGAAGCTGCCTGCCGGCACCGCGGTGAAAGACAACGGCCCGCGGACCTATCGATTCACGGTGGAGTACTCGACCGGGAACACGAAAGGAGAAATCATGAGCAGGCAGCGTTTGACGGGCGAATATACGCGCGGCCTGGGAGGAAACGAGGTCGTCTGGAATCACGTGACCCTCGAGGATGCAACCGGAGCGGCTGGCCCTTATGGCGCCGCCAAGAAACAGGAGTTCATGGAAGGGCTCCGCTACCGCAACGACTTCGCCGTGACCATGAAGCCCGGTTTCTTCAAGGATTTCCCGCCCGAAGCAGTGATCGACCGTAACCTGGTTTGGGACGCGGGCATGATCGAGATGTTCGGGCAGACGCAGTTCGAACACCTTCAACTGAACGTGCCCTATTCGTTCCTTATGAATCAAACGAATGCTATGCCGGAGGTGGGGACGTTTGAAAACCGCAACGTCGTGCTCGAATGGGTTGGCAAGTCTGAGCGTAACGGGCAAGCCTGCGCGCTCATCACTTACAAAGCCTACTTCAACAGTCTGGATGTCAATGCGGGAGGCGTCAAACTGAAAGGGCGAAGCAATTACTGGGGAGAGATCTGGGTGTCGCTCGACACCAGGCAGATCGAGTATTCGACACTGTATGAAGACGTGCTGGGCGAGCTGAAGCTGCCGGGCCAGGATGCGATACAAGTGATCGACGTATTTCGCGCCGGCACCTTTGCGCCGGTTGGCCGGAAGTGACGACAATTAGAAGCACGGCCATGTTTCTTCCCGAGCGCAAGCGTTTTTTGCTGTTGATTCTGGTTAACCTGGCAACAACGCTCGCAATATTGCTGCTGCTGTCAGTCGATCGTCAGCCCCATGCCAGAGACTACCTGGTGAGCCTGGCGTACGCACTGATCGCCGCCAACGCCGCTGCCATTCCATCGCTGTTCTTCTTTCCGTCCTTTCTGGCGCGAAAAGGACGCGCGCCATCGGTTCCCGTCGTCATTGCGTGGATCGTGGTGTTCACGGCATTCGGATTATTGCTGGCGCTCACCGTACTGGCGGTTGCCGGCATCGCAGTCCCCGCGGATTTCTGGCACACCTACCTGCGTACCATGCAAGTCTCCGCGCCGTTCGCGCTGGCGTTCGGCTTGGGCATCTTCTTCTATGCCTCGCTGCGAGGCGAGCTATTCGCGGCCCGGCAGAAACTCCACGAGAAAGAAGTGGCCGAGGAGCGAACGCGAAAGCTGGCGCTCGAAGCGCGCTTGCGCTCACTCGAGGCGCGCGTTCATCCGCATTTCCTCTTCAATACGCTGAATTCGATCAGCGCTTTGATTGCCACGGATCCAGCCCGCGCCGAGATGATGGTAGGGCGGCTGGCGGCGCTGCTGCGCTCACTGCTCGACCACACCAATGTGCCGTTGATTCCTTTGGGTGAGGAATTGGGAATCGTGGCGGATTATGCCGAGATCGAAAGGGCCCGCTACGGCTCGAAGCTGCGTGTGGACCTGCAGATTCCCGAGCAACTGCGTGACGTCCTGGTGCCACCGCTGGCGGTACAATCGCTGGTGGAAAACGCAGTCAAGCACGGAATCGCGCCGCAGCGGGACGGCGGCGATGTTTTGGTGACGGCGTCGTCGGCTGACGGCAAGGCTCGCATTCTGGTGGCTGACTCCGGGCCGGGTTTCGATCTGACTTCGATTCCGGCCGGCCATGGCCTCGACAATCTGGTCGGACGCCTGGACGCCCTATTTGGCGATCGGGCCGGCATCACCGTTCATCGCAAGGATGGCCGTTCGGTGGTGGAAATGATGGTGCCTCGCTCATGAAACTGCGTGCGTACCTGGTGGATGACGAACCGCTGGCCATCGAGCGGCTCAGGCGGCTGCTGGCCGCCCACAGCCAGGTCGAAGTGATGGGGAGTACGAGCGAGCCGGAGGAAGCGGTGGCGGCGATGCTGGCGGATCCTCCCGACGTCTGCTTCCTTGACATTCAGATGCCGCGGTTGAACGGCTTCGAGGTACTGGCCCAATTGGCAACACAACCGGCCGTGGTATTTACCACAGCGTACGACGAATTCGCATTAAAGGCGTTCGCGGTGAACTCAGTCGACTACCTGCTCAAGCCGCTCGATCCTACACAGCTAGGCCGGGCCATCGCCAAAATAGAACGCCTGCGGAACTCCGGCTCGGGCTCGCCACAGGATTGGCCCACGCAAATCAAGAGCATTTTGGACTCGCTGCGGAAGGGCCAGCCTGAGTATCCGGAGCGCATTGCATCGCGCCTCGGAGATCGCTTGTGGTTTATCGACCTGGATCGGGTTACTCACTTCTTTGCGGAAGATAAGCTGACCTACGCCGCAGTCGACGGAAAAACCTACTCGGTGGACTATACGATCGCCGACCTCGAGAAAAAGCTTGATCCCCGCAAGTTTCTTCGGATCCATCGCAGCACCATGGTGAATGCCGCCTGGATCAAGGAGGTCGCTTCCCTGCCCGGCGGCGGGCTGAACGTTCGCCTGCGCGATGCCAAAGAGACAGACCTGACGGTGGCCAGAGATCGGGCGCGCGAATTCAAGGAACGGCTGGGGTGTTAGGGCGGCAGGCAAGTCTGCTTGGGCACGAAATGAGGAAGCCCCGAGTGTGGACGCACAAGGCTTCTACGTGCGCAGGCGAGGCGGCCGACGCGTATCTCAGTCCACTCCCAGCGCACGCAGCTCTGAGCGCAATTCCAGGCGGCGAGGGTCATTCATTGCGAGCACCTCAACCGTTGCGCGGCCGATCGGCGTAAGCCCTTCGATTCTCATCTCCTGAAACACAAAGTGGTCGCTCCATCGGTCGCGCCTGGGGTGAAAAAGAGGGACGATCTCGCCCGTTGCTGGATCGATGCCTGTGAGGTTCGGGCCTTTCCTAAGGTTGCAGCGATGACACGCCAGCGCAAGGTTCTCGGCAATGTCGCGCCCTCCGTGCTGCTTAGAGAGAATATGCTCGACGTGATGCGTGAAGTCGCAGTATTCCTGCCGCAACAAGCAATACTCGCAGCAGTTATGGGCGCGTTCCCGCACAAGAGCGCGGGTGACGGTATCCACCTTTAGCCTTAGCCGCGATCGGCCATCAGACGTCGTCTGGCCTTTAGTTTCAGGATTGAAATGAGATCGGCCGCGTTGACGAGAGATTCGTATTCGGTCCCCTCGTCCTCACTCAGCACGCCGTTGTTGGCCCGCTCAGCAAGGGCATCGATGCGCAGCTGGACCCCCTGGTCAACGCGAAATTCGGTTACCCGCAGGGCAGACTCAGCATCGAGGCAGCGACTGAAAGGATCCAGTAAACTGTCTAGAACTGGAAGAGAGCTATCCACACCCTAACGTTATCATGGAGGGCTAAGGTTCCGGAGCGCCGAGCCGAGTCTCGGCGCGGCAGGCACGCCAGGATGACTTTGCGCATCACCGGCAAGAAACGCTCGTTTGTCACGAAACGCGCTTCACGGTGTATTCGATGGTGGAACCGAGGTCGGCGCTTTCCGCAGTCAGCTTGATTTCATCGCCATTGACTTTCCCCTTGTACGTCACCTTCGCGGCGTTGCCTTGAAAGTTGATCGAAATCGAGAAACTGATGGTGTCGCCATCCACTTTGCCGTCGTCAATGGTCGACTTGCCGAACATATTGCTCGTAGTCTCGCCGGTAAGCTTGTCGCCGTCAACCTTGAAGACGAAGGTTCGTTCTACGGTTCCCACCGGCGATTCAGCCGTGCCTTTCCATGTGCCGGTAACGTCTCCGGCGTAAGCCGTCAACGCGAACAATCCTAGGAACAGCGCGAACAGAATCTTCATGGGAGTCCTCTTTTTCGTTTGGCGCCTGACTCTCACTACTTTCCTTCTTTCCGACGCCGCGGTCAAGTGAGGAAAGGGGACGGGGGCCAAATGAGATGGCGCAAAGCATAGGAGGCCCCGCCGGCTCCGATGCCGGGTCTATAGAATGGCAAGAGTCCATTCGCGGTTACAAAGGAGACTTCTGTGGAGAAAGAACAACCCAGCCGGACAGACCGGCGCGAGTTTTTCAGTTCAGTAGTAGCTGGATCAGTGGCAGCGGCAGCGATGCTGGCGAGGCCGGCTCAGGCCGCTGATGGGCCTCAGCTGGCGAAGGTGGAGCCCTTGCCCTACCCCTACGATGCGCTGGAACCCTATATTGACGCCGAGACCATGCACCTTCACCATGACAAACACTATCAGAGTTATGCCGACGGGTACAACAAAGCCGCGCAGGCCCAACCCAGCCTGCTTGCGGTATCGCCCGAAGCGAATGTGGCAAACCTTGCGTCATTGCCGGAATCCGTCCAGACTGCCGTTCGCAATAGCGGGGGAGGGTTTGTCAATCACAAATTCTTCTGGACTGTGCTCAAGAAGAACAATGGCGCCGGGCCGCAGGGCGAGCTAGCCAAGGCAATCGACGCGAAGTTCGGAAGCTTCACGGCTTTTCAGACGGAGTTCACCAAGGCTGCCGCAACCGTGTTTGGAAGCGGCTGGGCATGGCTCGCCCTGGGACCCGACAACACGCTGGCGATTGAACAGACGCATAACCAGGACAGCACCTTGACGGCCAAACACCGGCCCGTTTTGGGCATCGACGTCTGGGAGCACGCCTATTACCTGAAATATCAGAACCGCAGACCAGAATACGTTGCGGCGTTCTACAACGTGATCAACTGGGAGTTTGTTTCCGGGCGCTATGCGGAGCTGATGAAGGGCTAGGTCTTAGGCGGTCGGATGTACGGATACAACACAGTTGGCTTTTGTTGGCACTCGGGCGGGGACGCCTGTTACTGTATACTTTAGCCCGGCGTAGTTGGTAAGCCTGTGCTGAAGCTCGCGAAAGTCTGTTGGGGATGGGTGTTTCAAAATGCAAAAGACCAGATTGACTACTTCACTGGCCGCGCTGCTCACGATTTCGGTTTCGGCATGGGCACAGCAACAGAACTCGCCGGACGCGATCAAACAGGCGCTGGTATCGAAGTATGCGCTCACCACGACCACGGCCGATAAGACCGACATCGTGACGGCGGGCGCGATCCTGGTGCTGAAGAAGACCGATTTGTTAACGGTGGCGGTCGCCAGCAGAGTCCCGTCTCAAAACACTTATAAGGATGGGAAGATCAATCACACCGGCGCAAGTTTCATGAAGCATGCCGGGCTGATCCCTAGAGTGGGCGGCATGGCGCCCAGTTCCCCGAGCCGGACCTTCGTCAATGGCGAAAAGGTGTGGGTGACTGGAATTGACGTCAGGCCAACTGACGTTGTTTTCACCCTATTCACGGATGCATACTCCGACATCCGGTATGCGGCGACACTCAGCTTCCCGTTCCCGAAGGGTTCGACTCCGTCTGCCGATCAAGTGGCCGCAACCGTTGCCGAAGTGTTCGACGTTCAACCACAGGAAAAGGCTGTAGCCGATGCGGCGCCTGCCAACGGCGCGCCTGGCGCGGCCTCAGCCGCGGCGGCAACACCCCCGGCGCCGATTGCGCCGCCGGCTCCGGTTGCGCCCGACGCCCAGGCCAAGCCCGCGGACATTCCGCCCCCACCACCTCCGCCTGCCGATCCGAAGACACTTGCGATTGGGCAGACGATCGACGAGGTGGTAAGTAACTTTGGACAACCGGAGAAAATCGTCAAGCTCGCCACTAAGCAGATTTACTATTACAAAGACATGAAGGTGACCTTTGTAAATGGAAAAGTTTCCAACGTCGAGTGAGAAAGAATGAGCACCTTCGAGAAATTGTCGTTAAGGGGAAAAATGTCATGTGCGTTCTTGGACTTGGTAAGAATGTTCTCGTCAAAAGCGTAGCCGCGCTAGCCATGCTGGCGATGCTCGGCGGGGCTGCGCATGCCGACGACAAGAAGACTACGCCGCCTCCGAAAACTCCCGCCTTCAAACCAGCGCCAAAAACCGGTGGCGCAGGTGGAGCGACAGCGGGCCACCCTGCGGGCGCGCCGGCCAGCCGGGGGCCAACCACGGGAGGCGGCACGACGGCAAGCCATACCCCAATTACGACCACCACCCCGAGGACGACGACAGTCGCTCCGACCAAGGCTGCAGGTTTTGGCACGGGGACTAGCCGCACCACCACGACGGTTCCGGCGGTCAACCGACTGCCCGCTGGCAACCGCCTGGTTACCACTTCAGGCGGCCATGAGGTCCGGATGCGCTCGAACGGACGGCCCGCCGAAATCCGCACGAAGAATGGGATGGATATACGACACGGGCTGAATGGAAATCGCAGCGTAATGATGGAACGCCGGGATGGCAGCCGGGTCTATGCCGAGCGCGGGGGGCGCGGCTATGTCGAGCATTCGTTTCGGTATGGCAACCGCGAGTTCGCTAGCCGGTCGTATTACTACAACGGGCGCGCTTACAACCGTTATTACGGGCGCTATTACTATCGCGGCGCGTATGTGAACTATTACACTCCCGGATTTTATTTCAGACCAGCGTTTTATGGATGGGCTTACAATCCGTGGCTCGCACCGGTACCCTGGGCCTGGGGCTGGGGTGGGAGTCCCTGGTTTGGATTTTATGGCGGTTACTTCGCACCCTATCCGGTGTATGCCAGCGCTTCGCTGTGGCTGACCGACTACCTGATTTCCACATCGCTCACGGCGGAGTATCAAGCTCAAATGGCCGCGGCTGCCGGTCCGGGACCGCTGCCACCTGATGCAGATCCCCTGACCCCCGAGGTGAAAAACCTGATCGCGGCCGAGGTGCAGCGCCAGATTGCGCTCGAAAATGCCGAGGCTCAGAGCGCGCAAGCCGGGCCTGCCGACCCGGCTTCGAGCAGCATTCAGAGAATGATGACCGACGGAGTACAACATGTCTTTGTTGTAGGGCGCGACCTGGACGTGGTGGACGCCACAGGCCGGGAATGCGCCGTGAGTCAGGGCGATGCCATACAACTCGCCGGCCCTCCTCCTCCGGACGCAACTGCGGCGACCTTGGTTGTCCTGTCGGCCAAGGGAGGCCCGGAATGCCGCAGGAACTCCACCATCATGGTGCAGTTTGCCGACTTGCAGGAAATGCAGAATCACATGCGCGAAACTATCGATGACGGCATGGCCGATCTGCAGGCCAAGAAAGTAAGCCCGATTCCGCAGGCAGCCGCCGCACCCGTAACGCAAGCCAGCTTTGTAACAGCAGCGCCTCCTCCCGATCCGAATGCCGCGACCGAAATCAACCAGCAAATGCAGGAAGCGGATCAGGCTGAGAAGGAGGCGTTGAATCAACCTCAGCAAGATGCCGCTGCTGCGCCGCCGCCTCCCATTGCCGCACCGGCCGCGCCGCCAGTTGAGCTTAAGCTGGGCTTGACAATCGACGAGGTCACGGCCGCGAACGGGGTCCCCACTAAGATTGTCGACTTAGG
>Ga0302325_10035844_pt1 | contig 10123 bp, 4 predicted proteins | sample Palsa_T0_2_FD_201948 | JGI IMG/M metagenome (GOLD analysis project Ga0302325, IMG submission 201948) | Peat permafrost microbial communities from Stordalen Mire near Abisko, Sweden - Palsa_T0_2 | ecosystem: Environmental > Terrestrial > Soil > Palsa > Peat permafrost | place: Sweden: Abisko... | reverse complement strand
AGAGGGCAACTTCTACCGACTATCAACTTCGATAGAGGGGCCATCATCGGATCTTTCTGTGTGAAACAGTATTCAGGGCGCAGAAATGCGGGATCAACCTTTCCCGAACCAGCCTGGACAACCCATGCAGTCTCGATTTATCTTCACAGTGTACTCTGCTTTTTTGGCCAGGCCACTTTTGCTCTTGACCCCACGAAAGACTCCATCGTGGCGGGTAACGAGACGGCCACTGTGCCAGCTCGGCGCATGCGACATCCCCAGTCTCATCAGCCACTGAAGGAGTCCAGAACCCACCTTACCAGTGGGCGGCTGGTGCTTCGAAACTAATTTTGAGATGAGGACGCCTTCAAATAGCTATTTAGACAGGCTGTTGTGTCATGTCAGAGCTTACACCGCGCATTGTGAGTGATGAGGAGGTTCTTACTAACTTTTCTCGCCAAAATCCAAACCCCTGAAAGTGTGGGCGCTATTGGTTGGCATGTCTCCGAAAATAGATGTGCCGAGCACATTTATGCACAACAATAGCCGCTCATCTGAAGGAGCTCGCCAATCCTAGCAAAGCCAGTTGCTATCCATAACGGTCTATTCTGTTTCACAACGCCTTAGCACACAAGGACTTCCTTTAGTAGGCCCAATAATAGGCCAGAAGGTAGGCGCTCAATTCCTTAAGATCGATTGAAAGTCCGTATCAAGTAGCAATCACAATTCTCTGTTCAAGCGAAAAGCCACTATCACAGGGTGCATCGACTCTCATCACATCGAAATCGATTCACAGGCGCGTGAACGTTTTACATAACCACCTGCACGTCATGGGGATGAGGGCATCTCTTCATTTTAGCTTGATGCTATTCTTCTTCGATATTGCAACCTCACAAAATCCTTTCTCTTCCCAAGTTTCTGCAGCAACTACAACGTCCACCGTCTCATTAACACCAGAAATGTCTGCAAGCGCTGTGTCTTCACTTTACTCGGTCTTGGCAACTTCTTCGCCACAACAACCTGGGAATGGTGAGTGTGAATGTTTTTGGCGGCAGTATCGTTCAGACCAAACGGCTAATACTTGGCCAGGACCGTCATCGGGTGACGTTGGATCATCGGCAGGAACAAGTACTGGAGATACAGATGCTGGAGCATCTGGACCTAGCTCTGGGTCGATTGAGCTATCAAGGGGTGCAATAATTGCGATAATCGTTTGTGCAGTCTCGGTTTGTCTTTTGGGGAGTGAGAGTGTCCTGAACCCCCGTTAGGAGCGAGTTGCTGATAACTTTAAGCTGCTTCTGCTGTGCTGTGGTATTTTGCAAAGAAACGATCATGGGAGATCCGCGCAAGCATTCGGAAATCGGCACGGAGGGTCGCTACTGCGCTGACTCCTCGGAGATCAACTTTTCCAAAAGATATCCATTCGAAACGACGATCGACCCGGAGGACCAGCACGAGGTTGGAGGATATTCCAGGATCGCCACCCATGAGCACCGCAGATGTTGAAAAGGGGAAAATGACGTCTTTTGTGATGGCTGAGCCACCGAAAAAATCCAAGTTTGCGAAGAAGACTGGGAGTTGATCTTTTCCGGTCGTTGCTATATTATGAATTAACGCCTAGCGTGTTTTATTTTTGCATGGCGATAGGGGCGTTTTGGGTATTGCGGTTGTCCAGGGTTCGAGAGCTGGACTGAAATTGAGTTTATAGTCTCCTAAGAACATTCCCACTTGCACTCCTTCTTCCCTCGTCCCGTCTTCCCTTTCGTACGGGCTCAAGTCTTTGTTGTTCTTTCCGCCCTGTGCTCGGTGCAAACGTGACCTGTTTCTCGCCAACAATATCACCTTTATTCTTGTTGACACGTCCACCGACATGTGTTCGAGACCCAAGAGCTTTATCTCGCCGTTGGTGTCCCGACTTTTTGTACGAAGAAGATGAGATACGCATTTCCGGCTTGACTTTGGGCTTCGATTGTCCAACAACCTCATCATTATCGTCCTCAGTTCCATCGCTCTCACTCCCGTCGCTCTCTGCACCAGCCCGGCTACTTTCAACAAGTTCGCCCGCTTTTGTACTTGGATTAAGGGCCTGAAACTCTCTGCTTCGTTCATCAACGGTAAACTCTTCATCCTCAAAAAGCTTGCCAAATCGACTATCACCAAGGACACCCATGTCTTTATCGACCTTCTGCCTGCGTTCTTGTCTCTTGAGCATCTTGTCGACGAGGCTCTGGTTAACCTTAACCTTCTTGCTTCCTCGGATTCTGCTTGCACGTTCTTTCTCCACTTTTTCTCTGACTCTTTTCGTTCTCTCTTCGTCCAAGATGTACGGATTGGCAATGAGCCGAGCTTCCTCATAGAGTCTCGACGCGACGAAGTATCCATGCATGTATGGACGCAGTAAATTTGTTGTTCCAACAAGATGACCGAGATTCAAAGCTTTCAGCTCTGGTAAAGTCAAAAATTTGTAGTTGTCGTAGGTCTCTGCTGGAGCTTCTTCTGCCATCTCTTCCACCATATTGTCTAGGAAGGAACACCACTTAGGCGCTGGCCCCAATTGTGGAATGAAGAAAGCGTGCTGTTGTTTTCCTTCGTTTGCTGTAAGAATCATGCCGCTTCCCTTGCACCACGCCACCGAATTGATATCGACAGCTGGCTCAACTGAAGTCCATGCTTTTCCGTCTGCTTCATCCCATAGCTTAATGATTCTTTTATCTGCAGAAAGGATCTTCTTTTCCAGAGAAGAAGTTGTCATGTGCATTAAGGTCTTGATCGGGTAGCCATAGCCTTGGTCCTTTCTCAGAATGGGAACCGGCCGCCGCAGATCAAAAATCTGGACGAGGCCTTCGGAAGAGCCAGTCACAAGTGATAATCCCGATCTATCGAAGTCGAGTGCAGTGATTTCTCCTTCTTGGCCCCCCAAAAGTCCAACTCTCGCCTTGGTTCTAGGGTCCCAGAATTCAACAGTCCCTATTGATGTTCCAAAGGCCAAGAGATTGTGGCTATCTTCTGCAATTGCTGCCACATTCACGCTCCCAGTGTTGATGCCGCCCTGCAAAGCTCCTCCTCCAGCCGTGGAAAGGTCATCACCTCCGACGTCCACTTGGTATGGCTTCATGTATCTGCCAATTTCGAGATTCAACCGGTACACTTCCCCACTTCCATCAGCATTCACGCCAACTGCAGGAACCAAAGCTTCGGTAGAGTGCCTATCATACTGCAGATCTCTTCCGTATCTTGGGAGACGCGTTTGATAGTGGCAGCCTCCAGGTGTATGGAATTCAAGTCTTCGATCGGTTTGTAAATGGAGCGACTTTGAGTAATCGGATGACAGAAGGACAAATGAATGATTGAGTGTAGTTGTGTGTCGCGCGAATGATAGGGACAGGTGAGGCAGGTAATGTGTATGGATTTGCGGTTTGTATGTGCCCGTACTCATGACCCATTCACCATCTTCGCTCGCCCTGATACAGGAGCTGGCTTCTTCGAATTCAAAGTCCTGGAGCAGCTCGACTCGATTTGCGTATTCGGGATCATTCTTTAAACTACGCTTGCGCTTCCGCGCAAGCCAGTCTGGCAGCGGCCGCGCAGTGGATGCGCCGGAGATCGTATAGACCGGCACATCGTTGGGATTCGTGAGCTTCATTGCGGCGTGGGGTGAAATTTTCCAAAGCTGGAGGTATCTTTGGTTCAGTCCTCTTCCCCAAATATTTTTCTTCATTGCCCCGCTAGTAAGGGTGTACCCAGTGGACCCAGCCCGCGCCCCAACAGCACGGATCAAGCCTCAGCCTCAGAGACGGCAATTTGCTCTCTCACATTTGTGCCAACCCGCAAGAACCTTTATCCCAAGCTCCCATTACTGGCAGGAACTTAGCACTGGCTTCCGCTCAATCTCTTGTTGAGATGGAGCCTTGCGACTCCTACAACCGCTACGCCATTCAGAGATCTACCGTCCCCCATCTTCTAGACCATCCTGGCTGCGCATACGAGGCTCCAAGTTGTTCTTGGGACAAGACAGGCTCAGAGGCGGGCATTGGCCTGGCGTATGATTTGGTATTTTTTAGTTTAGGTTGTTAGTGACAGGTGTCTACCATGGAGCCTGGTGAATATCTTACAAATGTTTTATCCTCTGTGAGTTCTGGCACCAGTCCGACCTCTTCTTGGCTGAACGTTTTCCGTAGAACTGTTTTTCCTCCATACTATACGAATACTTTGAGCCACAAAATCCTGCACTAGGAACTGCCAGAAAACAACTGCAAAGACTCGAGGGAGGGTGGAGGCTAGAGGGCAAGCTCGTTCTTTGCGACAAGGATGGCATCTGGATCTTTCAGGGCTCCCCCAACACCTCGAACAATACGATGGCCAGGGATGCTGATTGCTCAAGTATTGTGGAGGCTTACAGCGCCGGCCTAGTCCAGCGGGACAAAGGCACTTATGAGCCAGCGAGTCTTGTGAGAAGCAAGCAAGCGATTTCCAACAATACGAGTACTCCCAGTAGCAGCTCATCGCCATCTTCGTCTCTGGACAGCACTATACGCAATGCACAAGCTCTCAATTCAAGGTCGATCCAAACAAATTCGGCCTTAGGGGTAATGCAAGAGCCACCCACGCCCTCACCTGGCGCAAGATCCGCAATTGGTGCCGAGACACCAACGTCCTTGAAAGTTGTTCATGAATATTTCATTTCTGCGGTTCTGGGGTCCATAGTCTACTTCCTCTGTCGTGACTACGGCTTCATCCCTCTGAACTCGCGGACTTTAATCTTGACCCCTCTCGAGTCCAAATTTAAGGGCTACTCTACGAACAAGCATGCAAACATTACCAATGCTATTGAGCTCGCGACTTTAGATATAAGTTTGACTTCTTTGGGTACACTGGTAGTCAAAGCCCACTCGGACTTGGCCCCTGGCCTACAAACATTGGTTAACACTGCAAGCTCACCAGGCCTTCCATCCAAGCTGGTTCAAGGTGCCGCTTTGTGGCTAGCGCCTGGGGGTAATGCCGCGAGGTTTTACAACTATACCGATGACAAGAATTTTTCAACAAGCTTGTCAATATCTCAAAATCAGGTCGGCTCTGCGGACCCGCGAGCGAACTGCACAAACGCTCTCACCATCAAGTCTTGGCAATCCAAGTGTCTTGAGTGGTTAACTACGAAAGGCTTGAATGCATCAGCCCTCGAGGATGGTGGTTGGCTCTTCGTTCAGGTCATTGGCAGCCATGCGCCATACTTCAATGCTGAACTCCAAGGTTTGCCTATCATAGAGGAATCGGCAATTGTTCCCTGGCCTGCACTCTTGTGCTTTCAGACCTCGAACCCCGGACTCCGGTACTTGGAAGCTGGGAGTAGTAATCCTCTAGGCCCCCGCGATTCTCTCTCGTTTGCTGAAGAGTGGTTCACTGGTAAAGATGAAAGAGCAAGCGCTATATCCAGAAGACAGAAAGACCGACAGGCAGCCGAAATATTATCAAGAGAACAAGCTGATGTCGAAGCTCGGGCCCTTCAATCCATCAATTACTCACCAGCCACCTTGCGGAGAGGAAGTAATGCCGGTGCTATGTATCCCACGCCGCCAGATGCTCCACACCATCCTATCGGTGCCACGCCCTCTTTTGACGGCAATGTATCTACACCTGGGAATCCACATCCCTTTGCCTCTCATGATCCGGGGACTGCCATTCCATTGAACCCTGGGGCAAATGAGGGAGACGCCGACTTGTGGGGCTTATCCATTAAGAAAGAGCGCAATAGTTCGGGCATGCAATTTAACGAAAACGAAAACGATAGTTCCAATATTTATGGGGATTTGGGAGGTGATATATTTGTTTCTGATATTACAGATGCGGACTTCAGCTTCTTTGATGAGCCTGACGTGGTGCAGCCCGATCAAAAGGTTGACTCGCCAGCAGCTGTATCTCTCCCAATATCTCAGGAGCCTTTCTCATTAGCGGAAACAGCAATTTCCAATCCTGCAAACCTACAAGTTCTCGAACCTCCTGACACGACAATGTTGGACCTCGAAATCGATCACAGCCATGTGGATGAGCTGCCGCCGTCCTCATCGGAAAAAGTTGTGGTCAAGAGTAATGCAGAGTCTAGGGAAGCTAGAAGTCCAGAAATGACCGACCCTAATAAACAACTCCGAGCATCCATCAATCTGCCTTTAGATAAAGAGATGGTATTCAAGCGACTCCTACGAGATCCGACTGGCAAAACGAGCCAAAGACAACCCAGGCGTGCGAGTCTTTTCAATCGAGTAGACTTTGACGATGCTCTCCTCTCTGTGAACGAGAAGTATGGTACTCATGGCCACTTCAACTTCAGTGCCAAGTTCAAACCCAAACAAGTTACAACACAAACTGAGCTCCCCCAGACCCAATACCTTACTTCACGACGGCGCATGCAAGAAAACGGTGAACAACTTAGTAACATCGCTCGCATTTTGACTGAAAAGGGGCTCGAAGCCCCACCAACTTCTCGTGAGCCAATGGATTATCTGATGGATTCCGACTGTGCGAGCCAAGCTTCTGAACAAGATGATACCAGCCATACTACCGATGATCTTTCTCTTCTTCCAAATGTGGGCGTGAAACGGAAATGGGACAATGAGGAGGGCGATGACATGACATCGACATTTGATGCTCTGGCTATGGACCTGGAGCATGCTGCAAGCACCCCACAATCAATTAGTGGCTCACAAATACCGCTTCCGGAGGCAGACCCTGCAGACTGGTCATTGACTACATATTTCACTTCACTCGAACCAGATATCCAGTCAAACACGCTTTCGGATCTCGAAAGAATTGCAACAGCACAGATCTTAGCCGATCAGGCAGTATCCGGCACCCTTCGACTTCCTAAGGCTGCTGGAAGCGAGACTCCTTTTACCTCGAGTACAATATTCACAACCAGGGAATTGATGTCAAGTGTTGCCAGAGCTGCGAAGTCGTGCTTGAGAGAGGTTAACAGCTGTACAATGCGGTCGTACATGGAAATACAGGGCATACCCGCCATGAACCAGGGACTTAGGCTACCTCCGCGGCCTAATATCAACCCTCGAGGCCAAAATAGTGTCGATGCTGCAAGATCAAACAATCCATTCCCCATACCTCCTCCGCAGCTAGAAGTACGTAGATCAGATACCAAACTCTCCGTCCTTCCTGCTGCGATCACATTCTGGGAAATTTTGGGCTTGGGACCATCCAAGGGGCCCAAGGATGTGAGTGCTATATGCGTCTATCCAAACTTTGAAGGGGTAGCTGCAAATGCCGAGAGCTTTCTTGATCAAATGAGAAGCATATACGAGTGTTCCAGACTGGGCAGTCACGACAGACTCGTGACAAAGGACCTCGCTAATGGTCTGATGCCTTTTACCGTGGAATCGCCGCAGCAAAGCAAACTTCACCATCTAAGTGCTCTCAAAGATGTTGCCGCGCGGCTGAGCAGAATACTGTCGTCTGCCATAGCGGAAGAGAAAAACTTTGTTGTATACTTCGTATATCCAACTGACAATAGTGCACTACTTGTTCACATTTGCTCTGCGTTCCAACACCTGTTCAACCTGTACAGGAAGGCCTTGTCTGAGAGAAGAGCCACCATATCGAATGAATTGGTGCTGCAACTTGTTCCACTGGACTTCATATCCTCATCCACGTCACTTGCCATACCATTACCTTCGGAGTATTTCAGACTCGCCATGGAGGTGTATGATCGTTGCATCGACTTCGTTTCCTCATCCTCGACGGCAGCAATTATGCTCGAACAGCCGCTTCCCAAGAGTATCGACTTTAAATTGAATTCGACTCCTTCTGCGTCGCTGCTTCAGGAGAACACCTGCCTCCATATTGCTTATGCTCAGAGCATTGATGACCGCTGGATCACCGCTACCTGGACCGACAATAGAGGCACGCAGCAAATGACCGCGTCTTACTGTTTAGGACGAAAGAATGAGCCGATTTCGATGCCCTTCTCTGATGTTGCGCATGAGATATGGGAGACTACACAAGATTACATTTCGAACAAGAAGATCCATTGGCGTATTATGATTGCGAGAGTGGGAGTAATGGACCCTACCGAAATCGATTTCTGGACTGGCCTCGCATCAACAGAGTCCGATGCTCTGGTTAGTCTGACGCTGATAACAGTGCAGACGGATCCATCCCTGCGACTGTTACCGGCCTCAGTCACTCTAACACCAAATGCAAATCCTGCCACCTCTGTTGCCACTCCCGTGTCCACGCCTCAAGCGCTGCAATCATCAATTGTCTCCCCTGGTGATGCAGCGACTCCGGCGAGAGAAAACACAAGTGCTGCTACACCCGTAGATGGACCAGCCGAGCCTGATAGTGAGGCCAGGCTGATGGACTTCACCGATCAGAGCTGGGGCGCAGTCATATCCCATCGGCTAAACAACTCAAACTCACTCATGGAGCTGAATCCCGCACTCATAAGTGGATATCTTATCAAGCGTGGTGGTGTTAATAGCGATGATCCCCCCATCATCATGGAGGTCAATATTCTGTACAGCGAAGTGGTTGGAAACCCAAGAACATTTCATGAGGGTCTTTTGAGAGAAATCCTTGGGTATTACAGAGGACTGGGAACCCTGGCACGGGTAAGAGGTCTTGTCGACCCAGTCAGGGATGTGAGACCATGGCATATTGCTGCTGCCGAAAAGGCAGTGAAAGCTTTGTACATGTTAATGTGATGTATCCCTGATACTCCGACCCCTCTCGCAATCAAAGTGAGTGAGGGGACTGAGGCGCAACTGGCCCAGAAAGAGTTGAAGTGTTCTATACATCTAGTCTCGGCAGTCGCGCTCATTGATTCTGAAATCCCGTTAATGGAAGCACGGCAGTGTGCTCTCCAGCATAACCGTTCCCCTTTCAAGCTCAAATCACGTGGTCAGTCCTTGAAGTAAGATTACCTTAGGGGGTGATTTCGCTTAGGAGTCAAATATTAGGAGGTACTTACAGCAGACGATTGAACGTCAAAGCTCATTCAGGAAATCTAGGAGATGTGGAGTGCCAGTCATTCACTCCTCTATTAGTTGCCTCACGATGATTAATTCTCATCCAAGCAAGTTCATTACTATTTCAAATGCTCTACCCTGGGATAGTGTCGGCCCTTTCTCCGGCTCATCGGCCTTGAGTTGAAGTCTCGTCTCATCAGGTGAGACCCTTTTATCTGGCAGTTCAGAAGCTTTACTAGATTTTTGAACCTTTCATACCAAGCACACTGCGTCCAGATTCCGGACCGGATCGGCCGGGACCCTCTCGTTCATCTTGGCGATTACTCATGAGGCACAACTTTCCTTGAAGGGGCAAAAAGTCGTTCGCCGAGGATTTCTATTTTGCGGATCTACCGGCATTCAGAGCTGGGACTAGTTATAGAGACTGGGTTGGCGAATACACAATTGCAGATCGCTCCCGTTTGTTCCATCTGCTGACCTCGAGATGAATGTAATCCCGGGTCAAAGCCGAAGATTCATGAAACCGGGAGAGCACATTGGCCTCGTGCTCTACCACATTGTTTAGCTAGGCTATACTGAAGAATGTAAGGTCCCATTACAAAAAGCACCTTATAAGTAAGATGCCCGCCCTTTGCCAGTGCAAATTTCCACCTGTGTGCTCTCTCCTACCATTGCAACACTAGACATCACTATGGGCAAATTATCGAAGTTCAGAGCTCAAGTGCCTTTCCCTAGCTGGAATACAATGACCTCTTCTGATGGAGAAGGATCCCATGCAGAGAAAGAGAAATATGTTGGGCCTTACGACAATTCCCCAGTTCCTCGCCTAACCGTTCATTCTTTTATTATGGGTGTATTTGTAAGTCATCTTACTGTCTGAATGCCTCAAATTATGACACATAATCAAACGCTTTCTCTACCTCGAACCATTCTCAATGTTCCCTGGAATGCGTTGTTACTGACTTTCCGCCTTTCCAGGTTTCCATGGGAGGCTTCATTTTCGGCTATGATACTGGACAAATATCTGGTTTCCTGGTAAGCAGTCGAAATAGGACATCTCTTACTGGTGAATGTATCTATCCTGTAGTTACTGATATACTCCTCTTATTTAGGGAATGGCAGAATTTCAGAGCCGTTTTGGACAGAAAGATGCTGATGGCCCAGGTTATCACTTC
>Ga0302325_10035837_pt1 | contig 10124 bp, 8 predicted proteins | sample Palsa_T0_2_FD_201948 | JGI IMG/M metagenome (GOLD analysis project Ga0302325, IMG submission 201948) | Peat permafrost microbial communities from Stordalen Mire near Abisko, Sweden - Palsa_T0_2 | ecosystem: Environmental > Terrestrial > Soil > Palsa > Peat permafrost | place: Sweden: Abisko... | reverse complement strand
GGCAAAATCATTCGGCCTTGAGGCCCTGAGGTACGTTTTTCCTTTTCCTATCTGTACAAATCATCCTTTTTCCGCACCCTGTTTTCCCGAGTCACGGCTCTGGTGCTTTGTATCAGGGCACGACTTTAGTCGGGCCGTAAAGCGCAAAACAAAGAATTGGGCTTCAGCCCCTGCGCTCTTTTTTGCGAGCTGCGGCAGGCCTCTTTGCAGAGTGCGAACGTTTAGGAGTAGAATTCGGCGCCTCACTGGGATGCCCGGTTTCACGAGCCTCTCCCGGTCCTGGAGGTTGACGATGAAGATGCCGGAAAAGCAGGTTCTCCTGGTGACATTGGCCCTGGCCCTACCCATGTTTTTAGGCGGATGTGAGCGCCACAGCAAATCTGAGCAGTACTTCCTGATCGCCACCAACATTGGTTTGCCCTATTGGCAGTCAGCACACGAGGGGTTTAGCAAAGCCGCGGCACAGTACGGCGTGACCGAAGACATGCGTGGCCCCGATGCGTTCACTCCAGCCGTTGAAGTGGACGAGTTTCGCGCCGCAGTCGCTAGAAAGCCAGCAGGCATTCTGGTATCCGTTTCCGATCCAAGCCTGATGGGACCTGAAATCAACAAGGCAATGGCCGCCGGGATCCCGGTGATCACCATGGACTCCGATGCCCCCGATAGCCAGCGTCTCTACTTCATCGGTACCAACAATCTGGAAGCTGGGCGGTTGGGCGGCCAACGCGTAGCAGCCGAATTGAACGGCAAAGGCAACGTGGTCTTCTTCACCATGCCCGGCCAGCCTAATCTCGAGGAGCGTCTTAAAGGATACAAGGATGTGTTTTCGAATTATCCCGGCATCAAGATCGTTGAGGTCTTTGACATGCAGGGACGGTCCACGGCAGCCATGGATAAGGCGCAGGAATACCTGGCGCGGACGGGTCCGGCCAAAATAAATGCCTACATAAGTCTGGAGTCTTCCTCCGGCAAGGATGTCGGCGAAGCCTTCAAACGTTCCAAGCCGGAGGGCGCCATCCTGATGGGGATGGACGTTGACCAGGCGACACTCGAGTTGGTCAAAGATGGCACCATCCAGGCCACCATTTCCCAAAAACCTTTCACCATGGCCTTTCTTGGTCTCAAGGCGCTGGATGATCTCCACCACTACCCGCTCAAGCCCCTGGCCCGGGACTACGGTTCGGATGCATCGTCGCCCATACCCGCGTTCGTCGACACCGGCGTATCCCTGGTGGATAAAAGTAATGTCGATAAGTTTCTGTCTCCGCCGGCGAAGACACCGTAGTCCGGCTTTGTCGCCGCTGCGGTGTCCTTCACTGATACAAAAGTGCATCCCCTCCGGGCATCGGTAATTACCCGTTCTAGGGATCCCGTCGACCGGATAAACCGTCTATAGCTAGATGTATCTGGACGCGGAGACCCGGGCCCCACCATGCGAGGAATGGCGCTGAGATTGTTGCGACGTTCCCCTCGTCCTGATTCCGAAACCTCCAGCGAAGATTCCCAGCTGCGTCGCCGCGGCTTCATTCACAATGTGATCGCGCTGTATGGGGTGCAGGCTTGCACCTACGCCTTGCCTCTATTGACATTTCCCTACCTGGCGCACGTATTAGGCCCATCGGGATGGGGAGTGGTCGTGTTTGCCCAGGCCATCGGAGACGTGATCGCCTGCGTGGTGGAGTACGGCTTCGATATCTCCGGATCGCGGGAGACATCGCGGCAGCGCAATGATCCGCAACGTTTGTCTGCGCTCATCTCGGGAGTTTTGGGCGCCAAGTCTCTGCTGGCAATTGTGTGCATTGCGGGGGCTCTGTTTTCCCGGCGCTTTACCCACCACATTGCACCGTCGCTCGCGCTGTTTTGGGCGAGTACCATCTGGGGCGTCTGCCAGGGCATCAACATGCTGTGGTTCTTCCAGGGCCTGGAGCGCATGCGTCTGGCCAGCGCGCTGGAAATCGGTGGCAAGGTCATGGCCACTCTGAGCATCTTTGTTCTGGTGCATAAGCCCGACGATGGTTGGAAGGTGATGGCGGCCCAGTGTGTGGGCTGTGTGGTAGCCCATGGGGTCACGGTGGTGCTGGCCTATCGCGAGGTGGGCTTTCGTTGGCCGACCCCGTCGTCAGTGTGGGATGCTCTGCGGCTGGGTGGTTCGATGTTCCTGTTTCGGGCGGTGCAAGTACTTTCCGGGTCGGTCAACCGGTTAGTTCTTGGCTCGGTGGCCCCGGTAGCCGTGCTGGGTGAATACGCCGGCGCGGAAAAGATCACACGCGTGTTTCAGCAAGGGATGTGGCCAGTGAACCAGGCCCTTTACCCAAAACTGACGCAGGAGGCGCAGAACAATCCCGGGGGTGCCTTGAAAACGGTAAGGCTCAGTCTGTTGTTTCTGGGCGGCCTGGGTGCATTTTTTGGCTTGGCCATCTTCTTCGGAGCTCCGCTGCTTGTTCACCTCGTCCTGGGCCCTGCCTTTCAGGACGCAGTGCCGGTGCTGCGCGTCTTCTCTCTTTGGATTCCCTTGATCGCGTTGACCACTGTGATCATTTTTCAGTTGCTGTTACCGAATCATCTGGACAATCAATTTAACTTTGTAAATGTCACTGCCGGCCTGCTGGGCATCGGCGCCGCATTGCTGCTTGCCCCGAGGCTTGGCGCCATTGGGATTGCATGGGCGGCGGTCGGCGCGCAGACGTATACGCTGGCTGCCTTCTCCGTCATACTCTGGCGAGCCGGGTTGAATCCTTTCGCTCCACTTGCTCCTGCGGCAGTGCGGCCGCCCCGTTCAGCGAATTTCTTGCCCTCATGGGCTTCAGCCGGCAACCAGCAAATGAAGCTTCGCTTACGAGAAAAGCTGGCTGACGCAGAGGCCCGCGTCCCTCAGCCGGCGCCGATCGTCATTACCCCCACACCGCAGCAAGCGATTGCACAAAACCGCCGCTGAACGCACAAAACCCTCTCTAAAGTCACTCCGACCCCCGCCGATATTCCCCATACCGGCGGGGCCGGATGGCGATGAAACTCCTGCGGCACATCTACGAACATCGCGCTCAAGCCTCGGAAGGCAGTGGTTTCCGATCGAAACTTGACCCCAGGAAGCTGCTTCGCAACAGCTTCGTACACAATGTGATCGCGCTGTATGGGGTGCAGGCTTGCACCTACGCCTTGCCGTTATTGACGTTTCCCTACCTGGCGCACGTGTTAGGCCCATCGGGTTGGGGAGTGGTCGTGTTCGCCCAGGCCATTGGGGTGGTGATTGCAAGCGTGGTGGAGTATGGCTTCGATATCTCGGCGTCGCGGGAGACGTCGCGGCAGCGCAATGATCCGCAACGTTTGTCTGCGCTCATCTCGGGAGTTTTGGGCGCCAAGTCTCTGCTGGCAATTGCGTGTATCGCGGGGGCTCTGTTTTCCCGGCGCTTTACCCACCACATTGCACCGTCGCTCGCGCTGTTTTGGGCGAGTACCATCTGGGGCGTCTGCCAGGGTATCAACATGCTGTGGTTCTTCCAGGGGCTGGAGCGCATGCGTCTGGCCAGCGCGCTGGAAATCGGTGGCAAGGTCATGGCCACTCTGAGCATCTTTGTTCTGGTGCATAAGCCGGACGATGGTTGGAAGGTGATGGCGGCCCAGTGTGTGGGCTGTGTGGTAGCCCATGGGGTCACGGTGGTGCTGGCCTATCGCGAGGTGGGCTTTCGCTGGCCGACCCCATCGTCGATGTGGGATGCTCTACGGCTGGGTGGTTCGATGTTCCTGTTTCGGACGGTGCAAGGCCTTTCCGGGTCGGTTAACCGGCTGGTACTAGGCTCGGTAGCCCCGGTAGCCATGCTGGGTGAATACGCCGGTGCGGAAAAGATCACGCGCGTATTTCAGCAGGGGATGTGGCCGGTGAACCAGGCCCTCTACCCGAAACTGACGCAGCAGGCGCAGAACAATCCTCAGGCTGCTCTGAGAACCGTTCGCCTCAGTTTGTTTTTTCTGGGTGCATTGGGTGTTCTCTTCGGCGTGGCCATCTTCCTCGGAGCTCCGTTGCTGGTACGGCTGGCGCTGGGGCCTGACTTCCACGACGCAGTGCCGGTGCTGCGCGTCTTCTCTCTCTGGATCCCATTAACCGGTCTTTGCACCGTGGTCACGTTTCAACTGATTCTGCCCAGTCAACTCGACAGCCAGTTCAACATCGTCAACTTCACTGCTGCCCTGGTTAGCATCTTCGCTGCATTGCTGCTTGCCCCTCGATTCAGCGCCATCGGCATTGCCTGGTCGGCAGTCATCGGCCAGATCTACACCCTGCTTGCCTTCGCTGTCATATTGTGGCGGGCCGGGCTGAATCCCTTCCTCCTGTCTGTTGCTACCGCTGTCCACCCCCGCCCGGTGGGGTTGGCGCCTATACCCGCTCTTGCCACTGGCACCAGCCAGAGAACGCGTCGAACCGAAGACCTCAAGCAGCGAACATCGTAACCTCGCGCCTACTCCCAGCGCCCTCTACCCACCTTCCCCTTTCGGGGGATGACGCACGCTGGAAAAACTGTCTATAGCTTTGTATACCGTTGTGGCGGGACGAGGTTGAAGAGACTATGGACTTGGGTTACGGAAAAGGAAGACTGATGCCGACCGGCAAGCGAGGGCCTGTCGTCTATGTGAGCTACAAAATCAGCCAGCAGTTGGTGCGAACAACGGATGCCAACGGCTCCTTCATGAAGCAGAAAACCGTGGTGCACTCCATCGATGCTGAAGCCGATCAGCAAATTGGTCTGGGTGACTACGACCTGCTGGTTGGTGACGAAATCCTCCGCTTGAAACACCTCGCCGGCGATCCCGAGTGGCTAGTACTTTCCTCTAATGCATCTGCAATCTTAGTCTGAAGAAGACGACAGCTGAAATCGCCGCCCGTGTTCCCCAGGGCGCGGTGGTTGGTGTCGATGCCTCCGTGGACATGTCAGGATGGAAAGCGCCGTTTCGTGGCGTGAACAAGGTCCTCGCAATCCTCTAGCTAAAAGTGCTAACATCCGTTCCGTCACCCGGTGCGCAGGAAACCGGACGGAAAGGCTCCCCACCCTTTTCGAAACATCCAGACGGAAGAAGAGTCCCCTGCCGGAATTGAAAAGGAGGCGGACATGAAAACCACGTCGGCGATCAGCACAGCAGCTCTTTCGGCACTGATGCTTATTGGATTATCGTCCCGGGCGCAAGAAGCCACCACCCCAGCCAGTGAACCGGCCAGCAGCGATGCCAGTGCGAGCCCGCAACCTGCCGCAACCGTTTCCGCCAACTCCAAGGTTCGCATTGTCCGCCTGAGTGAAGTCAAAGGCGAAGTGCAGATGGACCGGCAAACGGGTAAGGGCTTCGAAGGCGCGATGGCGAATCTACCCGTGGTTGAGGGAAGCAAGCTGAAGACGGCCGATGGTCTAGCTGAGGTTGAATTTGAAGACAACAGCACCGTCCGCCTGGGACCGAACTCCGAGGTCGAATTCCCCAAGCTTGAACTGCTCCCGTCCGGCGCCAAATCGTCTTCGATCACCGTGCTGCGGGGCACTGTCTACGTGAGCCTGATCAACACCAAGGGGAATGAATTCAGCGTCAAGTTTGACCAGCAGACGGTTAGCCTGCCGCCAGACAGTCACGTCCGCTTGCAGCTAACGCCAACCGAGGCGAACCTGGCAGTGTTGCACGGTGAGGCACTGGTCGACGAACCCTCGGGCCCCAGCAGCGTAGGCAAAAACAAGACCATGACCTTCAACCTGGCGGCGCAAAACCCACCGGTGATTGCCAAGAACGTGGTGGAACAGCCACTCGATAAGTGGGATAGCGATGCCGTGCAGTACCACAAGAGCTACGCCAACGCGTCCTCGTTTGGGAACTCGCCCTACTCGTACGGCATTAACGACATGAATTATTACGGAAGCTTCGTTAACGGGTGCGGGGGTTCGATGTGGCGGCCGTACTTTACCAGCGCCAGCTGGAGTCCGTACGGGAGCGGCGCGTGGGCGTACTATCCGAGTGCCGGGTATTCCTGGGTCTCTCCTTATCCCTGGGGCTGGACGCCGTATCACTACGGCAGCTGGTCTTTCTGTCAGGGAACAGGCTGGGGTTGGCAGCCAGGCGGCGCCTGGATGGGATTGGCAAACAATTCCTTTGTCGGGCAGCAGGGCTTTCAGAACTCCTTCGCGGGCACTCGTCCCCGGCCGCCGGTTCATCCTCCGACCGCCAATGAATCATCGCTGGTGGGTGTAAATCTTAAATCGATGCCTGCCTCGAGTCTGGGCCCGAAGGACACGTTTGTGTTCCGCAACGATTCAGCCGGCCTGGGTGTTCCGCGCGGCAGCCTCGGCAAGCTGAATAGCTTCTCCGGTCAGACGGCTCAGCATGGCTTGGCCACCACGAACGTGTATTACGGCGGAGCCCAGCGCGGAGGAGCAGAGAGCTCTGCAAAAGCCGGTTCCGTCGGCCAATCCATGTCGGCTTCGCAATCCACTTCGGCTGCTTCCCAGTCGAGCCGCGGCTACTCCAGTAGTATGCAAAGTGCATCGCCTGGTGGTGGGGCAGCCCACTCATCGATGCAGTCGGGTGCTGGCGGTGGTAGCGGTGCTGGCGGTGGGGGCGCAAGACGCTAGTACCTGTCCTTAACCTCGAGCCGGTAAATCCTTAGAGGGTATGGGCGTCGGAACCCTCATCCTGAACCCCTTGTGTCGGAAAAACGCGAAGGGTGCCTGGGATCCCCGCAACCATTGCTTCATGGACACCCATGACGTGACCATAGGGAAGAAAATCACGGTACCTGCGCGATGAACGTGGACGCCGGCAGGGGAATCCCGTTGTAGAGGTTGGCATCGGTGAAGTTGGGCCAGGCGTAACGGACTTGGACTGGCTCCGTAACCTCGGGCGATGAGACCAGAACCGAGGTGCCCTGCACCTTAGCCGTAGCAGCCACAAAGTGACCATCCGAGCCCGCAACCTCAAAGCCTTTGAGTTCTCCACTGCTGCTGTGTAGACCTTCCGCGTGATCGAACCAGACTTCCAGGGCGCTGCCTTCCCGCGTCGCCTGGCGGTAGAGCGGGCCACTGAACTCCAGGCCTGCTTCTCCGTACGCCAGAGCCCGGCCCGCGAGAGCGAGGCGGGCGCCGACCGTTTCCTTGTCTGGCGGGTGCACGTTGTCGCGCTGTCCAATGTCCAGGGTAACGGCCATCCCTGTGTCGGCCACATGCAGGGCCCGGCGCTGGCTATCGCGAATGATGCCCCAATTTTCACCTGTCGAATCGAAGCTCGAGATTTGCACCAACAGGAAGGGCAGGTTTCCCTGGCCCCACTGCCGTCGCCAATCGGCGATCAGCGTGGGGAGGAGCTTCGCATACAGGTCAGCGCGATCAGCGGCGCTGTCCGTCTCCCCCTGGTACCAAAGAAAGCCCTTGATGGCGTACGGCGTGAAGGGCGCGACCATACCGTTGTAGAGGCCTGCCGGGATCCAGGACACCGGGTCGGGATGCCAGGGGTGCGAGGGCTTGGGAAGGTTATGGGCAGCAGCCTCGGCGTCGGCTCTCTTCTCAGCGGATTCGATGAGACTGAGATGGGTCTGCATGTCAGCGAAGTGGGCACGGGCGGCGAAGGCGGGCATCAGCGAAGCATCGGCTGAAAGCGCGTCCAGGCTGATCCAGGAATCGATCGGTGTGCCTCCCCAAGAGGAATCGATCACCCCGATCGGGATATGCTCCCGCCGGCTGATCTCGCGCGCAAAGAAGTAGGCGACGGCGGAGAAATCCCTGGCTGTGGCCGGGGTGCACGGTTGCCAGACGCCGGAGATGCCGGCCATAGGCGAATCCGAGGATTGGCGCTCCACGCGCAGCAGGCGGACCTGGGGCAAATCGGCCTGGGCGATCTCCTGTTCAGCGTTGGTTACATGAGCGTTTGGGGGGAATCCGGCCAGGGGCATTTCCATGTTGGATTGACCCGATGCAAACCACACGTCTCCGACCAACAGGTCAGAGCGAGTTAACTCAGAGTCGCCATGGATGGTGAGGGTAAAGGGGCCGCCGGCCACCTCCGGTTTAAGCCATGCCTCCCAGAGGCCGAGATTACTTGCGGTGGTGCCAACGGATTGGCCGTGAAAAGTAATCGTGATCTTTTCCGCAGGCGAGGCTTCACCCCACAGATGGATGGGCGCGTCGCGCTGCAGCACCGCGTGGTCGGTAATGACGCTGGTAAGCCGCAATTCAGCTCGCAAGGAAGCACTTACCAGGCAGATCATCAGGGTGAGGAAGCCAAGCTTCATAGTTTCGCAGCTCCTGCGATAAGTAGATCGAGAAATAAGTCCGATCGATTACAACTTAGACTGTGCAGATTGCCTCTCATGGGTCTAGGATGGGCAGCACTGGTTTTGTGCATCTTGGCTCCTACCCCCGGGAACATCATTCCATGAAGCAGCATGAAGGAAGGAAACTATGTTCGGTTTGATTTGGTGGGTTATCGTCGGTCTCATCGCAGGTTGGCTCACAGGCAAGATCATGAGCGGCGGAGGCTATGGGCCCCTCATGGACATCATTATCGGCATCCTGGGGGCGTTAGCGGGCGGCTTCCTTATGTCGCGCCTTGGTTTCGCAGGGTCTGGCGGCCTGATTTATACCATCATCGTTGCTGTTATCGGCGCGGTGATTCTCACTCTCCTGCTCCGTCTCGTCACCCGTGGCCGGGTTCGACAAGTGTGATTACGATCAACCATTAGCCGTAGATTAGTTTTCGGCAAACGATGAGCCTGTTCCGGACGGAGCAGGCTCATTGTGCGTTGGGAGAGCGCTGATAAATAGCAAGCCCCATGTTGGTGGCCGAGGCTGATTTTGTCAGCCGAGGCCATGTAAACTGGTCTTATGGAGCAGGCCGTTGCATCAAGGACCGCACTGAGCGTGGCGTTGCGACGTGCGGCGCACCAGATCTATGACTCGCCCGTTGTCTTCAATGATCCGATTGCGGTCACTATCCTCGGCGCGACCTACGCGGAACAATTGCAGGGAACTCCGTTGCGGCCGGACCGGCCTTTCTCGACAGGGCTGCGTGCGTTTCTGGTTGCCCGCAGCCGTTATGCGGAAGATAACCTGGCACGGGCGGTTTCGAGCGGCGTCGAACAATACGTCCTGCTGGGCGCTGGACTGGATACCTTCGCCTACAGAAATCCCTTTGCCCAGCTTCGCGTCTTTGAGGTCGACCACCCAGCTACCCAGCAGTGGAAGCGCGAGTTGTTGCAGCGCAACAACATCGCTATGCCCGAGAGCATCGCCTACACGCCGGTTGATTTTGAGCGCCAGTCGCTGGCAGAGCAACTTGGTTTTGCTGGTTTCAACAGCCACGCGCCCGCTTTTTTCGCCTGGCTGGGCGTGGTTCCCTATCTCACGCTGGAGGCCTTTCGGGCTACGGTCAGCTTTATCTCCGCCCAGCGCCCTGGAAGCGGCCTGACCCTGGATTACGGACAACCGCGCTCTGCGCTCCCGCTGCTCGAACAGATGGCACACGACTCGCTGGCGTCGCGGGTTGAAAAAGCGGGCGAGCCCTTCCAGCTTTTCTTCACCCCGCCCGAGATTGCAGCCGAGCTCTCGCGTTTTCACACTGTCGAGGATTTAGGCGCCGCCGAGATCAACGCCCGCTACTTTAGTGGCCGCAGCGATGACCTCAGAATGCGCGGCACCGCAGCGCGTTTTCTCAGCGCGTGGTTATAGCGCGAGCTGAGATTCAGCCGTGCCATATGGCATTCACGCTGATGAGGGCTCTAGAGCAGAAACCCCGGGAGTCATTTGCCGCCGGCCCCAACGGAACGGTGTGAGAACCAGGATCTGAGTTCCGCGGAGCCTGCCCTGAGCTTGTCGAACGGGGACGGCTGAAGGTTGCCAATTTGGACAGCACATGAAACCTTCACTGACCCTAAGAGGCTGGGGAACAGACTGTCGAACGAAGGGCACGGCTTCAGAGGCTGCTGAAAAACTCGGTTTTGTATCAGGGCACGACTTTAGTCGGGCCGTAAATGATTGAGCATACGTCGGGCTTTAGCCCCTGAGGTACGCTTTTCGAGATCGGGTGAAGCCATCTCTTTCCACGGCTGAGTTCGCACAGAGTCCCGGAGGGACGGCTGAACTTAGCCCAGGACGGAGTCCTGGGTG
>Ga0302325_10035836_pt1 | contig 10124 bp, 6 predicted proteins | sample Palsa_T0_2_FD_201948 | JGI IMG/M metagenome (GOLD analysis project Ga0302325, IMG submission 201948) | Peat permafrost microbial communities from Stordalen Mire near Abisko, Sweden - Palsa_T0_2 | ecosystem: Environmental > Terrestrial > Soil > Palsa > Peat permafrost | place: Sweden: Abisko... | reverse complement strand
GTCCGATTTCCGTGCATTCGCGTCCATTTCCGGCCATTCGACACGAATCGGCAGTGAGCGGCTTAGCGGTCAGTTCGCCAGACGTTGCCCGTTTTCCCGCTGGAGGGCGGGCCAAACGTGATCCAGAGCTTCAATGGTGAAAGGCCGCCGCGTTCCTTCAGCGCGTCATCCCCAGTTCCCTGTTCGAGCATTCGACCGGTGCGCCTGTCGATCGTGAAATGCTGCTCGTTCCACGTGCAGAACACGAAAACACGGTCCGTCGTAGCGTCGACCAACGCATAATACGACCCGGATTCCGGCGCGTAATCCACGCGCGTCAAGGCGGCGCCCCAGGTTGCAGGTTGCTTCAATTTAGTCGAGCCCTTGGGGTAAAGGAAAACGCGCACAGGAGCGTCTTTCTTCGGTTCTCGCTCGGAAAGCCCTGTGGACGAATGAATCACCAACACCGCGCCGTCGTCGAGCGTCAGGTGATACAGGTCTTCCCGCGCCGTCGAGACGCCTTGCGTTTGCCCACCTGCGATCGCGCAGGCGCCCAGCGCCGACATGAAAGAAACGATCGCGGCCAGTGTCTTGAATCTCATTCGGGCCTCGCAGGTCTGGGGCGCCTCACGCTCTCGCGCCCGGGGCGGCCGCCACACCGACACAACGGAATCCCAAACAGCGTCCGCGGGCCAGCGGATTTCTCCCGCGCCGATACGAGCTGCGGCACAATTCCGCGGGACCGATCCAACTACCGCCGCGCTCACTGCGCGTCCCTGTGCGCTCGCGGTTCACCGGATTACGCCCGCGCGCGTCTGCCTGCTTGTAAAAACTCGCGTCGTGCCAGTCGCGACACCATTGCCAAACATTGCCGGCCATGTGATGGAGTCCGAATGGCGACATGCCCAGGCGCTCGTTGACCGCCGCGAGCGGCAGCGTTCGCGCCTCGTACGAGAGCGACCTCCGATGGCGCGCAAATCGCATGCGATCCGGTGTTGGCTCTTCGCCCCCCCAAGGAAACTCTTGGAAGCGCGGGCCGCGCGCGGCATATTCCCATTGCGCTTCGCTGGGCAGGAAACATCCGACGGGCGACGAATGTTCGTCGCGGTAGTCGCTCCAGTCATGGCCGTTGGCCCACAACGAATAGGCGTTCGCTCCGTGCCACGAGACCAGGATCATCGGCCACGTCTCGGCGCCGACCAGCGGCCGCCATCCGGCTTCGTCGCGCTCGATGAGCATGTGCGCCTGGCGATCGTCGCCCGGTCGCAGCAGGAACCAATCCGCCAGCGTCACCGGGTTCGACTCGCCGGTGGAGTTCAGAAACCGGCAGTATGCCGCGGTCGAAACCAGCTCGGCATCAATCAAGAACGGGTCCAGTTCAACCGTGTGAACGGGACCTTCATCCGGAAAAGCGATGTTCGATTCGCAGCCGATTTCGACTTCGCCGCCGGAAAGCAACACGCATCGCATCCCATCCGTTCGTCGGCGTCGCGGCCACGCCGGACCATCCGCCGCGAGCTCCTCGAAGAGCCCCCGATGGCCATCCGACGACGGATCCCAAACGCCGTCGAGCTGCGAGAACGGCAAAAGGTCCATCGGGGCGGGCTGCGATTCCGCCCGACGCCACTGTTTCCGGCCAACCGGCTTCTCGGCCTCCATCCCTTGCCGCAGGTAGATCAACTCGGCCAAATCTGCCAGCCGGAACGATCGACGGGTAAAGACCGATTTATAGACGGGATCGCGCGGCGCGTTGGGCAACGTGACGCCGAACGTTTCCTCACATTCGGCGATCAACTCGACGAGATCCAGGCTGTCGCAGTCGAGATCCTCGATCAGCCGGGCGCCCGGCGAGACCTTGCTCCTGGGCATCGCCAGTTGCTCGGACGCGAGGTCGCAGACGCGCTGCTCGATCTCGGGAAGTCTCAAACGCGTTTCGAGTGTCATGAGTCCTCCTCTATGGCAAAGCCAAGCGCCAACCCGCGGGGCGGCTGCGAAGTCACGTCACCAGCCCCTTGGTCACCAGCATGAATACATCCTCCAGCGTCGGCTCTTTTTCGGCGAAGGAGCAGAGCCGCACGCCCGGCGCCGTCGACAGCATCCGCAGCAGCGCCGCGACTTCGTCGTCCTCGGCCATGAGCTCGCAGGTCACGCGGTGGTCTTGCGTCTCGACGCCCCGGGTCGAGGGAAAGCTGCGGATCAGCGACAGGCCGGTCTCCATCCCTTCGAGAAAGCGGATTTCCACCCTCCGGTTTCCGCGGATCCGGCGGTAGACGTCCTGGATCGGGCCGTGCATCAAGAGTTGGCCGCGCTCGATGATGCCGATCGACGTGCAGCAGTCGGCCAGCTCGCTGAGGATGTGGCTCGAGATCAGGATCGTCTTGCCCATCCGCCGCAGCTCTTTGAGCAATGCCTTCACCTCGAGCCGGGCCCGGGGGTCGAGCCCGCTCGAAGGCTCATCGAGGATCAGCACCGGCGGGTCGTGCACCAGGGTCTTGGCCAGGCACAGCCGCTGCTTCATCCCGCGCGACAGGCCGTTGACGAAGTCGTCGCGCTTGTGGGACAGGTCGAGCAGGTCGAGCACATCGCCGATCACCACCCGGCGCCGGTCCCGCGGCACCTGGTAGGCCACGGCGAAAAAGTCGAGGAACTCCCAGACTTTCATGCCGTCGTACACGCCGAAGTTATCGGGCATGTAGCCGATGCTCCGCCGCACGGCCATCGGATCCTTGGCGACGCTGTGCCCGTTGACCAGGGCGTCGCCACTGGTGGCTTTGAGCAACGTGGCCAGAAATCGGATCGACGTGCTCTTGCCGGCCCCGTTCGGTCCGATAAAGCCGAACAGCTCCCCCGGGTCGATCTTGAGGTTCAGATTGTCGACCGCGGTGAACTCGCCGTACCGCTTGGAAAAGTTGATGATTTCGATCATGCGTCAACCAGAGCGTCGCCCAACAAAGGAGCCATTCGCGCCGCCGCCGGCAGGGCTTGCCGGAGTCACGCGCGTGCAAAAACGTTACTTCGCCGGCGGTTCCGGGTCGGGAATTTGCGCCGGCATGTCGAGCTCGAGCCACCGTCGAGCGTCGAACGGGTCCTTGGCGCCTTCTTCCCATTGGTCGGGACTGGGCGGGGCGGTTTCCCGGGCCAGGTGGGCGACAACCAGCGTCGCCCGGCGACGATGCGTTACCGCCGGCTCGATCGAGACTCCGGGCAGTTCCTCCAGCCGCCAGCCGACCAGCCGCGTTTCGCCGAGCGCCACGCTGCGCGTCGATTCGGCCAGTCGCACGAGCCCCTCCAGGTCGAGCGCTTGTTCGTCGCGCGGAGTCGCCTGCGGGCGATGGTCGCTCCACGGATCGGTGGCTTCCGCCGTTAGCTGCACGCGCCGGAAAGCCGGCCGGACCACCGCCCCGGCGGGCAGATCGCCAATCCAAGCCGCCCATAGCCCCTGCTCTCCCACGGGCGCCCGCCGGACAATCGCCGCTCCGGCCAGCGACAGGGACGTGCCGTTCGTCAATTGCGCCGCGCCGGCGTCTTCGTCCCAGTCGAACCCGCCCCCCAGGTCGAAGAAGCATTCGCTGCGAGCCATGCTGGTCGAATTGCTGGCGACGTCCAGTCCCGCGAGCCTCGGCCGCGGGATCAGACTGAAGCGGACTTCGCGCAACGATTCGCCAATGAGCGGGGAGTATTCGGTCGACGTCGCGAACGGCAGCGCCACGGCCGTCGGCTCGTCGAACGTCAGGTCGTACGAGGTGGACAGCGACGCATAGAGCGCCATGAAGCGGGTCAGATGAGCGCGGGGATACGCGCCTTGCGTCTCGACGATCGCCAGCTCGGTGACGCCGCGGCTGAACCCGATGTCCAATTGCGCCAGCCAGATCACCAGCGCCCCGCAACCGAGCGAGATCACCGGCGCCGCGGCCCAGGCCCATTCGACCCGCCCCACGAGCCGAAACAGCGTCCAATTCGCCGGCACGAGCACCAACAAGTACAGCGTCACGAACCAGAACACGAACCGCGGGCTGGGGACGGCGATGCCGGCCCCGCGCCGCAGGCTGCTCCGGGCGGCGTTCGGCACGCTCGCAGCGTCGTCCCAACCGGCTACCCCGACCGGCTCGACCTGGGCCGGATCTCGGTAGTTGGACGTCACCCAGCCAGGCACGCCGTTCGCCGAATTGGCGGCGTCGGGCGCTTCTTCGGCGGTTTCCGGCTGTTCCTCGTGGGCATCGTCGCGCACAAAGAATCGGAGCGAAGTCAGATGCGGGCCATGTTCGTAGTCCCGGTCGTCGTCGAGCCAGACGACGGGGCGGTTCATCGGGTCGCGCCCGGTGAACTTTCGCGGCGCTCGACGCAGCAAGCATGCGTTCAAGAGGCCGTCGAACCCGCGCCATTTGCGGATTCCCGGCTGCGAGAGCGAAAACCCGGTGACGACGATCCTCCCGCGGCCGACGCGCCGCTCAGCGGCGAGCTCGTCGGTCGCCGGCAGAAACGTCGCGCCGGGCGTCAGTTTGAGCCGGACTCCAGGCCAGGCTCGCTCGCCGGCGAGCGTTTGGCGATCGACCGATTTCTGGGCCGGCGACCAGAACCGGTCGAGCTCCGCCAGCCGCGCCGGATCGACGGCCTGGGTCTCGTCCCCGGTCGCCGGCAGGTAAGGTGTCAGGAAACTTCCCCGCAGCAACTCGAGCGTTCGCGGGCCGCTGACGATCAACTGGCCGCCCCAATGCAGCCAATCGACGAGCGCCTGCCGCTGGTCGGCGTCGAGAACGTCTGACGCCAAATCGTCCCAGACGAGGTAGGCGACGCTGGTCCAGAAGAGCGCGCTCGTGGGAAGCGGCGAATGGACGCCGACCACGGGCGCCACGATCCGATAAAGCGCCGGACCCGGGGCGCCGGCCGCATCGTCGAACAGCCGTAGCGACGGGAGGCCATGCAGGTAGCCGTAGCTTTCGGGCGAGCGAGCGAGCACGATCAGCAGGAACTGATTTGGAGGCATCGGCTGCAGCTCGTCCCGCTCGCGCTTGACGACAGCCTGGTTCTCGGCGTTGCTGAGCCGGACGCCGACCCAGGGATGATGCGGCGACGGGCACACGAACAGCGGCGCCTCGAAGATCTTCTTTTGCCCTTTCGGGAGCGCGGCCGGCCGCTCGACCGTGACGAAATAGGGCGCTCCGGTCAGGGCCAAGGGGTCGTCGTTTTGCTGGCAAGGCGTCAGCCCGAGTTCTCCGGAGAAGTCGAAGTTGTTCGCCGAGGTCGCGTAGGTCAGCGCAATCCAATGCCCCGGCTTGAAAGTGTGAAGCGCGTCGCGACGATCGCTCAGCTTGAGCCGTAGTTGAAGGCGATCGAAGTCCCCCTTGGGCTTTTCCTTGAGCTTGTCGCGCAGCCGTCCGGCCGCGGGCGAAGGCGTGAGGCCTGAGGTTTGAGGCTTGAGATTCGAGCCCGCGCCAGCTTGCCCGCTCGCAGGACTTTCGTTCGCGGCTGGAGCGTTCGGCGCCTGGAGGTTGGGGCCCGGCTCACTCGGTGCGGCGTCCGCGGCCGACGCCACCACCACTCGCAGGGCCAGGTCGAGCGCGAGGAAGAATCCACCCCAGCGCGCGAATCGCCCCCCCGGGCCGTATCGGGCTGGCCCGCGCCGACCGATGCCGCTCATTCCGCCGAGATTATCCATGCAATGCAGCCTCTCGCTCCAATTGAATGTACGGCAGACCCCTAGGCAGGGAAAGCCGCCGGACGGCACGTCGGCGCCCCCGCCTGGAGACGAAATTCGAACAATGGCAGCCTGGCCGCGGCGAATCGGCTCGGGCGCCAAGCGACGCGAAACGATCGACGCGTCCCCCGGCGCGTGTTATCCTACCGGCAATCGCCCTCTCAAGCGCCCTTCGGCGAATTTGACGTCGGTTCGATCCGGTCCTCGCGACAAAAGGCATCTTCATGGCTCCTGCCCCCGAAATCACGATCGCCCCGCTGCTGGCTGCGCTACTGAGCCTGTTGACGACCTTTGGGCTGCCGCTGGGCGTGCCCCCGCTGCCGCCGGACGGGGCGATCGAACGGGCCGCGCCCGACGAGTGCCTGGTTTATTGGAGCTGGTCCGGCGTTGCCACGCCCGACCCGAAGAGCGAAAACCAAACGGAATTGCTGCTGGCCGAGCCCGAAGTGCGCAAGTTCATCGGCGCGATCGACGAGCAGTTTACGCGCGCGTTCAAGGCGGGCGCCGGCAGCCCGGAGGAGCAAGCCATCGGCGAAGAAGCGCCGCGCGTGATCCGCGCGCTCTTGACGCACTCGACGGCCATGTTCGTCGAGAACGTCGTGATCGGGAACGGCCCTCCGCAATTCTCGGCGGGAATGGCCGTGAACCTGGGGGACGACCGGGCCAAAATCGAAACGTCGCTGCGTCGGCTGCTACCGGTGGTCCCGGCCGGCGAGGAGATCCGCGGCGTCCCATGCCAACAAGTGGCGTCGCCGCCCGGCGCGCCCGAAATCTGGTGGGGGACGAAGGGAAAGTACCTGATGCTCGGAGTGGGCAAGCAATCGCTCTCGAATCTGATTGCCCGGATGAGCGACTCCAAGCGCGCGGTCCCAGCCTGGCTGGCCGCGGCCCGCGAGAAAATGAAGGTCGAACGCGTCAGCCAGACTTCGTTCGTCAACGTGCAAGCGATCAAGGAGACGGTTGGTCCGGCGACGAGCGATCAAATCTTCATTGCGAACAAGGCGCTGGGCATCGACACGATGAAGACCGTCAGCGCGGTGTCGGGCTTGAATCGCAGCGGGACGATCAGCCGGGCGCTCGTCGAGTTCGGCGGCCCGCCCACCGGGCTGCTGGGCATGCTCGGCGACAAGCCGCTGGTGGCCGAAGACTTTCAACCTGCGCCGCTCGACGCCCCGTTCGCCATCGTGATCCGCGTCCCGTTGGCCGAGCTGTACGATGCGGCGCTCGAAATCGCCGCGCCAAGCGATCCGGCCGAGAAGGAGAAGATGATGCAGCAGATCGAAGGCGCTCAAGCGGCGTTCGGGATCTCGCTGCGCGACCATATCCTGGCGTTGCTCGGCGATCGGATTTGCGTGCACAGCCCGGGCGCCAGCTCCGGCAATCCGCTCGGCGCGATTCTGTCGATCACGGTTCGCGATCGCGCCAAGCTCGTCAAGCACGAAAAGGCGCTGGTCGGCGTGATCGAAAAAATCGCGCTGGGGCAACCCGGAGGTCCAAAGCTCAAGACCGAAACCAAGGGGGACCTGACCCTGCGGAGCCTGCTGTTGCCCGGCGCCGCCGTGACGCCCAGTTGGACGATCTCCAAGGAGGAGTTCGTGTTCGGCATGTCTCCGGACGCAGTGAACGAATACGTCAACCGGCCGTCGGCGTCGCAAACGCTGGCCAACCAGGCCGGCGTGGCGGCGATCTTGCGGCGCCCCACGGGCCCGTCGCTGGTCAGTTTCACGGACCTGAAGGACTCGATCGGCCCGCAGCTCGCGACGTTCCAGGGATTGACGCCGATGTTCAACGGCCAATTGGCCACGATCGGAGTTCCCTTCCAGCTTCCGCCGCTGCCGGCGCCGGGCGTGATTGTGCCGCGGATGCGACCGAGCTTCGCGGCGATCACTCGCTCGAGCGGCGGCGTGATGATCGAGCGCGCGCAGTCCGTTCCCTTGGTCGCCGACGCGGTTACCGTGGGCCCGGTGGCGTTGGGAATGATGATCCCGGCAGTGCAGGCGGCCCGCGCCGCGGCGCAAGGAAATAACGCGGCGAACAATCCCAAGCCAATCGAGTAGGAACGCACAATCACCGTCTTGTGAACAACGTGCTGCCCGCGGTCCTGGTCCATGGTCCGCAGGGCAAACCGCTGCTCGGCTGGCGCGGCGATCCCGCCCTTCATGGCCAGACGGCCAGGCCCAACGAATCGGCTTCAGGGCCCGGCGGTTGCGACTTACAGATGCGCCACAGCCAGCGCCGGCTCGGGCGTCGCGACCGTCTGAAAGCGACGAACGTCGTAGCCGTCGACCGCCACGATCTGTTCGTCCGGATGCAACGCCAGGTCGAGCTCCTCGAGCGCTGGCTCGGCAAACGGCTGGCCGTTCGAGTCGCGGATCCCTTGCACCTTGGGACGGAAGGGACGCTTGGGGTTGAAGTCCACGACCGCCGCCTCGACGCCGTTTGAGAGCGTGACCACCTGGCCGATCGGGAACGGCGGGATCACCTGGAAAAACGCCTGCTCGACCACCGGGTCGAAGAATCCGACGCACTGCGTCCGCATTTCGTACAGCGCTTGCACCGGCAGCTTGGCCTCAGAGTAACAGCGGGCCGTGGTGGCGGCGTCGTACACGTCGCACACCGTGGCGATCCGGCTGAAGATCGGGATCTGCTTGCCCGAGATCGGCGGCAGCATTTCGCCGCTCCGCGAGTCGACGCGGGCCGGATACCCTCCGCCCCCGTAACGCTGATGATGATTCAGCACCACCTGCGAAGCCGCGGTCGGCACCCGGCCGCGGACCATCTCGTGTCCGAAGATCGGGTGCAGCTTCATGACCTCCATTTCGTCGGGCGTCAGCCGGCCGGGCTTGCCCAGGATCTCCTGCGGAATCCGCATCTTGCCGACGTCGTGCAACAGGCAGCCGAGCCCCAGGTGTTGGAGGTCCTTGGCGTCCTTGGCCGTCTTGAAGATCCGCTCCTCGATCAAGTAGCGTTCGAGTTTCATGCCCACCAACAGAGCCAGGTAGCAAACGTTGGTCGAATGGCTCATCAAGTAGTTGTCGAACGCGTCGAGCTTTTGCAGCAGCACGTTGCCGCAGGTGCTGCTTTTGAGAAAGTCGAACAGCCCGCTGATCGAAGACTGGAAGTGCGACAGGTCGAGCTCGCCGGCCGTGTCCCCCATGATCGATTCGAAATTGCGGCGGACGTGCTGGTAGACTTCGCGCTGCCGTTCGCCGAGCCCTTCGTCGATCACCGTTTCCAGGAATTCGAGATCGCGGTTGCGAATCCAGACTTCCACGACGCCAAGCTGCTTGAGCCGCGGCACGAGATCAAGCGGGATCTCGCGATCGCGCTGCAGCAAGAATCGCCGCTGATCGTGCGGCATGGAGATCGGCCGCGCCAGCACCATTCCGCTCGTGATCTTATGAACCGGCACCCTGAGCATCGACTGACCGCCAGCAAGAGAAAGCGTCTCGCCCTGGCGAGACGCGACAATTAACAGTTCGCAACTATCTATTTGTCGCTGACTTAAATCATCCTCTGAAGATTAGCTTGCGGCGTCTTAAGCCGTTGGCCCTGGAGGTCCGCGACGCGCCAAAAATGGGCGAAGCCGATCGCGAATCGATGACGGGAAATTGCGCTCAGTGACGATCATACCGGCTTTGCCGGGCGCCTGTGGTCCGCACAACGCCGCCGGGCTCGGACGCGTTTCGCAATTCAGCGCACGAAAAGGCGGAAATCCGGCTCGGAACGCCGTGTCCGGACGTGGGCAACCGCGGCGCCGCCGCGGCAGGCCGCAGATTGTCAGCCGGCGCTGACCCATCTAGACTGGTCGATGACGTCGATCCCTGGCGCGCGACGATGTCGGTCGGCGCCATCCGCCGGCCGAAACCAATTTCCGGCGCCTCCGGCCGAGAGGCTGATCCATGTGGCCCGACAGCTCCCTGACCCAAGAGCTCCTGATCCAAGCGCAGGGCGGGGACGCACAGGCCGTGAATCGTTTGCTGGAGAAGCATCGCGAGGCGCTCCGCCGAGTGGTCGACATGCGGCTCGACCGGGCGCTGCGCCCGCGGGTCGACGCCAGCGACATCGTGCAGGATGTGCTGGTCGAGGCGAATCGGCGGCTGGGCGAATACCTGACCAGCGATCCGCCGCGAAAAATGCCATTTCGCTTATGGTTGCGGCAGATGGCGCGCGATCGAATTATCGACGCCCATCGCCGCCATCGCCAGGCGGCCCGGCGGAGCATGGATCGGGAGCAACGGATCGACGCGCCGCTGGGGGACGATTCGTCGGCGACCAACCTGGCCGCACAATTGGTCGACCGCGAGCTCACTCCGGCCGCCGCCGCCACGCGCCGTGAGCTCGAGGCCCGGTTTCAGGCCGCCGTGGCCCTGCTGGACGAGATCGACCGCGAAGTGATCATGATGCGTCATTTCGAGCAGTTGTCGAACTCCGAAGTCGCCCAAGCCCT
>Ga0302325_10035835_pt1 | contig 10124 bp, 10 predicted proteins | sample Palsa_T0_2_FD_201948 | JGI IMG/M metagenome (GOLD analysis project Ga0302325, IMG submission 201948) | Peat permafrost microbial communities from Stordalen Mire near Abisko, Sweden - Palsa_T0_2 | ecosystem: Environmental > Terrestrial > Soil > Palsa > Peat permafrost | place: Sweden: Abisko... | reverse complement strand
GTCGACGCTCGCCGACCGCATTCTCGAGCTGACCCACGCCGTCTCGGCGCGCGACATGCGCGCCCAGGTGCTCGACTCGATGGATCTCGAGCGCGAGCGGGGGATCACGATCAAGGCGCAGGCTGTGCGCGTGCACTGGAAGGGCTACGAGCTGAACCTGATCGATACGCCCGGCCACGTCGACTTCACCTACGAGGTCTCCCGCTCGCTGCAGGCCTGCGAGGGCGCCGTCCTCGTGGTCGACGCCGCCCAGGGGATCGAGGCGCAGACGCTCGCGAACGCCTACCTCGCGATCGAGAACAATCTCGAGATCGTCCCGGTCGTCAACAAGATCGACCTCCCCCAGGCCGACCCCGACGGCGTCGCCGCCCAGCTCGCGGCGCTACTCGGCGACGCTCCCGGGCGCGTGCTGCGGATCTCCGCCAAGACGGGGGTCGGCGTCGAGGATGTCCTCGACGCGCTGATCGAACGCATCCCGGCACCGACGGGAGAGCCGAGCGCGCCGCCGCGGGCGCTCATCTTCGACTCCTCCTACGACCAGTACCGGGGCGTCGTCGCGTTCGTCCGTGTCGTCGACGGCACGTTCGCCCCGCACGACGCCCTGCGCGCGATGGCGCTCGAGACGCGCTTCGAGGCGCAGGAGATCGGGGCGATGCTCCCGGTGATGACGCCGCTTCCCGCGCTCGGCGCCGGGGAGGTCGGCTATGTCGTCACCGGGCTCAAGGAGGTCTCCGAGCTGCGCGTCGGCGACACGCTCACCTCGGAGCGGCGGCCGGCCTCGACGGCCCTTCCCGGCTACAAGGACGTCAAGCCGATGGTGTTCGCCGGTCTCTTCCCGACGGACTCCGACGCCTACCCGGAGCTCCGCGACGCGCTCGAGAAGCTCAAGCTGAACGACGCCGCGCTCTTCTACGAGCCCGAGAGCTCCCAGGCGCTCGGGTTCGGGTTCCGCTGCGGCTTCCTCGGCCTTCTGCACATGGAGATCGTGCGCGAGCGGCTCGAGCGCGAGTTCGACCTCGACCTGCTCGTGACCGCACCGAACGTCGCCTACCGCGTGCGTCCGGTGAACTCGAGCGCATGGGTCGAGGTGCACACGCCCTCCGACCTGCCCGACGGGGTGGAGGAGATCGAGGAGCCCTACATCAGGGCGCAGGTGATCGTCCCCAAGGAGTTCGTCGGCACGGTGATCGAGCTCTGCAGCCAGCGCCGCGGCCACTTCGATCACCTCGAGTACCTCTCCGAGGAGCGCGCCCTGCTCACCCACGAGCTGCCGCTGGCCGAGATCGTGCTCGACTTCTACGATGCGCTCAAGTCGCGCACGCGCGGGTATGCGAGCTTCGACTACGACTACATCGGCTTCCGCCCGGGCGCGCTCGCGCGCGTCGACATCCTCGTCGGCGGCGAGCCGGTCGACGCGCTCTCGCTGATCGCCCACCGCGACTTCGCCTACGACCGTGGGCGCGCACTGGTCGAGCGCCTGCGCAAGGAGATCCCCCGTCAGATGTTCGACGTCGCGATCCAGGCGGCGATCGGCTCGCGCGTGATCGCGCGCGAGACCGTGAAGGCGCGGCGCAAGGATGTGACGGCAAAGTGCTACGGCGGCGATATCTCGCGCAAGCGCAAGCTGCTCGAGAAGCAGAAGGAAGGGAAGAAGCGGATGAAGCGGGTCGGAGGCGTCGAGGTGCCCCAGGAGGCCTTCCTCGCCGTCCTCAACCTGAACGACGGCGGCGTCGGGAGCGGCGTCAGGAAGTGAGCGCGACCCACCTCTACGTCCATCTGCCCTTCTGCGCCCACCGCTGCGGGTACTGCGACTTCGTGACCGCCGTCGGACGCCGCCCCCAGCATGCGGCCTACACCGAGGCGCTCCTCGCCGAGCTCTCCCTTGAGCGCGCCGAGCTCGCCCCCGAGCTCGAGACGATCTTCCTCGGCGGCGGTACGCCGAGTTTCACCGAGTCGGGCGCACTCGAGCGGCTGCTTTCGGGGCTGCCCGCCGCGGCCGAGGTGACGGTCGAGGCGAACCCCGAGACGGTGACCGTGGCGCTCGCCCGGCTGCTCGCGCGCAACGGCGTCACGCGCGTCTCCCTGGGCGTCCAGAGCTTCCAGCGCCACCTGCTCGCAGTCCTCGACCGACTCGCCGGTCCCGAGGACGCACGGCGCGCGGTCGGCCTGCTGCGCGAGGCCGGGTTCGACAACGTCTCGCTCGACCTGATCTACGGCATCCCCGGCCAGACGGGCGCCGAGCTCGAGGGCGACCTCGCCGACGCGCTCTCCCTCGAGCCGGAGCACATCTCGGCCTACGAGCTCGAGGCGAAGCCCGGGACGCGCTTCAGCCGCCGCCACGGGGCCGCGCTCGAGACGCAGTCGCAGGCGATGGAGCACTACATCGAGCTCGTCGTCGAGAGGCTCACCGGCGCGGGGTACCGCTGGTACGAGACGGCGAATTTCTGTCGGCGCGAGGGCCAGGCGTGCGGACGCGACCTGCGTTCCCGCCACAACCTCGGCGTCTGGCTCGGCCACGACTACCTCGGGCTGGGCGTCGGTGCGGTGAGCACCGTCGGCGAGCGCCGCTGGAGGAACGCCGCCTCCCTCGAGGGCTACCTGGCGGCACTGGCGGCCGGGTCTGCGCCGCTGCGCGAGCGCGAGGAGCTTCTGCCCGAGGTGCGGGCGACCGAGCGGATCATGCTCGGTCTGCGGCTCGACGAGCCGCTCGCGCTCGGCGAGCTCTCCGGGGCACTCGACGAGCGTGCGCTCGCCCGGCTCGAGGGGCTCGGCCTCGCGGCCAGAGACGCGGGCACCCTCGCACTGACCCGACGCGGGCGCTTCCTCGGCGACGGCGTCACCGCCTCGCTGCTCGCCTGACATCCGTGCTCGGCGGCGGTGAGGCTCGGATGCTGGCCTACCATGGCGTGCATGAGTGAGGTGCTCTCCGAACGCCAGCGCCTGATCCTCTCCGGGGTCGTCGAGGAGTATGTCGCCACGCGTGCGCCGGTGGGCTCCAAGCTGCTCGTCGAACGGGCCCGCTTCGACGTCTCGACCTCGACCATCCGGGCCGAGTTCGTCGAGCTCGAGCGGCTCGGGTTCCTCACCCATCCGCACACCTCGGCCGGGCGCGTGCCGACCGAGGCCGGCTACCGGGTCTACGTGAACGGCCTGCTCGTCCGTCAGGAGAGCCGGCCGGCCGAGTTCCCGCTCGAGCTGACGACCGCGCAGTCCGAGGTCGACGACGCGCTTCAGGCCACGACCGATCTGCTCTCCCAGGTGACCCGCCTCCTCGCGCTGGTGTCCGGGCCGCCGATCGAGGCGGCCACCGTCCGCCACGTCGATGTGATCCAGCTGCAGCCGAACGTCGTCGTCGTCGCCGTGATCACCTCGACCGGAGGTGTCTCCCGCAAGCGCTACGCCTTTACCGAGGCTGTCGACCCCGGCCTCGTCATCTGGGCGGGCGACTATCTGCGCGAACGCCTCGCCGGCATCCGGCTCGGGTCGCGCCTGCTCGGGCGCGTCTTCGACGAGCAGAGCCTCTCGCCGCGGGAGAAGGCATTTCTGCAGGCGACACGGGGCGCATTCGACGACATCGAGGATGACCGACAGCTCTTCGTCGGTGGCGCCGCGGGCCTCCTGGACGAGCTGCGCGGCGAGGAGATCGGCGCCTACCGGAGTCTGATCGACGCGCTCGAGAAACGTGTCTCGCTGCTCGAGTTGCTCTCGCGGTGGATCGGGACGAGGCAGGCCTTCGTCCGCGTCGGTGGCGAGCTCGAGGAGTCCGGCCTGCGCGATCTCGCGCTCGTCGGGGCCAGTTACGGCTACGCGAACCATCCGCTCGGCACCGTGAGCCTGCTCGGCCCGCTGCGCATGGACTACGAGAAGGCGATCCGGACGGTGCGCTCGGCCGCATACGAGCTCTCGCGGCTCGTCGAAGAGGTCTACGCCGACGAGTAGCGGCTCGCCGGTGCGTGGTGAGCACGGCCCCGCCTGGCACCATACCTAGCCGCCATGTCAGCAACCGGACAGGATTACTACGAGCTCCTCGGCGTCGAGCGCGGCGCCAGCGATCAGGAGATCAAGAAGGCCTTCCGGCGCCTGGCGCGCGAGCTCCACCCCGACGTCTCCGACCACCCCGAGGCCGAGGCCCGCTTCCGCGAGGTCTCCGAGGCCTACGAGGTGCTCTCGAACGCCGAGACCCGCCAGCTCTACGACCGCTACGGGCACGCCGGGCTGCGCTCCGGAGGCTTCCAGCCGAGCCAGTCCGACTTCGGCAGCCTCTCGGATATCTTCTCGGCGTTCTTCGGCGAGGACATCTTCGGCCGCGGCGCTCGCAGCGGCGGCGCCGCGCGGGGCGGGGACGTCGCCGCCGAGGTCACGATCGACCTCGTCGAGGCTGCACGCGGTGTCAGCGTCGCCGTCCCGGTCGAGCTCGCGGCGATCTGCGCGACCTGCGCCGGCGCCGGCGCCGCGCCGGGCTCGAGCATCTCCACCTGCCCGCGCTGCGGCGGCTCGGGCCAGCTGCAGCACGTCTCGCGCAGCGTCTTCGGCGAGTTCGTCCGCCAGGCCCCCTGCCCGGAGTGCGGCGGAAGCGGCCGCCACATCGAGGAGCCGTGCCCCGACTGCGACGGCGCCGGGCGCAGGCTCGAGGAACGTTCGCTCGAGGTCGACGTCCCCGCGGGAATCGACGACGGCCAGCGCATCCGGCTCTCCGGCGAGGGCCATGCCGGGGCGGGGGGCGCCCCCGCGGGCGACCTCTACGTCGTCGTCCGCGTCCGCCCCGACGAGCGCTTCGCGCGCGAGGGGAACGACATCTTCTCGCGGGTCGACCTGACGATCGTCCAGGCCGCGCTGGGGGCGAAGATCGCCGTCGAGACGCTCGAGGGGAGCCAGGAGATCGAGTTCGCCGCCGGCACCCAGCCCGGGGAGGTGCGCGTCCTGCGCGGGAAAGGCATGCCCGTGCTCCAGGGATTCGGTCGGGGCGACCAGCGCGTGCTCGTCAACGTCAGCGTCCCGCGGCGGCTGAGCGACTCCCAGAGGGAGCTGCTCGCGGAGTTCGAGCGCGCGAGCGACGAGCACACCTACAGCGCCGATCCGAGCTTCTTCGACCGGCTCAAGGGCGCGTTCCGCTGATCCGGGCAGCGGTCAGCACGCGGCGCGAGCAGGCCGAGGAGCTGAGGGCGCGCTTCATCGAGCTCGTGCCCGACGGCTTCGAGGAGGCCGACCACGCCGACGGGGTCGAGCTCGCCGCCTACGCCGAGGCGGCACGTCGCGTGATCGCCGCCTTTCCGGGCGCGTCGGTGAGCCGGGTCGCCGACGGCTGGGAGCACCGCTGGCGGGAGTTCCACCGCGCGCTCGAGATCGGGCCGCTCTGGGTCGGGCCCCCCTGGCACTCCCCGCCGGCGGGGAGCATCGCCGTCGTCGTCGACCCCGGGCGAGCCTTCGGCACCGGCGCCCATCCGACCACGCGTCTGTGCCTCGAGCTCCTCCTCGGCGAGACGCGCGGCAGCGTCCTCGATCTCGGCGGCGGCTCCGGGGTGATCGCGATCGCCGCCGCCGCGCTCGGTTTCGCACCCGTGCTCGCGTTCGACCTCGACCCGGTCGCGGTCGGGGTCGCACGTGCCAACGCGGAGGCAAACGGGGTCGAGGTCACGGTCGGGGAGGCGGATGTGCGCAGCGCCGAACTGCCCGCGGCCGGGCTCGCGGTCGCGAACATCGCCCTCGACGCCGTCTGCGCGCTCGCGGGGCGCCTCCGCGTCCCCCGCCTGATCGCCTCCGGCTACCGCAGCGAGGACCGGCCCGAGATCGCCGGTTTCCGCCCGCTCGAGCGGCGCGTTCTCGACGGCTGGGCCGCCGAGCTGCTCGTCGTTCGCTGACACGGGCGCGCGCGGGCTTTCCCACGCGGGCGGAAGCGCAGTACGATCCGCGGGCATGCGCTTCAGCGTCGAGTTTCTCGGCTGCAAGGTCTCCCACGTCGACGCGAGGGAGATACGCGACGCGCTGCTCGCCGCCGGCCACGTCGAGGCGCGCGCCGGCCAGCCGGCCGACCTCGCGGTGGTCAACGGCTGCTGCGTCACCGGCGAGGCGGTCGCCAAGAGCCGCAAGGCCGCCGCACGTGCCGCGCGCAGCGCCTCGCGCGTCGTCCTCACGGGGTGCGCCGCGAGCCTGCCCGAGCGCGCGCGCGGGCCCGTCGCACGGGGGGTGAGCGTTCTTCCGGGGCCCGCCTCGCTCGCAGCGGCGAGCCTCGGCGGCGAGGCCGGCGGGATCGGCTGCACCCAGGCCGCGGCCCGCTTCGACCGCGTCCGCGCGTTCGTCAAGATCCAGGATGGCTGTTCGTTCGGCTGCGCGTTCTGCGTCATCCCGCTCGTGCGCGGCTCCTCGCGCAGCCGCAGCGCCGAGGCCGTCCTCGACGAGGTGCGCCGCCGCGTCGCGCAGGGCCACCGAGAGGTCGTGCTGACCGGGATCAACCTCGGCTGTTTCCGCGACCGTGCGGCGAGGCTCGACCTCGCCGCCCTCGTGCGTGCGGTCGGCGGCGTGCCCGGCCTTCAGCGCCTGCGCCTGAGCTCGATCGAGATCAACCACGTGAGCGGCGCGCTGCTCGCGGCGCTCCGCGAGACGCCGGTGGCCGCCCGCCACCTCCACGTGCCGCTGCAGTCGGGCGACGACGGCGTCCTGCGTGCGATGGGGCGCCGCTACTCGACGGCCACCTACCTGCGGCGGCTCGACGGCCTCGCGGCCGAGTTCAACCTCACAAGCGACGTCATGGTCGGCTTCCCGAGCGAGGACGAGCGGGCCTTCGAGCGGACACTGCGCACGGTGGCCGACGCGGGGATCACCCGCGTCCACGTCTTTCCCTACTCTCCCCGCCCGGGCACCGGCACGGCCGGGGCCGACCCCGTCCCGGCGCAGGCCAAGAAGGAGCGCGGCGCGCGTCTGCGCGAGCTCTCGCGGGCACTCGAGCGCCGCCGCTGGGAAACGAAGATCGGAGGCTCGGATCTCGTGCTCGTCGACCGGCCCGGTCGCGGGTACGGGGACGACTACACGCCGTTCCTCGTCGAGGCGCCTGTGGGTGAGCTCGTCGCCGTGCGTGCCGAGAGGCTCGCGGAGGAGGGCATCGTTGGCCTCCCAGCCTGACGAGTGCCTCTTCTGCCGGATCGTCCGCGACGGGCCGCATCTCGCGGCGACCCCGGGCTTCGTGGCGATCGAGGACATCGACCCGCAGGCCGCGGTGCACCTTCTGATCATCCCCGAACGCCACCTCGAGAGCTTCCGGGAGATCGGCGCGCTCACGGCGGCCGAGAGCAAGCAGATGCTCGAGTTCCTCGCCGGCACGGCCCGCTCGAGCGGGCTCGAGGACTACCGGGTGATCGCCAACGTCGGCCGCTCGGCGGGCCAGAGCGTCTTCCATCTCCACTGGCACGTGCTCGGCGAGCCCGTCGCCGGCCGGGCCGGGGCGGCAGCGGCGTGACGGGCGAGATCGGTCTGATCGGCCGGATCGAGGCGGATGTCAGGTCGGCGATGCTCGCGCGCGAGGAGGAGCGGCGGGATGCGTTGCGGCTGATCCTGGCGAGCCTGCGCTCGGCCGAGAAGGAGCTTCAGCGCCCGCTCTCCGCAGACGAGGAGCTCCAGGTTCTCCAGCGCGAGCGCAAGCGCCGGATCGAGGCGGCCGAGGCCTTCCGCGCCGGCGGCCGTGAGGAACAGGCCTGCCGGGAGGACGCCGAGCTCGCGATCCTCGAGGAGTTCATGCCTGAACCGCTCTCCGAGGAGGAGCTCGATCGGATCGTCGACGACGCGATCGCCGAGACCGGCGCGACGAACATCCGTGACATGGGTCGCGTGATGGCCGACGTGATGCCGCAGATCGCCGGGCGCGCCGACGGGAGCGCGGTCAGCCAGCTCGTGCGCGAGAAGCTCGCCTGAGCCAGCCTGCCCGGAGGCGCCGCGCCGAGACGGGGAAGGCCACGCTCTCCCGGCGGCGCCAGCTCGGCGCACGGGGAAGCGCTCCCCCCGGCGCCTACACTGGCCCTGTGCAGGAGGTTCTCTCGGTCTCGAATGCTGTCGCCGCCGAGCTCGCGGGGATGGGGGACAGCGTGCTCGAGACGCTGCGCGAACGGCTCGACTGCACGATCCGCCTGCGCGGGAACCAGCTCACCCTGGTCGGCGACGAGGGCCCGGTCGAGGAGGCGCGAGGCGTGATCGGCGAGCTCGTCGAGCTCGTCGAGGGCGGTCACCAGATCGGTGCCCAGACGGTCGACGCGGTGCTCGGCGCGCGCGGCAGCGACCAGAACGTCCGCGAGGCGCTCGACGACGTCGTCTGGCGCCATCGCGGCAAGCAGATCGCCCCGAAGACGGTCACCCAGAAGGCCTACGTCGATGCGATCCGGCGCTGCACGGTGACCTTCGGGATCGGGCCGGCGGGCACCGGCAAGACCTACCTCGCGATGGCGCTCGCGGTCGCCGCGCTGCAGGCACGGCAGGTCGCGCGCATCATCCTCACCCGCCCCGCGGTCGAGGCCGGCGAGCGGCTCGGGTTCCTGCCCGGGGACATGCTCGCGAAGGTCGATCCCTATCTGCGCCCGCTCTTCGATGCGCTCTACGACATGCTCGATCCGGAGCGTGCGAACACCTACATGGAACGGGGCACGATCGAGGTCGCGCCGCTCGCGTTCATGCGCGGACGCACGCTCAACGACAGCTTCATCATCCTCGACGAGGCCCAGAACACCTCGCCCGAGCAGATGCAGATGTTCCTCACGCGCCTCGGCTTCGGCTCGAGGATCGTCGTCACCGGCGACGTCACCCAGATCGACCTTCCGCGCGACCAGGCCTCCGGGCTCATCCAGGTGCAGGGCATCCTCGACCGGATCGAGGGGATCGCCTTCATCCAGTTCGGCCACCAGGACGTCGTCCGCCACCAGATGGTGCAGCGGATCGTCGAGGCCTACCGCGAGCACGCGGAGGAGACCGGCACCGAGCGGCGCAGGTAAGCGGTGTGCTGACCGTCGAGGTCGACAACAGGAGCGGGGAGGTGGTCGACGAGGGCGGGGCGGTCGAGCTCGCCGCCACGGTGCTCGCCGCCGAGGGGATCGAGGACGGAGAGCTCGGGCTCGCCTTCGTCGGCGCCGAGGAGATGCGCAGGCTCAAGCGCGACCACCTCGGCCTCGATGCGGTGACCGACGTCCTCTCCTTTCCGATCGACGGGCGCGACGAGCTCCCCGAGGGCCTGCCGCGGGCCCTCGGCGACGTCGTCCTCTGCCCACGCGTGGTCGGGCACGCCTGGCGGGCGCCGCTCACCCACGGCCTGCTGCACCTGCTCGGCTACGAGCACGGCGCGCTCATGGAGCGCCGTGAGCGGGAGCTCGGCGGACCGTGAGCCCGCGCACCCCCGGGCTGCTCGACTCCTTCAACTACGCCTTCGAGGGCATCATCCACGTGCTGCGGACGCAGCGCAACATGCGCATTCACGTCGCGGTCGCGATTGCGGTGCTCGTCGTCGCGGTCACCGCCGATGTCACCAAGCTCGAGCTCGCCGCGCTCTTCGTCTCGATCGCCTTCGTCCTCGTCGCGGAGATGTTCAACAGCGCGATCGAGGGAGCGATCGACGTCGCGACGAGCTCGTTCGACCCGATGGCGAAGCTCGCCAAGGACACCGCCGCGGGGGCGGTCCTGATCGCGGCGATCAACGCGGTCGCGGTCGGCTACCTCGTCTTCTCGGGCAAGACGGCGACGCGGGCGGCGCGGCTCGTCGACCGCGTGCGCGAGGTGCCGGCCGAGCTGACGATCGTCGCCCTCGTGATCACGGTGATCGCGGTGATCTGGCTCAAGGCCTTCACCGGCAGCGGGACGCCGCTGCGCGGGGGGCTCCCATCCGGGCACGCCGCGGTCGCGTTTGCCGGTTGGGTCGCGGCCACCTACGCCTCGGGTCAGAGCCACCGCTTCCTCGTCTCGACGATCACCTTCGTGCTCGCCCTGCTCGTCGCCCAGACGCGGCTCGAGTCGGGGATCCACTCCTCGGGGGAGATCCTGCTCGGCGGCCTGCTCGGGGCGCTCACCACGCTGGCCCTGTTCCAGCTCTCGGGATGAGCGCCGCGCTCGTCGAGAAGGCCGGGTTGCTCGCGGCGAGGGCCTACGCGCCCTATTCC
>Ga0302325_10035834_pt1 | contig 10124 bp, 6 predicted proteins | sample Palsa_T0_2_FD_201948 | JGI IMG/M metagenome (GOLD analysis project Ga0302325, IMG submission 201948) | Peat permafrost microbial communities from Stordalen Mire near Abisko, Sweden - Palsa_T0_2 | ecosystem: Environmental > Terrestrial > Soil > Palsa > Peat permafrost | place: Sweden: Abisko... | reverse complement strand
GTCCGAGCAAAGAACGCAGAAAAGTTCAACTGGTGTCTTGTCACTCCGATGTTGCAAGCCATCAATCCTCCGAACGTCTTCACTGCGCCGACGACAACTCGCCCGTGGCGCGCTGCAGGGCAAGGTAGTAGCTCTTCTGGTTAAATTGCTCGCTCACGAGGTTGAGCTGCGCCGTGAGCAGATTGTCCTGTTGCGTGAGGCGGTCGAGGTTGCTGACCGATCCGAGTTGATAGGATCGCTCTGAAAGATTGTAAGCCCGCTGTGCCGCTTCAACCTCGATCTGCAGATCGGCGATCTGCTCCCGGCTGCCCGTCAGATTTTCATAATTCTCGTTCACATCATCGGTCACCTGCCGTCTCATCTGGCTTTCGCTGAGGACGGCCTGCCGGTAAACGCTCCACGCCTTGCGGACGTCGGCCTCGATCGTGAGAGCCGAAAAGATCGGAATATTGGCCGATAAGACGTTGCTCCATGATTGAATGTTTCCCGGATTTTTGTAAAGCAGATATTCGAAGTTCAGCGAGACCGACGGATAATATTCGCGTATGGCCGCATCCACGCTCAAGCGCGCGGCCTCACGATTGCGGCCGGCGGCGAGCAAGTCGTGCCGCTGGGCGGCGGCACGTTTTTGCCAGATCTCCAGCGTCGAAACATCGGCGGGGGGCTCGAACTCGTCGCTCAACTTGCCCCTGACCGCCGGCACGCCGATGAGCCGTGCCAGTGCGCTGAGGGCGTTGGCGGAACCGGTCCGCGACTGCACAAGCGACGCGCGCGTGCCGGCCAGATCGGATTCACTCTGCGCCAAATCGAGCGGTCGGACATTGCCCAGCTTGAGCCGCGCCGCCTGATCGCGAACCTTTTCGGATTTAAGTTCGACGCTGTGCGCATACACCTGCGACTCGTGCTCGGCTTTGAGTGCGGTGTAATACGATTGGACAACCTGGAGCAGGATCGTCTGGCGTTCGTCAAGCAGCAGCTGCGCCTCCTGCTCGACGGTTCGGCCGGCCGCCTGAAGCGTGGACAGGTTGGCGAGCGAGCCGGTCGCCGAGGCGTTCAACGGCACGGAGAATTGGTGGCTGCCGCTGCTGACCGTCGCCGCCGCGCCGGATGTGTTCGTGCCGCTGCCGGAGGTCGTGCCGGCGGAAGTCGTACCACTATTATCGATAATGCTCGTCCCATTTCCATGCGACAGAGTGTAGGACGGCGCGACCGTCAGCGTGGGTAAGAAAGTGCCGGCATCCCGCATCTTCTGGGCGAGCGCTTGAACGTAGTCTTCGCCTTGCAAAGCGATCGCCTCATTGTCGGCATCTGCCAGCCGGAGCGCGCGGCCGAGCGACAGGGGAGCATCCTCAACAAATTCAGCTGGCTGGCTGGCGGGCACCGGTCCATTGAGGATTTTCTTATATCGGGCCACATCCCCCGACCAATTCACGCAACCACCCAGGCCGATCGCGCACGCCAGGAGCAGCACGTTGGAAATGAATGAACAGAGTCCGTTACTCATAGCGCAATGCCTCGATAGGGTCCAGCCTGGCGGCGCGCAAGGCTGGGTAGTAGCCGAAGAAAATTCCCACGGCGGCGGAAAAGGTGAGGGCAAGGATTGCGGCCGACGGCTTGGCCAAGAGCGTGATGTTTGATTGCACCGCCGAGACGATTTTCGCGGTGAGTACGCCCATCGTGACGCCGATCAGCCCTCCGGTCCCGCTCATGACAACCGACTCGATCAGGAACTGCCGTAGGATGTCGCGCCGCTTTGCTCCGATCGCTTTGCGGACGCCGATCTCCCGCGTGCGCTCGGCCACGGTAACGAGCATGACATTCATCACCCCAATCCCGCCCACCAGCAGCGAGATTCCCGCGATGCCGCCCAGCAGCAGCGACAGGATCGTGTTGATGGTCGAAGCAGAGCTGAGGACATCCGCCTGATTCCGCACGTTGAAATCATTGTCCGCATCGTCCGCCAGCCTATGGCGTTTGCGGAGCAGAAGGGTCACCCGCGTCTGCACGGTCGACAGCTGCAACGGGTCGCGCGCACTCAAATCCACCTCGCCGAGATAGTCGACGCCCAGCACCTGCGCCATGGCGGTGGTGTAGGGAATGATGATCTGGTCGTCGGGGTTGAACCAGCCCTGATCCCCCTTGGCCTTGAGAATGCCGATGACCGCATAATGCACGCCGTTGACCTCGATCGATTGTCCGATGCAGTTTAGAAAATCGTCGCCGAACAGATTTTTTGCCGTGGTCGGCCCGATCACCGCGACGCGCGCTGAGGAATCGCAATCGGCATCGGAGAGGATTCGACCGCGCTGCACTTTGAATTCCCGAACCGCGAAATAGGTCGGCGTTGTGCCGAGTAAACTGGGGCGCGTGTTCTTATTGCCGTGCTTGGCCTGGACATTCCCGCGCACGATCGGGGCGACGCGCGCTGCCTCGGGGATGTTTAACATCGCCTCGGCATCGCCGATTTTCAGGTTCTTCTGCGTCCCCGAGATCACGCCGCTGGTACCGCGCTGGCCGGGCGTGACCATGATGACATTGGTTCCCAGCGAGGACATCTGATCGTTCACCATTTTCTGCGCGCCCGCGGCCAGGGCGAGCGCCGCGATGACCGACCAGACGCCGATGATGATCCCCAGCATCGCCAGCGCGGAGCGCAGCTTGTTGGAGATCAGACTCCGCAGGGCAATCTGCACGATGACCCAGAACATCATGGCCCACCTCCGATTGCTGCTTCGATTTGCGCAAAGGGCTCCCGCGCCGATGCGAAGGAATCGGAGTGGACGACTTTGCCATCGCGCAGGTAAATCTCGCGCATGCAATGTCGGGCGACGCCCAGATCGTGGGTGACGAGAATGATCGTCCGCCCCTGGGCATTGAGATCCTTGAAGAGTGCGAGCACTTCTTCGCCGGTTTTGGTGTCCAGCGCACCGGTGGGTTCATCGGCGAGCACAATTGCCGGGTTGTTCACCAGCGCGCGGGCGATCGCAACGCGCTGCCGTTGCCCGCCGCTGAGTTGATTGGGCTCATGATGCATGCGCTCCGCCAGCCCCACCAACTTCAACGCGGCCGCTGCCTTGTCGCGCGAATTTTTACCGCCGACATAATGAATGGGAAGCTCGACGTTCATCAGCGCGGACATCCGCGGCAGCAGATTAAATGACTGAAACACAAACCCGATCCGGCGGGCGCGGACCTCGGCCAGATCATCATCCCCAAGGGTTGAAACATCCTCGCCGCTCAGGATGTACCTGCCGCCGTCGGGGCGATCGAGGCATCCCAGAATGTTCATCATCGTGCTCTTGCCTGAACCGCTGGGGCCACGGATCGCGACCATTTCGCCCTCTGCGATATGGACGCTGACATGATCCAACGCATGGACGGTCTGGCCGCCCAACTCGTATGACTTGGTCAGATTGTTTGCTTCGATCAACATCGGAATTCTCATTGCGGCGGTGGAGGTGGGCCGCCCGTTTCCTTGGTTTTCCAGCGCGTCGGGAGATCGGCAACGGAGAGAATCACGCGATCCCCCTCGTTTAGTCCTAATACGACTTCGACGGCATCCGCGCCTTGCAGCCCGAGCGTGACAGGTCGCTGCTCGCCGGTCGGCGTTGTGACGAATGCCTTTCCGTCCTGCAAAGAGATGGCCGAAGGGGGAAGGGTCAGCACGTTGTTGCGCTGCGACTGAATGATCGTGACGTTGCCCGTCATTTGCGGTCGCAACAGATCCTTGTGCTCATCGAGTACCTCGACTTTGACTTCGAACGTGACGACGTTGGACGTGTTGACGCCCGTGGTGGCGATTCGTGTCACCCGTCCGGCGAACGTCCGGCCTGGAAAGCTTGCGACCGTGATTCGTGCCGCCTGACCTACCTGAACCACGCCGATGTCGCTTTCATCAACCGTCGCGGTGACAAAGATGTGCGACAGATCAGAAAGCGTGAGAATGGTCGTCCCGCCGCTGAATCCGCCTGTGCCGGAAGCGACAATGGCGCCTTTCTGGATATTGAGGGCGGACACGACGCCATTGATGGGGGCGTTCACTGTTGTGTAAGCCAGTTGCTGCTTTTGCGAATCGAGCGTGACCTGATCGTTTTGGAGCTGCGCCTCGGCGGTCTTCACGGCCTGACGCTTGTACTCCACGGCCAGCGCTTGTTGCTTGAGTTCATCAATCGCAATCGCCGCGGAATTGCGCGCATCGTCGGCGGCGGCGGCATCGGTTTCGGCGGTTTCGTAATCTTCGCGCGAGCCGAGTTGCTGATCGATCAATTGCTTCTGTCGATCCGCTTTGGATCGCAGGTTCGCGGCTTTCACTTGCGCGGAGGCAAGAGCGGATTCATCCTTGCGCCGCGTAGTCGCAAGGTTCTGCTCGGCTTGTTCGACGTCATCCGTTGCCTGGGCCAGCTTCGCCTGCGACTGTGCCAATGTCGCCTCCGCCGCGCGAACCGCCAGCGTTTCATCGGTTGGGTCCAGTTGACAGAGAAGGTCGCTTTTTTTCACGTTCTGGCTGACATCGAAGGGAAGCTTCACTACCTCGCCGCTTGCGCGGCATTTGATGTCCACGTCGAGGTTCGAAACCACATGACCGGAGGAATTCACGCTTTGTTCGACCGAGCCGCGCAGTACGGTGGCCGACTCGACCGTGTCGGCCGCCTGCCCAGTCGACGGCCTGGCCGAATGCTGCCAAAACCACCACCCTGCGCCGGCGACCACGATGACGGCCAGCGCCAGAATCGGCCAGCGCCGACGGCGGCGGCGCGTTGTGGGGCGAGTGCTGAAGCCGATCGGGTTCTCCACAAGAACAGCTTCCGCCAAGCCGAGATGCTCCGCGCCGGCGGGGCCTGGCTTCGCTGCGGGTTTTGTTTGCGATAGATCGATCACGGATTGCATGTAATGAGTATCCGCTTGCCGTTCTGGACGGGCAACGCGTGAAAGTCCATATTTCTATTGTATTCGTCCCAGATCATAGACGCTCGTGCTACTATGGTGATATGCGCACCAAAACGCTCAGAAAAAATTCGATGGGCAAACTGCCGCTCGCGCTGGGGCCTCAACGGTCGATGTTCCAACTGATGGATCCGTTGTCGCAGGCGCTGGAAGGCATTCGCCTGAGGTTCATGGTTCCCAGCGCCCACGAGATGACGGCGCCTTGGGGCGTGCGGTTTGGCCTCATGAAACCGGCCGAGCTTCGCAAGCATGCCGAGTCGCTCGGCGTAGTGCTTCCCCCGTTTGATCCGCCGAAAATTCGTGGAGCGATCCTGGCGATGATCCGGGGAAATTGCTGGGTGGAGGTCGAAAAATATCGGGTGAAACTGGCCCTGACCGGTGGCGACATCGTGCTGCTCACGCGGGATGCGCCGATCACGCTTCGCAGCGATCTGCGGACAGCGGCGAGGGATATTCATGAACTGGTTCGACGTGAGGACCTTGAACTGCGTCGCGGGATTCGGTTTGGCGGTGGAGGGGCCGCGTCGAGCTTTCTATTCGGAGGCTTCCACTTCGAGGACGATGCGGACAACCCGCTGCTCTCATCGCTGCCGCCGGTTATCCATGTGAAGGGCGCGGAGTCGGCTGCCGTGCCATGGCTGGAGAGCAATGTGCGGTTTCTCAACCACGAACTGATCAATCGGGCGCCCGGCTCGCAGAGCGTGGTCAATCATTTGGCTCATGCGCTGTTCGTTCAGGCGGTTCGCGCCCATGCGCTGTCGTTGCCGGCCGACGCCTCCGGTAGCTGGCTCAACGCTGTTCTGGATCCCGAACTGGCAACCGCGCTGGGTCTCATGCACCTTCGGCCGCAAGAGCCGTGGACGGTTGCAAGCCTGGCCGAGCACAGCAATGCCAGCCGCAGCGCCTTCTCCGCGCGTTTCACCGCGACGCTAGGCATACCTCCTCTGAAATACCTCACCGAATGCCGGATGCGCTCCGCCAAGCTCATGCTGCGCGATAAGACGCTCGGAGTGAAAAACATCTCGACAAGAGTTGGCTACGCCAACGAGTCCGCATTTGGAAATGCGTTCAAACGGGCGACTGGCATGTCACCAGGGGCCTACCGGGCGTCGATTACGACGGGCGCAGCCCATGATGAAACCTAAGTTGATACTTTGATGAGCGGAATCTACGCGATCAGGAATTGTGGGCCAGATTTGGGGTAAACGAGCCTCTGGAAAACACTCCTCGGTCAGTTCGGAGTCCAACGGGCTGCAAGCCGCAAAGTGAATAGGGGTGTAAGGCTCGCTTCCATCAAGCCTCATTCGACACTTTTCTCGCTCGCAAAAGATCAGATTTCGGCGGCGTCGGCGCGATCGTCACTGCGGCAGTCACGCGCAGCGAAGCGAGCGCTTGAGCAACTCGACGGCGAAAGTTCTCAAGGCCACCGTACAGGCGCTCCAGACCTGTCGCATCGAGAAAAAGGGATGACGGGGGATAGACGCACACGCCTGGGCTGAGTCGCATCAGCTAGTGACCCATCGCTTCGAGAGAGCGTAGGTCTGCGTCCGGCGTCGCCGGAAGATCCAACAACGCCGCCTGACGCGCTCTTGCCATCGCCGGCGCAGCCGGTCGGTCGGCCAGTGGCGCAGATATGCACACGGCACGTGTCTCACGGTCCACCTCCAGTAGAAGGACTTTCCCGACCTGTCCTCCGTGACCGTGCAGAAGTTCCACACTCCATCGTTGCACTTGGTCGCTGCCGGGCGCGGGCTGGATAATCCAGCGCGTGGCTGCCGCGTAAGTGTTGCTGATCCCCGGCGCATAGGGGCGCATGAAAAGTCCCACGCCGCCCCCACGCTCGGGGACAAGTTGCAGCCGCCGCGGCTCAATATGGTTCAAATGTTGAATAGATGACACTGTCGCATTCACCCCAGTACAGCGCAAACACTCGGCCAACACCGGTGTGAAGTTAAGGGCCAAAGATGAGCTTTGGAAAAAACTGGGGTACTGATCAACGGCTGAGTTCAAACGTAATTCATCCGTCGTTGATGCTGCGCAGTAAGAAACGCTAAAGCGGCTAAGCGACTTAAAAATTAGTCGTTCCCCATCACACGCGTAAACGCTTTTCCACGAAATGCTCAATCCCAAACGCACTAGCGGCTTCGTGCCGAACGGGATTGGCTATGTCCCAGTTTCATTTCCTCGCGGTGGATCTGGATCCGACGTCGTTATTATGAACGTTCATCAGCATTCGGTCCTGTTCGAAATCCTTCTGTAGTTGAAATCTCACCTGCGCAGTGCGCGGCGTACGCCGCCCGAACAGTGCAGTCGCATTTGCCCGTCCAATCGTAGCTGCGACGCCTGCGTCGCAGCTGCAGGATTTTGTGCGCTGCGGCATCGTCGCATCTTTCGTAAACAGAGGCGATGCTGAAACGATTGGCCGCCTTCGTCGGAATATTCTGTGCATTGGTATCTGTGGTCGCCGCGGCGGATACGCCGTCGGTGGCGCTGCTTGTGCTCAACAAGGGGGATACCTCGCTGGTGATTGTGGATCCGCAGACGCTGGCGGTGGTGGGCCGGGTGTTTGCGGGGCAGGATCCGCATGAAGTGATCGCGTCCGCCGACGGCCGCACGGCGTTCGTCTCCAACTACGGCGGATTCGGCGCGGGGTTCCACACACTTTCGGTGATCGACCTGGTGGCGCAAAAGCCGATGCCGGTTGTGGACCTTGGAGCGCTGCGCTCGCCGCACGGGCTGGCGATTGCGGATGGGAAAATCTACTTCACGGCTGAGGGGAGCAAAGTGATCGGCCGATACGACCCGGCGGCAGGCAAGATCGATTGGGTGCTTGGCCTGGGACAGGACCGCACTCACATGATCGTGGTTTCGAAGGATGGCAAGAAGATCTTCACGTCGAATGTGAACTCGAACACGATCAGCATTCTCGAGCCGGGAACCGGAAATGACCGCGGACCCTTCGGACCAAACGGTCCACCGCCGGGCTTCGGCGGACCTGGTGCCAAAGATGGCCCGCCGGGCGGTGGTCCTCCAGACGGTGGTCCGCCAGGCGGTTGGCTTGGGCGAGGTCCCAACGATTGGACCGAAACCTTCGTCAAGGTCGGCAATGGGCCCGAAGGATTCGATGTCTCTCCCGATGGCAGGGAGCTTTGGGCCGCCAACTCGCACGATGGAACGGTCTCCGTCATTGACATCGAAAAGAAATCGGTCGCGGCCACGCTGAATGTTCCAACCCGCATGGCCAACCGGTTGAAGTTCACACCCGACGGCAAGCAGGTCTTCATCTCCGACCTTGGCGGTGATGGTGTGGTGGTGCTGGATGCGGCCACGCGCAAAGAGATCAAGCGCATCAGCCTCAATGGCGGGTCCGCGGGAATACTGATGCAGCCGGATGGGGCACGCGTCTATGTTGCCTCGGGCAACGGAGTATCGGTGATCGACCTGAAAACACTTGCAGTTGCCGGCCGGGTGGAAACGGGCCGAAACCCAGACGGCCTGGGCTGGGCGGTTCGGAAGTGATTTCTCCCCCCTTTGAGAAATTCAGGCAATTCTAAAGGGTCGGGACGGCACTGTAGAGGAAAATTCAAAGGGCACATCGCTCAATACGCGAATAACTTTGTTCACGCCACTATGTTTCCGGCCCTGGGCAAATCTTTCGCATGCTGGGCGATTTGTTTCGGAGAGAGCAGAATTGCATTGCTCCGGGCAGATTTTCCCAACTGCGGGGAGATTAGCGCAGCGGATGGGAAAATGTTTCTGACGCGGGGAGATTTGTTTTGAAGCTGGGAGAATCTCCCCGCTTATCGTTTCTTGCCGGGGATGCTTTGGCAGTACGCACGGAGCGATATTATCTGGCCAGCGAGTTCGCCGGTTGCTTTGCGTGGCAATCACAGATTGTAGGACGGGCTTCAGTTTTTTAGGTCGGGCTTCAGCCCGTCATTGGCGCGCCGACGGGCCGAAGCCCGTGCTACACTTGTGCAGAAAGCGATACCATAACCGTGCAGCCCAGCCACAACACCAAACTGACATGGAGCGACCTGATACTCGACAACATGACGCCAGCCGAAGCTACTGCGTGGCTTGCTGATTGGCAGTGGCTCGGCATTGGCCGAATCGCACCGATCTTTGTCTCGCGGTTTGGCGACTGGTTTTTTCACAGACCCGATGGTTCGATCCACGAATTAAATATAGAGAGTGCCGCCGTTCACCGTGTCATCTTCGAGAGACAGATTCTAGCTCGCTAGAGACGCCGGCGCGCCGAGCATCGCGCTGATTCCACCGTCCGTTTCGGCGGGCAGTTCATGGCTGCCCGCCGACCGTGGCGAATGATCCGCCGAAAATCTCACCCAGTTCGACGTGGGCGACGCATTAGTGCCAAACTCGTCAAAACCAACATTCCAATGCCAGCCGGCTCAGCGCTGCCGAGTCATTCCTGAAACCCCTGTGTAATACGACGAAGGAAAAGCGGCTTCACTGGCTTACCAACTTGACCCTGAACGATGGGGTCGTGCCAGCGGCATTCTCTACCGCCAGCAACGTAATTCTCATCGCAAACGAGTGGAAGAGTTTGAATCCAAACGTCAGGGCTTTGGAAGACCGAGCGATCATCTTGCACTTCTGTCCGCCGAACCACGAAGTCCATCGCAAGGTGGGAGAGTGGTTTAATGATCCGGACGTGTATGGATTCCTAGGCGAGCTTGTATCACTTGTCCCTGACATTTCGATGCGGCACTACTGCAAGGGCGCACAGTTGCGGCGGGCTGGACTTACCGATTGGCGAGAAAGCCTGTTGCAAATGACCATTCCTGATCGGCGTATCGCCTGCGTCGTTGCCGTTCAACACGATCCGGAGCTGGGGTCTGAGCAACAACGGGTTTCTCGCTTTACGGCAGCAACTGGCGCCTCAAGAGCAATCTACTTTCGGATCAAGGCGAAACTCGCCGCCGCAACGTGATTGCGCGCGACCTCGCACCGACGCTGGCATCGAGTTGGGATGGCATAGCCTCTCCTCAACCGGCGCTCGAATTCGATCCGTGCGGCGACCAAGGGAAAATCGCGTATCAGTGCGGATCGGAATCCTGGGCCTGACGGATCGCATCCTCCATCCCGGCCACTTCCTTATCGCTGAGCATCTTGAACAAGTCCTCGCGCTTTCTGTGCGAGAGCTTCCCGTGATTTTG
>Ga0302325_10035833_pt1 | contig 10124 bp, 10 predicted proteins | sample Palsa_T0_2_FD_201948 | JGI IMG/M metagenome (GOLD analysis project Ga0302325, IMG submission 201948) | Peat permafrost microbial communities from Stordalen Mire near Abisko, Sweden - Palsa_T0_2 | ecosystem: Environmental > Terrestrial > Soil > Palsa > Peat permafrost | place: Sweden: Abisko... | reverse complement strand
CTTCGGGCTGGGATTTTCCTGGGGCGGGTTCGAGAGCCTGGCGATCGACTGCGGGCCCCAGTTCGAGGTCCGCGCGTTCGGGGCGCCGTTCGAGACCCCGGTGATCCGCCTCAACATCGGCCTGGAGGATCCAGGCGACCTGATCGCCGACCTCGAGGCCGGCTTCGAGGCCCTGGCGACGGCTTGACCGGCAGGCGCGTCCCGACGACGGCGCCCTCTGCTGGCGACCCCGGCAGGACTCGAACCTGCAACCGTCCGCTTAGAAGGCGGATGCTCTATCCGGTTGAGCTACGGGGTCGAAACCTTCGGATCAATGGGTCCACGGCTCTCTCCGACGAAACGCGAAGTTATCCGCGTAAGCCTTGATGATCTTAGGCGTTTCATCGGTCTCCAGGAGCTCGAACGCGATCCCGTGGCGGCCCGCGAAAGCCACCGCCTCCTCGCGCGTGTCGAAGGCCAGGCGCACCTGGCCGTTGGTGTCGGTGGTGACGGTCCAGCCCATCAGCGGATCGGGGGTCCGGGCCGAGGCCGGCTCGAAGACCAGTTCCCAGACGCGGGTGTTGGCCCTGCCCGACTGCATCGCCGATTTGGCCGGACGATAGATGCGCGCGAGCATGTAACCGTTCCTCCAGAGGCGACCCGGACCGCCCGTTGGTCGGGGCGGCAGGATTCGAACCTGCGACCCTCTGCTCCCAAAGCAGATGCGCTACCAGGCTGCGCTACGCCCCGATTTCACCGGTAATTCAACTGGTTAGAGATTGATCCAAAATCGGCCGGCTTGCAACCGCTCCGAGCCGCTCAACTCACTGCACAACCGCGACGTATCGGCGTGGAAAGCCCACGCGCGGCGTTAGGTGGCCGGTCCCTCGCCTTGCGTCAAGCGAGACGGATGGCGCGGCTCGCGAATATGGCCCGGTCCGGTCGAACTGAGCCATGTCCTCCAGCCAGCAACCGGACCTATGATCAGGGAGGCGGGACAGACTTATCGCTTCATCGAGGGCGCCGGAGGCGGTTAGGGCAAAGTTATGGGGCTTCGACCGACCGGCGCATAGCAAAACGCCGCCAGCCCAAGGACCAGCGGCGCTTTGGTTCGGTTGATCAGATAATTAGGCGGTTGCGAGCGCCTGCTTGCGGCGGGAGCGCATCGTCGCACCCAGAGCACCGAAGCCCACCAGCATCATCGCCCAGGTGGCCGGTTCCGGGATTCCGGCGGTCGGAATCGTGAGAATCCCTTCCAACCGACCACCCTCGAGGGAATAGTCGGTGTCAGTAATTTCTAACTGGAGGGTATTTGTCCCAGCCACGAAATCGCTCGATGAGGCGGTCCAGGAATTTAGAGACCCCCAGTTGCCGTCACCGAGGTCCGAAAGGTCGTGTCCATTTAGATATAGGGAGCCGGAGTCATCCACGGTCCAGTAACCTCCGCTGATCGATGCTGCGGCGGCTTGAGCGGCGGTGAGAGTGAAGGTGCGGGTGAACGTCAGCAATCCATTGTCCGCGACATTGGGATTGGCGGCTATCCAGTCGGAATTCGGACCGTTAGCGACCCAGCCTCCATACCAATCAGCGTTGTTCGAAAAAACCGTGTAAGAGTTGGGAAGATCCTGCGCGGGACCATCACTGGCGGAGGTCTGGGCCACCGTCCAGTTAGCACCTAGTTGGTCGCCGCTGCTCCAGACGGCGCCGCTGCCGTTTAGTCCCGTGGCCAGATTGATGGTTTCCGCCGCATTGGAAACGCATGCCCAAAAGCACGTTGCGGCTGCAATGGCCGAGCCCGCAGCCAATTTGCGTATAGAAACCATCTTCGACCTCCTCGGATATGCGGCCGCCGACGTGACGCCACGTTTCTAAACCCGCCACAATTTAGCCTTCAATTAACCATGTCGGCAATCCGATTCCCTCGACGGGCGAGTCGTGGCTGCGGCTCAGGATGCAGATTCGCGCGGTTTCGCCCGGATTGGGACCTGCGCCGGTTCAGTCTTCGCAAAAGACGTCATGGAGCCGAGTGGCGTGAAGGGCGACCTCACGATGGGCGGGCCGCCAAAGGGACACGCCCGGCCCCTCGAATCCCCCCTTACGGTGAAAAGGCCCGCCAAGCTCAGTCTGGCGGGCCTTTATCGTTGCTCCGAGCCGCCTATCTCGCGGCGATTTTCGCCGCGATCGGGCCGGCCACATCGTCCTCGATGACCGGCGTGATCTTCCTCGCGGGGCTCGAACCTGGCGCCGTCAGGACCGTCGCGGGCTCGCTCTTGTAGGCGCCGGTGAAAGACTCCGCCGAGGCGGCGCCGGCGATGGCGAGCGCGGTCACGGCGGCGAATGCGAAGATGGTTTTCATCTCTTTCCTCTGCAGCTTCGAAGTACCGGAAGCCCGGACCCGCGACATCGCGGCCGGGTAGGACGGGAATCGGGTCGGACGCCGGGCGTCCGTTTGCGTTGGGGAGGTTCCTGTCAGGGCGCCCGTGCGCCTCGCCAACCATCAAGCGCCACGCCGAAGAATCCCGGGAGGGGCTCGGGCCGATGGTTTGCCGATGAAACGCCGATGATCGGAGAAATCGCGGTCAGCGCGAGCGGCCTTGGGCGATTTGGCGACCTTGCTCTTGCCCTCGGCTCGTGCGCCTCGATACCTTGAGAAAGCGGCCTGGGTGGGCCACCCGTACATGTCCGACGTCTTCATCTCCTACGCGCGGTCGACCGCGAAAGAGGCCAAGGCCGTAGCCGACGCCCTGCGCGATCTTGGCTATGGCGTCTGGCGCGACGACGAGCTTCCCGCGCACCGCGCCTACTCCGACGTCATCGAGGAGCGACTGCGGTTGGCCAAGGCGGTGGTCGTGGTCTGGTCGGCCGAGGCGGCGAAATCGCAGTGGGTGCGCGCCGAGGCGGAAGCGGCCCGGGAATCGGGAACGCTCATACAGCTCAGCATCGACGGCGCGAAGTTGCCGATGCCGTTCAACCAGATCCAGTGCGCGGACCTGACGGGCTGGGACGGCGATGTGCGGGCGGCCGGCTGGCGCAAGGTCGCCGCCAGCATCGCCGAGCTGGTCGGCGGCCCCTCCAAGGCCGAGCCTGCTTCCGCGACCGCCCCGCGCAGGCTCTCCATCTGCGTTCTTCCCTTCGCCAACATGAGCGATGACCCGCAGCAGGAGTATTTCTCCGACGGCATCACCGAGGACATCATCACCGATCTCTCGAAGGTCTCGGCGCTCGAGGTCAGCGCGCGCAACACCTCGTTCCAGTTCAAGGGCAAGAGCGTCGATATTCCCCAGATCGCACGGCAGCTGGGGGTCAGCCATGTGATGGAAGGCAGCGTGCGCAAGGCCGGGGGCCGGGTGCGGATCACGGCGCAGCTGATCGATGGCGTTTCGGGCAACCACGTCTGGGCCGAACGCTACGACCGCGACCTCACCGACATCTTCGCCCTGCAGGACGAGATCAGCGAAGCCATCGTCGGGGCCCTGAAACTGAAGTTGTTGCCGCAGGAAAAGAAGGCCATCGAGCGGCGCGGCACCGAAAGCGTCGAGGCCTACAACCTCTATCTGATGGCGCGCCAATACCTCGTCACCGGCAACGATGGAGATGCCCGCAACGGTGAAGCCATCGTCCGCCTGTGCCGCCGCGCGATCGAGATCGACCCGGGCTACGCCGGCGCCTGGGCCCTCATGGCCAAGGGGCAAGGGACCCAGCGCACCGTGTTTGGCGGCGAGGGCGACGGCGGCCTGGCGGCGGCGGAGCGGGCGTTGACCCTGGACCCCGACCTGGCCGAGGCGCACGCCGTCAAGGCGAGACTGCTCTCGCTGGACGGCCGCCTGAGCGAGGCCGACGCCGAAATCGCGACCGCCCTGCGTCTCGACCCCGAATCCCACGAGGTCAACGCCAGCGCCGCGGGGCTGCACTTCCGGCAACGCCGCTTCGAAGACGCCATCCGCTATTGGGAAAAGGCGGCCGCTCTGATGGAGACGGACTTCAGCGCTCCAGGCATGCTGATGACCTGCTACACCGCCGTTGGCGATCGGCAGGGGGCACTCAGGGCGGCGCAGATCACCCTCGTCCGCGCCGAGCGGGTCGTCGCGCAGGATCGCAGCAACGGCAAGGCCATGAGCTACGGCGCCGGCGCGCTGGCGATGCTTGGGGAGCGCGACCGCACCAGGGAATGGATAGATCGCGCCCTTCTGATCGATCCGGACAACCTGACCATGCGCTACAACCTGGCCTGTGCGCTCGCGGTCTACTTGCATGACTCCGACGCCGCGATCGAGATACTGGGTCCCGTTCTCGCCAAGCCGACCCCGGAGTTCCTGGACTACGCCAAGGTCGATCCGGACCTCGACCCGATCCGCGCCGATCCGCGCTTCACGGCCATGGTCGCCGCCGCCGAGGCGCGCCTGGCCGCTGGGTCTTAGTGGATAAAATCTGACGCATGAGTCCGGGTAGCCGGTTGGACCAGCCCGTCGGTCGAATTCGACGGCGCCGTCCGCCACCTTGATGGCGGTGTCGTCACAGATCGCGTAGGCCGGATTGGCCAGCCCGGCCGCCCACGTTCCGCGTCCGCCATGGTGTTCTCCGGCAGGGCTGGGTGATCCAGGTGCGGAAAGATCGAAAAATCGACCCATCCCAGCGCGCCGTCGCCAACGCCGGGCGACTTCCAGCCGACGAAGTCCTCGCCGATGCGCGGGCTCATCACCATGCTGCCGGCGCTCAGTCCCGCCCAGACCAGGTTGGGCAACGACGGCAACAGGTCCGCCAGCCCCGACTGCCGCATCCAGTGGTTCAGGTATAGGGCGTCGCCGCCATTGACGAGCAGGACATCTGTCTCCCGGACCCAGGGAACCCAGCGGTCTTCGCCGATGCTGTGCAGGGCGGTTAGCTCCAGCACGCCAAGGGACTTCCAGCCCAGCTCGCACATGGGTGTGGAGGACGTGCCGGTGATGAACCGGTATGCCCCGCCAGGACTGCCCTGGGGGTGCCCATACCCCGCGGTGGGAATGCAAAGGGCGTTGCACTCGGCGATCGGCTTGCCCAGCAGGCCGACCAGCGCGCTCTCGATGCTCGGGTTCTTGATGCCGGCGGATGTGAGAAGCAGCTTCATGTGTCCTCCGGCGAAATGTGTGCAGTTAAGTTCGGCCATCGCTGGCGGCCAGTGATCGCCCGCGGCGTACGCCGTGATGCCCACACAGCCGGCGGGACCGTCGTCGGCCGGCCGTCGAGTTTCGGATCGTTCAGGGCGCTCGGCATCTTGGTCGCCCTCAGGCTCGCGATTGGCTTAGCGACAGCAGATTGCCGTCGGGGTCCTTGAACCAGGCGACGCCCGTGCCGGGTTGCGGCGACCAGATGGCGAGATCATCCTGGGCCATGCCTTCGAAGCGCTCGAAATGCACGCCGCGGGCGGCGAGCCCTTTGACGCTCTCGCGCAGATTCTTCACGTGCCAGCCCAGAGCCGTGCCGAAGGGCGGTTTGACAACGTCGGTCTTCTGCAGATTGAGGCGCGCCGAGTCCGTCTCGAACATCACCAGATACGCGTTCTCCTCCACGAACGTCAGGCCGAGGACACCCTCGAAAAAGGCCCGGGCGCGGCCCGCGTCCGCTGTCGCCAGGAACGCCGTCAGTATCTCATTCGCCAGCATCGTCGTTGCTCCCTGCCTCCACTTCGCGTTCGCCATGGCCAGATCGGCGGCGCGCACCCGCCAAGATCGTGATCGGCGGCGGGGCGCGGCTTGGCTCGTGGAGATATAGATTGTCGCGATATCGGGCGCGAGCCTGCGCACCCTGCAACGCGTCTTCCCGCCGGAGACGGGACTGACGCTGGAGGCGTGGCGGCAGAAGGCGCGGCTGATCGCGGCCATTTCGGTCCTCTCCGGCGGCGATCCGGTGAGCGTGGCCGCCGCCCGTTGCGGCTATGTGAGCCCCAGCGCCTTCATCTCCGCCTTCAGGCGGCGGTTCGGCGTCACGCCCGGCCGCTATCGACCCGCCGCCTGAGCGGGCGTGGCGTTCCTCGTCCACCCAACCTTCCCTCGACAGGCCGCCATCCGACAATCGACGCCTGCGCGGACGCCGGATCGCCGTCATCGATGACGGTCCAGTTCTTCGCCTTCCCAATACTCCATGGGCTGGAGCCTGCCTTCGGCAGGAGGCGCCCGGTCAGTCGCGGCGGCGGCGGAGGAGCTTGAAGAGGCCGGTGGCGCGGGCGAGATCGCGGCCGGCGATGTGGGCCCGACCCTCGACGAAGGCGATCTCGGCGGTTGCCCTGGTGACGGCGGCCTCGCCCATGACCCATTCGCCGGCCCGGCCCATGTCCAGGAAATCCACCGAGAGGTGCATCGTCACCGGCGTCGCGCCGCTCGCCTTGCCGGCGGCCGCGGCGAGGAGGCCGTCGAGGAAGGCCGACAGCATGCCCCCGTGGATCAGGCCGACGCCGTTGCAATGGCGGCCCAAGGCGAAGAAGGCCTGCTCGGACCCGGCTGCGTCCGGGCGATAGAAATAGGGACCGTTGTGGGTCGTGAACGGTCCCCTGCCCGGCGCCGGAACGAAGCCTTCCGGCGGCGGCCCGTTCACGGGTGGAAGATCTCGTTTTCGACGACATCGCCCGGCTGGGCCCCGATCTCGGCCGCCCGGCCGCCCCGCAGCTCGACCACCTCCGCCCTCCGCTCACTTTACCGCCAGCGCCGCGCGCTCGTTCGCGTATTCTGCCTTCATGCGGGCGTTAGACTTCAACAGGCCGGCGACGCGGTCGATCTTCACGAACGGGGTGCGGAAGAAGCGGTCGACGGTGGCGTTGAACAGGGCCGGGTCGTCGACCGGGATCATGTGCGTGGCGCCGGGGAAGATGGCCAGCTGGGCGTTCGGGAGGTGGTGGTAGATCTCCAGCGTGTGTTCGTCGGCGATGGCGTCGTGGTCGCTGGCCAGCACCAATGTCGGGACGGTGATCGCCTCCAGGGCGTCGGGCTTGATGTGCGGCTCGTCGCGGTCGAGGGCGTCGACCCGCTCGGCCCGTGTCGGCGTGTGGCTGGGGTCGGCCTTCGGCGGCGGGCCTTCGAGTTTGAGGAATTCCGGCGCGATACCTTCGGGATAGAGATCGGCGGCCATCGCGGCGATCCTGTTCACCTTGTCGGGGTGGCGGATGCCGAGCAGCAGGGCCTCGTTCGCGCCGTCACTCCAGCCCAGCACCAGCACCGGGCCGGCGTGCAGATGATCCAGCAGGGCGGCGAGATCGTCGGCCATCGTCTCGAAGGTCAGGGGGCCGGTCGCGTCGCCCGAGCGTCCGTGGTCGCGGCTGTCCATGGCGATGACGCGGTAGTGTTTGGAGAAGAAGGCGATCTGGTTCTTCATCCACCAGATGCTGCAGCCGTTGCCGTGGATCAGCAGCAGCGGCGGCCCGTGGCCGTAGACCTCGAAATAGAGCTTCACCCCGTCATGCTGGAAGTATCCGCCCGCCGCCGGGTTGTCGCCGTAGACGACATGGGCCGGCGCCGGCGGGGAGGCGAGGGCGCACACCGGCGCGAGCGCCACAGCAAGCGCCGCCAGCGCCGCGTTTCGAACAATCATGTCAACCCCATCGTCGCGCCGGCGCCGCGTTCGGCGGCGACGGACCCGACGGCGAGTTAAGCCGCCCTGGCGGCCTGGCACAATGGACCGGGCGGCCCCGCCCTATGGGGCAGGTCGCTCAGGGCTCGGCAGCATCTGCTCGCGGGCGGCCCGCCAAGGGGGAGAATCGACCGAGGCTGTGGAAAAACGCGGTTCTCGATCGCCGGTAGGTAGATTGCGCTTTTGACCGGTGGCTGGATTGGCGTGCGATCAGCCGGCTGGGATCAGGCTCTGATCGCCTGCATCAGCGGCTGGACGCCGAGGAGCTGGATCATCCTCTTGAGGTTGTAGGCCAGGACGTGGAGGCTCATTTCGGTTCGGACCTTTTCGAGGGTTCGGGTCAGGAAGTGCGTGCTTCCCATCCACGCCTTGAGGGTTCCGAACGGGTGCTCGGAGGTCTGCCGGCGGATGCTCATGGCGTTGGGCATGTGGTCGAGCCGGACCTGCATCTTGTCGAGGACGCCCTCGTGCTTCCAGCGTTTGATGCGCCGGAGCTTGACCGGCGTGCACCTGGGTTTGAGCGGACAGGTGAAGCATGCGGTGAGATGGCGGTATTCGTGGAGGTCATCCGGGGTGCTTGATCTGGGATGGCTCCGCGTCAGTTTCTGGCCTGCTGGGCAGGTGTAGTGATCGGCTTGCGCGTTGAAGACGAAGTCATCGCGCGTGAAGAGGCCGCGCTTGGTCCCGCTGGATGTCTCCGTCTTGGGAACGCAGGGAAGAACGCCGGTTCCCTCGCACGCCAGAACCTGGTCGCCGTTGAAGTAGCCGCGATCGGCCAGCGCCATGATCTCCTCGCAGCCCGTGGCTTCCTTCGCCTTCAGCCCCATGGGCTCGAGCAGCGTCCGGTCATAGCCGAGGTTGGTCACCTCGTGCGCCACGATCAGGTGGTGCTCGGCCTCGACCGCGGTCTGCACGTTGTAGCCGACCACCCCCGTGCCCCGACCGCTCGTCGCCATTGAGCGCGCGTCGGGATCGGTGAGCGAGACCTGCTTGTCGGGCGCGGCCTGAACCTGCCGCTCCATCTCCTTCAGGAACTGCATCTGCCGGCGCAGGCCGGCGATCTTGTCGGTGATCCGGCTCGTCTTCGCTTCGGTGACATCGCTCTCCTGGCGATCGGCCCGGTCCAGGGCGGCGAGGTATCTGGCGATGCTGGCGTCGACCTGCTCCATCCGCTTGGCGACCTTGGCCACCGTGAAGTTCTTGTCGCGGTTGTTGACCGCCTTGAACTTGCTCCCGTCGATCGCCACGACGGCCTTGGTGAAGAGCTTCAGCCGCCGGCAGATCTCGACGAACTGGCCGCACACCGCCCTGATCGCCGGGCCGTTGTCGCGCCGGAAGCTGGCGATGGTCTTGAAGTCCGGCGCCAGGCGTCCGGTCAGCCACATCAACTCGATGTTGCGCTGAGCCTCCCGCTCCAGGCGGCGGCTCGACTGCACGCGGTTGAGGTAGCCGTAGAGATAGATCTTCAGCAGCGTCGCGGGGTGATAGGCTGGCCGACCCGTCGGCGCCGGCTGAACTCCCTCGAACCCGAGCGCCCCCAGATCCAGTTCTTCGATGAAGACCTCGACCACCCGAACCGGGTTGTCCTCGGTCAGGTAATCGTCGAGCGAGTCCGGCAACAGATACGATTGCCGCCGGTCTTCGCCCTCGACGAATCGCTTCATCGCCGGCCCCCGAAGCAGTTGCCCAGGATTCTAGGCCAGATCCCCTCGAAGCGGAATCGCCCGGGCGCTCAACAGCGGGCTGTTTTCACACGGCCTGGACCCAAAGCCGTCATCCCGACGCACGAGCCAGCCGACGCTCATTCCGTTAGCAAACCTGCCCGCCCGGGTTCCTCGTTCCGCCCTTGTCCGTCGCCGCCAAGGCTTCTAGGCCAGGGCGCAAGCGCGGATCCTCATTTCGACGGAGAGACGACCTATGGCCATTTCCCTCTATGACGCGACGGTGGCGGGGTTCCAGCAGACCCTAGCCGGCGTCGCCGGCTTCCTCGACCGGGGCCTGGCCCACTGCCACGACAACAACATCGATCCGGAGACGCTTGTCGAGACCCGCCTCTATGGCGACATGCTGCCGCTGCGCTTCCAGGTGCAACAGGTGGCGCACCATTCGATCGGCGCCATCGAGGCGGTGAAGGCCGGCGTGTTCCTGCCGCCGATGAACATGCCGCCCGAGGACTATGTCGCCCTGCAAAAGCGCGTGGCCGACGCCCGCGGGTCGCTCGGCAAGCTGACGGCGGCCGAGGTGAACGACCTGGAGGGCCGCGACGTGGTGTTCCAGATCAGCGACATTAAGATGCTGTTCACGGCGCAGGGATTCCTGCTTTCCCTCTCGCTGCCGAACTTCTTCTTCGCCGCCACCACGGCGTACGACATCCTGCGCAGTCAGGGGGTGCCGCTGGGCAAGCGCGATTTCATGGGCCCGCTGCGCCTGAAGAGCTGACCCGAGCGGCGGCCCGCCGACGGCCGCCGCGCCCCTCGCCCTGACGCCGACTCGGCGATCCGCCCCGGCGTTTGGCGCAATGACCGCATTCCACCCAACTCGGAAATTCC
>Ga0302325_10035830_pt1 | contig 10125 bp, 9 predicted proteins | sample Palsa_T0_2_FD_201948 | JGI IMG/M metagenome (GOLD analysis project Ga0302325, IMG submission 201948) | Peat permafrost microbial communities from Stordalen Mire near Abisko, Sweden - Palsa_T0_2 | ecosystem: Environmental > Terrestrial > Soil > Palsa > Peat permafrost | place: Sweden: Abisko... | reverse complement strand
TTTTGCACTATTTGATACTATTTCAGTGGTGTGGCATTCGAGGTGTCAACCTTGAGCCGTATGCCGTCCGTTGTCGTGACCATTGCTCTGCCCGCCTCAAGAGGCCCAAGTCTAAAAATAAGCCTCTCTATGAACACCATTGGCTATTGGTGAGCGGGGATGTGGACATTCTTGAAATTGTCGTCACACCACCGCCTCCTCATGCTCGCGAGTTCTCCGCAGGCAGCAGGGCAAGGATGGACAGATGGAAATACCCTATTTGCTGGAACTAATGACCCCGTGTCATATCACATGGTCTTTCAATCATATATCAGACACCTGTTCCCACCATCAACTTCAAATCCCCTTTAACTTTCCACAATCGCCACACATACAATGATACAAACCATCCCCACGTGTATCCACCAGCCAATGGATTTAACATCGCCTTTACATTCACAATCACCTCAAACATTCGTGGCCATGGAGCAACTCCGTCTCATGGAGCTTCAACTCGGAAAGGCACAACTCACTCGAAACCTCGATTATAGAGACCGGGCAAACAAGCAGCTCCAAGGAGCGCTGACTTCCCACGAAACAATCAAGCATAATCTCGAACTAAGTCTTAAACACTAGACGCAGGTTATGTATGGAGTATACCAAGAGCTGAGGTTTAGTAAGGAGGCTCGGAAGCACCTCGACCTTGAGATAAACCGGATTGACCGGCTTATAACCTTGTAAGTCTGTCCTTACTATTTGCTTTCAAGATGGACAGTAATCTGACCGACTATAGAAGTCAGGAATGGGAACAGCTTGTAGGCCCGGTGGAGCTCTAGCGATTCCTCTCCGGGATCCGGAACCTTATCTTCGAGTTCCTCCTTATTAAGGATGGTCTAATTGTAGTCGCGGAGGACACGGGAGAGACTTCAAACTCTCCTCCGAATGGAAATCTTGCAATATATCGGACCTCTCACACTTTGTTCGAAGAAACTTCTGCGATATTTTATGGGGAAAATACCTTCGAGCTCAACTCAGAAAACATGGCCTTCTTCTTCCTTTCGGATACTGAAGAACGCCACAAGACCATTAGTCGCCTCAGAGTACAGGTGACCTTGAGAGTTGACATGGATTTCGTTCTTCTTCGCCTTCCCTTATTTGAGTGCCTAGAGAAACTACATCTGACTCTGAAGGAGCTTTTTCGTCCGTCTTTGAAAAGGCTCAAAAGATTGACTTTCAACCAGCCAAAGACGCTACGAGAAATAAGGATAGAAGTGGTGAAGAAGGAATCTGAACTCGAACATGTTCGTGACGTCCTGCAGAAGATACTAGAAGATGGTCATTACTGAGATTCAAGATACGAGCACGGAACCTGGGTTTGTACTCACTGAAAATGTATTCTTCGCCCCTAAAGGTCTTGTTTCCCGGATCTCAATTCCAGGAAGGAATGTTCCAATATGTATCCAAATGAAATTTATTTAAGATCTAACCGTCTTACACCAGAAGATGAACGCACCCTTTGAGATCCTCCTTCAAGTGGCCTCTTATTTAAATGGGAACGACCTGAAGAACTTCCATTCCACTTCTAAGAGGTGTGCCCTTGCTGGCCTCTCCTCTATTCCCCGCGACAACGTCCCTATACTTTCATCATACCATCACAACAGCTTCCAGGTTCCATGTAACCAGAAGCAAATGAGCATCAATGATGCTGGGAATTTCTGTTTGTGTTCCCCATACTGTAGATTAGAAACCTAGCCAACTCTCGTTTCTCAGGAATTAGAGTTTGACTTCGTAGATACCTAAACCATAGACTTCGAACGATAATTCTTCTCAGCTCCTCTGCATCGTGGCCAAAAACGACAATCTCACTTCTGAAGCCACATGCTCAGCCGTATCCAGCAATCCATCCTGCGAGGGACAGAAGTTGAAAGGGGAAGTTAGCCAGTTTTGATATATTAGATTAACCTATCTATTGTTCTGTTGTAGATATTGTGAACACGTTCATGTAGAACAACTTACTCAAGCTTTCCCTTCTAGAATATACAAGAATGTTAATATGCTACGTAATCTCTATCAATACAAACCCCACTCGGCCTTCTGACTATTTACATCACCACCGCAATTCATGTACCCTTTTGCGCCAACAAGACCGTTCGAGGCATATAACGAGATTGCTGCGGTGATGATGTTGACAATATCCTGGGTGCCAGTAAAATAGGTAACGTCGCCACTAACTCCGTTGTTTTGGACGCCAAAATGGCAGGTGCCGAACGATGCAAGGGAGCGTTGACCACCAATGCCAGTGGTCCAAGTGCCACTCGTGCCCTGGATGTTCTTGATGATCTGCTGGCAGTCGGAGACTTTGGGGGAGGCAGATGAGGTCTCGTCAATGTAGGTGTAGCCGCTGCACTTGGTGGTGCCTTGAAGGGGATTGCAGGGGTAGCCCGAAGCGCTGGAGTTGGACTGCGAAGGATTTGACCACGAGGTGTAGGCAACTAGGGCACTGCAAACAGGGAGGCGGATGTAGCCAGGAGTCGTGATGTCTTGCTGCTGGAGGTCTTGCAGAGTCGCCTGGTCCAGTGGATTGGCGAAGGCTCCTCCATTGGAATTGCCGTTGGCCTGGTATGTTCTGACAGACCCCTCAATAATATCTGCCAACGTTAGGCCTCCCCAGCTGGTCGAACTGAGGGTGTTCAGCCCTGGTGGAGCGGTGAAAAAGGATCCCTCGCAATTCCCAGCAGGATCCGTAGTGGCACAGCTTGAATACGTGCCGTCAGGGTAGACGAGATAGTACAAATTGTTGTTGTAGCATGTGTAGGTAGCCTCTTGGGTGGCAGCAGTCATGTACTGGGATAGTGGGTTCTGCGCGCTGCAGGGATAGCCCGAATCGACGACAAAGGCTGCAGTGCCAGACGCAAGCCACACCTCTGGGATAGCAAACCCGAAGAAGGCCAGATCAATGAAGCCCTCGAGAGTGGTCTGTTGGCCACTGGTTGGGGTGGGATCTACCTCTGGGCTGGCGTTGTTACCCTCGATAAGTTGGCCGTTGGCAATCAGGGTCCCGATCAGAGCCACTGAAGCATCTGATCCATTGAAAAGATTCCAGAGTTGGTTTTCGGCGGCGGCAGCCCAGCCGGCGACTACCGTGCCTAACGTGGCAGAGAAGCTGGCTTGAGACTCCGCTGTCCACGAGCCTCTATAAGAATGTGGTCAGCGATGCTCTCGTTTAAATCGACCCAAGGAAAATGCGTGACTGCCGCGAAGCACACTCTCTGACTCTAGGAGTAAATGAGAGGCGAGAACTGTACTTACGGTGAACCCGGAGCGGGGATTGCAGCGGTAGCAATTGCGGCTCCGAACGCAATGACGGCATAGGTGATATCTTTTGTGACTTCGATACCGGCGTCTCCCAGAGCAAGGAGAGCTGGCAGATCTCCGATGACTGTAAACAATTAGTGCTTGTGGGTGGGATAGTTCAGAATCATTATTGAGAGGAAGCTAGCGGGAGATTCTACGTCGGGACTTACCTCCAGCGAAGAATGGCGCTGCAACCGCAGTTAGACCAAGACCTAGAAGAGCGATCAAGATCAATATCCACTCGTCACTTTTAGGCTGAGCCACCGGTGCGAAGGTGAGCTCAAAGGAGGCGAGCTGGCTGTCAATATATCCAGAAGCATCGCTGATAGCAGTGTATAGTTGGGAGTACATCTGAGTTGCAAGGTTGTGTTAGCTACTTGTGTTGTGCCGGCATAAGCGCAATTGAGATATCTCTCCTTTTTTCATCACATCTTGTCTTGAGGCGGGAGGGGTGAGGCTTACCGAATTGATAAGTGTGATAGACTCCATGAGTACCATAGCCGCGGGGCCCGAACCACCAGTGTTAGGTCCGAAGCCTTGAAAGGCTGCGCAAACCAAGGGGGTGTTACAGTTGCCTCCCGCTGAAAAAGTCCTTCTACAATTCGCCGATTCAGTCACATGCCAGGTGTTGAACATGGACAAGGTGAACGCATTATCCCCCTTTATTGTCGTAGAATCGTCAGTAACCCATACGTTCATAGTGTCTGACCAAGCGTCGGCAGCGTCCAGCTCTCGCCAGCGCTCCGCGCATGACATATTGAGAGCATCTTGTATGCCAGGGTCGTCACAGTTTAAGGTAGTCCAGTTCCCGTTTCGGGAGCCCTCTGCGTAAGGGTCTCCGCCCTGGACGACGTCGCTGATTACTTTGCCCCAGTTATTGGCGGTGTATGGTGGAGGGTTGTATACTTGTAAGTCGGTAGCCCAATCACTCGTGCCTCCCATCGATAGCCCTTGGTAGAGTGCTTTCCTTTCAGCTTTGACACTGTCACTCATCCATCCGACCCATTGGGTATTGTCGTAAACAAGGATATTGGTGTTGCTATCAGGATCGACGAAATTCTGGTTGACCCGGCTGGAGTCGGCGAGGATTCCCAGGATCTCGGCATTGCCAATATAGCCTGCGGTTCCAGTACAAACCCCCGGTGTAGCTTGTGAGTTACCAGCTGTGCCCAAAAATGTGCATTGCGGCCCATAGCAGCCTGCTTGGGCCATGGCGAATGATCTTCCGTAGCTGGTCACGCCGACGACGACCTTATTGGAGGGGACACCGGCCTTGGTAATCTGTGGTCGCAGAATTTGGCATTAGCCATAGCAAATGCAAGGGATTCCAGGAGCATTGGGTCTCTCAAGGCAACTCACCATGACTAGAGTGCCAATTGTCTCGGTAAGGTTCACGTCCGTTCGTAGACAGGTGCCAGTCGTGCAGCCAAGCTGTGACCACTGATTACCAGAATCCCACTATAAAATGAAGAAAATTCGACGTTAGCACCCGTTGTCTCCCATGCATGCGTCGCATACGAGATCCAGAGGAATGGCCATACCTGTCCATGAAGATCATAGGTCATGTATATAATGTAGTCCACGAGCGGAGCCATCTTTGCGATAGGGAAGCCCTTCAAGTACCAGTAGGACGCAGGAGCGGCAATCGTGACCTCCTTGTTAGGAAGAAGATTCCTCAATATAGCAAGAAAGGCGAGATAGTTGGCACCATCGCTGGTACTAGCTGCAGGAATACCAGGAATATCAGGTGCCTATAAGCGAGTGGATTAGCGACGGAATCTAGACACAACAACAAGGAAAGCGTGGAGTAGAAGTGAGTGAATAATGTTCGTACCCCGGGATACTCCCAATCAATGTTGACACCATCGAGGCCATTGTTGTTAATGAAGTTGGCAATGTTTGTGGCCATAGTAAGACGATTGGCAGAAGTTACGCCGTTACGAAAGATCATGTAGGTGCTCGGATCAGTGGAAAATGCCCAACCACCGATGGACAGGATTCGCTTCGCGCCCTGGATCTCTTTAAACAGGTTGAACTCGTAGGTGCTTAGCACGTCAGGAATCTGGACGACATAGGCCGAGGAGAGCACACCGAAGCTGAAATAAATATGTGTGTAGTAGGAAACATCGAGTTGAGAGATGTCCTGATAGAGGCAGGGACGCTGTAAGTTGTATCCCTCGTAGAAGCCAATGTTTCTATACGTCGCCGGAGGGCCACTCAGTACGATATTGGTGCCGCAGTTGGAAATACAGCCATTGGTGCCAGGAGCAGCCGTTCCAGGAGCACCAGTACCCGATGGGGTGCAGAAATCAGTTGTCGTGCCGCACTGAGAAAATGATTAGTAGAGTAACACAACGTGGATTGGAGGGACGAAAGGAACTACTCACTTGGCCCCAGATATCGCAGCACGCATTAAGAGGGCAGGTGTTGAGCTGGGATAAATCCGTGCCAGCAGCAGGCTTTGCGGTGCCGGGAACCTGTGGGCCACAGACTGCATTCGCGACAACCGCCGGCATTGGCGGGTTGCCCGTACTGAGACATATGATGGCCTGGGCGTAGATGAGAGTGCAACCACTCCAGCCCCAGGTGTTTGTGTTGAAGCTGTTGATCTGCGCCACCGTAATGCTGTATGTGGCAGCAATCGAAGAACAGTCATCGTTCGCCTTGATGGTGTAGGTCGCACACGTGCCGTCGGGTTGGGGAGTTGGGGCAAAGTTGGGTAGCGTGCCGGCAGAACAACAGACGTGCTCACCAGGCTGTAATGTAGAGCACTCGTTCGACGCTGGGTTATACTGCGTGAACTGAGCCCCGGTGATACCGCATTTTACCGCCAAGGAAGCACAGCCATCGCCAGAGGCGACCTGGATAGTAGAACAAGTGGTCCGAGGTGCGAGAGCGCGAGCGCGGGCAGAGCTGGTGGAGTTGATGCTGGTGCTGGTGCCGTTCATATTCGTGAGAGTGGTGTTTGTATTCGTAGCGTTGGTATTTATATACAACGGCGTCAGGAGCGGGACTAGTGCCGTGACGTTTTGGACAATGAGCGGATAAGTCAAACATTTCGCTTTCGACCATGATGTGAGGGCCTCTTGGACTTCAGCAAACGTTCCATTGCCGGTCGCCATCAGGCCGAATATGTGGTCAGAATCTAAGCCAGGCTGGCAGAACTGCATAGCCACCTGAGCAGAATTGCTGGCGTTGGAGGTAGCGACAGAGTGTTCCAGGTACGCCAGTGCCGTTTCCCCAATGCCCTGGCTCTGCAGACCTGAGCCGATGTAGAGGCCGACTGAAGTGGAGCCATAGCTGGCGAAGAGAATGGTCGGACTGTTGACGGGAGCGAAGCCACCGGACAGATACTGGCGGAACTGGTCGATGAGAGTGGCGAGAGAATATGAGACCGTAGAGCCTGGGGCAGAGGGCCAGGATCCAATCTGATATGTGCCATTCATACTAGTCACGGCTGCTGACTGGGACTGGGAGCTAAGACCTGATGTATTTACCGGCAAGTTTCCCCAATCCGGCCCAAACGAGGTGCAGGTATGGATGCGATGGAGGGTATCGGCGTCGTCGACGGGATCGAGGAAGGAGAAGGAGTAGAAAAGCAACTCTTGGCACGAGGAAAATTGTTCGAAGTTGTGGTAGACCGACCAATTGCCTGGATTGGGTCCCGACGCAGCACATCGGGCTGGGCAAGCATTGGACCTGCCTTGATACCCAAGACTTGCAGGAAGTCGAATGGGCGTCGTTATGGCCTCAGATATGCCTGCGTAGAAGGACAACGTGACAAGGCTAATGTGTAAGAGGCCAAGGAAAGCACGGCGCGGCTTACGTCGAAGCCAGGCAGAAGAACTAGAAGAGGAGTATAACGACATTTTCAAGCCGCTGTTGTGTGCATATACTGTGCGTGGGATTGCCCACAATACTGCACACGTCGTAAGTAGACTTGGAAGAGGAGGAAACACCAAGAAATTCCAAGAAAGAAATTGTAAAGACGGTGATAGCAAGGCAAAAGATGGTCGTGGCTTGACTGCCCCGCGAATAGTACTTATACTCTTCCCTCGCCCCTTATGACTTGCCAGTAAAACATATTACGCAAAAACGGAGATAAGAGAATAGGGACAGATCACTAGCGCTGCCTATATATAATTGCAAACGAGGCGGTATAAATGATTCCTACAATTCGGGGAAGAAAAGAACGTGTTAGGGGTACTATTGCGGGGGTCAGCGACCACCACAAGCCGTTCTTAACGGGCCGCTGGGCAATTATGCAGGTCAGCAATAGGGGCACGGTAGACCCATGAAGTTTGTCCCTGTATAGATCAGAATGGAATGGTGTTTGTTGATGGGGCCTGTTGGAACAAGAAGAAGTACAAGGGGATGAATTCTTGAGGGGCAAGACTCAGGAGAACAAGCTTTGCATGGGTGAAAGATCAAGCCTTTCATGGATCGGAGATGAGGCCAGATGTGGACACGAGATCGAGCTTCGCAAGCGAGGCAAGCGAGGCAAGCGCTCTCCAAGTTCGTACCCCTCCTCCCTACCTACCTTAGGTAAGCATCTCGGCTTGCAAACGAACAACACCGTCGTCTCCTGTTCCTTCTTCACGTTGTCGTCCTTCATTGCTCCCTTTATTCCTCTCATTCGAAGCCACCGCGTTATCCTCCATCGCTATGGGTGCATTCAATCACGCTCGCTACCAGATCTGGGCTATTTTGTTTGTGGCCGGCTTCACAACTGCAATCACTGCGGCCGATAATGGTGGCAACTTGGAAGTGGACTTGCTCTTCCCAGGCAACTCAACCTACACTCCTCAGGCGCTGATGCCCATCGTGTTTGCGGTACAGAACCCAACTCTGGTTTCTCAGTTTGGAGTTGGCATCGACTGGTCATTGTGGGAAGGCAACAACCAGACTTCGCCAGGCTCTATCGTAGGCCTCCTTGAAAACTTCGTGCCCAGTAAACCACCAAACCAAATTCTGGTCACTCGCATCATCAACACCATGGCCTACCCGGACGGCGTTTGGACACTTGCCTGGAGCATGTCTTTCCTCAATTGCACTCCTGAGGGGGATGTAGAGCCCCAAACTCTCTCCTATCTCAACAGTACCACTACTTTCACCGTCAGCGCATCCGGACGGGCACCAGATCTCGTGGCTGCGACATCCGCTCAGATGTGCGGCACAACAAATGGCGTCGCGCTCTCCGCAACCTCTTTCGGAAGAAATTGTGGCGTGCTCTCACCTAAAAATGCAACTGCTACACCTTGCGCGGCGACGATCAATTCTGCAGCTGCATCCAGTATCTACGCCGCGGCCACCGAAACGGCTTGCTCCATTCCTCAAGAACGCCAAGCGAATCCCAATGTCACCTGCCCAACTTCGACGGCTAAACCCTCTGCCTCTTCCCCTGGCGCCGTGGGCCGCATAACCGCTGCTTCGACGTTGCTCATGCTCCTGACCACGTTCACTGCCTTGATCCATCTTGGAACATGATGAGGGATGCATTCTGAAGATCAACTTGAAAGAGCAGCGGGGATTTTCTGTGTACATAGAATGTAGGAGCAGTAGTTGCCAGCATTTCAGTCTTTCAGTTAATTGATACCACATTATGTCTTTTCACAAACTTTCACCTAGCATTTTAATCCTTCAATCAATTAATACTACGTTATATCTTTTCAACGATTTACGCGGATGTTGCCAGATAGGGGGGATAGGTAAGGTAGGGACTCAGCTCATCTGCGATCACACACAACAGTAATTAGATTCAAATGATCCAAGATTAGACTCACGCGTACCGTCCGAACTGAGGTGGTATACCGAGAACAGCGGTTACCTACCTCTAGGTACTATTCTCAGATTCGGTCCAGATCTCTTGGAGGTCCCTGCTGCTGTGCCACCCAAGAGCTTCTCCGCATGTAAATCCTTGAAATAACGTTATTAGTAATAGTGGAGTTGACAGGGCTCGGAAAATACAAAGATGTTTTCATGCGGGAAGGATGACTTTGGGGGCGGGGGCGGCTCGACTGGGCCGCTCAAATGACATCCTAGCACAAAAGGACTTTTACTTGCCTGCTTACACGACGGCAGTTCTCATCTCTTCGCAGTAGGTGAGAGAGTGCAATGCAGAACACAGTAAGATGTGAATCTCACCAAAAGGTTTTACGTGTAAAAACTGCCAAAAATAAAAAACCAAACGCAGGACGCAGTATTCTGTGTTCTTGGTTTTAGTATCGAGACACCCTGGCTCAAGAGTTATGTTTTGCGCATCACATTGCACTCTCTCACTTGTTCGATTGGCCGTTGGGATACGGTCTTATGCCCCATGTTAGTAGGGGGCTTCGTAACTCTGCATTTTGCTTTCATATCCGCCCCATGTAACTGAAATGAGATGAGATGAGTACTCGCCAGATTGGGAAGTAGGTCTCAGCTGCAGCTTCTCTCTTTAAGTTCGCTCTCTTCTCGAAAGAGAAAACAAAACTCGATTTCCAGTCCCTTCTTAAAACAATCAAGCAATCACCCACCTATCTCCTCCATCCCTCCTCCCCAACTCCCACAAACCCCACCAACCACACTCACCCCATCTCCCAAACCCACCCACCCCCAAAAATGGGCAACACCGTATCCTGCAGTTTCTCCTCCGCCGCCGTCGCAGGCGACACATGTCAGTCCTTCGCCACAGAATGGGGTTCTACTTTGGCGAACTTTGAATCGCTCAACCCTGGGATCAACTGTACCACCAACCCCAACCTGGTTGCTGGCCAGAGCTACTGTGTTGTCGGCACCGTCGTGACGCCTTCG
>Ga0302325_10035829_pt1 | contig 10125 bp, 14 predicted proteins | sample Palsa_T0_2_FD_201948 | JGI IMG/M metagenome (GOLD analysis project Ga0302325, IMG submission 201948) | Peat permafrost microbial communities from Stordalen Mire near Abisko, Sweden - Palsa_T0_2 | ecosystem: Environmental > Terrestrial > Soil > Palsa > Peat permafrost | place: Sweden: Abisko... | reverse complement strand
CCGAGCAGGCAGAACAAGAATAGAGATTGCATGTTTGCGATAATGACTGTGGTGTCTGAAAAATCAATGATGAAGAAACTGAAAATGGTAACACGGTGGCTGAGAAAGTCGTTGTAAAATTAGGGATGAAATGAACTGGAATCAAAGTTTTATAACAGCGTCGAAGGAAGGAATGCATGGCATTCTCGACAATAGCGGTTCGCAAACAAGACTGCAAAATCAGATCATGAGTCAATCCAGCCACGTTCTGAAACTGTGGAATGCTGCAGGACAAGTAAGATCCAGCCCCAACCAACGCTCTGGAATGCGACGAATGCCCTTGTCCAACGCATCAATTGTTGCTACCAAAACTCAATTCTATTCCAACCACTTATCATTCAGCCCCTCCAAAAACCCAAAATCAACATTAACAAAACTCTTCCAGAGATCCACTTCCAATCTCCAAGGATTCTTCTGAATCGCAAAAGTTGTAGCCGCAACCAACGTAAACAACTCCTTCTCATCTGTCCCCATAACTAAGAGCTTATCTCTCTTTTGAATTACCTTCTTACCGAGGAATTTCTTGAACGGTGCGATACGCTGCTTAGCGCTATGGTGAATGCTGAATTCGGAGCAGGGCATGTCTTTGGGCACGAACATCCAATTGAAGTGTCGGCCGATGTGGTCCCGGAAAGAGGTTGGGCGGCGGTTGTCCCAGCCAATCATCAAGGGATAGAAATGAGGTGCGCTCCAGATAGTTAAGACTGCAAAGCGGGCGGTCGGGTGCTTGAGGGAGAAAGTTTTTGCGGTGTTTTTGAATGGTGTGATTGAATGGGGATCGACCAAATCTGGAGGCATTTGTATAGTGGGGATGTTAAGTCGATAGTCGATGAAAAGGTCATATTTGTCACGGCCGGTCTCTTTTCCTGCGAAGGCTTGACCCTCATAATTGACATCTGATCTACTCTGAATGACGCCAGACTTGTACACTGATTTCTGTTAGTTGCTGATCGGCTGTGATCAAACCAAGGGACTTACGGCGGGCAATTATTGGCCGAACATGGACGTCCCACTCGAAGGGTAGATTTTCCAATTCAACCTCAGTCCCGTTCGCCTCCTTATCAAGCTCCTTAAAGAAGTCTGGCGACCGGTATTTGTTGGAGACATGAGATCGAATATCCGGGAAGTTCTTGGCTCGTTCTGCTTGATTAAACATCAACGAGGCTCTAAACGGTTCACCTTCTTCGGACTCGAGGAATGGAGCATAGAAGAAAGGGGCAATTTTAGCAATAGCTTTTTGAACATCCTTTGCGTCCTCAGGTCCAACATTGAGCTCGTCCACAAGACGCAACCCGAGAATAACTGGAGCGCAGTCAAATTTCTTGTGATTGTGTCTTCGGCTCCTCTTGGTCATCTCCATCATCTCGATATAGTGCGCTTGTGCATGAGGCTCGAGGTCAGCTTTGTGCCATACTTGTTTAAAGACTAAAGAATAATTAGCCTAGATATACCATTAAGGTGGAAAATAATACTTTTGGCTTTCTCCCTATCAAGAAACGTCATGAACTCGGCGTGCATAACTGCAGGACTTCCGCGGTCTTTTGGCGCTGGTTTGTCCTTGAGTGAGAGCTTTTCCATAGCCTCCTTCAACTCATTCGACCATCCCATGGCCCGAACAATGTCGGGAACGCCTAATTTGGACCCGCTTTCCTGTTTATCAACGTCGTTCACCGCATTATCCATTTCATCGTCATCTTCGATGATTTCGTCCTCATCATCAAACTCCGAGTCATCCTGCTCACCTGATGTGATAGAATCCCATTCAGAAAAGTCCGAATCCGTCTCCCATCCCTCGATAAATTTCCTCATCGAGAGGCCCTCTTCCTGCCAGATTTGAATTGGGTCAGCCTTCCCAACATCAAGCGGATCGGAAATCTTCTCGGCGCGCTCCTCGGGGAACAGAATTTCATCTTCGAGCTCATCGGCCTTGTGGTAGAATAGATTCCTTGGGAACTTATTGGCCTCATCGTATACCCTTCGAACTCTGAGATCGCTTCCATCCGTGTGATCTGGGATTTTGCCATAGAAGAACTGAGTGCCCTCGTGATGGATACTGTCCCAGACGCTTTCGATTTCCTCCCCGGGCCTGATGTCGCGGAAATAATGAGTCTCTGGATCTTTGTAGATTGTTTTCAGGACAGGACCCGCAAGGTCTGTGGTAAATCTCCAAGTCAGCATTGCCTAATGTGGAAGAAATTCGGGAGTCAGGATAATGTTTCGTGAGTCGTTTACTCTAGAGACATGTCTAGAGAGTAAAGACAACTCGCGATACATCTGAAAGGGGGGTTTTATGCTCGGAGAACACCTACTGTATAGATCTGGACCCGAGCGAATACGAAGAGCTTTGAATAGCATCTGTTGATCCGTAAGCGCAGAACTGAGTGGGGATTTTGAATTTTAGCCTACCTCTTGAACACAGTTGTACAGAACCGGGAAAGGCTCCCCAGCTTCCAGATCCCAGACGTAGACATCATAGTACTCCTTGAACGAAAATTTCCATTGCCGATACTTATCCATTTCCTCGAAGAACTGGGGTCCAATACTCTTGATGATATGCCAATCATTCCTTGAAGCTCTTCCAAGGCCGCTCTTCTCGCGAAAGAGCCAGCGTTCTTCTTCAGGAGGCTTTATCAGAAGCTTCCCACTTTCTGCGTCACGAACGAGAACAACAATCTTGCTGCTTTGCATAGAGAGATATTGGATTAGCCGACGACTGGCTTGATCATCTCGTTTGATGTGAGCACATATGAAGTTCCGTGCCTCGAAGACTGCATGAGAGCGACGGAATTGACCGCGTCCTCCATTTTGCTGGCGGACGGTCAGTTCCTGTGCATCTGGTTCCGCGCTTTCGAAGTACATGATGAAGCCCTATAGAATGAATAAGTAAAACAACTCGAAGAGTTTTGTAAACAGGCTAGACACGCACCAGCTGCAACATTTGCTGTCGATACCTGTTTCCAACCCATTCCCCCCAGTTAGCACCGGGAAAATAATGCCAAATAGCTAAGATATTCAGCTCGAAGAACTCATCCCAATGACGACAAAGCGCAACTGCATCATGGAGACTGCTATCTTTTGCAATAATGCAAAAGTGCAGCCAACCTCCACGGTTCATCGCCTTGTCACTGGGATAGTTCCAGATAGATCTCCCACATATCTTAACACGGATCTTCCTCCTAGGGATGTTCTTAGCGTCCTTGATGTCACCAAATTTCACTGCGCCGCCACTTTCGCCACCATGCATAACAGAATCGAATGTAGGCATGTATACACCCATAGCTTTAGCTTGTTTTGCCATTTCTCCCTTCGGGTGCCAGGTATCGGGAAGCTCCCCTTTGCGTTTACTAGGCTTGAATACAGGCATGTCGTCTGCTTTGGTTCTCTTCTTGGAATCAGCATTGGATTCTGGTTCGGACATTTCGAGATCTGCTTCGTCTTCTTCTTCCTCGGAACGGAACAGGTCGGCACAGGCATCACGGATTTCCTGGAGACTAGGACTTTCCATTTTCAAACAGACGTCTCGGAGAGCTGCTGTAGTGACTTCCGGATCTACAAGGAATTCTTCCACGCTGTTTGCACGAAGCGCAGCTGGAAGTAATGCCGCATGTCCCAACAGAAGTCGACAGAATAGCAAGTGCTTGATGTCATGTATTTCTGTGAGCAATTTCTGGATCTGGACCTCTGGGTAAGTGACAGTTTTCGTGGAGATTACCGGATTTTCAATTGTCCCAGCGATCATAACTCCCTTAATCCTGTCGTTGTCAAACTCGCTGCCATTCTTCAACCTCTCATGTATCTCCTCTCGAGTTTCTATCAAGCCCTTGTCAGGTTCGGGAAGCGGTTCTTGGGGCTTAGGTGCCGAAGCGGCTTTCTTCTTGTTCTTGGCTTTGGCTTTCTTAGAAGAATGAGAAGGCTTGATGACTTTTGGAACATCGCCGTTCGGTTTCTGAGCCGATTCAGAAGTTTCAGAGAGCACCAAAGGCTCAGAAGTCGAAGAGCCAGGTGCATCGGCGCCGTCCATGGTAACATCCGTTGCGGAGACAGCGTTCGTATCCACCATCCAAAGGAAGCTTTGGATGAGATCTGTTGGCAGCGATGTTAGTTACTATCTTGACATCAAAGCTACGATCCTGGTTACTAGAATTAGCAACATACCAAGGTAGCTTCCCCTATTATCCTCCAAAACATCCTCAATAGGGTCCCAATCCATGCCATCATCATCTTCCCCGCCATTCTCACCATTCTTCTCCCTCTCCACCAGCCGCTCCTTGTAAACCATCTCCAAGAAAGTGTCTTGTCTCATCTTATCCTCTTTCGCCTTCACATCTCTTGCTCTCAACTGCGCAGCCTTCCAATGTCTCTTGAACATGGCTGCCTCCATCCTAACCTTCTTCTGTTCCTTTTCTCTCGACTTCTCTTCCTCATCCTGACACTCTCTCACCCAAGTGAACCATTTCTGCTGTTTGTACAGAACCTCTGCAGTCCGGCGTTCCAGTCGTTCGAGAGCTTTGATTGCGGTAGCCTTCTGCTCTTGCAGGGCATCGAGAAATTTGGCATGTCCATAATCACAGTTTTCGGCGAAGAATCTGGAATGATGCAATCTTCGTGCCCGAATGACTCGTTCTAAGAGTTGGAGCTTGAGGAAGAGGTGGTCATGGACTTCCTTGCATTCATCTTTGGTTTCAATTCCTTTGAATGTTTCATTTGAGAGTGAGACTTTGGAGTCTGCTAGAAATTTTGGTGGGTTCGCTGAGAGGCGATCGAGTCTTGCATTTCTGGTCTTGTATCCTCGGTATAACCCTATATCACGTCAATTATTGTCCATCAAGAAATTTTTGGGTATGAAAAGAGGGAGAAATGGGCTTCACCTTGACATTGCTTCGAATGAAAAGAGCAAAAGAGCCCATTTATCGAGGTAGCTGCCTCTAAACAGCGTTGTTCATCCGAGACATTCAGTGCCTTGCACTGCCCTGGATTATCCATTTTCCCCCACGAAATATCGAATTACGGGACCACGGGAATGAGGCGGGAAGTGGAATTCATCCAGAATTCGGGAAGTTGGGGTCTGGGGATGGAAAAGGAATGTGCGGAGGAGGAGTGGCGGTGAGTGAGAAAAGGTGGGGATTCGAGAGATGCATTCATTGATTGGAGTGGCCGCGTTCTTAGCGCGATTGCCCCTGAATGTGGCAGCTCTTTTCCTAAAGGGATTCTAGTCTGCAAGTCACGCGTTCAACGAGGTTCAGATGGTCCGTCTGAGCAGGCCTCCAAATGCCATCCGTACCTATTACTTAACTATCTGCCTGCGCCATTTGGCAGACTTTCCTGTCTCCGATTTTCATGCCCAGAAAACGCCAGGGTATCCAGTCCGTACCATCAACCCCCTTGTATATGAACGCTAAAAAGCACACATCATCCTTTTCCTTAAAGAGCTCACTGCTTCTTATTGCGGAGGTGGAACAGCTCGTGACAAAACGCGCACATTGTCGATTAGACCTTCCACCAAAGAAATGTACTCATTTGCCTCACCAGATGCAGCTTTCATGCCCTGGTCCCTAATCGCTGGAGTTGAGACTTCGATTTCGAGCTCGTGTTCTTTGTCAATGCGATTCACTCCCTAAATGAAGTTAGTGAGTGCAATGGGAAATACCCGAGAGATGAATACTTACATTAACTGATGTAACTTGAGTTACTTGAGTCAAATCAATCTGATAATGACTCTGAGTGTAGCTCAAGCGATCCTTGATTCGGTCTGGAATTCGTTCTCCAATACCAGCAGCGATTACATCTTCGATTTCGCCTTCAAATCGCATTTCAAAATTGATACTGATCCGGCAATCGAGGGGTGATTGTGGATTGTAGATATCAAGATCAGTGATTCGGGCCTTGATGATCTTTGCTAAGACTTGATTCGTCTTCTGGTCGTGAGTTACTCGGACTTTGACCGTGTGCCGGGGATTGAGCTTCTCGCGGACAGCAGCCGGCAGAGCAGCGTTCATTGCTGCGGGTAATTCGTAGAACTTGTCAACCTCGCGACGGTGAAGGTAATCGATCTTAACTCTCCGCTTAGTTTGGCCGGGGTTTGCTGGATGAGTTTCAGCAACCTTGGCGTTCAGGAAGTCGTTCAAGCTGCGGTGTTGAGACTGTCCAATAATTTAGTAAAAATGTTCAGTAAATCTCAGAAATGTAACGTACCTCTGTCATAGAGCTCCTAAACCCCACTCGAGCGCCGTCTGTCAGGATGCATTCGGACCTGACAGGCAAGTAATACCTCTCATTGGTCTCCTTATCGATGAGCTGACCCAACTTGGCCTCGATTTCGATCTCTACTCCTCTGCTCGCAAGCTCTCCCAAATCACCACGTGAGACCACATTCATGTACAGGAAATCTGCTACCAGCTTTGCCATCTGCTCAAATGGCTTCTTGCCAGTGATACTCTCTTCCCACGGACCTAATAATGCTGATGGATGATTGGCTGGCATGTCGACCGGAGGCGCTTGACGTGCGGCTGCTGGTGACACCTGCCGATTGCCATTGGTCTCAATTTTCACCAAGGGTGAAGAACCCACCTGAGATTGGACTATAGAGACTGGTGGTTTTCCATTCACTTTTGAGCCAAACCCAATCGCACCTCTATTTCGTACACTTTGGGCCCAGATCGGAGGCTCTGTATAACGAACTCGCTTTTTCGGAGGTTGTTGTGGGGAGCTCGAAGGTATACGCTGATCACCGTTGATCTGAGGCTTCACGTCGTATTGCTCTTCTTTAATTTGTCGAGGCTCTTCGACAGGTGCCTGTCGATCTTCCATCTTTCGTTTTGCGGAGTTTATGTAACCGTTCTCTGATTGTGGAGTAGTAACTTCACCCCGGGGCTGACTCGGTAGTCGTGTCTTCGGGCTCACGCTAAGACTCTGTTCCCTTTCACTTTGTGACCTCCTTTGTTGCTCGCTTATGGATGTGTGATGTGAATCATATGCACCAGGAGTGCTTGGAAGTCGTGGAATCGTCGCGGGTGGTGGAGGGGCAGGAGATGTTTGTGAGAATTGCGTATAAGATCCTGCAGATAAACCACGTTGCTGGTAGGGGCTTTGAGGTTGAGGAAACGCTCCTGAGGACTGGCGCTGTGTCAAAGGAGGGCCAAGAGGGGTTCCAGGTTGAGATTGCTGTGATTGCTGAGATGGCTGCCGTTGGTGCTGCGGAATCTGGGAAGGCGGAAAATGGCTGGTAGAGATGGGACTGTCTTGCGGATATTGGTTGTTGAAGTATGGCTGCTGGCCATGAGCAGATGTAGGAGTGGAATTCGAGAGTGAAGACTGCGATCTTTGATGCTGGAGATATGGATGGGGAGCACCAGGTATGCCAATCGGAGGAGTTTGCGGAGCGGGAGACCCGTGACTATATGAGTTCTGTTGCTGCAGATGTTGAGAATTTGGTTGCGAGTAGCTGTCACGCTGTTGGAGGGAGGGTGGGTATTGGTGATGTTGAGCTGGGCTCTGAGGAGTTTGATGGGTTTGTGGAAAAGGATATTGGCCAGGTGCCGACGGAGCGTGCTGGTATGGCGACTGGGCAGAGTACGACCTGGCAGGAGAGCGCAAATCATTTTGAGGTGGTGCTTGGATAGGCGGTGGAGGAGGTCGGCCTTGATAGTTCCCTTGGTAGGCAGTTGGTGAAGTGTAAGGTCCACCCTGCTGTGCGCCGTAGTCCTGCGAGGGATGTTTGCCTGGTGAGGCTTGGGGAGGATGGCTATAGTCCCTAAAGCTTTGCTGCGGGTGTGTCTGTACTGGAGTGACTGGCGCAGCTTGCTTTGAGACGGAGTTCTCCCCAGCTTCGGTATTGATGATTGAACGGAGATCCATGTTTGCGATTCGGCCTCCAACTCCAGACCAAGCGCGCCTGGCCCAAGCCTACGAAGAACTCGATATCCGCTTCGAAAGGTCGTTCATCTGATAGTTCCTGCAACTATTTCCTGCCAACCCAACAGTACTCGACAAATGGTGTGTATTGATGCTGGCGCAAACGGTTGCGAACAAAGGATCCCAGGCACCACTTCAACAACGACGGGGAACGGGTGCGGACTATTTCGCAGACGTCTGTATGATCGCTGCAACAATTAGGAGGGACTACAGATACATAGACATGGCGTATGCCGTGGTTGGGCAATTGCTGGTGAAGATGGCTTTTGGTTTGACAGATGTTTAACATTTTCTAGAAATCCCTTTGGCTAAAAACCGCCCTCCACCTCCTGAAAGATAGTGTTTGATTTCATGCAGCCTTCAAACCCGCGCGGGATGAGATAATGATAAGGGTGCTCGTTGTTATAACAGAGCGTCTACTATGGGAGATAGGCAAGAGTCCAGATTATTCTTAGCATAAATTCATTCTCTCCGATTTGATCGCCTTCTCGTTGCACGAAAGTTTAAAAGGTCGACGCGTGTTTTTTGAGCCTCAGGAAGCACGAGGGTGGCTGGCGAAAACGGTCTAGCGGGAGGCGCGACCCAAGCTTTGCGTTTGGCGACGTACCAAGCTGTGCCTGGCGAGTTCATCAGCTGCTGTGATCAACAATATTCATCCCATCAACATCCACGCTTTCTCACCTTCAGCCCATCCCAAATCAACCAAGAATATCCACCCGAGATTGCCTCCACCTCTGCACACACCCTATCGACTATGCCTGGCTTGACCTCAGCATCCGGAGTGCTGGGCTTCCTCTCCGATGAGGAGCCCGAGCTTAAGGTATTTGCCTTGCAAACCTTGAACGATGACATCGACACTCTATGGACTGAAGTTGCAGGATCTATTGGCCAGATGTGAGTGTTCTCTGGTGTGCCAATATGCCTTGATTATTTTCTCGATATTCAGAGCCTCATGTTGACTTGCCCCTTCAGCGAGGCACTCTACGAAGATGAAACCTTCCCCGAACGACAACTGGCCTCTCTGGTCCTGGCAAAGGTCTACTATCACTTGTCTGCATACAATGAGAGTATGACGTTTGCTCTGGGTGCTGGTGATCTATTCAAGCTTGACAACGAAGGCGAATTCGAAGAAACCATCATCTCGAGATGCGTCGACACCTACATCAGCGTATCGGCCGCACGTCACACCGCTCCAAAAGAGGGTGCGAACGCTGGGTCACTTCCTACTCTTGCGACCTCCTTCGCGAACGGCTCGAACGAGGCCAGCGCAGCCGCTGCTCTCACCTCACCCACCACACCTTTTTCTCAATCAACACTACCTTCCAAGTCTCTCCTTTCAAGAGCTTCGACCGAACATATAGCAGAGCCAACAGGCGCAGAAGGAAAATCTACTGGGACAATAATTCCGGATCGTGCTACACAGACGGCGTTACAAAAGGTTATTGAGAGACTTTTTGAAAGTTGTTTGCGGGAAGGGAGATACAGACAAGTCGTTGGGATTGCTGTGGAGGCACAGAACCTTGAAGTTCTGCGCAGGGTGATCAAGCGTGCGAGTGATGACGAGAAGAAATCGAGTGGAAAGCAGGTTCAGGTTGAAGGAACACCTGGGCCGACCGAGGAGCTAATGGAATATGTGCTTGACATTTGCATGGGTGTCGTTCAAGAGAGAAGCCTACGAACAGAGATTTTAAGGTTGATCCTGGACCTGCTGAACGATATCCCGACACCAGATTACTTTTCTATCGCCAAATGTGTTGTGTATCTGAATCAGGACGAGGAGGCTTCGACAATGCTGAAGAAATTGGTGGTATGTATGGATGCTCTCGAAAGCTCGGTTTTGGCTGACAATTTACAGGCAACTGGGGACCAAACATCTACAGCAATTGCATACCAAATAGCTTTCGATTTGTATGACAATGGCACTCAGGAATTCCTTGCCAAGGTTATCAAGTCCCTACCAGCAAAGGTCGCGGAAGCTCCAGCAGAAGAGGCAAATCGTGAGTTCAATGGTTCAACAGGGTCTGGTCAAAGTTAATATTTTATCAAGCTACCGAATCTGACCAGCTTCTGGCCGAATTAAATGATCGTGCCGGCGCCCCAGCTGCAGAACATGAGAACATTTCCGATAAAGAGTTCGAAGTCTTCGACCGAATACGCCAGATCCTTGACGGTAGT
>Ga0302325_10035828_pt1 | contig 10125 bp, 11 predicted proteins | sample Palsa_T0_2_FD_201948 | JGI IMG/M metagenome (GOLD analysis project Ga0302325, IMG submission 201948) | Peat permafrost microbial communities from Stordalen Mire near Abisko, Sweden - Palsa_T0_2 | ecosystem: Environmental > Terrestrial > Soil > Palsa > Peat permafrost | place: Sweden: Abisko... | reverse complement strand
GTTTAAAGGGCAGCGTGCGGGTCCGAAAGAATTTCTCCGATTTGCTTTCGAGAAGATTCCAGCTCTCTGATTAGCTAGATTACCCTTGGTTGCCACTATGGGTCTGCCCTTTAAACCGGGGGGGGGATAGTAACACAAGACAACACCATTCCCAACTTGGATGGTTCTAGCAGCAAAGAGTTAAAACAAAGACTTTCAAAAATTGTACAGAAGGCAGCATCGTCTAGGTGAGGATTCAACATGTTATTTCGAAATCAGGAGGGACAGACAAGTGTTTGCTGAAATATCAGAGTTTCATCTATGATGGACTTGTCCAGGGACCAGGACTGTTGTATGTATGTTGATGGGGCTCTCATAATAGCCAAGCTCAGAATCGAACATCAGATGTTAAAGTAAGTTTAGATAGACTCAGATATGCGCGGGAGTACAACATCAATCTGAGTAGAGTGTTGATGAAGAAGATCAGTGATGAATAAAGCGAAGTGAGTCTTCAAGATCGTGAAGCTAAGGGGTATCCATTTTGGGTTTAGCTTCGGCTGAGGAACAACGCCACCAGCCTCGTCTTCCTCCACAACGTCGATAGCTCCACCATGCCGAAAGCTGAGGTAGGATCTACGAAGTATCTCAACAACAAGCTCAAGTCCAAAGGACTTCAGAGGCTGTGGTGGTACTGCCTGGTCTGCGAGCCCTAATTTCGCGATGAAAATGGTTTTAAGATGCATACACAGTCCGAGTCCCACGTCCGACAGATGGCCCTCATTGACTGAATTTGCCAAGTTTCTTGGAAGGCAAGGGATTTGCGGGGTGGAGGAGGATGACAAGGGCATTCATGTTGCATGGATTGACAATAGTCCGGAAGCGCTACGGGGGCAAGATGCGATTTGAAAGAAGGAAAGGCAGGAAAGGGGTGACGAGGAGAGAGAGCAGGCGTTGGTCAGGGAACCAGTCATGGGCACAGATGGATGCAGGAGAGCGAGGGGAGACAGACTTGGATGAGACCGAGAGGGACTTGAAACGTGCAGAAGGCGAGAAGATTAAGTTAAACTTTGGCGCGAAACTGCACCAGCTGCAGGCAAAATATCCTTGAAGATAGGATTCTCAGCTAAGCCCAAGAATGCTTTCGCAGCAGCGAAGAAGAAGCTCTGGGCGGGAAGAAAGCTGTTTTTATCGAGCAACCCAAAAAGATGAGCGAAGTACAGTGTATCGTGAGGGAAGAAGTGGAACGGAACAGCAAAAGAGGTTCATCGGGCTTTGGAAGTCCACCACGGAAGAAACCCAGATTCTAGAGGCGTTTTATGGTAGGGATGCATCGTATAGGTGCAGGAATGGTTCCTGGCGTTGTGTTGATACCATTTGCATTTTTCTCTTGAGAGATGGATCTCAAATCAGAGCGATTACTCCATGAACTCCAGCCGCTTTTCCGTGTGATCATTCCCAAATCTATGCATCAGAACCCCACCACCAATCATTGCTTCCCAGACCCAGCCATGTCAATCCGATTCCCCCATTACCACCCTACCACCTCTCAATCTGCTTCCGTAGCACTTCCATCGCGTCTGCAACACCCGTTAGCTCATATTCCAACCACCCAGAGCATCTAAACTTACGGAATATACTTAATCCTCGCCTCATCCTCCATAACCGCCACAACCTCATCCGGCAACTGCCCGCTAACCTTTGTCGCATACACGCCCTTCACATACCCATCCAACCTCTGCCACTTCGCTACCCAGCTCTTACTTGGATCTGCGAGTGCGATTAGGCCTTCGAAGACTTGGGATGTGCAGTCGATGATTGCATCCATGCTACCTTCGAGATGGAGGAACTCTTCGCAATTTGGGCATCCTTCTTTGAGAAATCGCTAGGACAAGTTAGCAAGGTGAAATTGAGGGTGGGGGAGGAGCGAAAGGACGTACGTTTTGTGTCATGACGATGGAGCAGACCATACAGGCGCGGAGGTTGCGCTGCTGCCCTGGGGGAACGAAGTTTTCGGTCATTGTGAGATTGTGAGAGAGGGCTAGGTGTAGACCTGGCGTAGTTGAAAGCGTGAGTATCAAGGAGGGCTGTTGAATAAGTTGAGGTCTTGAACTTCGTAGATAGATCTTCTCCCTTGACCTTTAGACGAGGTTCGACATTCTCACGAGGCTGATGTTCTTGATATCAAAAGGTCATGTGACCATCCGGTCTGTGCGCACGGCTACCAAAATTGACAACGCATACATGCTTCAGTTCTCTTCAACTTATTCTCTCTCAATTCAACTGAGAATTGACATTTTAAATGCCTTGGTGAAGCTGAGATCAATCAGCTTCGAACACGCAAAATTTTCTCGAAATGATCGGATATTCTTTGCTTTTCAAGCATCCATCTTCACATCAATGTCGCGTTCGGAAAATCAGTGGTGTGTCCTGTCGTCACCATAGCAACAGAAAGATTGAACGTATCTCAGCAATATAAAATGCTTCATCTACATTAGTCTTACATTGCAAGAGCAAGGTCTCATCATTTTCCCTATTTCCTGATGATTTCTGGCAAGTGTGTGAGGCTGGAAAAGTGCTCTCCTACGTGGTGGTGGCCGACAGCGACCTTGAGAGCCCTAGAGTCAAATACCGAGAACCGTTGCCAAAGTATGGCCAATGCTCACTGCCCCATGCGCGAACATTTGTTACTTTTATTACTATTCTGATTTCTATTTAAAATTTAACTGATACTTTCTGATTGCAGTTAGTCTGTTACTCTTTTCCTTGCTTGCCCGGCCCAATGAGGATTACTAAGTTTCTGCCACAAAGGAGCATGTTCATAGTAACTTTTTGACTCCCTAAGACAAAGCTGGGTGGAGCACTTCACCATCATGTGCAACGCAGCCCAGAAAGGACGCTTGCCTAGATCCATTGCAGATTTCTTCAGATATCTATTTCTGTGGTATTATCAAAGGCTGTGCTTTCCTTTTGGATCCGCTTAACATTTGTTTTGACTGTCAGCAAACCCTGTATTGTCATCAATTCGTCCGATGTCGGCAACCCCTGTGTAACACTCCTTGAGCATTAGTGGCTGTCAGGGAAGGTGCCATCAATCCCGCAGAATGTCCCGGCATTGTTGGGACTTTTGCGAGTGAAGTTGCAAATGTCATTTGACCGAAAGTTACCCAGGCAATCAATGCCTTAATGAAATACACCCAAATGCGCAATCTCTGAACCAGTCTATAGTCAGAATCTTCTCAATTCTCCATCTCAACCATCCATCCTCCTAATGCAAGCGCTTCATCGCCTCCTGGAATACGATCTGCTGTCATATTCTCGATCATACCCTCGTTCGTGCCTCCGGTCATGCCCATGATGATGTCCACGTTCATGCCCTCTTTCATACCCCCGACTTCCTTCATACTCAACATAAGTCCTCTTCTTCGCATCCCAATAGTCGCGAGTCTCTCTTCGCCTCTTCGATTCTAGCTCCGCCAATCTCTCTTTCGTCACAAACTTCTCAGATTCCCAGTCCAACACAAGCTCTGACGGAACTCTCATTGAAAAGCATAATGGCAAGGGATGCTCGCGACTCGATTCAAATAGACCAACCTTCCTGTGAGATGACCGATGGTGCGGATACAAAGTTTTGCTGCTGAGGCCAAGGCAAGCCGATGAAACTGGATCGAGATTCTCAAAAATATTGCATTTGAGTTCCGGTGGCAAGGAAGTCAGATACGGTCTACTGGAAGGAGCTGGAACTGTCAGTGACTACATTTTAACAGCTCGCCTTCGAAGTGGAAGGTCGCATACCTGGTTCATATTGGTACGATGAATATGTAGGGTATGAAGTTGAGTACGATGTTGGGTACGATGAGTACGCGGGCTCGCTATGGTGGTGTTCTACCGGTCTAGAACTCCTTCGCGACGAGCGCTTAGATTTATGTTTCTTTCCCCACCACGGCATTTTGATTTTCCGCCCGCGATAAACTGGTTGCTTCGTGGTATGAGAGGTTCCGTTGCAATTCTGAAGCAAAGCGCGAAGTATCGCTCAAGAGGCTCTCAGAAATCCAAGGCGGTCCTCCATATTTTGTTTTTCGTTGGAATGCATCCTAGAGAGTTTTGGGTCACACAACCAATCTCACGTGCGCAATTCGAGGGGGCGCTGAGTCTGGAAACCAAGGCATGTTTCAATGTTTCAGGTCGCTTTCTGCAGCCTAGTCACATTTGAAAGACTGATTTGGTTATATTCACGTTGGTTCGTTCAGCTGGTGGCCACACCACCTCGTACCCAGCCAGTCGCAGGCCGAAGACGGCCCTCAAAATGTGACCAATAAATACTCACGTCAGACGCTCAGACACCACACCCTAAATCCTCCAAACCAGTCACGGAAAGCATGCCGTAAATGACCTAACCTAAGCCTTCAAGGAGAATCATCTGAGTAGAGCTTCTCATATGAGGTTGTCCCGCGATCAAATCAGGATCGCTTCCTATCGTCGTGACTGATCTCCTCCATTTTCGGCTCTTCACGTGACCATTATCTTCAATATCAAACCCATAGGATTCCACTATTTTGCTGAGCCTCGCCTGTATTCTCAGCGCCGGCTTGATTGGTATTGATAAAGCTCGATCGCTTCGAGCCGTCCCGCAGAAGTTCATACCACGTCTTCATCTCATAGGCTGTCTTCTTCCAATCCCGGAACAATATCCCTCCCTCGAGTTATTTATAGAACTTCGTGATTTCTCCCTCTGAGACGAAATCTCCCATTTCTCAATGGTAAGCAAGCTCTACAGGGAAATATTTCTTCAGTGACATCCAGACTACCCGGCTGGGTTTTCGGTAAGGCCTTGGAAAGGGAGCTGAGGCCCAGCCGGTGACGGTGGCGCGCATCGATCATTGGATTGGGCAGAAATTCTTATCTATCAGTCTGAGACAGATCAAAGCTAAGGTGTCGAGATTCTCAACGATGATAAGGTAGACCCCGCGGCGAGGCTAGTAAATTGGAGACGTCCTAGTTTCCGAAGCAAGTATTGGAAAGGCACCGCCGGCTGGGGAAAGAACGAGGCTATGCTGGTCTGAAGGGGTTAATTATCGAAGTGTCATTGAATAGACATCTCACATAAGCGCAAACATCCCCATCCTGAAAAAGGAAGATTCATTATGATGCTGTATTTCTTCCGCAATGAGTCCCATCTAATGTACCCAGCACAGAAAAGCTCATGTGCTCATTATCATCTCACGAATTCCAAAGGGAGCAAGTTTGGCTTCGTCCTGGGGCAACCACCACTCTCGCTCTCCACTCTACTATAATTATGCTAATGCCAGTAATCATCGTAGACGTAAGGAGCATCGAAATTTAATCGAGGCCTATTCATTTCGAGCAACTCCTAATGTTTCTTGACGAGTGCATTTTCAAGATCTTTGCCATCTCTCTCCCACTGAATCTAAAGCCTAGCAAGTGTTATGCACTTAACAAACTTCCTCGACTTGTAGTTGTACGCAAGATTTGAAGGGACCCAGTTCTGGAGCAGGAGCCCTAGATTAACGAACTCGATCCTAAAGCTCACGGATGATTGAAGAGGCACCGTGCCATACTGTAAGCGATAGATGGGTCAGTCCAAGACATGCTGATATCATAAAATTTTCGATGTGCTCGAAAATGAAGAAATGAACCTCAGAAGGTAGCGTGATGTTGAGAGATGTGATAGAGGCTGGAAAAGATGAATTTTGGAAGTTGATCATCAGCGGAAGGGGATGTGGTCACTTACTGGAGACAGTTTTAGTTGATGAGGCAGCTTGCGCTTTGTCCTCGAAAACGCAGAATAGCATCTCAATCCTAGAACACGCAGTCGTGAGCTGTATCTTTGGTGAAGTCATTATTTGCGATCGATTGTGTTGATTCATCGTGTTGGTTCTGTTGGTCGACTGGTCGAAGGTGGATGAGGTCGGAAACGAGAAATGTTGTGGAGATTCAAAGCACCGTTCATGTAAACTCTAGGTAACAAAGAAACCGTTTGGCAAGCAAGCACTAGTTCGCTAGGTAGACCGAATTTTGGAAGTTTTGGGGTTATGTTGTCGCCTCCAGAAAGGGGGTTGGTAAGCGATTGCCTTCGCTGGCTAAAAAAAGCTACGAAAGTTATTACGATTTCACCAAAATTTTAGCGAATCATAAGAAGTTTTGTTCAAAAGATGTGGAGAAGTGGAGAGCAGCAAAAAGGGAAAAGTTCAAAACACCACTGTCATTGCTGATAGTAGTGCCTACCTCTTTGTCGTTCGGAATGGTGTTGGGTATGTCGAATTTGCCCAATCGATCCACTCCCTCAGTTTGTCCTGACTAAACATCTTAGTAGCTGTCTGACTGCCTCCGAGATTACTCAGAAATTCTTATTTAAGCTATTAAGGTCAAGTCAAGTTGGCGACAAGGTGGTAAATTCGACTCTATCGCACGCGCTATGAAATTGCCGAGAAGAGAGGGGAATGGAGAGGAAGGTCGACAAATGCGAGTCCCATTTGTGCTATGAATGAAATGAATGAAATGAATGGATAGAGTTTCTCCCTCAAACCCAAAGTGTGCAAGTCAGAACTTCATGAAATATACCTCATTAAATATTGTTATTCCCTTGCCCTCGTCCCACAGGAATACAAAGTTCTCCAGCCTTCCCGCACGAAAACTCCGGCAACGACGTGGGCACCCCATTCAACCTGAACCTTATCTCCAACGCCGCAACCACAGCACACACCAACGCAGCAACCATAAAAACAAGCGTAAATATCTTATACCAAGTCGCATGGATACACGGGATGATCGTCGAAGTCGCCTTCCCAGTCACCACGTAAAAGCTATGAATCAAAATCGCAGCAACGGTGAGAACCAGGTACATAGCATCGAACAGGAGACCAGATGTTGACAAATAGGGGACAGAGGGAGGGTAGCTCCACCAGATATGCGTACAATCGGCTGCAGAAACGCCGAGAATTCCCCAAACAGTGAGAAGCCAGAAGATTCGGTACAGAATTCCTTGCCAGCAATGGGGAGGAAGCAGACGGTCTTGAACAGTCATATCAAGCTGGCGCTCACTAACATGTGCCTTAAGAATATTGTCGCTGACTGCCTTTTCCAAAGCAGTTTCGACAAGTAACGGAGTAGTAGGACTATTGCTGTAGTTCATGTACCCGTAATCACTTGATAACCAAATTGCGGCTGGTAGCCTCATGAGTCCGAGACACGCCAAGGGAGCAAAGATCCCGGCCAATCTCGCGGTAATCCTATATGGATACCTAGGTATCAAAGCGCCGATGATCAAGAACGTGGCATTGAAGCCTTGAGCCGTGAGGACGAAAGACGTAACACTCGACGCAGATAACGTCGTAACATGAGGCTTCTCTGGCATCTTCGTAATCCAGCATCGACTCTTGAACATTATTTCCTTAGATCCGTCCTAGCACTTTCGTTCCCCATCCCAGAAGACCGCATTGCTGGCTGCCATGTCTGCTTGGTCCCAGCTTCGTGCGCGCAAACGTCGGTCACCGATTATATAGTACCGCCATACAATAGAGATGGGATTGAAGTGAGGGAGGCGGGCGCTCCAGCTGGGTGGAGGAGTGGATGAGGGGAGGAGAGTGGGACTTACTACTCCTCCTGCGACGTGGGCAACGAGGGGGGCAAGGCAGAGCGTGATCTGGTCGAACCATGTTGGGAAGGGAATGCCTTGTGATTGATACGTGAACAGGATTTTAGGAATGGTGGCTTCGCAGTCAATTACAAGCGATAGAAGGACGAGAAGTAGAGAAAGCATCGTGAAAAGTTTTTAGAGATAAGGAAAAGTTCAGGGAGAGAAATGTAATTGATATTAGGGAATAGTAATAAGGCTTGCTCTCAGTGACCGACAGGATGTCAAACACATGTGAACGAAGCCTATTCGCTGTTGGCTGTAGTGGTTGCGGGGTTGAAATGCAGCAGACCTCACTCTGCCTGAAGCCTATTCGTGGTGATGTATTTGGTGGCGGGGCTGAAATGCGCAGAATAGGAAGAGATAGGTGCATTTCCGCCACAAGGGAATTGCCGCGACTTTGTACTGGACAACCTCAAACATGACAAAACCCAAATATCACCGTAAGTGAATCAGAAAGAAACGTGGTTGGTCTTCAGAGGCCGTGTGGCCTCGTGGGGTGCACATTTGAAAGCTCCGAAAAAGTTTATTGGACCAAAAAAGGGCAATAGAGTAGCTGTAGTTAGCCCTGTTCCTTAACATATTTTGCTGCATTGAACAATTACAAAACGCGTTAAACGAATTCATTGCTAACCACAAAACTAAACGATATGAATACGGAAATTGGCAAAAACCCAAAACAAGAACTTTGTTGATAAAAAACCGAGTCTCCCCCAAACCTTACCTTACAATTTCCTCCTCGCATTCTCACCCAGAAGATCTTTCCAGATCTCCTGTTTCTTCTTTACCCTCTCTTCTGTCCACGACCTCATAAACCATGGTCTCCACCCATTCGCTCCTTCTCTATTCGCCTTCTCACCGGCATGGAATAGTTCATCGGGAGTTGCTTCGTGGTTATTCGAGCAGTCTTTCCAAATAGCGCCTACTCCCGGCTGCTCTAACCACCAAGTCAGCAGTTCTTGATTGACCGAGCGACACCCTACCAGGTAATGCAAAGGGGTATTCCCATGCACATCCCTCTTCCCTACTCCTGTAATCCCATTGTCCCACAAAAACTTGACAACCGCGGTTTGCTGCTCAAGCTGCGCTTTGTCACAGACGGGTTCGTGTGCTCTGTCAGGGGGACAATGAGCATGGGGATCGTTCCTAGCGTGGAGATCTCGTGTCTCATGAACACTCCTATAAATGATCTCCGAATGGCGTTGCACTTCTAGTGCATTGGAAGGCATACACGCAACGTGTAGCAACGTATGACCAAGGGCCGTAACTCCCGCATTCTTCAGCGGGATTTTCAGCGCAACATGTTTGAGCATTTCTAAATTCAATGCCGCGATGGCGAAGTGAAGGAGATGTACCCCATAAATTGGAGTTCGTATCTCGGAATTTGTTTCTGGATAACTGCAAAGGAGATCAAAAGCATCTTTGTCGAAGTCTTCGCTGTGAATGATTGTAGCCATGAGAGGTGTGAAACATCGTGTCGGATTCGCTAAAGGCATGATGTTAGGATCGAAATCGATATCAAGGAGATGTTTGAGCATGTCGATGTTTCTGCTTTGAAGTGCGGCGTGCAGTGGACTTGACGCACTGAGACTGCTCTCGGTGGGAGGTTCTGGGACATAGAAATGAGGCGACATCCAGAAGCTTGCATCCGCACCTGCTTCTAAAAGTATATCAAAGATTTCGATTGAACCAGTCCTTGCAGCTTCGACGAGAGAAGGCATTGACTCTCCGTGGTGATAGAAATCAGCCGGAGTGAACGCCTCCTCGCACCAGAATGGCGCCATCCCGTCCCAGAACCGATCTTCAACCTCCTCTAAAGTGATGGTAGAGATTTGTGGAAGATCCGTGCATTTGAGTAACTCCTCCCTGCTCGCTACATCCCCTTCCTCGTCCGTAAAAGATGGAATCATGGGCCTAAATCGCAGGAAGAAGGCGGCATAGTTTTCCATCACATTCAATGGGACACCATTGGGATTTGCTCCGGCCTTCAACAATAGTTTGACATTGTCTGGCAGCCCTGCGCGAATTGCTTCCATAAGAGGAGTCGTAATCCCAACATCACCAGCACAGATGACCCGAAGGCTGCTTGGCCCAAACTCGGACGATGTGTCCGAGGCAGGGAAGTCAAAGTCGACAATGGTAGAGCGTGGAGGGGCGGCGAAGGCTCTCTCTCGTCGATTCGCTAGAATGTTGTTGATCCGCTCATTGTAGATTCTGTAACCATCTGAAAGCACGGCTTTCAGGACGGCTGGATCAGGGTCTGAAGCAGCTCTCATAGAAGGCGACAGACTGTATTGGTCGCCCACGAACTCAGGGTTGGTGTGGGCGTTTAGAAGAACGTGAAGAGAGCCATCGGAAAGCACGGCTTCAAGAACAGGTCGATCAGAATTCGAAGCCGCTATCCTCGATGGAGAGCTACTGTATTGGCTCCCCACACTTTTTGAGCTGGTGTGTATGTCTGGGAAAACGAAAAAGTCGTGCTCGTTATCGGAGAC
>Ga0302325_10035827_pt1 | contig 10125 bp, 8 predicted proteins | sample Palsa_T0_2_FD_201948 | JGI IMG/M metagenome (GOLD analysis project Ga0302325, IMG submission 201948) | Peat permafrost microbial communities from Stordalen Mire near Abisko, Sweden - Palsa_T0_2 | ecosystem: Environmental > Terrestrial > Soil > Palsa > Peat permafrost | place: Sweden: Abisko... | reverse complement strand
GACTTCACCCAGCCCCACGTTCTCCTGGGCATCAGTTTCGCGGCAGCGACGTCTCCCCCCGCCGTAACCGCGATCAGCCCGACCATGGGGCCTACTACCGGGGGCACGTCCGTCACGATCACGGGTACGAATCTCGCGGGCGCCTCCGCGGTGATGTTCGGCACGGTTGCGGCGGCCAACTTCACCTGCACCAGCGCGACTACCTGCACCGCTCTTTCGCCCGCAGTGGCCAATATCGGACCCGTGGGCATTACCGTGACCAACGCTGGGCTTACCAGCGCGGACAGCACCGCTGACCAGTTCACCTTCACGACACCGGCCACCACTACGACAACCTCGACGACGTCGACGACCTCCACGACGTCGACGACATCAACGACGTCAACGACATCCACGACGTTGGCGTCCGCCGTGACGTCGACGACGACGGCCACATCGTCTGGCCCGCCGACCGTCACCGGGATCAGCCCAATCTCGGGGCCTGACGCGGGTGGCACAGCGGTGACCATTACCGGGACAAACTTCACTGGTGTAACTGCCATCGACTTCGGCACCGTCGCCGCCGCCGGCACGGTCACGAGCACCACTTCAATTACCGCGACGAGCCCGGCGGGAACTGGGACGGCTGACGTGCGTGTCGTCACGTCCGCCGGGACGAGCGCCACAAGCAGCGCCGACCAGTTCACCTACACGGGGTCGGGATGTACCACCGCGTCCACGACGACGACCCCGTCGACCTCCACGACGAGTTCAACCTCGTCGACGACGAGTTCGACGAGTTCGACGAGTTCGACCAGTTCGACCACGACGGCGGCACCGGCGACGACCTCCACGACCTGCCCGCCCTCGAGTGGACCGACGGCCTCGAGCACCGTGGCGACCATCGCGCCGGGTGGCACGCTCACGCTCACGGGCGCCGGGTGGACGGCCGGCACGCTGATCACTTTCGAACTTCACAGCACGCCCGTCACCCTGGGGACGGTCAATGCCGCGCCCGACGGCACCTTCAGCTTCACGGCCATCATCCCCGTGACCACTGCCACTGGTAGTCACCAGATCATCGCCTCCGATGCCCAAGGGGAGACAGCGACGTACGACCTGACGGTGAGCACCTCTACGACGGCGACGACATCGGCCACCGTAGGAACGTCGCAGGTGACTGCCGCGGCGACGTTGCCTGTCACCGGCCCCGGGGATCTCGCCCTGCTCGCAGGCGGCGGGACGCTGCTCGTGGTGCTGGGGACAGTGACCCGACGTCGTGGGCGGCGACCGGCGGTCGGCCGGCGCTGGTGAGTCCTCGGCGGCGCCCTCGCCACCGAGCCGGCAGGACAAGCCGGCGGTGGCTGGCCCTCGTCTTCTCAGTCGCCGGGTCGGGACTGCTCGTCATCGCTGGGGGTACGAGTGCGTGGTCCATGGTGGGACGGCCCCGCGCCGATGTGCCGACTCCCCAGGCGTCGATGACGCCCAATCAGGACCTCAGGAGCGGTGAGACCGTCGTGATCACCGGGTCCGGCTTCCAGACCGGCGTCGCGTTGATCATCACCGAATGCCAGGGCACGATTGCCGCGCCGCCTCTCGACGCCTCGGTCTGCAGCGGGCCGGTGGCCGACACCTCGACGGTCGTCGGGATGGCGGGCACATTCGCCGATGACCCATCCGCGCACAACGGCACCGCCGGTTATGAGGTCCGAGCCACCACGCAGGCGCCCGACGTGTTCCCGTGCGATTCGGCCCATCCGTGCGTCCTGTACCTCGGTGTGCAGCTTGACGACTTCACGCAACCCCACGTCTTTCTGCCGCTCAACTGGGCGCCGGCGGTGGTTGGCACCGCCCTCTCGGCCATCCCACCACCGCCGGTCGCTGTCCCCGCCGAAGGCAGCGGGAACCTAGGTACCGCCGCCATCTCGGCCGCGACAGTGGCTCCCGCGTCGGCCGCGCCAGTGGCGACGGGCTCCCCGGCCGCGGCGCTGAGCCCCGATCCGGCGTCCCCCACGGCCTCGTCGGCCGCGACGGTGAGCCCGGCTGCGACTCTGACACCGGCAGCCGATGGGACGGCCCTCGCCAACACCGGACCCGGCGCCGGGATGGCGCTGCTCGCTGGTCTCGGAGTGCTTGCCATGGTCGTCGGCCAGTGGCTGCGCCGCCGGCGCCCAGTGCAGCGGTGGGCGACGTGACGGCGCCGGCGGCAACGGATGGTCTCCCCGCCGAGTTCCGACCGCAACGGTCGCGGGCGGACATCATCTTCCGCGGCGTCCTCATGGCCTGCGCCGGTTCGGTGCTTGCCATCATCCTCGGGATCCTGTTCTTCCTCAGCCTTCGGTCCCGGCTGGCATGGGACCACCGAGGCTTCGGCACCCTTACCGGGACGCTGTGGTCCCCATCGCAGCGCGTGTACGGCCTCCGCGGCGACCTCATCGGATCGGTGGTCATCGCCGTCGTCGCCCTCCTGCTCGCCGCGCCCATTGCCATCGCTGTCTCGCTCGCCATCAACGAGTACCTCCCACTCCGGCTCCGACCACCCATGGTCGCCCTCGTCGACCTGCTGGCGGCCGTGCCGAGCCTGATCTACGGGCTGTGGGGCCTGTATTTCCTCAACGGTCACCTTTTCCTGCTCTCCAAGTGGCTCGGCCATCACGGCGCCGCCTTCCCACTGTTCCGCCTGGTGAGCGGGGCGCCGACACAGCAGTCGGAGTTCGACGCTGGTGTCGTCGTGGCGGTGATGATCCTGCCGCTGATGACCTCGATCTCGCGCGAGATCATGTCGCAGGTGCCACGGGAGGACTGCGAGGCGGCCCTGGCGCTCGGCGGGACACGTTGGGGCATGATCGTCGACGTCGTGCTCCCGTTCTCCCGAAATGGGGTGATCAGTGGTGCACTGCTCGCCTTCGGACGGGCGTTGGGCGAGACCATTGCTGTCGCCTTCGTGCTCGGCCAGACCAGTGTCGTGACCAGTCACATCCTCAACCAAGGCGGGGGATCGATGTCCGCGGCTATCGCCAATTACTTCGCCGGCTCCTCCAAACTGGAGCAGAGCTCGCTGACCCTTGGCGCGCTCGCGCTCTTCGTCGGGACATTGTCGGTAGGCGTTCTCGCCCGCCTGACCGTGGCCAGGACGGCTCGGAAAGCGGCACGGTGACCATCCTCGCCGGACCTCCGGACGGTCCGCTCTCGACCGGCGGGACGGTGCTTCCTGGCGTAGCTCCTGGACCAGAAGACCATCCGCGCCGCGTCGCGTTCGACCGCCAGCGAGTTATCGAGTTGTCAGCATCGGGCGTCTCCGCCGCTGCCCTGGTCTGGACGCCGTTCCATCTCCTCGGGTTGAACGCCCCGTTCGGGTTCTTCGTGTGTTGGTTCACTGCCTACGCCACCATCTATGGCATCGTCGTCCGCCAACGGTATGGGCCGATCGAGTTCAAGGACGCGTTGGCGACGTTCATGATCACGGCAGGTCTGCTGGTCGCCCTCCTGCCTCTCATCCTCCTCACCACCTACGTGATCGGCAAAGGTTTCGCGACGTTCAAAGCTGGTCTCCCCGGTTTCCCGCTTCTCACCAAGGACTTCGCCCACTTCTCTACCACCTCGAAGATCACCGACGGCGGCTTCAAGGCGGCGCTGATCGGGAGTATGGAGCAGGTGGGCGTGGCGACCATTCCTGCCGTCGTGATCGGCGTGCTCGCGGCCACCTACATCAACGAGATCGGCGGGCGTTTTGCTGGCGCCGTCCGTATGACGGCGGACGCGATGACGGGCCTGCCGTCGATCATCGCCGGTCTCTTCGTGTACTCGTTCTGGGTTCTCCCCCGTGCCCCCCACGGTTTCTCCGGGCTGGCGGCGTCGATGGCGCTGTTCGTCGTGATGCTTCCCGTGGTCGTACGGACGGCGGAGGAGGTACTACGACTTGTCGCCGGCAGCTTGCGCGAGGCGGCACTTGCCCTTGGGGCGCCCGAATGGAGGATGGTGCTGCAAGTAGTGATTCCCACCGCACGGACCGGCCTCGTCACGGCGGCCCTGCTCGGAGTCGCTCGAGCGTTCGGCGAGACGGCACCGGTGATCCTGACCGCCTTCGGCAGCCCACGCACACAGTGGAACCTGGCGGCCGGACCGCAGGACGACCTTCCCTTCCGGATCTACACCCTTGTCCGGAGCCCGGGAGCGCAGAATGTGCAGATCGCCTGGGGTGGCGCCCTCCTTCTCATGGTCGTGATCCTCACTCTCTTCACCCTCGCTCGCGTGCTCGGCACGGGGCGTCCTGGTGTGCGCCGCGGTGGTGCGTTGCTCGCCCGGCTGCGTCGACCCACGAAGGCCTAGGCGATGTCACCTCGAAGCGGTCTGGACGTCGTTTGCCGTTCATCTGGGTTCCGTAGAGTCACGGAGGCGGAACGCTGGGCGTAACGCGTCGTTCAGGAGGCACGCTGCTCATGGGTCATCACCGGCTCCTCGTTGCGCTCGCAGCGAGCGTCATGGTTGCCACGACAGCCCTCGGTGCTGGGATCGCGACCGGTCGACCGGCGGCCGCGGCGACCGCCATTGTCGGATCCGGGTCGTCTTTTGCCGGCATCGAGTTCCAGCAGTGGCAGGCGGACACGAGCGTCGCCCCCTATAACCTCAACGTCAACTACCAAAGTTCGAGTTCGGGCCAGGGACGGCAGGACTTCGATGACAATGCCGTCGACTTCGCCGTGTCCGACATCCGGTACGACCCGATCGACGACGGCACGAACATTCCGACAGCAGCCGACTTCGCTTACGTCCCGGTGACCGCGGGCGGGATCTCGTTCATGTACAACCTCCACGGATTCGGCGACACCGCCAAGCCAATCCAGTTGTCTTCGCTGACCGTCTGCGGGATCTTCGGGGACGCCATCCAGTACTGGGACGACCCGTCGATCCAGGCGGACAACCCGGGCGTCGCGCTCCCGCATGTTCCGATCATCCCCGTGGTTCGTGGCGACGCCGCCGGCACCAACTACGTGCTCGAGGAGTACTGCATTGCCACACAGCCCGCCCTCTATACCCGGTTCATCACCGCCTGGAATAACAGTCCCAATGTAAAGGGGGGCGGTGGCTCCCCGGTGCCGACCAACCAGCCGAGCTCGCTTTGGCCGGCGCTTGCGCCGATCACGACCGGCCAGGGCTCCGACGGGGTCGCGGACACGGTCGCGGGCGCCAACTCCGATGGCTACATCGGTGCGGTCGAGACCGGCTACGCCATCCAGCGGCACTTCCCCGTGGCAGCCGTTAAGAACGACAGGGGCGCCTACCTTCAGCCGACGGCCGCGGCGGTGGCTGCAGCCCTGGGTCACGCCACCCAGCTCGCCGACGGCACCCAGCAGCTCGCCTTCACGCCGGGCGACCCGGCGGCGTACAACCCGTCGACGTACAGCTACATGCTTGTGCGGATCTCGCCCCCCTCGAGCAAGGACGGGCGGCCGACGTCGGTCGGTGCCGCGGTGACCGAATTCGCTAATTACTGCCTGACGATCGGTCAGGCCGAGGCGCCGACCCTGGGGTATGCGACGATCAACCGGAACCTCATCGAGTTCGCGCTGGGACGCCTGCAAGCGGTCCCGGGGTACATCGCGCCAACCGCAGCTGAGACGGCCGCCATACCGTCGAGCAACGCCAACACCAACCCCTCTACCGTGCCGATCACTATCCCGGCAGCCAAGCCCGGCGCTGTCACGGTCACGACGGCCGCGGGGTCGAGTACCACCGGCTCCACCACCGCCAGTACCGCATCGACGACGGGGAGCACCTCTTCGTCTCCAGGATCGAGTAGCTCTCCGAGCACGGCTAGCACCGGCGGGTCCACCGCGGCGACGACCACCGGGGCGAGTACGACCAACTCATCCACGGCCGGTTCGAGTGCGGGCTCGTCGGTTTCGGGCGGCACCACCAACGCCGCGCTGGCCTCGGTTGATCCCTCGGCATCGCTCGGAGCGTCGACGAGCGTCATGGCTCAGACCGGGATTCAGAGTGACCTCCTCGTTGCTGTCGGGTTCTTCCTCGTCGCCGCCGGGGAGTTGACGCGACGCCGACAGCGACACAAGCAAGCATGAGGCGGTTGGGGGCCGCTCTCTGCATCGCGGGGGCCCTGTTGATAGTCGCTGCGGTGCTCCCCACATCCGCCGATGGCGCGGTGACGACGCCGTCGACGACCTTGAGCGGGGAAGGCGAGTCATGGCCCGCGCTGGCGATGAACCAGCTCGAGTCCGACGCGATCAGTTCAGGCAACATCAGTGGTATGTCGGCGACCTACCTCGGAGTGAACGCGCTCGGCGAGGACGGTGCCAGGCAGGACTTTGCCAACGGAACGACCGACTTTGACGTGACCGAAGCTCCGCTCAGTCCGTCAGAGATCTCCACCGCGACGCAGACGGGGCTCACCCCCGAGTACATCCCGTACGGCCTCGGCTCCGTCGCCATCGTGTTGGGCCTCTCCTACCTCGACGCCAACGATCAGCCCCACCTAATCACCGGAATGCACCTGACGATGGACACCCTTGCCAAGATCTTCCAAGGGGTCATCACTTTGTGGAGCAACTCTGCGATCCTGGCCGAGAACCCGACGCTCGCACCGATCCTCGAAAATCTGTCCAACAGCGTCGCCACGATCAACGTGATCCAGCGCACAGACTCGTCGGCGACGACCTCGGCTCTTCTCGCTGCCATCCGAGCTAGCGGTGCCGACGGATTCAAGTACTACACGTCGTTCACGCCCGCGACGGGTATCCCGCCCGATCAGTTCCCGTCCATCGATGCAGCGAACGTCCGCGGTGTGAGCGATGGTTCCCAGATCATCGCCGAGGATGTTCTCAACATCGATCCACACACCGGTGTGCCGTCGAGCCAGCTCGACGACGCGATCAGCTACCTCTCCCCGGCGTGGGCGGCAAAATACGGCATCCCGGTCGTCGCGATCCAGAACATCGCCGGCAACTTCGAAGTCCCGACGGCGCAAACCGTCACCGACGCCGTCACGTCGGGTTCGACCTTCGACACGACGACCAACCTGTACTCGATGAGCGAGAACTTTGACTATTCGAAGATGGCGGCGGCAGACGCCTACCCGATCCCGCTCGCCAGTTACATGGTCGTGCCGACTCAAGGTGCGATGCCAGCCAAAGCTGCCGCGATGGCCGGGCTCGCGAACTTCGCATTGAGTACCGCCGGCCAAGCTGACCTGACCGCCAGCGGCATGGTCCCCTTGACGGCGCCGGCCCAGACGGCAGCCTCCGCGGAGGCGACGGCACTGGCCGCGTCGTCGACAACGACGACTTCCACCTCCTCGGCCACATCGACGACGGCTGTCACGGTCCCGACGACCTCCACCACGGCGCTGTCGTCGTCGACGACGCCGACCGCCGCTGCTGGACCGATCGTGAGCGCCGCCGGGGGAGCAGTGCCGGTGGGCGGGTCGGTCACCATCACCGGATCCGGCTGGCCCGCGGACACGCCCATTACGTTCACGCTCCACAGCACTCCGGTGACCGTCGGCACGGCGGCGACGACGACGGCCGGCGCCTTCTCGTTCACCTTCACGATCCCATCCAACACGCCCGCTGGAAGTCACACCGTGGAGGCGGCGGACGCTGCCGGGGCGACCGCCAGTACGCCCTTGACTGTGAGCGCCGCGCCATCCACGACCCCTACCCAGGCGTCGACATCCGCCACCACGGCTGGTGCGCAGTTGCCGGTGACGGGGTCGGGACGCTGGACCTGGTGGTTGGCGGTGGTCGGCGCGGCGTTGGTGGTCGCGGGGGTAGCAGTCGGCCGCCGGGAGCGGTCCGCCGCCCCGTGACGGTCGTCGAGTCGCAAAGCACCGAGCCGGGGGTCAACCGCCACCTGAGGGTGATCCCCGGACACGTCGACGAGATATCGCGGGCCACCGCACGGCTCAGCCTGTTGGCCGCGCAGCCCTGGCCACGTACCGTGCCGCGACGGCCGGAGCTACCAGCGATGTTCGACGCCCCGCCGCGGGCGCGGGGGCTCCCGCCGCAAGTGGTGGGGTTCTTTCCGGTCAGCCATCAGCTCCTCGACTTCCATACGCTGGAGGCCGCCCCGGTCACGTTGCTCCCTCCCCCCGCGGTTTCGCCGGCAGCGTCCCCGGCGCCGTCGCCTGCCGTTGATCGGGCGCGAGTCGGCCTGTGGGTGCGCAACACTGGCATCGTTGTTCTTCTCTTCCTCCTCTATCAGCTCTACGGGACTGGCTTCCAGGAGGGACGGGCGCAGGCCGCGCTCCGCGCGAGTTACCTGGGTGCTCAGTCATCCGCGAGCGCCGACGCCTCAACCGTGGGAGGGCCCCCTCCCGGCGGTTCCGCACGGGCGGGCACCGCTCCGCTTGCTGCCGTCCCCGCAAGCCTCGCGACCGCTCATCCGGGGGGCCTGCCCAGCCAGGCGGTCGCCGAGATCATCATCCCGGCGATCCACGTCGACCAGTTCGTCGTCGACGGCACCTCCGATGCTGATCTCCAGAAGGGCCCCGGTCATTACACCGGGACCCCCTACCCCGGCCAACCGGGCAATGTCGCGATCGCCGGCCACCGCACCACATTCGGCGCGCCGTTCAATCGGCTCGGTGACCTCCAACCTGGCGACACGATCATCACCAAGACGCCGACGGGTACCTACCTCTATGTCGTCGCCGGCAAGGAGAACGTCGCTCCGACGCAGACCAGTGTCGTCGACGACTACGGCGACAACCGGCTCACGCTCACGACTTGTACGCCGGAGTTTCTCGCCACCCAGCGGTTGGTCGTCGTGGCCGCCCTTCAGGGTCCGCTCGGCGGGTCGACTGATGCCGCACCAGCTCGAGTGAGTGCCCCGCCAACACCAACGAAGATCGTCAAGGCCATCGCCGGATCTGCAGCAACCGCCGGCCTGAGGCAAGGCACTCGGGGTTTCGACTTCGGGGCGCTTCCCCTCGCCGCGCTGTTCGTGGCGGCGCTCGTGGGTCTTGGCCTGTCCTACCAGTATGCTCGCCGGTACCTGCCGAGGTTGGCTGCAGCGGTCGTCCTCGGTCCGATTTGGTTGTGCGGTCTGTTGTTGCTCTTCGAGCACCTGGCCCGATTCCTTCCCGCCAATGTCTGATCCCTTCCCGAGACCTGCCGCGCCCGTCGATGGTGGCGCACGCATCTTCCGGGCGTCGCTCAACGGCTGGCAGAGCACGCTCAACGGTGCGCCCGTTGACGATGCCGGCCAGGTGTTTTTCGCTCCCGGGCGAGGGTGGCTGGAGGTTTCGATCATGCTGTCGGCGCTCGCGCTGCTTTACCCGTTGCTGGCTATACCGGCGTTCATCGGAGCCCTGCGGGTGCGTCGGGCGGGGAACCGCAAATGGATCGCTGGCCTCACCGCCTCGTTGTGGTGTTGTTTCCTCGGCGCGTTGTGCCGGGTGGCAATGGGATTATCGGTGGTCGTGCCGTGACGGGCTTCTTCACCGCGCCGCCCGCTGGAATGCAGGTCGCCGCCGATCCTGGCCAGCCATCGACCATAGAGGCCAGCCAGGTGTCCTGCTGGTTCGGCTCGCACAAGGTCATTGACCGTACGTCGCTCGTCATGGCCGGCGGGCGGGTCACTGCCCTAATCGGACCGTCTGGCTGCGGCAAGTCGACCTTCCTGCGCACTCTCAACCGCATGCACGAACTCATCCCCGGCGCGTCATCGGCCGGCGGGGTGCTGCTCGACGGCGTGGACATCTACGGCCCGGACATCCGGGTCACCCAGGCTCGACTGCAGATCGGCATGGTCTTCCAGCGACCTAACCCGTTCAAGCACATGACGATTGCTCAGAACGTCCTGTCCGGACTTCGGTTGGCCGGGATTAAGCGATACAACCGCGATGAGGTTGTCGAGACGTCATTGCGGAGGGGCGGGCTCTGGAAGGAGACCCGCAACCGCCTCAACGACCTTGGTGGCTCGCTGTCGGGCGGTCAGCAGCAGCGCCTCTGCATTGCCAGGGCACTGGCCGTCACCCCCCGGGTGCTGCTCATGGACGAGCCATGTTCCGCGCTCGATCCGACATCGACCCGCGTCATCGAGGAGACGGTCCGGGAACTCTGCTCCTCCCTGACCATCGTCATGGTGACCCACAATATGCAGCAGGCGCAGCGTGTCGCCGACGAGACC
>Ga0302325_10035825_pt1 | contig 10126 bp, 10 predicted proteins | sample Palsa_T0_2_FD_201948 | JGI IMG/M metagenome (GOLD analysis project Ga0302325, IMG submission 201948) | Peat permafrost microbial communities from Stordalen Mire near Abisko, Sweden - Palsa_T0_2 | ecosystem: Environmental > Terrestrial > Soil > Palsa > Peat permafrost | place: Sweden: Abisko... | reverse complement strand
TCAGCCTCTTGTCGCGGCGAAGCAATTCCTAGTAAGGCATGGCTTGGGAAGCTGAGGTACTGAAATGGCGTACGATGGATGCCCGCAACGGTGTTGGGGGCAAGGTCGCGGGATGCGGTCCGCGATCATTGCAATTCTCAGCGCGCTGGGGTGTTTCTATCTCTTGTTTTCGATGCCCTCGGCGCAGGCTCAGACCATCGTCTCCGAGCAGGACCGTCTGTTCCAGCAGATGCTGCGTAACCCGAAGAACCTCGATATCACTTTTTCCTACGTCAAGGTCGCCACCGACAACGGCGACTATGAAGCCGCGATCGGCGCGCTCGAGCGGGTGCTTTTCTATCAACCCAATCTGGCTCGGGTGAAGTACGAACTGGGTTCGCTGTACTTCCGCCTGGGCTCGTATGAAATGGCACGGCGATACTTCCGCGAGGCGTTGGCCTGTCCCGATATCGACGCCACCACCAAGGCCCTCATCGAGGCCTCGCTACCCGACGCCGACAAGCAGACACAACAGAGCCGGCTCTCGGGCTTCGCGCAGACCGGCCTGCGCTACCAGACCAATGCCAGCTATGCGCCTACCGGCGGAATCGTTCGGCTTGGCGGCCAGGATCTGGCGCTGCTGCCGTCCGCGACGCGCGGAAGCGACACCAACTGGTTTGCGCTCGCCGGCATCAGTCACGACTATGATCTGGATAACCAGCGCGGTGATACGCTGGAGACCCGCTTCGTCGGATACACGACCGAGCAGGCACGGTTCAGCGACCTCAATGTCGACCAGTTCGACCTCAGTTTTGGGCCAAGGCTCGCGCTTGGAACAGATCTGCTGCCCGGCGCGACCATCAAGCCCTATGTCGTCGGCGGCAACACCTGGCTCGGCGGAGCATCCTATCTCGGCTCCGCCGGCGCCGGCATTTCGGCGAGCATTCCGGTCGGGGCCCGTCTTACGCTTGGACCCGAATTCGAGTGGCGCCATGTCGATTTCAACAACGAAGACGTGGTGCCGCTCTCGTCCTTCAATTCGGGCGACTGGTTCACCACGGGAATTGCGCTGTCTTCTCCGCTCACGCAACAACTTCGCCTCGATACAAAAGGCTCCTACCGGCGCGGCGACTCGCAATTCAACTTTCAATCCTTCAATCAGTGGGTTGGAGAGGCGGCCCTGTCCTACTCGTTCACACCGCCGTTCGGCGGAGCCCCTCGAAACTGGAACCTGTCCCCGTTCGTACGGCTGATCGAAACCGACTTCGACGCGCCCAATCCCGCGATCGATCCGGCCACTACCCAGCGCGATACCGAATGGATCGCCGGCGTGATGCTGGAGGCGCCTTTGACGAAGACGTTCGGCGTCTCGACGGTCGTGCAGTACGACCGCACCAATTCGACGCTGCCCAACTTCAGGCAGAATAATTTCTCGGCCATGGTCGGCCCGACGGCTCATTTCTGAGAGAGGCTGAGGTATGGACCTGCGCGCGCACCTAACCATCCTCACGCGGCTGCTGACGATCCTGCTGTCGGCGTTCGCGCCGATGACGCGTGCGCTCGCGGAAAACTTCGGCAAGGTGGGCGCCGTCAATCAGGATGCGACCGGCACGCCGCCGGAAGGCAGCGCGCATACCCTCGTGGTCGGCGCGGGCGTCGTCTACAAGGAAAATATCCAGACTTCGGCGCAAGGCTCGACGCAGATTCTGTTTCCGGATCAGTCGACTCTCAATATCGGCCGCAACAGCAGCCTCGTCATCGACGAATATGTCTATGACCCGAAGACGAATCATGGGTCGATGCTGATCTCTCTTGCCAAGGGCACGACGCGCTTTGTTGGCGGTCTGATCAGCCACAATGACGGCGTCGTCGTGAACACGCCGGTAGCCGCACTGGGCATTCGCGGCGGCGTGGCGACGGTGGTCTATCCGGTCTCCCCGAAACTCGCCGCTTCTGATCCCAATCTGGCGGGCTGTAGCGGACAGATGGTGATCGGACACGTCGGAACGCTGACATTGAAAAACGCTGTCAGTCAAGTCACGGTTCGCCCCGGTTTTGCCGCCTGCGTCAACGGCACGAATATTCCGATCGTGGCGCCGTTCCGCATTTCCGATCTCGTGCTGGCGAACGTGGTCTCGACACTGCGCAGCGCACCCGGTCAAAACGGCGGCGCCTCAACGCTACCGGCGGCGCCGTTCATCGCCTCGAACCAAATCGGCACTGTCATCCTCAATCGGCCGGTGCATCCGCCCGGCGCCGATCCACTAGGCTACACCTCCATCTTCGGAGGCGGCAGCGACGTGGTGCGAAACAAGTCGCAGGCAACCCAGCTCAAGAGCGGCGTGGCGCCGCCACCTTACGGCGCTCACTAACCACACTGCCGTGACCAATCGCTCGACGTCGCAGAGCGCACCTCAGGATGACGCTTTGAGGGCTCCCATCAGGGTGCTGTGCCGCCCAGTTTTGCTTCCAGCGCTGCAATGCGGGCCTTCAGCGTCTCATTTTCCTCGCGCGCCAGACGCGCCATGTCCTTGACCGCCTCAAACTCCTCGCGCTTGACGACATCGAGGTCGCGCAGGATTTTTTCGGCCTGGTTGCGCACCACGGTATCCACTTCGCGCTTGACGCCCTGGGCGGCGCCCGCCGCATCGTTCATCAAACGTCCGATCTCGTCGAAAAACCGATTGTTGGTCTGGGTCATCCCTCACATCTCCGGTCGGCGTACATAACTCACAAGACAATGGCGATCCGCGCCGCGCGGTTCAAGACCATCCTACCTTGTCATCAAGTGGTTTTCTTGCAATCGTATCCGGCGTTTGACTGAAGCGCCATCAATCAAAGAGACCGCGTAGCGCCCCATGATCGACCAGCAGATCGACATTCCGACCAAAGATGGCCACACCACGACGTTCATTACCCATCCTGAACGCGGCGGACCGCATCCCGTTATCCTGTTTTACATGGACGCACCGGCGATCCGCGAGGAACTGCGCGACATGGCGCGCCGGCTCGGCACCGCAGGCTATTATGTGATGCTGCCGAATCTCTATTATCGCTCGGACGTGATGGAACTCGGCCCGCTGCCGGCCGATCCGGAAGCGCCCGAGCGCAAGCGCATGTTCCAGCTGATGGCATCGATCAACATTGCCATGATCATGGAAGATACGCGCGCGCTTCTTTCATACGCGGCGGGTCAATCCGCCGCCCGTGTCGATCGGGTCGGCGCCGTCGGCTACTGCATGAGCGGACGGTACGCGATCAACGCAGCGACGCAGTTCTCAGATCAGGTCAAGGCTGCGGCCTCGATTTACGGAACACATCTGGTGACCGACCAGCCCGACAGCCCGCATCTGGCCGCGAGCAAGACAAAGGCCGAGCTCTACTTCGGCTGCGCCGAAACCGACATCTACGCGCCGCTTGAGATCATCGAACAAGTGAAAGCATCGATGCGAGGCGCCAAGGCCGAAGTCGAGATCTATCCCGGCACCCATCACGGCTTCGCATTTCCAAAACGGCCGGTCTACGACCGGGATGCCGCCGAGCGGCACTGGGAGCGGCTATTGTCGCTCTATCGCCGGACTCTTTGGTCGTAAGACGAAATGCCTCTTCTTACCATTGCCTTTCCGGTTTTTGATCCCGTTGCGTTTGCGATCGGCCCGTTCGTGGTTCGCTGGTATGCGCTGGCCTATATCGGCGGCATCGTGCTCGGCTGGATCTACGCACGGTCGCTGCTCAAGAACGATCGGCTATGGAACGGCGGCTCACCGATCAGCCTGCCGCAGATCGACGACTTCATCCTCTGGGTGACCATCGGCATCATCATCGGCGGCCGAACTGGCTATGTGCTGTTTTACAATCCGTTCTTTTTCCTCCAGCACCCGGCCGAAATTTTCGAATTGTGGAAGGGCGGGATGTCCTTTCACGGCGGCTTTCTTGGCTGTGTCGTCGCGGTGATCGTATTCTCCTTGAGGAACGGCCTGCCGATCCTGTCGCTTGGCGATATCGTGACGGCCGTTGGGCCCATTGGGCTGTTCCTCGGACGGCTCGCCAATTTCATCAACAGCGAGTTGTGGGGCCGGCCGGCGGACCCCAGTCTGCCCTGGGCAATCGTATTTCCAAATGGCGGGCCCATCCCGCGCCATCCCAGCCAGCTCTACGAGGCAGCTCTTGAAGGCGTCGTGCTTTTCACCATCCTTGCGGTGATGATCAGAATGGGCGCATTGAAGCGTCCCGGCCTGATCCTCGGCAGCTTCATCGCGATTTACGGGATTGCGCGTATTATAGGTGAGTTTTTCAGGGAGCCGGACCCGCAGCTCGGATTTTTGTGGGGCGGACTCACCATGGGCATGCTGTTGTCGGTGCCCATGATCATTGCGGGTGCTATTATTATTGCGGCGGCATGGCGCCGCAAGGCGGCAATGCCGCCTGTTTAAGGAATATCGTGACCGAAACTTCGCCGCTCCTGTCTGAGATCAAGAATCTGATCAAGTCATCCGGCCCGATGCCGGTGTGGCGCTACATGGAGCTGTGCCTGATGCATCCCAGGCACGGCTATTATCTTTCGCGCGATCCGCTCGGACGTGAGGGCGACTTCATCACCTCACCCGAAGTAAGCCAGATGTTCGGCGAGTTGCTGGGATTGTGGGCGGCCTCGGTGTGGAAGGCCATCGATTCACCTTCATTGCTGCGGCTGATCGAAATCGGTCCGGGACGTGGCACCATGATGTCGGATGCGCTTCGCGCGCTCCGCGTGTTGCCCCCGCTCTATCAGGCGCTCAGCATTCACCTGGTCGAGGTCAATCCGGTGCTGCGCGACAAGCAGAAGGCCACGCTGTCCGGCTCGCGCAACATCACCTGGCACGACAGCATCGACGACGTCCCGGACGGCCCCTCGGTGATCTTCGCCAACGAATATTTCGACGTGCTGCCGATTCACCAGGCCGTGAAGGCCGAGAACGGCTGGCACGAGCGTACTGTCGAGATCGATGAGAGCGGCAAGCTGGTGTTCGGCACGGCTCCCGATCCGATCCCGCGTTTCGAGGTGCTGCTGCCGGCGCTAGTGCGCGCCGCTCCGATCGGCGCGGTGTTCGAATGGCGCCCCGATGCAGAGATCATGAAGATCGCAAGCCGCGTCCGCGATCAGGAGGGTGCTGCCCTCATTGTCGACTATGGCCATCTGCGCAGCGATGCCGGCGATACATTCCAAGCCATCGCCCGCCATAATTTCACCGACCCGCTGAAGGATCCGGGTCAGGCCGATGTGACCGCGCATGTCGATTTCCAGGCACTGGCGCGTGCCGCTGAGGATCTCGGCGCCCGCGTTCACGGCCCGGTGCCACAGGGCGATTTTCTCAAGCGCCTCGGTATCGAAAACCGCGCGATAAGCTTGATGGCCAAGGCCAGCCACGAGGTTTCCGAAGACGTGGCCGGCGCGCTGAAGCGGCTTGTCGGGGGCGGCCGCGGCGGCATGGGACAGATGTTCAAGGTGCTCGGCGTCTCCGAGCCTGATCTCACGACGCTCGCGGGATTTGCCGACGAGACGTCTGACAAAAATGCGGAAGCTTCATGACACTCGAATCGCCGTTGCTGTCGGCCATTCCCGGCTTGCGCCATGCTTTCTTCAGCCGTGAAGGCGGCATTTCCGAAGGCATTTATGCCGGCCTCAACGGCGGTATCGGCTCTGATGACAATCCGGCGCATGTGGCGGAAAACCGCCGCCGGATGGCCGCAGCGTTGCACGTCCCGCCGGAGCGTTTTCTCACGGTGTTCCAGATACATTCCCCAGACGTCGCGGTAGCATCCGCGCCATGGGACACTGCGGCGCGTCCGAGAGCCGATGCCATTGTCACCCGCATCGAGGGACTTGCGATCGGCGTCACCGCTGCCGACTGCGGACCAATTCTGTTTACCGAACCCAAAGCGCGTGTGATCGGCGCGGCGCATGCCGGCTGGAAAGGCGCATTGACGGGGGTCGTGGAATCTACCGTCAACGCCATGGAAAAACTTGGCGCCGAGCGCGCCAATATTGTGGCGGCGATCGGCCCGCTGATCCGCCAGCCATCCTATGAAGTCGGTGACGAATTCGTCGAAAGGTTCATTGAAGCCGACGCGGAGAATTCTCTCTACTTCCTCCCCGCTGCGCGCGAGGACCACGCGATGTTCGATTTGGCCGGCTTCATCCGCAAGCGGCTCGAGGATGCCGGCGTGCGCGTTGTCGACGACACCGGCATTGATACTTATTCCGACGAGCGTTTTTTCAGCTACCGCCGTTCCGTGCATCGCAAGGAGGCGGATTATGGCCGCCACGTTCATGCCATTGTTTTGGAAAGTTGAGGGCAATCCGAAAATTTCGAAACGGCTTTTCGAACAGACCATGCTCCAACGGTGAACCGAACAAGCATCGAAGCTTGCGATCCGCACCCGCTACTGTATGCGTGCCCTAGACGTTAATCGATTTTAACGATATCGCTTGGGCGCGATGAGCGACCTATCCGTAACCCTGTTCCGCGTTTGCCGGATCGCACGACGTGCCGCAATGGCCACGGTTTTAGTCACGGTGGCCAGTGGCCTCGGCGGCTGCGCTGGCGGCGCGGCCAGCAATTCATTCGCGATGGCGAATAGCCCGAGCGGCCCGACGATTGCGTTCGAATCCATCGATGGCCCACCACCTCAGGTATTCGAGCGGATGGTCGGCGTATTGGACAGCGAGTCCAAACTGCGGAGCCTGTCGATCGTGTCCCGCGAAGGCACAGCCGCCTATCGGGTGCGAGGCTACCTCGCCGCGGAAGTCAGCCACGGCCGCACTACGATCGCCTGGGTCTGGGACGTCTATGATCAGAACCAGCAGCGCGCGCTGCGGGTTTCCGGCGAAGAGCCGGCCGGCAAGGCCGGCCGCGACGCCTGGGCATCGGTCGACGATCTGGTGTTGCGGAAGATCGCCCAGGCCGGCCTTAGCGGCCTTGCCGGCATGATCAGCGGCACGGCCCCGGCCGATGCGCCTCAACCGCCGCCACCCGCGACGCCTTCCCGGCGTGGCCCCGCGGTCGCCAGCGCGGAAGATCTACCTGCTCTGGCCTATACCAGCCATTAGCCAGCAACTTGGAAATCGCTATTTTGCCCGGGAAAACCGGGCAGACGGGTTGCCAGCTTGGCTACGGTCTTGATATCACCCCACTTATCGAAACGCGCTATTTCGTGGGTATTGCGATATGCTGAATATAGTCTCCAGCAAGGCGCGGGGAGAAGCCTCGATGTCAGCCAAAAACGGCTCGATCAAGCTCGTCGCCGGCAATTCCAATCCGGTGCTGGCGAAGGAGATCGCCGGTTGGCTGGACCTGACGCTCACCAAAGCGATCGTCCGCCGCTTCGCGGACATGGAGATTTTCGTCGAAATCCAGGAAAACGTCCGCGGCTCCGACGTGTTCGTGATCCAGTCGACCTCGTTTCCGGCCAACGATCATCTGATGGAGCTGTTGATCATCACCGATGCGTTGCGCCGCGCGTCGGCGCGCCGCATCACCGCGGTGGTGCCCTACTTCGGCTACGCCCGGCAGGACCGCAAGGCCGGACCGCGCACCCCAATTTCCGCGAAGCTGGTGGCAAACCTGATCACCCATGCCGGCGCCGATCGCGTCATGACACTCGACCTGCACGCCGGGCAAATCCAGGGCTTCTTCGACATCCCGACTGACAATCTTTACGCCTCGCCGGTGATGGTGCGCGACATCCGCGAACGCTTCGACCTCACCAACGTGATGGTGGTTTCGCCTGACGTCGGCGGCGTGGTGCGCGCCCGCGGGCTCGCCAAGCGCATCAACGCGCCGCTCGCCATCATCGACAAGCGCCGCGAGCGCGCCGGTGAATCCGAAGTGATGAACGTGATCGGCGACGTCGCCGGCTATACCTGCATCCTGGTCGACGACATCGTCGATTCCGGCGGCACGCTGGTGAACGCCGCCGATGCGCTGCTCGCCAACGGCGCCAAGGAGGTCTACGCCTATATTACCCACGGCGTGCTGTCCGGCGGCGCGGTGACGCGCGTCACATCCTCGCGGCTGAAAGAGCTCGTCATCACCGACTCGATCCAGCCGACCGAAGCGGTCAACAAGTCGCCCAACATCCGCACGCTGTCGATCGCGGACCTGATCGCCGAAGCGATCGGCCGCACGGCTTCGGAAGAGTCGGTGTCGAGCCTGTTCGACTGAAGGCCGTACGAGTCCTTGCCGATCACCCACTCCCGCTTTTCCGCGGGCAAGGGATTGGATCCAAGCAACTCAGTAGCATCTCACGATGTTGACTTGCCCCGTGCCGCCACGACCGTTGGGAACCGTCACCGTCTCGGCGCCGCAGCTCGATACATAAGGCCGATCGGACGGCACGACCGCCGGTGGATACCGATGGGCCCAATCCCAGGGAATGTTATATGGTTCGCCGTAGCGGACACCACCGGATGTCGGCGGCGTCAGCTCTTCGCCGTTCGGTCCGTAATAAGCACCATCGCCTCCAAGCCAGCCGATTGCGGCCTGAGGTCGCCGATCATGCCGGAAAAAATGGGTGCCGGGCCGATGCGCCGAGGCAAATGCTCCGCGCGCGGATCTCGAAGCAGCAAACGTCTCGCTGGTCGCCAGTACAAGTGCAAGGGCGCTGAGGGACACGATCAACGCCGAATTTATTTGTAACCTCATGGCACGCATCCATTTTGTCAGGAGCCGTATTCCAGAGGACGCTAGGCTGCGCGTTTTCGCCCCGCAAACGCATACTTAATTGTTAGTTAAATCGTAAGATTAACAGGGAACCCGCGCCTGAAGTCGTTGCGCCACTACACGATCCCGGCCGCGACCTGACCGCGTAGGCGCTCCAGGCTGAGCAGCGTGTCGGCGCAGGCTGCCGCGACCTCGACGCCCTTGGACGCAAAATGCCGGCGCAAAAACTCCGCATCCGCCGTCTCGCGAAACTGCTGCGGCGTCACCACCGACGAGAACACCGGAATCTCCGTGCGCAGTTGCACTTCCATCAACGCTCTGATGACGGTCTCGGCGATCGTGTCGTCGTCGACCACAAGTCCGGCTGCCACGATCGCGGTGTAGCGCCGGGTCTTGGCCAATAGCTGCACATGCAGTGGAATCTCGAAGACGCCCGGCACTTCGAACACATCGATATGGGCGCGGGCGATGTGACGCGCTTCGATCTCGGTGAGAAACGCCTCGCGGCATTCGGCGACGACATCGCGATGCCAGGCCGACTGCACGAACGCAACCCGCTGCGGCTTTGAGAAACGCGGATGTTCGGCGCTGCCCTTGGACTCGACTGTGTCTTGCGACATCTGAAAAACCGCTCGTTTTTGAATTGTGAAGGCCGCTGCCCTGCCCCGATGGCCGGATGACCGAGACAACTATGACCAAGACAAAGGCCCGCAGCAAGCTGGGCCGGCATCGTCAGGCCGCATGAATGCATGATCGTCGTGCCGGAATCGACGGGGCGGTTCCGAGGAACCATCAGGGGCATAAAAATTAACGATTTGGGCGAGATGCGAATCCGATTCCGGTTTGTTCTCATCCAAAAGTTAACGCGCAAAGAGTTGTGGACGATTTGGAGCATTGCCTGTGGATGGAGTCTGCGTGCCGTTGCGCGGATTCCGCAAATCACATCACTTCGTCCCGGCAAGCCCTGATCCCGACGCGTTGGATCATCGGCGAGTGCAGCCGCTGCTAGCGCGAAATGAGAGCGCAAGTCGGCGCGCCGCGTGGGTATCGCTCGTATCCGAATTTTGAAAAAGGCAAGGTCGAGACGGCATGTCCCTCCTCGAAGGCATCATTGATTCCCGGAACAATCCTCTTGCGGTCGTCGAGGACGTCGCCGCCGATAACAACCTGTCGTTCGAGCGCTCCGGCGAGGACGAAATAACGATCGTCTCCAAGGGGAACTGGACCGATTATCAGCTCTCCTTCACCTGGATGAACGAGATCGAGGCGCTGCATCTGGCCTGCGCCTTCGACATGAAGATCCCGGAACCGCGTCGAGGCGAAGTGCAGCGGCTGATCGCCGCGATCAACGAGCAATTGTGGGTCGGGCATTTCGATATCTGGACCCACACCGGCATGATCATGTACCGGCAGGCGCTGGTGCTGCCCGGCAAAATGACCGCCTC
>Ga0302325_10035821_pt1 | contig 10127 bp, 13 predicted proteins | sample Palsa_T0_2_FD_201948 | JGI IMG/M metagenome (GOLD analysis project Ga0302325, IMG submission 201948) | Peat permafrost microbial communities from Stordalen Mire near Abisko, Sweden - Palsa_T0_2 | ecosystem: Environmental > Terrestrial > Soil > Palsa > Peat permafrost | place: Sweden: Abisko... | reverse complement strand
CTGTTTCTTAGTAGTCATGAATGGAGGAGATGAGGCATAGAGCTCGAAACCGGAAGGTGGCGTTTGCATTACCGATTGCCACCACAGAACGGAATTGCCGTTACCCGCTCCCCAAACGGCAACGCGAGTAGGCTTTTCAGCCCCGGAGCTTACCTTACGCAGGTTATCGTCCTGCCTCAGCCATTCGATTAACAGTAAATTAGTTCGAACTTGATAGCAAAGGTTCCTGGATTTCAAGTAAAGATGAACCTCCAATGGTTGAGGCTTTCTGCAAGGTAATGATTGGTCGAGGGGTGCGATGAAAAATCGATATATTTCCGAAGGCTACAGAGTGCATCTGATTGTGCTCAACTTCTCAAATGCATTTCATCCGCTTGATTTGGCTACAAGGGTGAAGTGAGAATCTTGAAGCAAGATTCCCGAGAGGTATAAAAAGAAGAATACTCCCCGTTCTGTGATGGTCACAAATTTCCATGATCCTTCTCTAATTACAGAAGCAACCTTCATTCAAGGCTTTTTCCATAACTCTATCCAGATAATTAGTCCTTCTTATATTCAAGATGGATTTCACTTGGTACTCCGGTCCCGCTTCATCATTTCCTCCAATGAGCACGTGGAAGGACTTTACAACCATCTTCAAAGCAAACAAAGCCGAGATGCTCCACACAGGAGATAGCGAAGAAGATGCGGGTCACATTTGGAATGCAGTCCTCGAGGCAGCCAAGCTTGGCGTCGAAGAGAGGGTAATCTTCTGCATTATCATGCAAGAGAGGATTGGAAATGTTGGTGTTGGAACTCCCAATGATATGGATGACAAACCTACCGGAGGCCTGATGCAGGCTGAAGAGAGTCCTGCATTCCCTGGCCAGCACAACTTGAGCCAAGTATGTTCTTGATAGCGGAGAACAAGATATCCTGCTGATACTTTATAGGAACAGATCACGTCAATGGTGATTGCTGGCACGAAGCACTTCAAGGCCAAGTTGGAGCAAACGGGTAACCAGGACTCAGCTCATTCCATCTACCAAGCCCTTCGTCTTTATAACTCAGGCTCTATAAATGCCAACGTGAGTGATTCATGTTCAGATATTGAGGTTGAAATTCTAACACTCGAAACAGAATCTCTCTGATGGGGAAGGAGCCACTGATAGCTATGTTTCTGATATTGCGAATCGTCTCCTGGGTAGGACGAACTATATATGTCATTAATTTGCTGGCTTCATTTTGCAAAGCAAACGGGTTAGAGGATTAAATCCCCAGACGGTCAATATATAATTTCCAAGCCTAGTATAGAGCCAATTCATTGATCTAGTGTGATATTAAGAGGGGAGGAGTTTGTTGCCGCCACCCGGATGGTGCTTTCGCCGCGGCAACCAAAATACGGGGTAAGTCCGTTTACTTCAGTTCTGTAACCGTAGAAAACATTTCAGGCCAAGCAAGTTTGTCATTGCACACATTTTCTACTAGTAGTAGTGTACCAAGACGTCAACATACCACTTCCATCACATTCTCTACTCCAAAATGTCGTCCTACAAGAAAGATTTTCTTGTTGGTGTCGATCCCACCACAGGCGATCACACCTATCCATTGGGACCTCTTGAAGGCAGAGCTCCTGGCCCATACTCCGCTGTAAGTAATTATTATTTATTGTTTGCTTGAATTCCTACATTTCAAGGCATTGAAATAGTTGTCGAAGACATTCCTGCCAAAATCACAACAGATCTGGGTTAGATCTTAGGAGGATGCAGAATTCTGTGTTTCGACATGAACATCTTTTCCAGAAACTTGCTAAGTTCAATCTTCCAGATCTACCAAAATGATACGCCTACCGTTGCTGCTCCTCCCGCCCCCTCTGTTTCTCATCACCATGCTGCCGCCCCACGTGTTGCTGCTGCTGCTGCTGCCCCCCAAATGGTCCCAATTTCATCCACCAATATCTTACAATGGGTGAACTCCAGCGCATCAACTGCAAACGGCCGACACCTGGCAGCTATGGCTGTCAGACGCAACCTTGTTCTTGCCCCCGGCAAGACAGCAGAGGGCCTGGGTCCCACCAAGACTCTCCCAGGCTACAAAGAGGCCGGATTAGGTTATCAGGTTGGGCACGTTATGCATGGACAACAAGCCTGCACCAAGTGTAAAGGTGCAAACAAGGCACCATTCAACGAGTGCGTTGTGGTACCGGGCTATTTTCGGGGAAGTTGTGTGAACTGTCGGTACTACAACCGGCAAAGTCTCTGCTCCCTCTGTAAGTTGTTGATCAGATCCATGTGCTCAAAACTTGACTGTTAACACAGTGATAGATGTTTGAAGTCTTGTAGCAGCAGCAGGTCCAAGACCTTGCTTGGAACACATCTCATGGTGAATTGTATGATTAGATCAAGATAGAAATAAGAACCAAACGTAATTCAAGGGAACAAACTCGCACTCGATCTTTGCCGTGACATGTTTCATCTTTTGAACATAAATGAATCGCGTACCTGGGAAGACAGTTCATCGCCGCTCTCGATTGACCACTCATTCTTCATCATTGGTCACATCCTTGTCTCTCAAGGGCATGTTTAGAGCCCTATATGCTCATTGACTTCAGGTGCAAGGTAGGAAAGAGGCGGTGCGATTGGCTCGCCGGGAATAGACTGCGACCCTGCGACGGTTGTGCCATTCGATTACCTAAAGGGTTCTGTCGTTCTGCTGACGAGAGGAACTCATCGTGTCTCCATTGACAGGTGTGGCGAAACAGCAGTGGTGGTGAAGAGTTGTGATGAGATTGAGATTGGATGAAAGGCTGGAAGCGGGGAGGTCACCCTCGGTAATTCAGGGGTAAACTAAGGTAAGGAGATATCTTCCAATGCTGGATTTCTGCCCCAACCTATATATTGACTACCCTCTTTTGAACTTCTATATGTTAACAAATACCTAAAAACAAAAACCATTGAAGACAAACAAAAAGCTTTGTTTTTAACCGTTGACGAAGAGTCACGTGAGAAGACTTGTATTTTCACATGCTGTGGTTATTGGTTCACATGCAAGTTACAAGGATATTTGATGTTATCCTCAACATCCTTCACCCCCATTTTTCTTATCGTCATGAATTTACCTCTTGCTTTCTCGAACAGTCTTTACTCCTCAAGAATCCTGACATATGATTATTTGCAGTTCACATAGGCATATATCAATCTACAATGTCTTGCAAATAAAGACTTGCCCATCTTGCTCACTGAGCTTTTGATTCTTCTCTAGCTCCTCTCATTATTACTCACAACATTCGCTGGCGATTGATTTTTCCATTTACTTTCCACCCGCCCGTTCAGTTCCCAAGAAACTTCCGCAACGTTAGGCAGATATGGCACAAATGCGCCAGCGAAATATTCCAGCCACAAGTCGACCCCTCTCCGCAGACTTTGCGCCTCGAGCGAAAGAAGCATCAATGCTGTACTCCATGCTCCCATCAGCGGTCCAATCTCGACTACCCCGCCTTCCTTCATTCCGCCGCTCCGTATCGATGTATGGTATGGCAACAAGACGCAAAGCGCCTGAATCGAAGCCAGCCTCTGGATCTCGAACACCGGAATACGCATCTGCAATGGTGCTGAGTGGTGCTGGCATGTTGAATAGCGAGGAAGACATTGCGGGGTATTTTGTAGACAACCTTTCTGCGTCGAGTGAAGAGGACGTGCCGCCGACGAGCACGAGCAAGGGAAGGCAGCCGTCCGGGATGGAGTTGACGGAAAGCAGAAGTGGGATAGGATGGAAGTTTGCCAATCAGGGTAAATCTACCATTAAATTCTTCTAGTCTCTACTAATGAATGCTTTAGGCCTCAACCTCCTTAGTCTGGCCGTCGAAGAGTCCTCTACAATATCCCAAGATGCAAGATGTGGGAACGCGAGTTTTGCTAGACAGGTCTACCTCCACGCCCTTACGTACCTTCTTCGAGCGTTGCCTTCGGATATGTCGACCGAAGAACAATTGAGTATCCGGAGTGCTCTCCCACCAGGTGTGGTGGAGCCTCTGCGCCTGGTTATCAATCCAGGATACAGTGCAAACATTGTTCCACCTGCAAGTGACCAGCCGTCACTTTTGCATCGTACACTTGCTTCAACGATCGTCCAGCTCTTCATTCTCTTTCAATTCATGCTTCCGTACTTGAAGTACCTGCTCAGTGTTGGCTATCAGTATGATCGGGAGCACAAGATCTCCCAGAAGTTATTTAATCAGGGAATTGAAACCGTTGATTCTCTTGGCAAGACAGGGATGAGCTTCACGACTGCTGTGTATGGTATGGGAGATGGAAAAGTGGGACAGATGATTACGCAGACGGCAGCTTGGTTCGTGGAAGGTATTACTGGTGGCACTCATGAAGGTGTTGGGGAAGGGATGGTGATTATTGGCGCAGCTCCGAGGCGATCACAGGTTGTAGGGAAGAGGTGAGTCGTGGATGTATTCGATGAAGGATGATGGACGATGATTGATGATTGATGATTTTTGACCGATGTTGAGATGAGAGCGTGGCATTTTGCTTGATGATACCCAGAGACATGATGTTGAGGCGTTTATAGATTTGGAGATGGAATTTTAAGACATAGACATAGAAAGGCAATTGAAAAAACATTTAAATTTGGGAACACTTTTCGGAGTTACCTGTGAGAGAAACGGCGAAATGGATATCAGAAAATTTCATGAGGTAGGTAGGTAGAAAGGGGTACTGTCACGTGTAACTATATCTCTTAGCCCGAAGAAGATTAGTGCAGATATTTAGCGTTAAAAAAAGTTCCCGATAACAATCTCATGAGTTTTTCCTGTGGCAGCCGCAGGTCGCGAATATCATCCACATTCCTTCTGGTTTTGTTCTTGCCCTTCAATCTTGTCCAATTTTAATACATTTGATTAATTGGGCTTTGTGTCATTGGAATTGAAGATGTTCAACGTTTGCAGGAGAGGCCCTGCCTCGATATCGAAGGCTTTTCGTGCAGCAACTCCTATAACTCGAATACCATCCACAAGACCTTCAACACTATCTCTATCAGCCCAGAGCCTTGCGAGGCCTGCGCTCGAAGCACGATGGCTCCATGTATCCTCAATATTGATGAACCAGGCCGCTGCTGCAAGAAGTACACAGAGATTTGCAGAAGATGGTTCGATCGAGCAGCCAGCATCGTTCAGGGAGATTACCAAGTTCCATGAATTGCTTGAACAGGATATGGTACATCCAAATGTCATCAATGAGATTACACAGGGCATGGGACATCATACTATGACCGAGGTGCAGACAATGACCATTAACCAAGGTCTACAAGGGACCGATATGTAAGTATATCTCTTCGCTCGTTAACTATCTATGCTAACTTCATTTAGTGTTGCGCAAGCACGAACTGGTACTGGTAAAACACTTGGCTTCCTCATTCCGACTATCCAGAACATCCTCCGAAAGAGTCCTGAACTTGCGGAAAAAAAGCGATATTCCAAACACAGAGCCTCCGACATTCGAGCAATAATTATCTCTCCCACTCGTGAGCTGGCAGAACAAATTGCCGTAGAGGCGATCAAGCTTTGCCGTAACACGGATCTGAGGGTTCAGGTTGCAGTTGGTGGTAACAGCAAGAGACAAATGCTCCAAAAGACCCAACACGAGGGATGTCATCTGCTGGTGGCAACTCCTGGTAGATTGACAGATCTCTTGTCGGACCCATACAGTGGGATTCGAGCACCGAATTTGACGACTTTAGTCCTCGATGAAGCCGACAGACTTCTGGACGACGGTTTTCATAAGGAAATTGAGGAAATCATCTCTTTATTGCCCAATCGCGAGCAGGTTGATCGTCAAACCCTCCTCTTCTCAGCAACTATCCCTAAGGAAGTTATGTACTTGGTTCGAAGCACTCTGAAGCACAACTTCCACTTCGTTCAAACTGTCAAGGAGGGCGATCTTGCAACTCACGAGAAGGTTCCCCAAAAGATTGTCGTCGTTCCAGGAATGGAAAATTACATGCCAACTCTATTGGAATTATGCAAGAGTGCGGTTGCAAAGGCAGCAGCAGACGCCGAGACAATGGGTGCTGAGGCAAAACCCTTCAAAGCAATCGTCTACTTATCTGCAACAAATCAAGTCATACTTGCTCACCGGATCTTTAACAATCTGAAGGGCGGCGAAGGAGCTGGTATGTGGGGCAAGCATCCTTTATATCCGGCTGAGATTTCTCTGATGCACGGTCAACTCGATCAACGGGATCGTACACGAGTATCTGAGCGTTTCCGGAGGGCCAAGTCAGGAATTCTTTTCTCTACTGATGTAACAGCTCGAGGAATGGATTTCCCCAATGTGACTCACGTTATTCAAATTGGCCTCCCTCCCAACAAAGAGCAATACATCCATCGAATTGGCAGGACTGGGCGAGGAGACAAGGCGGGAGAAGGATGGCTAATCATGAGCCAGAGTGAGCTTAAGGAGGCACGCAGTAGACTACGTGGCTTGCCAATTACGCCAGACAAGAGCTTGGAAGCTGGTCAGTTAGATATGACACAAGATGCCCAATTACCGAAATCACTGGCAACAACTTTGAGCCAAGTCGCCGATGCAACGAAGATGGTCGACCGCAGAACGAAGGAGGCTGCCTACCTGGCCTCGTTAGGACATTCGGCTGGTGATACAGGTCGCCTGCAAGCCCTTAACCAGTGGACTAGATATGGTTGGGGCTATGAGAAGCCTCCGGCAATTAATCCGCGTCTGGCGGCGAAGATAAATGTAGCAAATATTCCAGGCATGAATATTGGCTATTCTGCGCGAGATGAATCTGAAGTCGACTCTTTCGGCGGCTCCGAGGATGGAGGCCGCCGTGGATATGGAGGGGACCGCGACTCAAGGGGAGATGGATTTGGAGGTAGATCAGGCGGCTATGGAGGGGACCGTGGCTCAAGGGGAGATGGATTTGGAGGTAGATCGGGCGGCTATGGAGGGGACCGTGGCTCAAGGGGAGATGGATTTGGAGGTAGATCAGGCGGCTATGGAGGGGACCGTGGCTCAAGGGGAAATGGATTTGGAGGTAGGTCGGGCGGCTATGGAGGTCGTGGGGGAAGAGGGGGTGGATACGGTGGGGATAGACGTGGAGGTGGACAAGGAGGTGGACGCGGAGGCAGCTCCAGATTCCGCGAAGAGGCGAGCTTTTAACGGACTTATCTTTGCTACTTTTGTACATTAGACGGCTGGCTTGGGTGGGCTCTGTTCTATATTTTCTTTGTGTCTGGTGTACAAAAATGAGCAAGGGATGTATGAATAGTTGGAGGCGTTCAGGCCTCTGGCATCATTTTGTGTAAATCATGCAGAGCGTTCTAGGAGCATATTGGTTCTTGCTAGATATCCTCTGTCAGACTAGTACAACAGTAATTCAACTCTACTTTCTCCAGGTCTCTAAACCGAGTCGCATTTGTTTTCTTCCTATCTCATATATGTGGATGATATAGATTAATCGTTCTTCTGGCCGCGCCAAGAAAAACCATTCGGATGCTACACGCTGAATGTCAGGACACATAGGTGACGATACTTCAGGCTCAGTCACTTCCTCTATTTTCATTTCAATCTCGACAACCAGATTTCACCAGCGTTTGAACCCATCTACTTCTCGGCAATACAGTTCTTCCTGGCTTGGCCTCTGTCACAAGGATCGATTTATGCAACCCCTCCCTACCCCGATCTCCCTATTTCTGGATCCTCATTTTTATCCCATGTTTGCTAGTTGATCCCGCCAGGCGCCAGAAAATTGATGGCGTATTGTATTGAGCAATCGTCTTTAGTCCTCGTAACTCCTCTTTACTCGTCCTCCGTATAGCAATATTGTTCATCTCAAGTTGAGAACTGGGACGACTCTTGGCTCGAGGGAGACGTCTTCCATGCAATCCAAAAAGCAGCACACGAAGCCACCATATAGGGGGAAGGTATATCTTTCAATTACTTACCCACGGTCCCACGATGCGGAGCAGATTGGAAGTGTCTTACGAGGACGGAGATTGAGCCTACGCTTATTTCCACACCAACGTGGTGGAATCGGGAGCGCGGAGTGACGATGCATATTTGTATTACCTTCATCTCAAGTACTGATAATTCGACCTGACGGATGAGTCTTCCTGATATATATAATGATCTTGCTATCCTCTTCATCTGTTGTTTTCTCCCTCCTTGAGCTTGTGAACTGGATAACTGTCGTACTCTGCTAGGCGGTTAAGTCAAGATGCGTTTCCAAAATCATGTACTGGCTGCTGTGACAGCTGTTCCGCTTGTTTCTGCGCAGTTAAATGGTCTGGATACTAAAATATAGAAATGGAGATGATGATTTGGGTGGCTCGGACCCGGATGATTGAAATGATTCAGAATCAGATAAACCATATCCAATGGTTGGGGCAATTCTGGCTGGGGAGGAAGTCATGGATGTTAAGTTTTCAGTGTGAAAGGGAGCAGTGGTGTAGACAGAAACGTTTCTTCATTCGAAATTTTTTCTATCTAGTGGAAGTTGATTGTGCCACTAAAGTCAGTGAAACAAACCAACAGAAAGCACCCCATGGTATCATCCCCTTCAACACCCGAACGCCAGAAATGCAAGTCTAAAGCCATTGTGATTTTCCCGGAATGAGAAGAAACGTTGACTCTTGGACCATTGACTAGCGCAACTTAAGGACGCATGTGTGGAGTGATATCCCAGACCAAGACCCGAGAGTCCCAGCTGGTGGAGGCAACCCAATTGTTTGTACCGAACAAGCACCAGTCGACACCAGTAGCGAATTCAGTATGTCTCTCCATGGATGCAAGCTCGCGAGGAGGACGCATGGGAAGATCACCACTGCCATCGGTCCAGATCTTGACAGACATGTCGTATGAACCACTCATGAGCATGTCGGAGCTGTGAGGGGACCAAGCCAGCTTCCGGACAGCATAATCATGGCCTCGAAGCATGTTAGTGGGTTGGCGGGGCATGCGGGTGTCGAAGGTGCGGATAATCTGGTCCACTCCACCGGTAGCGATGACAGTATCGCGGTACTTATTCCAATCATGGGTGAGAGCCTCGGACGGTAGGGTACGGTTATTGGGGTTTGTACCGAAGCTGGCACCAGGAACAGGGGCCGCACCATGGATCGGGATCAATTGGACCAAGTGGTTGGAAGCCGAAGCAGGAGTGCGAAGGTCGAAGATGCGGATATGGCTGTCAGATGAAACCGACGAGACAATGGACGCGGAGTGTGGAGAGAACGCGGTCGAATAGGTGCAAGAATGAGTTGGCAGAGTAAGGATCGATGTAGGACGAGCGGGGGACCACTGGCAAGTGCTGTTAGCCAAGTTCTCTACTCAGTCGCGAGGCAATCGCGGGTTAGACGCGTACCAGCTTGATAGAACCATCCCAAGAGCTGGTAGCAAACGTATCCTTTGTAACCAAGTTCCAGGAAGTAGCATAAACCTCGCGAGAGTGCTCATGCCAGTTCTGCACTGGAGAATTACCAGGAGCAGTGGCGTCAAACAGCTTGACAGCGCCATCTCCACATCCTACAACGAGCTGGTTCTCATTCAACTCAGACCAAGCGGTGTCATAGATTGCATCCTGAGTGTCGAAACTGGTCTGCCTGTCAGCCCCTTTCCCGGATTTGCTCCCCCGGATTGTCGTATAGTGAAATCCGGGGAAGAAGGAGCGAAGGGCAAACTTACTGACGGAGAGAGACAATACCAGCACTTGTAAGGCGAAGGATATAAAGACGACCATTGCCTACGAGACCGAAATTGGCAGCTGTAGCTACGGCGATCTGATCCATGTGGTAAGAAGAGTATTTAACGGCATAGCCATTATAACCCGCAGTGCGGAACTCGAACATGGTCGCCATGACGAATGATGTTTGCTTGAGAGAGGGAAATTCTGGTTATTGTCAGAAGTAGATCGGCCTTTGACAGCCGAGGTGGCAGAACAGGATATCCAAAAACGGTTGTGGCAGGCGGTCTGAAGAGGTCCGTGGGAGGCTCGGTGTTGTTGGTTTTTCCACCTCCGAAACTTGTCTTAAATCTTTGTGGGCTGCCCCACTTTTCTCCTTACAGTTTTGCCATCACACTTTGCTAGCTTCAACTAAAGCCTTTGTTTGCGCCCGCAGTGACTCACGG
>Ga0302325_10035819_pt1 | contig 10127 bp, 6 predicted proteins | sample Palsa_T0_2_FD_201948 | JGI IMG/M metagenome (GOLD analysis project Ga0302325, IMG submission 201948) | Peat permafrost microbial communities from Stordalen Mire near Abisko, Sweden - Palsa_T0_2 | ecosystem: Environmental > Terrestrial > Soil > Palsa > Peat permafrost | place: Sweden: Abisko... | reverse complement strand
GTTTCTAGAAGGGCTGGGACAAGAGAGATCTTCTCCCGGCCCTTCCTTCTCAGGTCTTACTTTGCTGCTTCTGTGGACTTGATAAACGCTGCCACGTCGTCGTGGAATTGCTTGAGTATGCCGTCGTTCACGTAGATCATGTGGCCAGCCTGGTAGTACTTGTAGCTGATATTCGCCTGCAGACTCTGGGGAATCGGCAGGTGATGCATCTCGTACATTCCTTCAAAAAAAGGCGTTGCCAAATCGTAGTAGCCGCCGGCCAGCAGAACCTTGGTCTTGGGATTCTCCTTCAGCTTCTTTGCCAGATCGGGCATCACGTTTTGACCGCCCTCGGCGTAGCGCATCTGCCAGTGAAATCCTGGCTCTCCGTAAGCGCTCGGCTTATACGTCCAGTTATCGCCGAATTTCAGCTCTTCGCGCATGTACTGGTTGATCGCAGTTGTGTAAGCGGATGAGATGGCGTTGCTCTGCGGATCGTACTGGGCTTCTTCACTTAGAGGATCGTAGTCTGGCCCCTGATATCGGGTGTCCAGACGTCCTGTGGTGATGCCTTCGGCATCGTCGAGCGTCTTCGAAAATGCGCCGCCAGGGACCCGCAGGTCACTCTTCAGCAAGTAGGCAACCGGCAGGCCGGTGTATTCATGCAGCTTTTCCGCAACAGCCTGCTTGCGGGCGTCCGGCAATTCAGAGCCTTGGAGAAGCGCGCTCATATATTCACCAAGCGCGTAGGTTTCCACTTCTTTCAGGAATGGTTCAAGCGCTCCCGGCTGCGTGGGCAGCTTGTGATGGTACCAGGCGCTCGCTGCATACGTAGGCAAGGCCAGTGCATAGGCCTGATCTACTCCAGGGTTGAGCTTCGGTTCGTCGGCGCTGTTGTCGAAACTCAAGATCGCCGAAAGCAAAATAATTCCGTTCAGGTCGACGTTTTGCAGGGCTGCGCTCAGCACCGCGCTACGCGGAGTGCCGTAGCTCTCGCCGAACAAATACTTGGGCGAGTTCCAGCGATCGTACTTGGTAAGGAATCGCCGAATGAAGCGCTCGAAGGCGTGGGCGTCTTCGTCCACCCCCCAAAATGCTTTCTCTTTGTCTTTGCCAAAGACCCGGCTGAAGCCGGTGCCGGGAGCGTCGATGAAAACGAGGTCGCTCACATCGAGAAGGCTGGAGTCGTTGTTGACGATCTTGTAGGGAGCGGCAGCTTCGTGCACCGTGTCCATGGTCACGACGCGGCGGGGGCCAAAGGAGCCCATGTGCAGCCACATCGTCGACGAACCAGGGCCGCCGTTGTAGAGAAAAGTGATGGGGCGGTTCTCGTTCGCGGAGCCTTTCTTGAAGTACGCTGCGTAAAAGATGCGAGCGGTTGCGGGAGCGTCTTCAGGCTTGTCCGCGGGCTTGATCCCGGAGTCGGGAAGGAACTTGCCATCCAGGCCAATCATTGCGTCCTGAGAATTGGTAGCGCCCACCGTGAGTGTTCCGGCAACAGCTTTGTAGGCGATCGCCTGGCCATTTACCGTCACGGTCCCTTCGGTGATTGAATCTGCCGGAGCACCAATCGTGGCTGAGGAGTCCGTCGCTTTCTCAGGCTTCTTGTCGTCATCCCAGGCAAGAAGCCGCAAGGGTGCTGCAACTGCCGATGTAACCAGTACGGCAAGGACGAGTGACCGTGGCATAGAGAGATTTCGCATGAATTCAGGGCTCCCGCTTCGAGGTATTTTCTGAATTTCCACTATAGCCGATCAAACATGGGATCAAGCATCAGAAGTCTTCTCTTAGAATCGATATTGTCCGGAAAGGCGAACTGTCGTGGGAGCACCGAGGTGGATAAACGTGTCGCCGTAGCTTGCGCCTGTGTCCTTCCAGTAGCGCTTATCAAGTATGTTGTCGGCATAGATCCGAAAGGTCATCCTCCCCTGTTCGCCGTGGGGCGAATAACGTGCTCCCAGATTGAACAAGTTATAGCCTCCAACGCTTACAGCATCATCACGGGTGGCTTCTTTGCGTCCCGTGTAACTCCATCCAGGAAGCAGATGTACATCGGAGAGGTGCAGAATGCCGAACCGAGGCAACGCTAAATCCGCGAAGAAGGCAGTCTTGATCCGCGGCGCGTTGATGACCTGCTTGCCGTTGAACGCCGGGGTACCGGTGTCATCAGAAGTAGCCTGGATGCCCGCAGCCGTTGCTGAAAGCCGCAGCCAGCTTGCACCCTTGCCCTGTACTCCCAATTCGATGCCGTTGTGCGTCTCGCGGCCATCGGACTCAAAACACTGCCCGACCTCACTCACGCTGGTGCAGAAGCCATCCGGCGCATTGATGATCTTGGGATAGAAGAACGGTGCGCGCATGCGAAAGAGATCGGCAGTCAACAAAATGCGCTGGCCCGGCTCAAACTTTGCACCCACTTCCACCTGCCGTGTGAAGAACGGGGTGAGATAGGCGCTTGAGTTAATCGCCCAGAAAGGTGCCTGTGGACCCAAGGACAAAATTAGGCTGTAGTTGCCGTAAAGCGTCAGATTCGCAACCGGTGCGTAGGTCGCTGAGTATTGCGGAAGCCAGATGCCTTTGCTTCCTGTGAAATTGAAATCAGTCACGGAGGCATACCGCCCACCGGCTGTCAGTCGCACCCGTCCGGGCAAGTCAATGCGGTCCTGGACGATGCCCGAAGACTGACGATCAAAGTCCGCTAACTGCAGCGGACCGGCCTGCTGCACCGGGCTTTCAATTGGATACGGGATGTTCGGTTGATATATGTTTTCGCTGCCGATGTAGGTGTAAACCGCGCCATCCTGCACGGTGCTTGGCGCATTCGGTCCCGGCATTCCAGGCAGATCTACGCCGCGATGAAAGATCGATCCACCGAAAACAAGGTTATGTGTGATGCTGCCAGTCTTGATGCGGCCCGTCGCAACTGCCTCGCCCAGCGCGTCCACGCGGCGCTCGCCAGGGTCGCGGTAGTCATAGATGTCGTACGTGCCGTCAGGAGCAAAGAAGTACGGCGGAGGCCCCCCAGCGACATTGCACTCTGCCTCGTAGTAGCAGCCGTAGGGATAGATCACATTGTCATCGATCAGAGAATGGCTGTAACTGCCGGCAAAATAAACATGCCACATTGGAGTTACGTCGAGATCAAGCCGCGAGCTGCTGTTGATTGCGTCGAAAATGTTTGGCTTCGACCAGGGTTGATTGCCAAGCATCGTCGATGGATAGACTTGATCGAGGCTTGGTACGTAATTTCCACCAAGCAACTGGTAGCCGGCTACGGAACGCTCGCGCTTGTGCTGATACTCGAAATCTGTCGTCCAGGTAGCCACGTCTGAAAGCTTCCAATCGGTGGCGAGTGTGCCGACACCACGCCACCCATTGGCGCTCTCCACATAGGTGTGAATTGCTTCGCCGGCCATATTTGCGCGCACTCCAAATTGCTTTGCGCTTCCAAAGAGCCGGCCCAGATCTGCCGCTGCATACGCGGTTCCGCGATGATCGGTGGCCATGTCAACGGTCTTTACCAGCGCGGGGCGTTTGGTGACGTAATTAATCAATCCTCCAGCGGTGGTAATGCCGCTTTCCACCCCGGCGATGCCCTTGAGCAGTTCAACACGTTCCTTGTTCTCCAACGGCACATCCTGCTCGCCCGCGATGGGCATGCCATTAATCTGCAGGCCAGTGGCAAGGTCGATGGTGAAACCGCGAATCTGGTAGTCGCCATAGTAGCCGACCGGTGCGTAGTCCTCGCCGATCGAAGCGTCGTTCTTTACGACGTCCGATAACAGGCGCGAAATCTGATCATTCATCAGGTCGCGCGTTACAACTGTCGCAGAAACTGGAGCGGAAGCTAAAGGCAGACTGTCCAGGCTGCCGACCGACAACTGAGTCGGCAAGTAATCATCCGAAACATGCCCCTGAACCACCACGGTTGTGGTTACCGGCTGGATTGGTGGTTGGGACCGAGGGGATGGCTGCTGGTTGGAATCCGATGCCTGGGCATGCGCAATCACTGCCGTTGCAAAGCTAACCAGAAGAACCGGTGCATAGAGAACGGATCGGCAAAGGATGGGCCCAAATGGCAATCGCGATCGGAGTGTTCTAACTGTGCGCGGAAATGGAAAGATGGGAGCGAGCTTGATCATGAGTTCCCCTTGAGTCCGGCCGAGAAAATGGCTCGGGAAACAAGAGGTGCTCGCGCAACGCAAAGCCTGTCGGGACGGGCTGCGTCTCGAAAACTTCCCACGCCGGTATTATCCGGTTCGGGTCCGAAGGGACTCTCTCAGCCCCGCACAATTCCGCGGAGCACCCCTGTTTCATTGACTTGAATATACAACAGATTGGCATGTTGACGTGCGCTTACCGCCAGAGCGTCTTGAGTTGCGGTAAATAGGAATCAATCCCCGGCACCGCTAACTCTGGAATTTTCGCCTCGTCGTCCCAGTGCCGCAACGTGATGGCGTCCCGCGCAAACGGCAACGCCAGAAAAGCCTCGGCTTCTTCGCTCGACATTGGGCCACCCTGCAGGCGGAGACTCAGTACCGAGGATGGCGATAGAGCATTCCAATAGGCGGAGTCCGCAAAACAAAGATAGCGCTTCGCTGCCACGTGCAAGCGGATCGGCTCTGTCACCGCGGCCGGCAGGTGCGCCGAGAGGAGCTGGTTCCCTAATTCCTCGTGCTGCGTGTCGACCCCATGATCGGCAACATCTTCCCCTTCACGATGTAACAGGTGACCGACATCATGCAGCAAAGCAGCGATAACCAGGTCATCGGAACTCCCGGCCTGCGCAGCGAAGAACGCGCCTTGCAAGCAGTGCTCCAGCACGGTTACCGGCTCGCCGAAATACGACTCGCCACCGCGACTGATCATCAACTCAACTACCGTCTCCGGAGTATCCAATTGAGCTAATGACGCATTCATGATGGTCTACCCCTCATCGGACCGAACTCCTTTAACCGAAGCTGTTTCAGTCTTACTTGCGCTTCACGCCGCTGGCTGATGGCAAGCACCAGCGCGACGATTGCCGTGAGTAGACAGGTGATTGCGAGAGCGACAAAGGCCTTCCGCCAGCCGTAGAGGACGGTGATGCGCGCCATCGTATCGCCGGAGAGCACACCTGCCAGATAGCCTACGCCATCGATGATTCCAGCGGCGGTCGCACTGCCCTTTTCTCCGCCAAAATCCATCGACATGGCTCCGGCGAGATAGGAGTACGGACCCATCAGCAGAAAGCCTACTAGTGTGACCAGCGTTACGGGTATCCACGAATGGCCGTGACCAGGTACTTGAGCAAGCAGCAGAAGGCAGACTGTGCCGGAGGCGAGCCCGCCAAAAAGCACCAGGCTGCGTCCGTTCAGCCCAAGCTTGTCACTCAAGAAGCCAGCTACCAAGACCGAGACTCCTCCAAATAGCGGAAACAGGGCACTGCGGCTGGCCGCGTCGGCGTTCGAAAGACCGACGTACTCGGCAAAATACGTCGGCGTCCAGAGGTTGAACGTCTCACGCAAAAGAGTGGTACCGAGTGAAAGCAGGCAAACCATCCAGAAGAATCGGCTTGCCAGTAATGGCCGGAGGATCGCGGCCAGACCGGGTGATTTCGATGATTCGCCATCTTCTTTGCATTCCTGAGTGGCGTACACATTCAAGGGATTGGTGACGGGAGCCGGTAATCCACGTTCCTGCGGAGTTTCGCGCAGCAACAGCAGATTCGCGATCAGCAGCAGCGTCAGCAACCCTGCGCCGGTAAAGAAAATGCCGCGCCATCCCATGCCGGCGCCGAGCAGTAGCGCCATGATCTCGCGTGCTGCCGCGTCACCGAAGAGATAGCTGAGACTCAGCACCGCCATCACTGTGCCATAAATGGAGTAGGAAAACCACCGCGAAGAGACCTTGACCAGACCGACCCAGCCGGACGACTGGAAGAGCCGATTTCCCATCCATGCCATGGTGAAGATGGGGAAGCCTCCGCCGACCGCGAAGAGAACCGTGAAGACCACCGCGCCGGCCATCCCGCCCAGAAAGTTGTTGCGGCCTCCGAAGAGATCGGCCAGGGAACCGGAGACAAATTTACCTAAAGCATAGGCGAGTACTCCCGCGGAGGCGATGAATCCCAAACGCACTTGGGCAACGTTGGCTGGAATTCCGTGCTGACCTAGATCTTTGATCAGCAGTGGCAACACCACGGAAAGGTCAGACCGGCAAAAGTAGTAGCCGGAATAGCCAAGCACGAGCAGTGAAATGGTGAGAAGGTGCCAGCGAGTGAAGGATGCAGGTGCAGGGGTGGAGAGATCCGAAGCTCGAGCGAGGTCCTCAACTGCGGTCTGCGACGAGGGCATATCATCCTGATTTAATGTCATTTGCGCCTGAAAAGCTAAAATCTTTGGACTTTCTGGGTGGCGCAATTTCTGCGCGGCCGGATGAGGTTTTGCAAGTCCTGAACCCTGACTGCACTTGCGAAAATATTGGGACCCTGCATTCACAATTAACAAACATTTCTTGACTTGCGATGAAAAGTGTCGGATAAAAGGAGAAATTTCCTCCCAGGGAAATCCCGCCGGCGCGCTGCCTCGGTGCACTGGAACCTGATTTCAGGCTTTTGGATTTCTCAAATAGTAATTTTTGATTCTCGGAACGCATTCTGCAGTTCTTAGCGGCGGTTTCCCTCTTTCTTCTCTTCAAGGGTTCCTGCCCAGAAGTGTCTTCTCATTCGGTTCGGGCCAGGCCCGCGGAGGTATTTGTGGTATCTCGCTGTAGGTTTTTTGTATTTACCCTTTTGTTGCTATCTTTATCAACTTCCTTTGCGTTGCCACCTACGGTTCACCACCCCCTTGATGCTTTAACTCCGGAGGAATACTGGACGGTCTACAACGTCCTCCAAAGTAACGGGAAGCTCGCCGAAAAGACGATCTTCTCCAGCATTCTCTTGCAAGAGCCTCCCAAGTCCCAAGTGCTCGCCTGGAAGCCGGGTATGCCAATTCCGCGCAAGGTTGACGCCGTTCTGCTAACCGAGGGAAAGTCCTACGCGGCGCTGATCGACGTCGCAGGAAATAAGCTTGAATCATTTACCGAACTCACGAAAGATCAGGCCCCCATCTCCGAAACCGAGATGCACGGCTACGACGACACCCTGAAGAAAGATCCACGCATCGTTGAGGCGCTCAAGAAGCGTGGCATCACCGATCTGCGCTTGGTTACCTGCTACGTGACACCCGCGGGTCACGTCGACCTCCCTGAGCAGACCGAAGGTCGCCGCATTGGCTGGGGAGGGTGCACTTATTCGGCCAACGCAAAGTACGGTTGGGATCGTGAAATACCCGGAATTTTCTTTGTCGTCGATATGAACAAGAAGGAGATCGCGCGCTTCTCCGACTATGGCGCCGTACCGATGCCTTCGACAACGAGCATCTATGACGCCGAGGGCGGGCCGGCATGGCCGGGGACGACTCCTCTGGTTACTTCACAGCCTAACGGGCCAAGCTTCACCATCAAGGACGGCGAAGTGAGCTGGCAGAACTGGCATTTTCGCTTTCGTCTCGATCCACGCGTTGGCCCGGTTGTGAATCTGGTCAGCTATCAGGATGGAGCGAAGGAACGGTCGGTGCTTTACGAGGGCGGCCTTGCCGAGATGTATGTGCCCTACCAGGATCCGGAAGAGACTTGGAACTCGCATGTCTTTCTCGATGCCGGCGAATACTTCACCAACACTGGTTCCGGGGGCATCATCAAGCCGCTACAAGCCGGCGTAGATTGTCCTATGTACGCCACGTTTTTCAGTGGCACGTTTTTCCATGACACTGGCACACCTTATATCCGCCCTCAGTTGGCATGCCTCTTTGAGCGCGTAACGGGAGACCCGGTCTGGCGTCATTGGGATGAAGATACCTACGCGGTATCCGGGCGTCCCACACGCGAACTCGTCTTTCGCACCGTCGCCACAGTCGGCAACTACGACTATCTCTTCGACTGGCGGTTCGAGCAAGATGGCTCGATCACCATTGGCGTCGGCGCAACCGGAATTCTGGAGGTGAAAGGCGTATCCGATCAGCGCGCGGACACGCCGCAATCGGCTGGCCTGGTGGGCAAGGACCCCGACGGCAACAAGGTTGAGTTCGGCCAACTGGTGGCACCCGGCACAGACGGCGTCGACCACGATCATTACTTCAGCTATCGCCTGGACCTGGACGTAGACGGTGTCAACAACAGCCTCATGGTCGACAAGATGGTTCCGTACGAGTTGCCCAAGACAGCCCTCGGCCGCCATTGGATATGGGCTATGAAACCGGAGATGGTCAAGAGCGAAGGCGATGCCAAGCTCAACGTGTCCCTGGAGCATCCGGCCATGTGGATGTTCACCAATGAGAATGTCAAGAACGCACTCGGCCAGAACACCAGTTTTGAAATCATGCCCGGGGAAACTGGGATCAGTCTGTTGCCCTCGAGCGAATGGCCGCAGAAGCGGGCAGGATTCTCCGAACACAATTTGTGGGTCACGCCTTACGACCCAACGGAGCGTTATGCATCGGGCGTTTATGTCATGGGCAGCAAGGGTGAAGACAGCCTGCCTGAGTGGGTAAAGAAGAACCGCAACATCATGAACACGGATATTGTCGCCTGGTATACGGTGGGCTTCCACCATGTTCCGCGCCCGGAAGACTGGCCGCAGATGCCGATCATGTGGCACACCTTTTCTCTGCGTCCGTTCCAGTTCTTGACCAAGAATCCAACCATGGATTTGCCAATGGTTCCATGACCCAGGTTCCTGAACTCGGTCTCTCCACGAATCAGGAACCTGACCATTACATGGACTCGTTGTCGATATCCGGCCAGAACCGCAGCCCTGGTTCCGAGTGAGATCTGGAACCAGTGAGATTACGAGCCTATCGGCAGTTATCAGTCAGGCCAGTGTTGGCAGAGCTGATGCAGCCCGCAGGCGGAGGACGTCCCGTACCCAACTTCATTCACACTTCTTTCATTCCGTGAGGTCCATGCATGCCTTCTTCGCTTCTTGTGACACGCACTCTCTGTCCTCCTCGGAAGTTTGTCCGAAAATTTTCCTTTCTCGTCTTCTTCCTGTTGCTTTGCGCTGCACCGCTCCTCCAAGCCCAGTCGACCTTCGGCACGATCCTGGGCACGGTGCATGACGGCAGCGGAGCCGTGATTCCTGGCGCGACGGTAACGCTGGTGAACACAGGGACGACCGCCCAGCGGGTAGTCAAGAGCGACGGAAGCGGCGAGTTCGTTTTCAGCAACATTGATATAGGAACCTATGAGTTGACGATCACGGCGCAGAGCTTCGAAAGATTCAACCAGCCCAATATCGGGATCATTGCGCGCGAATCCCGGCACATTGACGCGACACTTCAACTCGGAGCAGAGAGCCAGACCGTGACTGTCGTCGCGCAGCAGGAAAACGTCATCACGACGGAAGTCTCGAATCTCGCGGAGACCAAAACGAATTTCGAGTTGGAGAACCTGCCGGTCGCGGTGTATTCCAGGTCGACAGGCTCGACAAGCCCTATCTCTACCCTGACCACAGAGGCAGGCGTGCAGACCGATGACAGCGGTAATCTTTCGGTGATGGGCACTACGCCCGCGCTGCTCAGCGTCACTGTCGATGGCATCAGCAGCGTTGGCGTCGAATACTCCGGTCCCATCAATGAGATGTTTCCTTCCTTCAATTCGATTGAGGAAATTCGCGTCAGCGAGTCCAATAACAACGCGGAATTTTCAGGGGTCGCCGACATTACCACCGTGTCCATGTCTGGCAAAGACACCTATCACGGCGGCGTCTTTGAGAATCACGAGAATACAGTCTTCAACGCCGGCGATCCGTTTACCGGCACCACGCCCAAGGTGATCATGAACGACTTTGGCGGAACGCTCGGCGGCCCGGTAAAGATTCCGCACCTCTACAACGGGAAAGATCATACCTTCTTCTTTATCAGCTTCGAAGGGCTGCGTCTGCCTCGTGAAACTCCGATCGTGGCCAGCGTTCCGACGCTCGCCATGCGCGGCAATGGAACGGGCTATGCCGACCTGACCAGCTACTTGGCCGGCCAGGGAGTCAGCAGCATCTATGAACCGGATGGAGTGACTCCGGTCAACCCGGCGATGGTGCCTATCAATCCTGTCGCGGCCAACCTGTTGCA
>Ga0302325_10035818_pt1 | contig 10127 bp, 10 predicted proteins | sample Palsa_T0_2_FD_201948 | JGI IMG/M metagenome (GOLD analysis project Ga0302325, IMG submission 201948) | Peat permafrost microbial communities from Stordalen Mire near Abisko, Sweden - Palsa_T0_2 | ecosystem: Environmental > Terrestrial > Soil > Palsa > Peat permafrost | place: Sweden: Abisko... | reverse complement strand
CGCTGGCCGGGCTGGTCAGCGCCAGCGCGGCGGCGACGGCCGCCTCGGGCGTCTTATCGACCCGCAGCGCCTGGCAGACACCGGCGATCCCTGGCACGTCGGCGGCCCGCGCGGTGACCAGCTCGACCGCTGCCGCGTGCTCGGCGGCGGTGATGCCGGCGCGCGGCACCCGCAGCACGAGCACGCCCTCGCGCAGGGTGAGCTGGACGGGCACCCCGGTGCGGCGAACGGCGTTACGGACATTGGTCTGCAGCAGCCGCTCGAACTGCTGCCTGTTCCTGCCCTTGAGGAAGATCTCTCCCTGCTTGAGCAGCACGCACGGCTCGCCAGCGACCGGCACCGGATCGGGGGTGACCGGATCGGTCAGGGTCATCCATCCAGTTTGCCAGTCCTGCCGGGGTGCGCGCGCCCGCTGCTTTCCCACTGCTTGCGCGGGTGCGCGCGATACGGTGACCGGGACAGGAGAACGGGCTGGTGGTGCCGGTCTCCGCGGCCTGCTTGACGCGGTGGTCGCGGTGGACGTGGAACACGCGCTCGTTCTGGATGACGGGTTTGTGCTATCTCCTTGCTGAGGGGGGTCTTTGCGACATAACGTGTGCGCGTGAATGCGAACGAGCGGGACGAGATCACCGCGTCGGTGGCGGCGCACGCGGAACTCGGGCCGAGGTACGACGACGCGGTGGCCGAGGGCCTTGTCGAGCGGATCGGCGAGGAGATCGACCGCCGTATCGACGCCCGCCTTGGCGGCGGGGCCGGGCCTGGCCGCGCGCAGTCGACCCGTGCGCAGACGGTCCGCCTGCCGGAGACCGAACGGCTGGCGCCCGTCTACCACGGGCCGTCTGAGCCGGCCCCGGCGACGCCGTTCGCCGTGCCCGCGACGCCGCGCCGGGCGGGCGGTGTCAGCGGGGTGCTCCTCGGGCTCGGGTCGCTTGGCATCGGCATCGGGGCGACCGCCATCGTGATGGTCAACTCCCCCGGCGCCTTCGCGGACCTGCTGATAATCCTGGTGATCTGGGCCGCGATCGCGGTCATCAACGTGGCGCACTCACAGCGGCACTGATCGGCGGGGGATGATCCCCCGCAAACGGCACCGGAAAATAAATTGCCTGGTCTTCGCGTTGGAGAATAAGCTCAGCTGCTTCCGCCCCGTTCGCGAAGGATTTTGTTATGTCATGGCGTCGCGCCGTCCGCCGTTATCCGGTGCTCGCCATCCGTGACTTCCGGCTGCTGCTTGTGGACCGGCTGCTGGCGCCGTTCTCTATCGGGTTCTCTCTCGTCGGCGTCTCGTTCGCGGTGCTCAGGGTGACCGGTTCGACGGCGGACCTGTCCTACGTGATCGCCGCGCAGGCGGCGCCGATGCTGGTGTTCTCGCTGCTGTCCGGCGTGTTCGCGGACCGGTTCAAGCCGCAGCGGGTGATCTTGGCCGGCAACATCGCCATCGTCGTCGGCGAGGGCGTCTTCGGCCTGCTCATGCTGGTGACCGGGCACCCGCCGCTGTGGGCGATGATCGGCCTGGAGGCGGTCAACGGCATCGGCGCGGCCGTGTTCTACCCGGCCTCGCAGGCGCTGCTCCCCCAGCTCGTTCCCGACACGATGCTGCCGCAGGGCAGCTCCATCAGCCGGCTGGCGATGAACGTGGGGCAGATGACCGGCTCGGCGGTGGCGGGCGTGCTCGTCGCGGTGGCCGGACCCGGATGGGCGCTCGCGCTGTGCGCGCTCGGCATGTCGGGGACGGTGCCGCTGATGCTCGCGGTCAAGGGCGGCCGGGTACCTCGGTCCGCCGCGGCCGACGCCCAGCCTGGCATGCTGGCGGAGCTGCGCGAGGGCTGGGCCGAGTTCCGCAAGCACACCTGGCTGTGGGCCACGGTGATCCAGTACTGCCTGGTCATGATGGCGTGGAACGGCGCGTTCTTCGTACTCGGGCCGGTGGTGGCCAGGGCGCACCTGGGCGGCGCGGCCGCGTGGGGCGCGATCTCCGCCGCCGAGGCGCTCGGCCTGATCGTCGGCGGTGTCATCTCGCTGCGGTACACGCCGCGCAGGCCGATGCTGCTTGTGGTGTCCACCGGGGGGCTCTTCGCGCTCTCGCCGCTGATGCTCGGCCTCGTCGCGCCGCTGGCGGTGGTCTGCGTGACCGCGTTCGGCCTCGGCGCCATCGGCGAGGTGATGATGGTGCAGTGGACCGTGGCGATGGCGACCAGGATCCCGTCGGACAAGCTGGCGCGGGTGTCGTCCTACGACGCGTTCGGGTCGCTGGCCGCGATGCCGCTCGGGGCGCTGGTCGCGGGTCCGCTGGCGGCCGGGATCGGCGTCTCCGCGACTGAGTTCGCGGCGGCGGCGGTGATCTTCACGGCGTCGGCGTTCACCCTCATACCGCGTGACATCTGGACGATCCGCAGCGACGACGCGGCAAGCGACGCGACCGCGCTCGCGGAGGCGGTCACCGCCGCTGCCGCCGGTCCGCTCGAGGTCGAACTCGAATCGCGCTGACGAGCGGATTCTCGCGCTTACCTGGAATGTCAGACCCTGGGGGTAGCGTCTGGGTCATGAACCTTCCCAGGCGTCTTTCCGGTCGTCGCGGCCATCCCCAATACCGCGGTGACCGGTACCCCGGTGACCAGTGCCCAGGCCACCCGCGGGAGGCCGTCGGGCACGGCCGCGATCCCGAGCGGGCCGCCTACATGAGCTGGGTCGCCGCCACGGTCGGCGAGCACGGCTGGGCCGTCTCCGGCCGCCACGGTGACGAACTGGCGCCGCCGTGGGCCTACAGCGTCGGGATGTGGCTGACCTGCCAGGCACCTGAGCTCGTGTTGGGCGGGCTCCCGGTGGAGCGGGCGGCGGCCATCATCAACGCGATCGGCGCGCGGATCACCGACGGCGCCGACTACTGCCCCGATGACGTGATCGACGACATCTGCCCGGCGCCGCTCACCTTCCGCCCGGTGGAGCCGAGCTGGCGGCTGACGGCCGGGCTGCTCGGCGTGTCCGACACCTTCTACGGGATGGTCAGGCCGCCGTACTTGCAGGTCGTGTGGTCCGACAAGGAGGGCAGGTTCCCGTGGGAGCCGGGGTTCGCGGCCACCTACGACCGGATGCAGCCGCTGCTGTGGATGCCGCGCGACGATAACCCGCCGTCGGCCTGGACCCGCCTCGACCAGCTTGACTGACGCGGCCAGGCTCGGCTAGCCGAAGAAGACCTCGGCTTCTGAGTAGCGTTCCGGTGGGACCAGCTTGAGCTGGCGGGTGGCCTCGCTCAGGGGGACGCGGACGATCCTGGTGCCCTGGAGGGCGACCATGGTGCCGAAGGCCTCGTCGTGGACGGCCTCGACCGCGTGCAGGCCGAAGCGGGTGGCGAGGACCCGGTCAAAGGCCGTCGGGGTGCCGCCGCGCTGGATGTGGCCGAGGACCGTGCAGCGGGCCTCCTTGCCGGTCCGCTTCTCGATCTGGGCGGCCAGGTACTGGCCGACGCCGCCGAGCCGGACGTGGCCGAACGCGTCAAGCTCGCCGGACTGCAGTGCGAGCTCGTCGTGCACGGGGTGCGCTCCCTCGGCGACCACCACGATCGGCGCGTACCGCGTCTGGAAGCGGTGCTCCACGTAGCTGATCACCTTGTCGATGTCGAACGGGCGCTCCGGGATCAGGATGACGTTGGCGCCGCCCGCGAGGCCCGCGTGCAGGGCGATCCAGCCGGCGTGGCGGCCCATCACCTCGACGATCAGCGCCCGGTGATGGCTTTCGGCCGTGGTGTGCAGCCGGTCGATGGCCTCCATCGCGATGTTCACCGCGGTGTCGAAGCCGAAGGTGTAGTCGGTGGCGCCGAGGTCGTTGTCAATCGTTTTCGGGACGCCGACCACGGGGATGCCCGCGTCGTTCAGCCGGGCCGCGGCGCCGAGCGTGTCCTCTCCCCCGATCACGATCAGCGCGTCGACCCCGAGGCCGTCCATGTTGTCCTTGATCCGCTCCACGCCGGTGCGCCCGGGGCCGGCGTCCTCGAAGGGATTGGTCCTTGAAGAGCCGAGGATGGTGCCGCCGCGCGGCAGGATGCCGCGCACGGCGCTGACGTCGAGCGGCATCGTGTCCGCTTCAAGCGGTCCCCGCCAGCCGTCGCGGAACCCGAGGAGCTCGATCCCGTAATCCTGAATTCCCTTGCGCACCACCGCGCGGATCACCGCGTTCAGTCCCGGGCAGTCGCCGCCCCCGGTAAGGACTCCCACTCGCATACGGCAAACTCTAGCCCTCTGCAGGGCTCATGCAATGGGCGCGCAACCACCCATGCAATGCAATCGATAACAACTACAAATTGTTGTCCGTTGCGTCCGGGTTCAGCCGCTCCTTCGCCTGCTGTGCGTAGATGTTGACGTACTCCTGGCCGGAGAGCTTGGCGATCTCGGCCATGATCTCGTCGGTGACCGCGCGCAGCGCCTCGCGGTCCTGCTCACGACCGTAGTAGCGGGAGAACTCCATCGGCTTGCCGAAGATCACCCCCGGCCGGATGCCGAACTTGGGGTTGTGCGACCCGGACGGCAGCAACTCAAAGGTCTCCAGCATCGCGCACGGCACCACCGGGGCCCGCGACTCAAGGGCGAGCCTGGCGACGCCGGTGCGGCCACGGTAGAGCCGCCCGTCCGGGGACCTGGTCCCCTCCGGGTAGATGCCGAGCACCTTCCCCTCGGCCAGGACGCGCAGGCCCGAATGGAGGGCGCGCTCGCTGGCCTCACCGCCCGTCCTGTCGATCGGGATCTGCCCGGCGCCGCTGAAGAACAGCCGGCTCGCGAGGCCCTTGATGCCCTTGCCGGTGAAGTACTCCGACTTGGCGAGGAACACCACCTTGCGGGGCAGCGGCATCGGGCCGAAGAAGTGGTCGGCGAACGACAGGTGATTGCTCGCGAGGATCACGGGGCCGCGCCGAGGCAGGTTCCGCCGGTCCTTCGACCAGGGCCGGAACACTAGCTTCAACGCTATGCCCAGCGTGTACTTCGTTACCCAGTAGAGCACGGATACATTGAACCATTTTCCTCCTGGCGCCGCTGCTCAGCTGGCCGCTGCGGAGGCGTCGCGGGACCGGCCAGGAGCGCCCCACGCTGGGACTTTTCAGCCGCCCGGCAGCCTCAGTGCAAGCGCAGGACGAAAAAGTTCATCGTCGCGCGTCCTGCGAAATGTGTGGCACGATGCTTAGGTGTCATCAATATCACCGGCGTCGGCTTCGGCCGATGTAAGCCCGTTCTCCGCGGACGGTGGCCCGGTCGGCGTCCTCGTGCTGCACGGTTTCACCGGGTCGCCGCGCACCGTGCGGCCGTGGGCCGAGTACCTCGCCGCCGCCGGGCTGAGCGTCCTGGTGCCGCTGCTGCCCGGGCACGGGGCAACCTGGAGAGAACTGGCCGCCACCGGCTGGACGGACTGGTACGGAGCCGCCGAGCAGGCGTTCGCCGAGATCAGCGCCCGGTGCGAGCAGGTGTTCGTCGCCGGGATCTCGATGGGCGGCTGCCTGGCGTTCCGGCTGGCCGAAACCCAGGGCGACCGGATCAGCGGCCTGGTGGTGGTCAACCCCTCGCTGGCCGGCGACAACCCGCTGATCCCGCTCACGCCGGTGCTCAAGTACGTGATCAGGGCGCTGCCCTCGATCGGCGGGGACATCAAGAAGCCGGGCGCGCTGGAGGGGGCGGCCAAGAAGACGCCCGTCGCCTCGGTGGCGACGCTGCCGAAGATGTGGAAGACGACCGCGGCGGAGCTCGCCTCGGTGACCCAGCCGCTGCTCGTCTTCCGGTCGACGGTCGACCACGTGGTCGGGCCGGCCAGCATGAAGGTGCTGACCGCGGCGCTGCCTGGCGCGGAGGTGCGGGCGCTTGACAACAGCTACCACGTCGCCACGCTCGACAATGACGCGCCCGAAATCTTCGATGGCTCGCTGGCATTCATCCAGAAGCACAGCATCGCGAAGCAAAACGGGTAAGACTTCATAGGTGAGGACTGCGGTACGGGGGGTTGTTCCCCCGAGGGGAAACGGTGACTGACGGGGACGTGCCTGACGAAACGGGCACCGGCGGCAACGCGGCAGGCGGGGACGGTGACGAGGCCGTCTGGCTCGACCTGGTCGCCCGGTTTGACGTGCCCGCACCCGCTGACGAGGCCCCGCCCTGGCCGGACCGAGAGGACATCGCGGGCCCGGTACACGTCACGCCGGGGACGCCGCCTCCGCCGCCCGAGGCACTACCGGGGGAACCGCCGACCAACCCGACCGGGCTGCCTGGGCTGCCGGTGCTCGGCGGCGCGCCGACGATGCCGGACCAGACGTGGCCGGGGCGGAGCGCCAGAATGGGCCCGCGGGACTCGGCGCCCGCGGGCGACCCCGCCGACGAGCATTACATACCGCCGGAGCCGCCGCCGCTGCCGCGGCTCGACCCGATCACCAAGTTCGCCTGGGTGGCGCTATTCGGCGGGCCGCTCTTCCTGCTGATCAGCACCGCCGTCGGAGCCGCCATCTCGGGCCTCGAGGCTTTCCTCGCGGTCGCCGCGTTCGTCGGCGGCTTCGTGATCCTGGTGCTCCGGATGGACAACGGCCGGCCACCCGACTCCGGCTCCGACGATGACGGCGCCGTCGTCTGAGTGCCCGTGGTCTGGGTGCCCGTGGTCTGGGTGCCCGTGGTCTGAGATAGGGCTGTCGGCGGCCTGCGGTGCCGCGCTCGGCGGGGTGGCGGCCGTCGCCGGGGTGGCGGCCTGCCGCGTGTCCGCCGGCCGGGGCGCGGTGGCGGGGCGCTGCGAGGCCCGCATGGCCGCGTCGAACAGGCTGAACGCGTCCCTGGTGAGCCCGGCCAGGGTGTCGCTGACGCCGGCGAACTGGCTGCCGGGGGGTGCGCCGGTCCCGCCCGACTCCCGGTACCGGCGGGCCGCCCGGCAGATCGGGCACCACTGGCACTCCGGCGGCTCTTCGGTCAGTACCTCGGTGGTCGCGGTCTCCCAGACATCGGCATTCGGTGCGCCCCGCCCGCCGCCGAACGTGGACCGTACCCGGCCCGCCACGTTCTGGCTGATGCTCTTGGCCCCGGCCCGCATCAGCCACCGCTGGAAATCGCCGATCGGGTCGCTTCCCGGCTCAGTGCTCATACTTTGAGACTATGCCCCGCCAGGCGTTAAAGCTCCACCACGTACGGGACGCGGGTGGCGCGGAAGTGACCGACGTTGACGCACTCAGTGCGGCCGATCCGCACCCGGCGCGCGAGCGGGTTGTGCACGTGCCCGAAGAGGGCGTACCTGGGCTGCGTGCGGCGGATCACCTCAAGGAGGGCCGTCGAGCCGGTCTCCAGGCGGCGTGCCTTCACGTCGTAGAGCAGCTCGGGCACCGCGGGGGGTATGTGGGTGCACAGCACGTCCACCGGGCCGACGGCGTCCAGCTTCTCGGCGTAGGCGAGCGGCGGCAGTTCGTTCGGCGTCCGGTAGGGAGAGACAAGCCCGGCCCCGACGAAGCCGAAGGTGACGCCGCCGACCACCACCGTGCCCCCGTCGACCACCTGGTGCCCGGGCTTGCGGTAGGCGTCCCAGAGGGACGGGACATCGACGTTGCCGTAGGTCAGGTAGGCGGGCTCCTGGAGCGCGTCGAACAGGGCGCCGTACTGCCGCTTGATCGCCTCGTTGGAGCGGGTGCGCAGGTCCATGCCGTCCTCGGCGGTCAGCCGCGCCCCGATCGCGGCGGTCAGCTGCCTGGCCTCGTCGAACCGGCGCGCGGTGCGCAGTTCGACGTATTGCCTGGCGTGCTCCGCACCGTAGAGATCGGCGAAGATTCCCTGCGAGTAGTCCGCATAGTCCAGGAACAGCAGCAGGTCACCCAGGCAGATCAGCATGTCCGCGCCGTCGCCGGCGCATCGCAGCGCGTCGGCGCTGCCGTGCACGTCACTTACTACATGGACCCTCATGGGATAAAACATAGACTCGGGTCGACGGAGAACGGAGAAGTTCCTTGCGCGAGTACAGCATTCCCGCTCTGGCGGAGATCCCGGGATCGGCGAACGTGGCCGATGTAGTGGCACGCCGTGCGGCGGAGCAGCCGTCCGCGGTCATGCTGCGCCGCAAGACGGCGGACGGCACCTGGACCGACGTGACCGCGGCGCAGTTCAAGGACGAGGTGCAGGCGCTCGCCAAGGGGTTCATCGCGGCCGGCGTCGAGCCCGGTGACCGGGTAGCGCTCATGTCGCATACCCGGTACGAGTGGACGCTCATCGACTACGCGCTGTGGACCGCGGGCGCGATCGTGGTGCCCATCTACGAGACCTCCTCGGCCGAGCAGGCCGAGTGGATCCTGTCCAGCTCCGAGGCGCGCGCCGTCATCGCGGAGAACGACGCCTTCGCCGCGATGATCACCGCCGCGCGCGACCGGCTGCCCGGCCTTGAGCACGTGTGGCTGCTTGAGACCGACCTGCCGACGCTGACCGCGGCGGGCGGCGAGGTGACCGCGGAGACGGTCAGCGCGCGGACCCGCTCGCGCGGCGCCGACGACATCGCCACCCTGATCTACACCTCGGGCACGACCGGGCGCCCCAAGGGCTGCGAGGTGACCCACGAGAACCTGCTCGCGGGGGTCAGGAACGCGTTCATGGGGCCGCTGGCGGCCGTCCACGCCAGCGGCACCGGCGCCTCCACGCTGCTGTTCCTGCCGCTCGCGCACGTCTTCGCCCGGATCATCGAGGTCGGCGTCCTCGATGCGGGCGTCGTCCTCGGCCACTGCTCCGACATGAACGACCTGCTGCCCGACCTGGGGTCCTTCCAGCCGACGTTCGTGCTGGCGGTGCCGCGGGTGTTTGAGAAGGTGTACAACGGCGCCGAGGCCAAGGCGGTCGCCGACGGGCGGGGGAAGATTTTCGCCCGGGCGGCCGCGACCGCGGTCGCCTACAGTGAGGCGCTTGACTCCCCCGGCGGCCCCGCGTTGCGGCTGCGGGTCGAGCACGCCCTCTTCGACCGGCTGGTCTACGGCAAGCTCCGGGCCGCGCTTGGCGGGCGGGCGCAGTATGCGGTGTCCGGCGGCGCGGCGCTGGCGCCTCGGCTCGGGCACTTCTTCCGCGGGGTGGGGGTGACGATCCTTGAGGGGTACGGGCTGACCGAGACGACCGCGTCGGTGTCGGTGAACCGGCCGGAACGGACGAAGATCGGCACCGTCGGGCAGCCGCTGCCCGGGGTCACGGTGCGGATCGCCGACGACGGGGAGATCCTGGTCACCGGCAAGTCCATCTTCCCTGCCTACTGGCGCGACGAGACGGCCACCAAGGACTCGTTCACCGCCGACGGCTACTACGCCACCGGGGACATCGGGGAGCTTGACGACGAGGGCTACCTGACGATCACCGGCCGGAAGAAGGAGATGATCGTCACCGCGGGCGGCAAGAACGTGGCCCCGGCGGTGCTTGAGGACCGGATGCGGACGCACTCGCTGATCTCGCAGTGCATGGTGGTCGGAGACGGGCGGCCGTTCGTCGCGGTGCTGGTGACCATCGACCAGGACGCGTTCGGGCCGTGGAAGGAGCGGCACGGCAAGCCCGCCTCGGCGACGGTGGCGGACCTGCGCGACGACCCCGACCTGAAGGCTGAGGTCCAGGAGGCGGTGGACGACGCCAACAAGGCGGTGTCCCGGGCCGAGTCGATCAGGAAGTTCCGGATCCTGGACGGTGACTTCACCCAGGAGCAGGGTCAGCTGTCCGCCAAGCTCGGCATCAAGCGCGCGGTGCTTGCCAAGGAGTTCGCCGGCGAGATCGAGGCCCTGTACTCCTAACGAACCAGTCCTCCTAACGAACCGGTGCTCCGAGCGGCCGGGACACGGTCCTTGCTCACGGCAGGCGGAGCCGGGCGGCATGGCTGCCCGGCTTCGGGCTTTATCCCTCGATGAGGGCGCGCAGGCGGGCGCTGACGACGTCCCAGTTCCAGTCGCGCTCCACCCAGGCGCGGCCCTTCTCCCCCATGGCGCGGGCGCCCGCCGGGTCGGACAGCAGCGTTACCAGGCGCTCCGACAGCGCCGCGACGTTACGGCCGCCGACCACGTAGCCGGTCTCACCCTCGGCGATCGCGTCGGGGGCGCCGCCCGAGTCGCCGCCGACCACCGGCAGGCCGGCCGCGGACGCCTCCAGGTAGACGATGCCGAGGCCCTCCAC
>Ga0302325_10035817_pt1 | contig 10127 bp, 8 predicted proteins | sample Palsa_T0_2_FD_201948 | JGI IMG/M metagenome (GOLD analysis project Ga0302325, IMG submission 201948) | Peat permafrost microbial communities from Stordalen Mire near Abisko, Sweden - Palsa_T0_2 | ecosystem: Environmental > Terrestrial > Soil > Palsa > Peat permafrost | place: Sweden: Abisko... | reverse complement strand
CCGAGGGCGGACGACAGGACCGCGCCGGTGAGAATTGTGAGCGGCCAACTCTTTGTCACGCAGTCTCCCCGGGGTCATGAGCAGGTCGCCGATCTGCTGGAAGTGCTCCGGCGAATCGCGGATCAGCCTCGGTAAACTCGCGCAGCCCGCGTCGGCGGATCGGCGCTGCGAAACCGCAACCCGAGAACCAAGAGGGGACATCGGATGAGGGCCTTGTGATTTCGGATTTGTGATTTGATTGAATCGAACCACAATGACGAATGATCGAATGAAGAGGCTGATGATCGGTCCGGCGCTTGCGGTTTCGCAGGCTGGTTGACTCAACAGCGCTGCGAAACCGCAAGCGGCGGAAACGCAAATGCCTTCATTCGGTCATTCGTCGTTCTGGTTTGATTCGGGGATTCGGGTTTCGTCATTCGGGTTTCTCCTGTACTCAGGCACGCCATGCAGTTCCTCTTCGCCTCCGCTCTCTGGGCTCTCCCCCTTGTGGGTCTGCCGATTCTGCTCCACCTGCTCTTCCGGCGCAAGTCGCCGGTGGTGCTGTTCAGCACGATTCGGTTCATCAAGGCAAGCGTTCAGCACACCGCCGCCCGCAAGCGCGTGCAGCGCTGGCTGCTGCTGGCCTCGCGGGCGATCGCCCTGCTGCTGTTGGTGTTGGTGGCGGCCCAACCGGCGAAGATGCTCACATCGGGGTGGGCCGGAGGTGGGCGCTCCGTCGAAGCCGCGATCGTCATCGACACGAGTTACTCAATGCTCCTCAAGGATCGGCAGACCACGCTGCTGGCCCGGGCCGATGGCATGGCGCAGGAGCTTCTGCGCGGGCAATTGAAAACCGCCAAGGTGGCGATTTTCACCAGCGAGCCTGCCGCCGCGAACGCTCCCGAGCGCCTGCTGCCCGCCGCCGATTGGCTCAGCCAATGGGTGCCGCTTCGGCCCCAGCCCAGCCTACAGCCGCTGGCCGATCGCGTGGCGGCGGCCATCGAGTTGCTCAAGTCGCAGCCGGCCGACGACAAATGGCTGGTCATTCTCTCCGATTTTCAAAAAAAGGAGTTTCCCCGCCAGCTCGCGGGCTTTCCCGAAGCTCACGTGTTGTTGATCGACCTGCACCCCGACGATCCCGCCTCGGCCGGCATCACGCGCATCGCGATCGACCCACCCGAGCCGACGCCCGGCATCGGCAGCGATGTGGTGGTCGATGTTGTAGGGCCGCCGCAAACGGCCCGCCCGCTGACCGTCAGCGTGATCGCAGCCGATGGCAGCAAATTGCTGGAAACCCCGACGCAAATGGCCGACGTCGATGCCGTCGGCCACGCGCGGGTGCGCTTCCCGATCCGGCTGCCGTCGCAGCATTGGATGCTGTTGCGTGCCGCGTTCTCGGATGATGACGACATGGCCTGGGACAACGTGCGCGATCACCTCGTCGAAGTTCCGCCGCGGCAGATCGTCGATGTGCTGACCGATCCGCTGCAGCCCGATGCCGAGCGATTCGTCCGGCTGGCCTTGGATCCGATGCAGGGGAAGAGCGATGCTTGGCCGCTGGTCGTGAGGGAGACCGACCAGATCGCTCCCGACGCGAACGTCGCGGTCGTGATGCTCGACGCCTGGCCTAATCCCGACCGCATCGGCCAATTGCTGACGTTCGTCCGCGGCGGCGGGACGCTCATCTGGTTTATTCGACCGGGTCTCGAGCAGACCTGGCTCACGCTCCCCGGCGAACAGCAGGCTCAACTCGCGGCGCTGTTACCCTCGGCCCCACTGGCCGCCGAGTCCAGTGATGATTCGCCCCACACCCTCGGCGTCGCCAGCTTGCAGGAACCTGTGCTCACGGGCGTCGCCGACAAACGATTCGGCATCGATTCGATTTCGGTGCTTCGCCTGGTTCCGTTCGCGACGACCGAGGGATCCGTCACCCCCCTGCTCATCGCTTACCCTGCCGACCCTCGTCCCGGCACGCGTTCGCATGGATTGCTCTATCGCCGCGAGGTTGGGCCGGGTGTCGTTTATACGTTTGCGACGCTTCCCGATCGGCAATACACCAATCTCCCCACGCACCCGTTGTTTTTGCCGTTGCTGGTCAGAATGTCGCTGCATTCCCCCGAGGCAGCGGAAGCGACCAACAGCGAAATCGGCCAGCCGATCGTGCTGACCGGCAAGCTCATCGACGGAGTCTCCGAGCTGCGCATCACTGATCCGCAAGGCGGCGTCAGCGCGGTCTTCCCCTCTCATCTGACCAACGGCTCCCCGGCTTTCATCTTCAGCAACACTGAGGCCCCCGGTCTCTATCGTTGGCACAAACCCAACGACGACGCCACGCTCGCCCTGGCCAACGTGCAGCTTCCCAGCTCGGAATCGGAGTTGGTCTATGCCCATCCCGACGACGTGATGGAGCCGGGCGACAATGTCATCAGCGCGCATTCCGTGCAGGAATTGCAGACGCATTTTGCAAAGCTCAGTGAGCCCGAGCCGCACTGGTCGGGGGCCGTGGCCGCCCTGCTGCTCTTGCTCTGCGCCGAAGCCTTCATGGCCAGCATCGCAAGGCTCTGGAAGCCGCCCAGCATCAAGGCCCTTTTTCAGATGTCCTCTCGGCACTAAATTCGCGGCTGTAACCATGATGCACGGCGATTGTTCAATCCGTGTCAACGGCCTTGGCTTCACCCCCGCCCAGGTCGCCGAGTGCGTCCAGCGAAAGGGCCTGCTCTCTTTCGAGCTGGAACTCTCCGCTTCCCATCTGTGTGGTTGCTCGGCGTGCGCATCGTCGCCGCAGGCGGTGCTCTCTCTCGATGAGATTCGCGCGCTCTTCGACCAAGCGATCGAACTTGGCGCGCAACGTTGCATTCTCGTAGACACGGACACAACGCCGCCATCCCATCTTACGCAACTCATTGACGATCTGGGCCGACGAAGCGTCCAAGTCGAACTCTTCACGAATGGCCAGCGCATTCACTCGGAGTCCGCAAACTTCCTGCACGACCGGAATGTCGCCGTCGTTTTGAACGAAGATGAGCCCGCCGACGTGCGAATTCTCCTGCAAGCCGGCTATGGCACGCCGGACGGCCCGCGCCTGGCCGTGCGACTGCCCATCACCCGGGAGAACATCGACGATCTGCCGCATCGATGGCGAGAGGCCCGCTCCCGGGGAATCGAACCATGGGCACAGATCATGTCGGCAGGCGACGGGATCGCCGAAGCCGTCTCACCGCAACGTGCCAAAGCGCTCTTCGAGGAGCTGGCCCGCATCGACCGCGAGGAATTCGGCCATCTCTGGGAGTTGCCCCCGTCTTTGACCGGTCGATCGTGCAAGCGGCATCTGTTCGCCGCTCACGTCACGCCCTGCGGAACGATCTTCGCCTGCGTCGGCGTCACCATTCCACTGGGCAGCATTCGCACCGAGTCGCTACAAAAAATTTTCGACGAGAGCGAAGTGCTGGAAAACATCCGCGCCTTTGACCAGAAGGTCAAAGAGCCGTGCCGAACGTGCAGCAAAACCGCCGACTGCTACGGCTGCCGCGGCTCCGCCTATCAGCTCACCGGCGATTATCTTGCGGGCGATCAACTCTGCTGGAAAGCCGACGGCATGCGCATTCCCACCCTCCCCATCACGGTCAAGGGCTTGATCCCGCATGGACCATCCATGCGCATGGTCGATCGGCTCGTGCAGGTTGGCGAACGACGAGCCCGGCTCGAGTTTCTCGTCACGAAAGATTCGCCCTTCGTCGATGCCGATGGACGCTTGGATGAAACCGCGTACATCGAGATGATCGCCCAGTCGTTCGCCGCCTCGCACGGGTTTCACATGTCTCCCGAGGAGTTGGCCAACCATCGCGGGCTGCTGCTGGGGGCCAAGGACCTGGTCGTTTCCGGCTCGGCTCACGTCGGCGACCGCCTGATCGTTCATCTCCGCAAAGTCGCCCGCTTCGGCGATTTCGGGGTTGTCGAAGGTTCCATCTTCCACGACGATGGCGCTCTCGTCGCGGCCGGCGAGATCAAAATCTGGCGGCCCAGCGACGATGCCGCGAAGGCACTGCACACATGACCGCATCACGCAAGCTCCCGACAATTCTTCTGATCTTCCTGATTGTTCGAGCGGCCCGAGCCGATGCCCCGGCAACGCAGCCCGCGCCGACAACACGCGCCTCCGAGGAGCTTCTCACCCATCTTCAGGCCCAACTGAAAACCGTCGAGACCGTGCAGGCCGATTTCGTGCAGGAGAAAACGCTGTCGGTTCTGAATCACACCCTCACCATCAAGGGCCATTTCGCGCTGCAGAAGCCCAATCGGCTGGTCTGGATTGTGCGCGAGCCGGTCAAATATGCCGTGCGCATCGACGGCGACGAGATCCGCCAATGGGATGAGGACACCAATCAAGTGCAGGTGATTCACCTGGGCGGTGATCCAACTTTTCAGGCCGTCACCCAGCAGCTCCAGGCTTGGTTCATGGGGGATTACAAAATCCTCGCTGAAAGTTACGACGTCGAGGAGCAGGGAGCCGATCCGCTGCGCCTCGGCTTCGTCCCCAAGCCCGACACGATGGTCGCCAAGGTGCTAAAGCGGGTCGACCTGACGTTTGGCAAAGATGATTTGTACATCGACAAAATGGTCGTGCAGGAAGCCGGCGGCGACCTGACCACGCTCCAGTTCAACAATACAAAGCTGAATCAGCCAATCCCCAAAGAGACCTGGGAGATTCCTCCACATGAGCGATGACCGAAGCGCCGGCCGGCCGCTCACGAAGGAAATTGTCCTCTGCCTGCTCGTGCTGATCGTTGCGTCGATTGCCGGGTTTTGCCGCCTGCGCATCGACAGCTCACTGGAGCCATTGCTTCCGGAAAAGAGCGAGGCGCGCCGAACAGTCTTGTTCCTGCGCGACTCCAGTTTTGCAGCCAAGGCGGTTCTATGGTTTCGATTGACCGGCCCCGGCTCGACCACCGACCTGATCGCCGCCGCCGAGAAGATCGAAAAACGCGCGGACCCGACGCTCGTCAAAGTGATCAATCCCCCGCGCGAAGCGGATGCGTTCGATCAGGCCTTTGCCTTGATGGACCACGCCGGCGAACTGCTGAATCAAAACGATCTGGTGGAACTGGACGAAGCCACCGCTCCCGACGCCTTGAACAAACGGATGCGCGAGGTCTATCTGCAACTGACCAAGCCCGAAGGCTCGTTCATGGTGCCGATGATTCGCCGCGATCCGCTGGGCATCTCATCCCGCATTCTCACCCGCCTGCTGGCGCTGACCGCTGGGCTGGGCTACAAGGTCGAACCGAAAGACGGCCATTTGCTCAGCCCCGACGGACGCCAGCTCCTCCTGATCCTGGAAACGTCCGGCACCGCCACCAGCCTCGCCAACTCCGAGGCCCTCGTCGCCCATCTCAACGCCCTCTGCGCCGCCGCCCCGCCCGGCATTCAGATCATCCCCATCTGCGGCCAGATTCACACCGAGCAAAACAGCCAGCTCATGCAGAGCGACATGAACCGCGCCGGCCTGATCGACGGCGTCGCATTTCTCCTGCTGTTCCTCATCGTCTGCCGCGATTGGCGCGTGGCGGCGGTTTTCCTTCTGCCGATCGTCACGATCGCCCTGACCATCGGCCTCTGCGCGCTGTTCTTCCCAAATCTCTCAACCATCGTCATCGGCCTGGCCGCGACCATGGCGGGAAGTGCGGTGGACTATGGCATCTTCGTCTACACCGCCGTCTGGCTCGGCAACGATCCCGCCGCCGACGTTCGCCGCATTCAGCGTCCGCTGATCATCTGTAACCTTACCACGCTCGGCGTCTTCATCGCCCTGCTCTTCTCCCACATCCCCGCCTACCGCCAGCTCGGCTATCTCACCAGCGTTTCGCTGCTGCTCTCGTTGCTGGGCGCTCTGTACGTTCTGCCCGCGCTGATCAAACCGGGCGGGCGGGTGATGCCCCTGCCTCACGCCATGCCCCTGCGCCGCTGGGGCCGACTGATGGTTCCGGTAGCCCTGCTCGGCGTCATCCTCTTCGTGGCCGCTGCCGTTGTCGCCAGCCGCATCAAGTTCGATCCCGACATCAGCCAACTCGACGGCGTCAGCGCCGCCGTCAAGCAAAACGAAGCCGACTTCCAACACGCATGGGCCCGCACCGACACCGACCAGGCCCTGCTCGTCGTCTCCGCCCCGACACAGGAAGCCGCCGAGCAGGCCAACGACCAGGTTTATCGCCTCATCGGCGATCATCTGCCCGACGGGCAATTCGTCTCCCTCAGCAGCGTCTGGCCATCGGGCGCCACCCGCGCGCAAAATGAACAACGCTGGAGAACCTTCTGGTCCGCTCAACGCATCGCCACTCACCGCCGCGACCTGGCCGCGGCCGCGGCCCCCTATGGCTTTGCCGCCAACGCCTTCGACCCTTTCTTCGACAACCTGACCAATTTTCCGCCGGCGAACGCGGCCAACCAGATCATCGCCGCCATCGAGCCGCAATTCGTCGCCCGCGGCAACGGCGACTGGCAGATGCTCAGCTTCTTTGATGACACCGCCGGCAACATCGCCGCCGTGCGCACAGCGATCGCCGACCGACCCGACGCCCAGATCGTCTCCCGCCGCGCCCTTGGCCAGGCGTTTGCCGCATCGGCGGTTTCCGAGACCCGACTGCTGGTCGGTCTCAGCGCTGCGTTTATCATCATCTCGCTGCTGCTGCTCACGCGCAGCACCGTCAAATCCGTCATCATCATGCTCCCCGCCATTGCCGGTGTGATCTTCATGCTCGCATTGCTGACCACAATGTCCCTCTCCATCAGCGTCGTCAGCGTGGTGGTCGCCATTCTGGTGATGGCCCTGGCCAGCGATTACGGCGTCTTCTCCGCCTACGCATGGGACGGCAACGAATCGCTCCTCGGCCAGGGAATGGCGTCGATGCACCTCTCCTCGCTCACCACCTTGGCCGGCGCTGGCGCCCTGATCTTCGCGCGCCATCCCGCGCTCCATCTCGTCGGCGTCAGCATGACCTCGGGAATCCTCGCCGGCTATCTGACCGCTTTCGTCGCCATCCCCGCCGCCTGTCATCTGCTCGACCGTCGCCGCGCGCGGGGGGCGCAAACCCCATGACGCGCGGAACATTTTCGATTGCGTATCCGTGTTTAGCCGCGGCGTCCGCGCCGCGTCTGGCTCGCGCCCTTTCGACACTCATCGCCGCATCCGTATCCCTAATCCTCCTCACCGGCTGCGCCCCGGAGCCCTTCGAGGGCGCCCATCCGCCCGTTCTGAGCAACCCCAATCCCCTCACCCTGCGCGACACATTCGCGGCCAGCATCCCCCCCCACTTCATCTCCGATGACTCGGTCATCATCTACGCCCCGTTTCACCGCCTCGCGGTGCTCGGCGTGCTCCGCGTCGATCGTGCCGCCGGAACCTTCGAGCTGGCCGGGCTCAACCAAATCGGCGTGCAAATCTTCGAGCTGGGCGGCGATCGCAATGGAAACATCGTCCGATTCGCGATCCCGCCGTTGGACCAGCAACGCGAAGTTCTCCTTTCCATCGCCGCGGACGTTCGGCGGATTTACTTCGACCTGCTTCCGGCCGACGGCGCAAAGGTTGATGTCCGCCCGACCTTCGTCCGTTTCCGCCAACCTGCCAACTCAGGCACGCTGATTTACGAATTCGGTGGCCAACCAACTGTGCTGCTCGAAAAGCGCTTCGCCGGCTGGCTCGGCACGATCTGGCGCGTCCGCTATTTCGACTACGCGATCAGCAACGGCAGCCTTTACCCCCGCGGCGTGGTCATGGACAATGCCCAATATCACTACCGCATCGTCATCAAAAACCGCCAATGGCAGACCCAGTGACATGAACCCCGTGCGCCGGCAGATTCAATCGATGCTGCGAACCGAGCCGCGCGACGGCGGGTTTCGGGCCGTGCTGAAATTCGACGGGAACCTGTCCATTCTGCCCGACCATTTTCCCAACCTGCCGATTCTCCCCGGTATCTGCATGTTGCAGGCCGTGCTCATCGCTGCCGCCCAAGCATGCGGCGTTGCCGAGCTGCGCATCCGCCATCTCAAAAACTCCAAGCTCCTGCAACCTGTGCGCCCCGGCGACGAGTTGCTGATCGACGGCGACATCTCCGCCGCCGCCGATGGCGACATTCTGCTCAAGGCCAAGCTCTGGTCCGCGGATCAGAAGCGTGCCGAGTTCAACTTGGTCGCCCGCGACGGAGCGCGGTCATGAGTCACACCCCCCGCCGCCAGAAAGGCGGCTATTTTCCGCTTGATCCCGAAGCGCCGCCGCCGCTGGTCGTCTCCGTCAAGCAGCGCATCTCTTTCAGCGACGCCGATCCGATGGGTATTCTCTGGCACGGGCGCTACGCTCACCTTTTTGAGTTGGCAAACGAAGCCCTGGGCCGCCGGTGCGGCATGGCTTACGCCGACTTCCACCGCGAGCGATTGCGGGCTCCGATCGTGCAATTTCACGTCGATTACTTCGCGCCAGTGGTGCTGGCCGAGCAAGTGACGATCATCGGCAAAATGCTCTGGACCGAAGGCGCGCGCATGGATATCGAATATGCGGTGCACAACGAGTCCGGGCGGTTGGCTGCCACGGGTTACACCGTTCAGATGTTCGTCGATGACCAGGGGGCGGCGCTTCTCGCTTCGCCGCCACTTCAGGAGTTGTGCCGCCAGCGATGGCGCGCCGGGGAGTTGGGGGAGCCGCGATGAACGTGGTCATCGCCGCCGGGGATGTCGCCAGTGCCTATGGCTGGGGCCTCGACGCCCTGTGGACGGGATTGTTCAGCGGCAAAACTCCGATCTGTTCCACCAGCAGATTTGTCGATCGCGGCTTCGTCAGCGATCTGATGGCCCTGGTCCCCGATCTGCAAACCGATGGTGATGAATCCCGCTCCATCGCGATGCTCCGCAGGCTCCTCTCCCCGCTGGCTGGCAAGCTCGATCCGCTCACCCCGTTGATTCTCGCGACGACCGTCGGTGAGATCGAATATGTCGAGCGCTCCGTGCTGAACGACGCGCGCGAACTCGCCGAGTCGGCCCGGCCGCTGGTGTTGCTCGAAAAGATCAAGCATCTGCTTGCACTTCGCGGGCCCGCGCTGTTTCTCTCCTCCGCGTGCGCCTCGTCCTCGGCTACCCTGACGCGCGCCGCCTCGATGATCCACCACGAACAGGCCCAGAGCGTTCTGGTCGTGACCTGCGACGCCGTCTCGGAATTCGTCTACTCCGGATTCTCAACGCTCCTGTCGCTCTGTGACGGTCCGGCCCGGCCGTTCGACGCCGCCCGCAGCGGGCTGACGCTGGGCGAGGGAGCCGCCTGGGCCCTGCTCGCCTCGGACCAATCGCCCTTGACCAGAGGCTGGAAAACCGCGATCGCCGGCTGGGGGAACACCACCGATGCCGTTCACATGACCGCGCCGCATCGCCAGGCGAGCGGACTCACCCGAGCCATCACCAAGGCCTGCGCCATGGCCAACTGCACGCCGCAGGACATCGCGTTCATCGCCGCCCACGGGACGGCAACAGTCTTCAGTGACGCCATGGAACTGCTCGCCCTGCGCGCGACGATGGACCGCCCCAAACCGATCTTTTCCATCAAGGGCGGCACCGGCCACACGCTGGCGGCCGCGGGGCTGATGCAGATTCTCGTGGCGGCGCGGGCCCTGTCGCTGGGCGTCGTGCCCCCGACGGTCGGCCTGTGCGCCGCCGATCCCGCCGCCGCCGGCTGGGTTCATACCATGCCCATCGAGCTGACCACCGGACGCGCCGCTCTCTCCACAAATTCCGGTTTCGGCGGCGTCAACACCGCCGTGATTCTCAGCGGGAGACAACCCGCGTGATTCGCGCCGTCGCCTGGTGCCGTGCGGAAGACTGCGGCGCGGTCCTCGCTGATCGCCCGCCCGTTTTTCAAGCCGCGCCGCGCAACCATGCGGAGACGATCGCCCTGATCCAACGTCCCGTTAAATATATTGGCAGAATGACCGATGAATGCCGCGTGTGTCTCTGTGCCGCTCACCTGGCCCTGCGAGCCGTGCAATGGAACGATGCGCGAGAGATCGGCCTGCTGGCCGCGGGCGACGCGGGTTTTCTCCAGGCCAACCAGAATTATTTCCGTGATTACGTGGCCAACGGCCGATCCATGGGGCGGGGAAACCTGTTCA
>Ga0302325_10035816_pt1 | contig 10127 bp, 10 predicted proteins | sample Palsa_T0_2_FD_201948 | JGI IMG/M metagenome (GOLD analysis project Ga0302325, IMG submission 201948) | Peat permafrost microbial communities from Stordalen Mire near Abisko, Sweden - Palsa_T0_2 | ecosystem: Environmental > Terrestrial > Soil > Palsa > Peat permafrost | place: Sweden: Abisko... | reverse complement strand
GCTTCAAGTACATCGCTGACCTCGAGCACTCTAGGGTCTTCAAGCACCACAAGCGTTTCAGCGGCCCCCTCGGACCAGGCCTCAGGCGGTGAAACCTCGTCCTCGGTCCCGGCTCCTACGACCGCCACTCCTACGACCGCCACTCCTACGACCGCCACTCCTACGACCGCCACTCCTACGACCGCCACTCCTACGACGGCCACTCCTACGACCGCCACTCCGACGACCGCCACTCCTACGACGGCCACTCCTACGACCGCCACCCCTACGACCGCCACCCCTACGACCGCCACTCCTACGACCGCCCCGCCCACCGGTGTGGCCTCGGTGGCTGGCGAGAGCTACGAGGTCTGCACCGACCCGCAGGCACAGGCCGAGTACCTCACAAGCCCCTGGACCTATGATGCCTTAGGCATCGGGAGCGAAAGTTACACCGTGGCGCAGTACGAGGCATTAAGCGGTTACGGCACCAGCCTCCCGCCCCTGCCCTCGTACATAGCCGACGAGGCGTCTACAACAGAGGCGGCCGTCATCTATGCCCCAGGAGCGGCGTCAGTTTCCCCTCCCGCTTACGATTTCCCATTATCGCCCGTTGTTAACTTCTTCGAGGGCGGCGCTTACCCCGGTGGCATCAATTTCCAGAGCGCTACCGGTGACTTGTTCATCGGCGGGTCAGCCCCGGGCTATAGCGAGCCGGTCTTTACCGGAGGGGGCATCAGCGACCACAACGACACCTGGGACCTCTCCGCGGGTGGGAGTGCTGTGAGCTCTCTTTCGACGGCAGCTGGGCAAGGGGCCACGGCGATCCAGACCGGGCCGGTAAACGCGCCCATATTGCCCTGGGAGTTCTTGGACATCCAGGCGGCCAATGGCACGATCGACGACCTCCAGGTATCGGGGGTAAGCGGCAGTGAGACGGGTGGGTACACCCTTACGCTCGTCCAACCGGTGAACGTAGCCGCTGCTGCTGGTGCCCCCGTCTACTACGCGGGCCCAGCCAGCGACGTAACCGTCGAGTACCTCAACATCGGCCAAGGCGGGGGCAATACCACCTTTAGCGTGACGGGCTTGAACGGGGGCGGCGGTGCTAGTGGTTGGACGATAGAACACAACGACATCCACGACAATTACGCCGGCGGCTCGGACTACCTGAGCAGCAGTGCAAGCGGGACAGCGATTATTGGGGCTGACCACTCGACCATCGAGTACAACTGCTTCCAGCGACTGGGCGAGTACGCTCTGAACGGCGGGAACGTGAGCACTGTCTTCGATTACAACCAGGTAGACGAGACCCCTTACCAGCCCGACCTCTCCGGCAACGGCCAGTCAGGTTGTGGCAAATGGTGGGGCAGCTTCAACAACGACGTAGTCGGCAACGCCTTCACTGACGAGGGCTACTCAGCGTGTGTCTGGTTCGACAACGGCAACACCGGCATGCTCGTGCAGGGCAACTATTTCTACGACATCGCCAGCCGGGCCATACAGAACGAGACCGGGTACAACTCGGAGTACGTCGGGAACCTCTTCGAGGATGTGACGGCCGGCATCTACCTGAACGACTCCGGTGGTTGGGACATCCCCGGCAGCAACTACAACAACGAGATAGTCATCCAAGGCAACACCTTCTTTAACGCCCAGGACGCAGTCGACATCTGGGGTGCGAGCGCCCGGAGCTGCCTCAACTCCGGCGAAGGAGCCGCCAATGGCGAGAGCGACGCTTACTGCTCGGGCGGCTTCCCACAGATGCCACCGACCGAACAGTACTTCAGCCACTACCACGACTCGACCGTGGGCGAGGCCGCAACCGTGGTGGGCAACCAGTCTTGCTCGTCGTCGTCGCCCTGCTCGACCGTGACGCTGTCCAACGCACTTGCCATTGACGACTGGGCCGGCTTCGCCGGCCAAGGGCCCGACAGCTCCACGAGCGACCCGGTCGCAACTTCTAGTTCGGGCTCGACCGATGTCAGCACCTTCACCGGCTCGGGCACGATAGCCGTCTCTTCTACTGCCGGCTTCGCCTCCTCGGGGCAACTCCTGCTCAGCACCAGCGCGGGCACTCTTCCCGATTCGACCGGCGCTGTCGTCTCCTACACGGGCACCACCTCGAGCAGCTTCACCGGGGTCAGCCTCGTGTCGGGGTCGGGCACCCTGAGCGGCACCGTCGACGCCGTGCAGCCCTACCACGTGACCGCAGTCAGCTGCCCCGGCGGCAACTGCACAGACAACGCCGTGGCCACTGTCTCGCCTGCCATCACGAGCAACCTGACGGCGGGGACAGATGTGTACACGACGGGCACCTGCCCCTACTACGTCACCACCACGGCCACGCCAAGCTCGCCGATGGCACCCAACGGCACGAGCTACTACGACGGCTGCATGTGGGAGGACCGCAACATCTCGGTCACGGGCAACACCTTCGACGTCGACCCGGCCCAGTTGGAGGCCGCGCCCGAGCCCGTGGGGGCGTCCAGTGCTTGGACCTGCACCACCGGTGCGGGCGGCAACTGTGGCCAGAACGCCATGGGCTACCAGTACCCAGGAGGCAACGCTGAGCCCTACAACGATGTGACCCTCTCAAACGCAATGATGTCGGACAGCTCGCTCTCCTCACCGCTCGCCAACTTGAACGCCTCGTCCAGCCCCTTGGCCACCGCCAGCAGCGGCGACGTCGGGGCCAACGGCGCGGCGCCCTATGACAACCTGTGGTCTGACAACACCTACAACGGCGACTGGACCTTCCAGGCCTACAGCCAGGCTGCGGGCTGTCCCCTCAACTGGAACGGGAGCGCCCTTGTGTGGGTGGAGTACAGCGGCAACGCTTGTTCGGGGTTGTCGCTCGCCCAGTGGCAAACGATCTGGCGGCAGGACTAACGAGCGTCCAGGGTCTAAGTATTTGAGCGCCGCAAGACGCCTCGTGTACGTTGGTACCCGGGACAGCAGCGCCCCACCTTGACGTAGATGCAGCCGTAGTCTGTTGGCTAAGCGCCGCGTTACCGAGACAATGGTGAGCAAATCTTCGATACGCGACCACGCCTCATCGAAGAACAGGTCGGTCCCGATAGCTCGACACGGCTGCGGGACGAGAGATTTGCTGAGGCGCCCACCGTCGGTGTGGCAATCGGCGGTACCTGGAGATTCGCCGGTCGTGCATTACTGCTGCTGGCAAACCTCGTGGCGACACCTTTCGTCATCCGCCTACTTGGTCCTGCGCAATATGGCCTGTGGGCGCTCTTGCAGACCGTCCTCCTGTGGGGCGTCTTACTCGGACCTTGGCCTAGCCAGCGCAACTACGAAGTACGGAAGCGATCGGTATGCAGTAGGGGATTCGCTCGGGGAGTCTTGGATCATGTGGTCGAGTCTCATGATCGCCTCGATCATTACGGGTGCCGTGGCGGTGGGTCTTGCGGACGGTGGTGAGCCATACGACCCACCTCCAGGAGGCGGGGGTTTGGGCGCTGCGCGTCGGTTGTGCCGCTGTCGTTCTGCAAGCCGCGATCGGGATCATCGTGTCACCCCAGAAGACCCGACTCAAGTTCAGCGGCTACACCATAAGCAACGTGGTGACGAACCTGATTGCCATTATTGGCACGCCGATAGCTCTGGCGCTCTTTATCGACAGTGTGAAGATGGCCATGGCGCTTTCGGCCGCATGTAGCGTCTTCTACCTCGCGTGGGCCTTCTTGATATCAGTACGATTGCAGCATGTCCTCTACAAGTGCTCCCAGAGCAGCTCGCCGCGCTACTAATGCCCGGATTGGCGCGACCGGAGGCTGGTGGCCAGCACAGTGAGCACTGCAGGCTCTACCACCAGAGCTTCGTCGCGCTGATTTTGCCTATGACTCCGATAGCCATCCTGCTCGCTCTGGTGGCACGTCCGTTCCTATTGGTATGGTTGGGGAGCGGATACGCGGCGCGTAGTACGGACCCCTTCCTCATCGCCTTGGTCGGTGTATGGGCCAACGGTCTCGCCGGCGTGCCGAACTCGTACCTACTATCTTCCGGACGCACGAAGACCGTCGCCTATGGCCAGCTCGCCGAGCTTCCGCCGTACCTCGTGGCTACTTGGCTCTTTACCTTACACTTTGGCCTGATCGGTGCCGCAGCCGTGTGGTCGGCGCGGTTCACTCTGGACGCATTGATCAACTTCATCATTGTCCGTCGGGTCTCATCCTTGTCCGCATCACCCCTGCCGCATCGCCGGTGGCGATCCCTGTTCGCTCCAGCGGCTCTGGGCGTCGCAACTCTGAGCTGCGCCCTTGTTACTCATGGACTTGCTGTACTGTATTGTGTGGGTAATCGTCTTGGCCGTGGGGTACGTGGGCCTATTATGGCGGTTCGTGCTGTCGCTCGCGGACCGTCGCGGGATAGAAGAGGTCATCTTGGCCGTCCTCAAGCGTCCTCCCTTGCTCCACAGTCCGCGGGCACAGCTATGAGGGAGTTCAGCGTCCGAAACGTAACCAATAGATGCTCTTTCCGTGATACGGACAGGCACAACACTATCCGCACCGGAACGTTTACGGCTTGGGTAGCATCCAGGTGAACGTTAGCGCAATATTAGGAATCGACGAGGTCCTCTGATCGCAGACCGCCACGTTATCTCCGTCGTATTGGCGACTTACAACGGAGAACGCTTCCTTGAGAAACAATTAGAGAGTATCAGCGATCAGTCGCGGCCTCCGGACGAGCTCATCGTTGGTGATGACGGATCGGTAGACGCTACGCCTCAGATCATAACTAAGTTCAAGGCCGCGGCGTCTTTCCCGGTGACGTTCATCCGTCGCGAGCGGACAGGTGTCGCAGCAAATTTCCTCCTGTCGACTGAGGTGGCTCAGGGCGATCTAGTTGCGTTTGCTGACCAGGACGATGTCTGGCTACCCAACAAATTGGAGAGGTCGGTCGAGGTGCTTGAACATAACGCCGCCGATCTAGTGGTTCATGGTGCGGTAACGGTTGACGAAGAACTTCGACCAAAGCGCACTGGTTACCGAAACGTTCGAAGGTCACGCGTTGAGGAACGTTTCCATGGCAATGTTTGGGTCGGACTTGCAGGGAATGCCATGTTGTTCCGCAAGAGCCTTCTGGACGAATGCGACTGGACTATGCGCCCTACCGACCTGCTCTGCGATCGACAGATAAACCATGACGATCTTGTTAGGTTTCTCGCGTCCGTACGAGGTCGAACCGTTCGCATACCAGATCGTCTGGTGTTGTACCGACAACACGATACCAACACTGCAGGAGCTCGTCTAACATCTTTGCAAAGAGCATATCGGTATGCGACCGATAAGGACTCTGGGTACGCATTAATCGAGATCAGTGTGAAGACGCTGCGCGCGTATGCAGTGTATTTCTCGAGCCTTTCGGCTCCAGAGCATCGACGACAGGCAACCGACTATTTCATTCAGGCATCGGACCTGCAGGTTCATCGGATGCACCGATTACGTACTCCAGGTGGGCGCGCCTTGCCATTGATTGCCGCAGCCGCTCTGCGGGGAGAGTACTCAGTAAGGACACCTGGAGGCCTGAGTTGGGGTTCTTTATTACGTGATGGATATATCGTCGCTACTCGGTCGGCTCGCCACACCACCGAGCCATGGCCTCTGTGAGTACCGCCGTGGGGTACTCCGGCTCTCGCTCTTTGGGTCTCGGAACCCAGGAGACCGAGCAAGACGGACGCCGCCCCTCGGGGTCATTGAGGTCCCAGAACCGCGCTGAGGTTGTCCCGCTCGTCGTAGATCTTTGGTGGCGGTCCCCGCTCGAGCCCTGCCTGAGTGGTAGGTCTCGGGTGTCCACCAAGACAACCGAGAGCAAGGGGACCACCAATATGAACAACTACCAGACCGTCCAGCTCGCCGTGGCCGTCCCGCTGCCGACGAGCGTGAACGTGGCGATGGCCGACATCGCGGCGACTATCAAAGAAGGGCTGCTGGGCCTGGCCGTGGGCTGCCGGCCTCAGCGTCATGCATGCCTTGATGGAGGAGTCGGTCGGCGCTCTGTGCGGGCCCAAGGGCAAGCACGACCCGGTGCGGGCCGCGGTGCGGCACGGCGAGGAGGACGGCTCGGAGACCCTCGGTGGACGCCGGGTCAGCGTCCGCCGGCCCCGGGTGCGCTCGGCCGACGGGGTCAAGGAGGTCCCGGTGCCTGCTTACGACCTGTTCAGCTCCACCGAGCTGCTGGGCGAGATCGCGATGGCCAAGATGATGGCCAAACTGTCCACCCGACGCTACCGAGCAGGGCTGGAGCCCGTCGGCAGCGCGGTTGAGGCCGCGGCCCGCTCGACGTCGAAGTCGGCCGTCTCCCGCCGCTCCGTCGAAGCCACCGAGGCCGCCCTGGCCGAGCTGCTGGGCACCGACCTGTCGGCCCTGACCTCGTGGCCCTGATGGTCGACGGCGTGCACTTCGCCGAGCACCTGGTCGTAGTGGCCATGGGCATCGGCATTGACGGCACCAAGCACCCCCTGGCCCCGGCCGAGGGCTCGACCGAGAACGCCACGCTCGTGACCGACCTGCTCGTCGGCCTGAGAGAGCGGGGCCTGGACGTGACCAGGCCGCTGCCGGTCGTGATCGACGGTTCCAAGGCCCTGTCCTCGGCCGTGCGCGCCGTGTTCGACCACCCCGTTATCGCCCGTCGCCAATTGCACAAGGTCCGCAACGTCACTTCGAAATTGCCCGAGGCGCTGGGCTCGACTGTGGCCAAGAAGATGCGTGCCGCCTACAACAAAGACGCCTTGGCCGCCCTGGCCGAACTGGAAGAGCTGGCACGCCAGCTCTCCAAGTCGCACCCCGGCGCGGCTGGGTCGCTCAGGGAAGGCCTGGCCGAGACCCTCACCGTCAACCGCCTCGGTGTACCCCCACTCTGGCCCGCACCCTTCGCACGACCAACCCGGTCGAGTCGATGATAGAGATCTGCAGGGACCACTCGGCCAACGTAAAGCGCCGGCGCGACGGCCAGATGGCGCTGCGCTGGTGCGCCGCTGGCATGGCGGAAGCCGCCAAAACACAGTTCAGGGGAGTGAACGGTTTCTTGCACCTACCCGTCCTGCGCAAAGCGCTCGAAGCCGAAGTCGCCAGGATAACCGTCACACCACCCGACTACGATCTTAAGAAGTGGCCTGAAAGCCACAGGGGTCCGTCGGCGACGGGCTCTTGTACACCCAGGGAGCGGCGTGTCGCGGTGGCCTAAATAGGTCGACAGCCACGGCAGACGAGCTTCAACGTCTTGTCCTGTCCGATACCACTCCAGCAACGTCGTCACCGCAAAGGAATGGCGGTTATGTGGAATTCCACATAAGCGTCATTAGGTGGACGGCTGGGTTATGTTCCCTGTCGAGGTGTTCCGGCTGGTGGGGGCCGTGCCAGCGCTTGTTTTGTCCGCATAATCCTGGCGGTCTTGATCAACGTGCCAACGAGTCGAGCCAGCCGATCAAGGACGCGTCCAGGGTCCAGTCCGGCAAGACGTCCGGGGTGAGTGGCTCGTAGGCTCGCTCGATCGCTTTGCGTTTGGCCTCCGCGTCGGCGCGGGCGTAGATCTCGGTGGTGGACACGTCGGCGTGGCCGAGCAGGTCGCGGATGTAGATCAAGTTGACGCCGGCTTGGACCAGGTGCATGGCCCTGGTGCGCCGGAGCGTGTGGGGTGTGACCTGCAGGCCCGGAGCCCAGGCGGGGTCGCGTTTCCGCACGGCTCGCACGTGGCGGGCCAGGAGTTTGGCGATCCCGGAGCGGGTCAACCGGGAGTGGTTGGGTCCGTAGAACAACGCGTCTGCGTCGGCGCCGAGACCGGCATGCGGGTCGCGATGTTGGAGGTAGTCGGTCACGAGGAGGGCGGTGGGGCCCATCACCGGCACGTATCGGATCTTAGCTCCCTTCCCGTGGATGAGGACCGTCATCGGTTTGGAGCAGCGGATGTCGACGATGTTGAGGTCGCAGAGCTCTTGGACACCGGCGGCGGTGTCGTAGGCCAGGGCGAGCAGGACGGTGTCCCTGATGGAGCGTGTGCCGTTCGTGCCGGGTTCGGCGAGTAGCGTCTTGACTTCGCCACCGGTCAGGTGCCCCAGATCGGGCCGGGGTGCTCTTCTGCCGGATCGCGAGGACTTGCGTGACCTGGTCGAGGTGATCGGGCTGCTCGACGGCGGTGTAGCGGCAAAACGACTTGATCACCGCGAGTCGCTGGTTGCGGGTGGCCGGCGAGCAACGCCGTTCGGCCTCCAACCCGTCCAGGAACCGCAGTACCCGGGACCGGTCGATGTCTGCCAGGCGCAGCTTCTCGGGCGGAATGCGCTCTGCGTCTTTGAACCAGATCAGTAGCAATTTCATCGCGTCACGGTAGGAGGCGATGGTCCTTGGCGAGGCTGCACGCTCCCCGGCCAGGTGATCGGTGAAGAACTTCGCCAGCCACCGACCGGCAAGGTCCGGTGGCGGCGCCGGCTGCTGCCCGGTCATGACTCGTCCTCGGGCGCGGCGGGGATGACGTAGCCGAACCGGATTTGGGCCTTGGCCATCACCTCGGGGTAGGCATCCGCGGTGAGCCTGAGGTAGTACTGGGTGCCGCGAAGGTCGGCGTGGCCCATATAGCAGGCCAGATAGGGCAGCATCACGGCCAGGTCCGCGCCGTCTGCGGCCCAGCGTCGCAGGTTAGTGACGGCGAAGCCGTGGCGCAGCGAGTGCGGGTGCGGGCCGCCGGTGAAAATGCGGGATGCCGGCATCGGCCAAATAGCCGCGGAACCGCAAGTAAATCGTCGCCTGGTTGATCGGCCTGTTCGCAGTCCTGCTGTAGAACACGTGGTCGCCGGGTTCGGGGCCCGGGTGCGCGGCCGTGATGTAGGCGCGCAGGGTCGCGGCGAGCCGACCGGTGATCGGGATGGTCCGATTCTCACCGTTTTTCGAGTCGCGGATCCTCAGCATCCCGGCATTCGTGTCCACGTCCGACAGGCTCAGGTTCAGTGGCTCGGAAATCCTCAGCCCGGCACCGTATAACACCCGAAACAGGACCGGGTCGACCATCGCCTTGTTCGAGAAGGAAGACATGGGTTGAGAGTCGATCGCGGTGAACAATCGGCGCACCTCGTCATCGGTGAACACATACGGCACTTGGTGACGGGCACGGACATGAGTTGCCGCGGCCGGGGTGTAGGCATCCCAGCCGACGGCTTCGGCATGCTCGGCCAGTTGGCGTAGCACCAACTTGTTGCGTCGCAGGGTGCTCGGCCGCAGGTGACGTCCGTAGAGGAACCCGTCGACCGCTTCTTTGGTTATCGACCCGTCCGAGTAGCCTTCTCGCCGGCAGTGGTCGGCGAACTGGCGTAGGACCCGTTCTGGGACTTTGAACCTGTACCCGCCGGCGTGACGCAAGGCAACCAATTCGGCAACCAGACCGGTCAGCGTCGTCTCAGGCATTGTGCTCACCCGCCCCGGCCGGTTCGGTGACGTCCTCGACGTCCAACGCGCAACAGCGCAGCCGCTCGGTATCGAACCGCAGATAGTAGGCCTGCGTAGTGTCACTGGAGGCGTGCCCTAACACGGCCGAGACCACCGGTATCGGCGCGCCGGTTCCGATCATGGCCACGGCCAGCGCACCACGCAGCGAATGCATTCCGCACACCTCGTCCGGCCCGAACTCGATTCCCGCGCGCGCAGCGTGTCGAGACAGTCGGGAGGCGATCGACGAGGCGCACCCGAAGGCGTCGAACGGGTGACGATGCTTGACGAACACCTTCGGACAGCCCGAGCCCGGCCGGCCGTTTTTGACGTAGTCGATGATTGCCCAGCCGACGTCGTCGAGCAGCGGCAGACAAACTGGCCGACCCGTCTTGTGCTGAACGATAGTGATCTGCTTCGCCCGCCAATCCAAATCACCCAGGTCGAGGTGGCGCAGATCCGATATCCGCAGGCCCAGGCGGGCGGTAGTCAGGATCATCGCGTAGTCGCGTTTGCCTGTGTCAGACTGGCGGTCGATCGCGGCCAGCAGCCCGCGGATCTCATCGGCGGTCCATAAGTGCGGCTCGGACTCGTGACGCACATGCCGGTGCGGCGGCAGCCGGTCCGCAAGACTGGAAGATGTCCGTCCCGTGATCGACAGAAACGACAGGAAGTCCGCCAGGCACGACCTCAGGCCCGCGACCGTTTTACGCC